>JABLTK010070940.1_pt1 | contig 15053 bp, 20 predicted proteins | sample 7160131 | NCBI WGS metagenome assembly JABLTK01 (sample SAMN14651221, study PRJNA627086) | human gut metagenome | isolation source: feces | host: Homo sapiens
CGATTTTTGGCTTTGAATGGGTGGCTTTTGTATGAATGATATAAAATATCCGTCCGAAAACTGTGTTTTCGGACGGACTGTGGTGGAGCCGAGGAGAGTCGAACTCCTGTCCGAAGATCAGACGACCAGAGCATCTCCGAGCGCAGTTTGTGTTTTAACATTCCCTCCGCGCAGCTCCCGCAAACAGGATCTGCGCATCAGTAGCTTCATAAAATCCCACCGTCCGCAAAGCTTAAGACGGCTGGTTCCCTGCCTTTATGACGCCGATGACCTACGCCGCAGGAGGCTTAGGGTCGACGTTCGCGCATTAAGCAGCTGCGAATTCTACGTTATCGTAGTTGTCAGTTCATTTAAGTTCCCGTTGATGAGGCAGTTCAGGGCTGCCGCTCGCTTCTCTACCCCTCCGTATCCCCGTCGAAACCAGATACGGCCCCACGATATGGATCCTGAAGAATACGATCAGTATCGTTCCTTCATGGATCGTTCGATATCGCGTTTGGCATCGCGCTTGGCAATGTCATCGCGCTTATCGTACAGTTTTTTGCCCTTGCACAGGGCAAGCTCCAGCTTCATGCGCCCTTCCCTCAGGTATACCTGAAGCGGAATCAGGGCCAGCCCCTGTTCCATCACCTGCTGGCGGCACTTGCGAATTTCCGCCTTGTGCATCAACAGGCGCTTCGGGCGCAGCGGATCCGTATTGAAGTAGCTGCCCTTTTCATAGGGACTGATGTGCATTCCATAGACCAGCATTTCGCCGTTGACCACCTGCGCATAGCAATCCTTCAGATTGCATTTGCCCAGCCGCATGGATTTGACCTCGGTACCCTTCAATTCGATGCCCGCTTCCCATGTGTCCAGAACGAAGTAATCATGCCTTGCGCGCCTGTTCTGGGCAATGATCTTGATTTCCTTCTTGCCGCCCGGCATGTTTTCGCTCCTTTCGCATGAATGTACCATGGATTATACCACGCCGCGCCGATTTTGTAAAGCGCAGCGCGGTATAAAATCGCGATGGATTATTCGTGCTCCGAAATCCAGCCTTCTACCTTCGCCTTGGGCAGGCGGATGAGGGTTTCCTGCGGATAGGCGGATTCTTCGCCGCCGTTACCGTACACGAAATAATTGCCCGCCTGCGTGCGGTACAGGATTTCCTCATAGCCCGCGGGATCGCCGAAGAAGCCGTGCGTATACTTGCGGATCACCTCGGACGCTTCCGTATCATACAGGGTTCTGCCATACAATTTCTTCATGGTGTGCCTCCTTCGTACTTACGTATTATTCCCCATTGCGACCAATTATAACTTTTCGATCAACGCTTCCATGCGATCGATCTTCTGGGCATACAATTCCAGCGCGCCGCGCCAGAACGCGGTATCCGCCACATCAACGCCCGCGGACGCCGCCACTTCGCGGATCGTGCCGGAGCCGCTGGCGGTCAGCAGCGCATCATACATCGGCCAGAAAGCCTCGCCCTGCTTTTCATACAGCGCGTACAGGCCCGCGGAGAACAGCTGGCCGAATGCGTAGGGATAGTTATAGAAGTGATATTCCGTATCGTAATAATGCGGCTTGCACGCCCACATATACGGATGCAGATAATTCTCATCCAGACCATCGCCGTACGTTTCCAGCTGCGCGCGGCGCATGATATCGCAAAGCTCCTCCGCGGACAGCGCAGCTTCCTGGCAGCGATCTACCACTTCCGATTCAAACAGGAAGCGGCTCATGATATCCACGATGACCTGCGCCGCGCCGCCGATCTGTTCATCCAGAATGGCGATGGCGGTAGAAGCATCGGCAGTTGCCAGAATCTGCTCCGCCAGCAGGTATTCGTTGAACGTGGACGCGGTTTCCGCCAGCGGCATCGGCAGATCGCACAGCAGCGGCGATACCTCCGCCAGACGGGAATCCTGATAGGCGTGGCCGAGCTCGTGCGCCAGCGTGGATACGGAGCCGAACGCGCCATCGAAATTGGTCAGCACGTAGGCGCGCTTGATCGCGTGTACGCCGCCGCAGAACGCACCGCCCTCCTTGCCCTCGCGCGGGTAGGCGTCGATCAGGCGTTCATCGAACGCGCGCGCCATCACGTTGGCAATCGGCGGATAGCAGGCGGAGAAGATGCGCACCAGCAGATCGCGCGCTTCTTCGAGCGTATAGGTTTTGGTATCGTTTCCGATGGGCGCGAACAGATCCTGGAATTTCAGCCCGCCTTCGTTGCCCAGCGCGCGGTTCTTCAGACGGAAATAGCGGCGGAACATCGGCATGGATTCACGCATGGCGCGCATCAGCGCATCCAGCGTTTCGCGATCCATGCGCGATTCGGTCAGCGACCAATCCAGCACGGAATCATAATGCTTTAACTGCGCAACGGTGTTGGCTTCGGCTTTGATGCCGTTCAGGCACGCCGCCATCGCGGTTTCAATGCGGGGATAGGCGGCGATTTCCGCCTTGTAGCCCGCTTCGCGCACTTCGGGGCGCGCATCATATGCCAACGCGCGCACCGCGGTAAGCGGCAGGCGCTTCGTTTCGCCATCGATGCATACATCCATCGTAAGTCCCGAAAACAGTTCGTCGCGCAGGCGCACCCACGCCTGACCGCCGCTCAGGCGCATTTTCAGAACCACGGGCTCCAGCGCGGGATCGATCAGATGCGCGGCGGCCTCCTTTGCGTTGCGGAAGAACAATTTATGTTCGGAAAGCAGCGCGTCCGCATCGCAGCACGCTTCAATCCGGTCATCCTGCGCAATGCGTGCGGTAAAACGGCTGAGCATCAGCTCCAGTTCATTGTTCAGCTTCAGAAAACGGGTTCGCTGCGCGATCGCGGGCGCGCAATTGGTATCCGCCGACAGCGAAAAGAAGATCATCGAGCTCAGCTTGCCCGCGCGATCCTGTGCATCACAGATCAGCTCAATCAACGCATGCAGGTTTTTGCAGAAATCGCCATCGTCGATCGCATCGATCATGCGGTTCGCCGCATCGATCTGTTCGGAAAGCGCCTTCATATCCGCTTCAAACGCCGGATCTTCAAATCCGTTGTACATCTTCGTTAAATCCCAATTCATACAAGTATACTCCTTTAGCAGATTTTCAACAGCATCGTATGCTGTTCATCCATTTCGACCTCCAGCAGACCTTCCTTTTCCAGCGCCTTCATCACATCGGAAAAGCGCTTGAAGCCGATCTGCCGTTCATCGAAGCTGGGATAATCATTTTGAATCGCCGATTTCAGGATCGACGGATTTACGCGTTCAAAGCCCTCCGCCTTGAACCGTTCCAGCGCCGATGTAAACGCGGGCAGCCAGTTGGTTTTATCCAGCTTCGGTTCATCATCCTCCGCGGAGGACAGCCCGATCATCAGCGAGGATTGCTCCGTCCAGCTGCGCAGCTTTTCGCTCTTCTGCGTGATCTGCGCGATCAGCTTGCCGAACGTGGCGCTGCCGAAACTCTTTTCCGAAAAATCGGGGCGCAGACGCATCAGCGTATCCTTCAATTCGCTGGCGTACATCTGCTGCTGTTCCTGATCTTCCACGATGGTTTCCACCTGCGCGATCAATTCGTTCAGATCGCCGGACGCGCGTTCGCCCTTCTGCTTGGGCTTGGGCTGCTGCGCCGCCACAGATTCCAGAAACACAAATTCATTGCAGGCGTTGATGAATATGCCCGAAGCGGCTTCGGAACGGGAAATACCCAGCACGAATTTGCCCATGCTCTTTAATCTGCCCACCAGCGGCGTATAATCGCTGTCGCCGGATACGATGCAGAAGGAATCGATCAGCGGATTGGTATACGCGACCTCCATGGCGTCGATCACCAGCGTGATATCTAAATTGTTCTTCTGGTTTTTACCGTAGCGCAGCGAAGGCACCACCTGAAACGTATTGGAAAGCAGGCACTGCTTCAGATCGGAATACCGATCCGTATAGCCGTACACCTTGCCCAGCAGGATATCGCCGCGAATCTTCACCTTTTCGATGATCGATCGCAGCATACTTTCCTTGCCGCCCGCGTTTTCAAGATCGACAAAAACCGCAAAATTGGATTTACCCACAGTATTTCTCCTTTATCGAAGGTTTTCCGGATTCAGGCATTCCAGCTCCGGAAGTACGAAGCGCCCATCCTTGCGGATCAGCACATCGTCAAAGTACATTTCGCCGCCTCCGTATTCCGGCGTTTGGATGCACACCAGATCCCAGTGCAGCGCGGATTTATTGCCGTTATCGCAATCATCGTAGCTCGCGCCGGGGGTGAAATGGAAGGATCCCATGATCTTTTCATCGAACAGCGTATTCTTCATGGGCTTCGTGATGTAGGGATTTACGCCGATGGCGAATTCGCCCACATAGCGCGCGCCCGCATCGATATCGAAGATTTTATTGATGCGTTCCGTATCGTTCGCCTGCGCATCTACGATCCTTCCATCCCTGAACGTCAGGCGGATATTTTCAAATGTGAATCCATCCTGCAGCGAGGGCGTATTGTAAGTGATCACGCCATTTACGCTGTCGCGCACCGGCGCGGTATAGATTTCGCCATCCGGAATGTTTGCATCGCCCGAACACTTGATGGCGGGCAGACCCTTGATGGAAAAGGCGATATCCGTGCCCTTGCCCACGATGCGCACGCGATCGGTTTTTTCCATCAGCGCCTTCAGCGGATCCATCGCGCGATCCATGCGCAAATAATCCATGGTGCATACGTCGAAGAAGAAATCCTCGAACGCCGCCTGACTCATGGAAGCCGCCTGTGCCATGGCGGGCGTGGGATATCGCAGCACGCACCAGCGGGTGTGCGGCACACGAATCTGGCCGTGTACGCGCTCGCCGTACAGGCGGGAATACAGTTCCATGCGCTCCGGCGGCACATCACTCATTTCCGAATCGTTTTCGATGGCGGTATAGCCGATGTACACATCCATCTTCGACATCAGCTGCGCATCAATCTCCGCACGCAGGGCGAGCTGTTCTTCGCTGTAGCCCAACGCCAGTTCGCGCTCCACCGGCGTGGAATCCAGCCATACGAACGGTTTTCCGCCCGCGGCGTAGGTTTCGCGAATCAGCGCGCGCACCAGCGCATCGGTTTCATTTCTCGCCTGAATCAATACGTTATCGCCCTTCTGTACGCGCGTGGAAAACTGTATCAGCGTTCGGGCGAGTTTTTCTACTCTCGGATCCATGGTTTATCCTCCATTGATGATGGTGATTCAATACGGAAACAGCGCCCGATTGCCATGCAGCAGGCGCCGTTTTTATTCTTTTATAGATCCTCCAGACGGATTTTCGAATCCTTTCGCGCCTGGCGGTAGATGGAAAAGCGATTGCCGATGGTTTGCACCGGTTCCGCGTGTACGCGCTCGCAGAGCGCATCGCACGCCTCGCGCGCGGTATAGGGCGCGGTTTTCAAAACGGTGACCTTGATCAGCTCGCGCGCCTCCAGCGCATCCCAGCATTGCTTGATCAGATTATCGCTGATGCCATCCTTGCCGATCTGCAGCACCGGCTCCATCGTATTGCACATTGCGCGCAGCTTCGCGCGCTGCTTCGTCGTCATATCTATATCCTCCGTACAGTTATTCTACAAAATCAAATTCCATATCGCCGATGCACACGGTGGTGCCTTCGCCCGCGCCCGCCTTGCGCAGCGCGTCGATCACGCCCATGCGGCGCAGCGTGCGGTGGAAGTAGTTCAGCGATTCTTCGTTGCCGAAGTTGACCGAATCCACCAGATGATCGATGGATGCGCCGGTCAGATGGAACTGGCCGCCGCGGCGTTCGATTTCAAAGCCGGTGTTTTCCATATCCATATCGAAATCAAACGGCTCTTCCTCGGCGAACGGCTCCGCATCCGGACAAGTATCCAGCAGCTTCACCGTCGCGCGCATCAGCGCTTCAAAGCCGGTGTGCGTGGCGGCGGAAACCGCGAATATCTGAATATCGGTATCCGCAAGCTTTTCGCGCAGCCGCGCAAGGTTTTCCTCCGCGCCCGGCAGATCCATCTTGTTCGCCACCACGATGGTGGGGCGGGTGATCAGATCGCCGTAATTGGAAAGTTCGTGCCCGATGGCGTCGTAATCCTGAAGCGGATCGCGACCCTCGCTGCCGGAAATATCCAATACGTGCAAAAGCATCCGCGTGCGCTCCACATGGCGCAAAAAGGCGTGTCCCAGACCCGCGCCCTCGCTCGCGCCCTCGATCAAACCGGGAATATCCGCCAGCACGAAGCTGGACGCATCCTGCTTGACGATGCCCAAATTCGGCTGAAGCGTGGTAAAGTGATAATTCGCGATCTTCGGCTTCGCCGCCGTGACCACGGACAGGATCGTGGATTTGCCCACGTTCGGGAAGCCCACCAGACCCACATCCGCGATGGACTTCAGTTCCAGCGTCAGTTCATGAATTTCGCGCTTTTCGCCGGGCTTGGCGAACTGCGGCGCCTGACGGGTGGGCGTGGCGAAATGCTGGTTGCCAAAGCCGCCGCGGCCGCCGCGATCCAGCACCTTGCGCACGCCGGAGGCGTACATATCCAGCAGCACCTTGCCCGTTTTGCGATCGCGAACCACGGTGCCCGCGGGCACCTGAATCACAACATCCTCGCCGCTCTTGCCGCTCTTGCGGTTGCCCATGCCGTCGCCGCCGTTTTCCGCGGCAAACCTGCGATGGTAGCGGAAATCCATCAGCGTATGCATGCGATCGGTGGCTTCAAATACCACGCTGCCGCCGCGGCCGCCGTCGCCGCCGTCCGGACCGCCCGCCTGTACAAATTTTTCGCGATGGAAGGCGACGCAGCCGTTTCCGCCGTCGCCCGCCTTCGCCGTAATATTCACAACATCAACAAATAACGCCATTGTATTCTCCCTATCATTTATCCGTGCAATGTCCGCACAGGCCCTCGTTCAGCGGGCATTGATCGCAATTCGGATGGATCGCGCGGCAGATTCTGCGCCCGTGCCAGATCAGCAGATGATGCGCATACGTCCATATGCTTTTGTCCAGCGCTTCGCGCAGCTGGATTTCCACCTTTTCCGGCGTATTCGCATCCGCGATGCCGATTCTTCGCGATACGCGGAACACGTGCGTATCCACGGGAATCTGATCATCCTGAAACGCCGCCATCAGCACGACGCCCGCCGTTTTCTGCCCCACGCCCGGCAGCGCCATCAATTCCGCGCGCGTACCCGGCACCGCGCCATCGTAGCGCTCCACCAATGTGCGGCAGGCGGCGATAATGTTCTTCGCCTTGCTGTGATACAGCCCGCATTCGCGAATCAGCGGCTCCAGCTCCTCTGGCTCCAGCTTCGCCATGGCATGCGCATCGGGATACATCGGAAACAGTTTCGCCGTAACCATGTTCACGCGCTTATCCGTGCACTGCGCCGAAAGCATCACAGCGATCAGCGTTTCATACGGATTGGCAAAGGTAAGCTCCGGACGCGCTTCCGGATACAGCTTCGCGAGCTCCGCCATCACCTGCATTGCTTTTGTAGTATCCATCGGAATCCACCTCATTTATACAGGTAAGGTCATCATATACCACTTTGTATTATACAATTATCGCATAGTTTCCGTCAAGTTAAGCTTATTTGCCCAGCGGCGATACGCGCGCCGCGCCCGCCCCCGCATCCACGCGGTACAGCCCGATCATGTTTTGCGGCTGCGTGCGCTGTACCACGGTGCGCACGCGATTTGCATCCTGCAAATCAAACTGCACGGAAAGCCCGCACCCCATCGCGACCGCGCGGGGCGTGGTAATGATGCGCACGTTTACGCCGTCCCGACGCAGCGCATCCTCCAGCCGAAGCGCCTGCTGTCTGGATCGAAAGGACGCGACGCCAAATGTATTCTGCATGTTTTTTCCTCCCTTCAAGCCTGCGCGCGGGTTCTAATCGGAAGCCCTGCGCAAGTATTATAGGATACGCGAAACGCAGGCTTTGCGTGAAGGAGGATGCCCATGGATGTTTATCTGGACAACGCCGCCACGAGCGATCCCAAGCCGCGGGCGGTAATCGATGCGATTGTGCGCGCCATGACGCAGATCAACGCAAATCCCGGAAGATCGGGGCATCCGCGCGCGCTGGCGGCGGCGAGATGCGTATACGCCGCGCGCGAAGCGATATCGGATTTCATCGGCGCGGAAGCGGATTCGGCGGTTTGTTTTGCGATGAACTGCACCGACGCGCTGAACACCGCCATCAAGGGCGTCGTCCGCCGCGGCGATCACGTGATTTCCACCATGCTGGAGCACAATTCCGTGCTGCGCGTATTATCCAGGCTGAGCATGGATCAGCAGATCGCGCTTTCGCTCATCTGGCCGGAGCCGGACGGCATGATCGATCCGGAAAAGATCCGGCGAGCGATTCGATCGAACACGCGCCTGATCTGCATGACGCACGCCTCGAACGTGACCGGCGCAATTCAGCCCGCCGCCGCGGTGGGACAGATCGCGCGCGGGCACGGGATCACCTATCTGATCGACGGCGCGCAGGCGCTGGGCGCGATCCCCGTAAACGTGCAGCGGCTGATGTGCGATCTGTACGCGTTTCCGGGGCACAAATCGCTGCTGGGGCCGCAGGGCACGGGCGGACTGTACATTCGAAAGGGGCTTTCGCTGAATACGCTGCGCGAAGGCGGCACGGGCACGGATTCCCAACAGCTTACACAGCCGGAAGCGCCGCCGGAGCGATACGAGGCGGGAACGGTAAACATGCACGGCATCGCCGGATTGCACGAGGGCGTGAAATATGTGTCCGCGCACGCCGCATCCATTTTGTCGCACGAACGCGAAATGACCGACGCGCTGTACCGCGAGCTTGCGCACATGGAGGGCGTTACGCTGTATTCCCCCGCCGAGGAAGCCGCGCGCTGCGGCATCGTGACCTTCAACATCGGCGATATGGGATCATCGCAGGCGGCGGACGCGCTTTCGGATCGCAATATATGCGTGCGCGGCGGGCTGCATTGCGCGCCCTGCGCGCATCGCGTGCTGGGCACCATACAGCGCGGCGCGGTGCGCGCCAGCGTGGGCTACGCCAATTCATTTGACGATGTAAACGCGCTGCTGCGCGCCGTGCATGAAATTTTGCATGAAGGCGCATAAAACGCGCAAAAATGGCAATCCTTGAAGGTGCGAGGTGATAAATATGGCCATGATGGAATGCCGGGACTGTTTGAAAATCGCAGATTCGCGCAGCTTTCGCAGATGCGCCATGTGCGGCGCGCCGCTGTGCGATGATTGCCTGATCCGCAACGGCGGATTGTGTGAGGATTGCAGTTCGCAGGAAGAATAAAATAACAGACGTTGAAAAGCGTTGCAAGGCAAGGAAACAAGGGTTGCAAATGAGGGCGCATAGTAAACCTATGTAACCGATTTTGCAGCCCTCGTTGACGATGGAAGCAGAAATTTTCACTTTGTTAAAAGTGTTCAGAAAATTTCTGCGGTTGCGGCGTTTATCTGCGTTCTGGGGGCGGTTGTTGAATTCTGTTTCAACAACCGCCCCAAATGATTATTTTTGCATTTTTAAGATGATCACATCGGATGCGCGGGATTCCGCGTCCGAATCGGATTCGCCTTCGCTTTCCATGCGGATTGTGAGCCGCAATTCCTGCGGCAGACCGCCGGTTCCTTCGTAGGTAATGCGTATTTCCGCTTCCCCGCCGTTCGCGCCGTCGTTTTCACGCAGCGCCGCACCGTTTTCATCGGTAAGTTCGAAGGTATACCAGTGATCCAGATCGGGCACATCGGGAAGCGCTTCCTCAAAAGCAATTTCCAATACCGCGTTTGCGGCGGACGCGTGCGCCACCGCGCTCAGCTTTATTCCGTTGTATTCTCCGCTGCCGCGATAGACGCAGGTCGGCACGTGCGAATTCCATACAATCGCTTTCATCGCCGAAATCGGCTGCACGTCGCAATATGTGTAGAACGCTTCTCCGTCAAAATACAGGTAGCTCGCATTTTGATACAGCGGAATTTCGAGGGTCAATTGATCCAGATTCTGAATCTCCTCCGCCAGCGGCGAATCAAATTCCCGAATCGTGTATTCGACGCCGTCGTCGCCAATTTTGGTTTCTTCACTGCGCGGCGCAATATCGATTCCATCGTCCGTCACGGTATGATCGCCCGGATGCACCGCGTAGAAAGCAATTCCCATGGCATATCCTTCCGCCTTTGCCCGCTCCAGCTTTACAAACAGAGCCGCTTCCGCTTCATTCTCCGCAGGCCGGGCAATATCGTCCGCGCTCCGATGCATTTTTTCCATAAGCGCTTCATCGGGCGTAAATTCCTCCACGCGCGATCCGTTTTGAATCGAATAACCCACGATCAGCGACATCCCGTCATAATATGCGCTGTTGATCGCGGCTGTGGTTTCGCCCAGTTCGACGCTGGTAACCGACACCTCGGATACCTCGTCCAGCGCCGTATAGGGAACCAGCTGCGCGTATCGCGCGTTCGTTCTTCCAAACAGTTCAAAAACGTTGACGCCCGCGATTTCCGCAAGCGCCGCCGCGGCAATCGTCAGAACGATCAGTGCAGTCAGCACAAGCGTCAATGATGTTTTCTTTTTCACCTTTGATTCTCCTTTCTCCAAAGCCATGACCCGCTGCGCGAGCCATGGATCGCCCTGCATTGAAGAAAGTCCAATATCGATGGATTGCTGCACAAAGCGCTTATCCCGCCGGTCATTCATCAAAATACGCCTCCTTCAATGCGCGCCGCAGCTTTTCCTTCGCACGCTTCAGCCTGCCGGATACGGAAGATACCGAAATGTTCAGGGCAAGCGCGACATCTTCGATTTTCATATCCTGATAGTAATAGAGCAATACAACCTCCCGAAGCTTTACGGGCAATTTGGCGATTTCCAGATTGACCGTCACGGCTTCCGACGGGAACGCGGAGGATTCCTCCGCCAGTTGGTCAAGCATTACATTTCGATCGACGCGCTTGAACCATGAACCGCGCTGCATATCCCGACAGGTATTGATCGCAATGCGCATCAGCCATGTTTTGATGCTGCTCTCCTGCCGGAAGGAGGGCATCGCCCGATAAGCTTTGATGAAGGTTTCCTGTACCGCGTCCTCCGCAAGTCCCAGATCGCGCAAGTTCAGGTAGCACATACGCAAAAGGGACGTCTGATAGGCGTTCACAAGCTCCGTAAATTTATCCTCCGCGCAAGGATCAGGCGCCTTGATCTCTTGCATCATCCGCTCACCCCCTTCACCTGTTTGACGTATGCCGGCTTCCATTTTTTCGTATTGGAGAAAAATCTTTTGATTTTATGTTCCCATCAAAAAAGCCGGCGCTTCCATTTGGATTTGCCGACTTCTTCGAATCAATTCAATTATTACTGTTTTCCTACAGATTCGCCTGCGCCATGCGCGCCGCCATTTCCAGCGCGTTTGCCGATTCCAGAATCGCTTCTGATACACCGTCGATATCGCGGTATTCGTCCGGCAGATCAGCGATTTCTTCGAGCGCATCCTGGATTTCCTCCCGACCGTCCGCGTCCTCCGGATCGGCGTCCTGAAGCAGCAGAATACAGTCCTCCAGCTGGGCGTTCAGTTCCTCCAGTTCATCATCATCGCACATCGCGTCCAGTTCATCCAGTATCGCCTGAAAGCGATCGATAAATCCATCCAGCGGCGTCTTATGCATTGCAAATCATCTCTCATGCTATCAGTATAGCCGTTCCATCGCAAATATTCAATCTTTTTTCGCAAATTTCGTTGCAATCCCCGCGATCTGTGATAAACTGGAAGTTAGCATTTACAAAGGCGGTAGGAATCTATGAGTGAAAAACAGAAAACATCCGGCATGGCGCTGCGCGTATTTTGCATCGCCATCGTGGTATGCTTCGCGGCGGGACTGATTATGATGCTGTGCGGCAGCTTCGCCGCGGGGCTGATTCCGTGGTTTGCGGCGATGGTGATCGGCGCGATCACGCTGTACGCCAAGCGCAAGCAGGATCAGAAGCGCGCCGACGAGGCCGAAATGGAAGCGCAGGAGCGCGCCTATCAGGAAAAGAAGCGGGCGCAGAAGCGGGAGAAAAAGTAATGCGGATGCGCAGAAAGGCATGGACGGAGCCGCTGCTGGACGAATGCGCGTATCTGATCAGCACACCTTCCAGATACAAGGGCGCATGGCGCGAACGCTTTGCGCGCCCGAACGCGCCCGTCTGGATGGAAATCGGCTGCGGCAAGGGCGTATCCACCGTAAAAATGGCGCATGAAAACCCGCGGGTGAACATCATCGCCATCGACGAGGTGCGCCATGTGCTGGCGGTAACGATCAAAAATTCCCTGCTGGAATACGGATCGGACCCCATCGACAATCTGATGCTGACGAACGTGGACGCGATGTTCATCAGCGATTCCTTTGCGCCCTCGGACGGCGTGGAGCGCATCATCATCAATTTTCCGAACCCGTGGGATGAAAAGGCCAAGCACCACAAGCGCAGGCTGACCCACCCGCGCCAGCTGATTCAATACCGTTCGTTTCTGCGTCCGAACGGTGAAATTCATTTCAAGACGGATAATCCGGAGCTGTTTTCCGCGTCCGTACAGTACCTTACGGACACGGGCTTTTCGATCGAATATCGAACGGACGATCTGCACGCGAGCGGCTATGCGCCCAATTACATCAGCGAGCACGAGCGCAAATACGCCGCGATGGGCCTGCCGATTCATTTCCTGATCGCCCGTATGCGCGATCTGCCCGCCGATTTTTCCTATGAGGTGGAGGGCAGAAGCATCGCGCGCATCGAACGCGGCCACGAAAAGCGCTGATTATTCCATAGGATCGCGCAGATAATCTGCCTCCGGTACAAAGCGGGTGTAGGTTTTCCCATCGCGCACGACCGTTTCCGACCACATGGACAGCGGGCGAACCCACAGGCCGCCGTCGCCGTACAGCGCGCGGTAAACCGCCATTTCCTCCCGCGTTTCGGAATGGCGCGCGATATCGATCAGTTCGTACCTTCCGCCCTTGAAATGGCGGTAAATTCCCTTTTTCGGATAATCCATAGAACCTCCTGTAACAAGACAGATCATCGTCCCGAAGCGGTCAAATGCTTCGGGACGATTTGCAATTTAAGATGTATAACCGCTTACAGCGTGCCGTTGAGAATGGCGTCTACAACCACGCTGCCGACCTTGAAGTTATTTTCCATGGCGGTAGCGAAAATATCGGCGGATTCAACGCTGTCTTCGGATGCGAGGGAATCTTCGAAGTTCGGATCCCACAGGCTTTCGGGGGAAGCGCCGTTCATGAATACATCGGTATTGACGGAATCGCGGATGATGATGAAGCGATCGAGCATACCCATGCGATCGGCGACGACGGCCAGCGCCACATCCTCCATTTCGGTCAGTGCGAAGGGATCGGGGCACTGATAGGTTTCGGTCATCAGCAGGGCGTTTTCATGATCGTACATGCCCTTCCAGTAATTATCAGCGGAAACGGTGGTGCCGCGCAGCACCTGGGGATCGCGCACCGCCCATTCCGCGCCATCGAAGGTGACGGACATGAAGTTGCGGGTCTTTTCGGTGGTTTCGATCTTGACATCCTTCACCAGATCGTACACGCGATCCATCAGATCGGCGTTCAGGATCTTGCAGGAGGAGCTGTCGTAGCTGGCGTCGTGGTACCAGGTGGTCGCGGTCTGATCTGCCAGATCGCGCGCATCGGCGTGATGGCCCAGATCGAAATCGATCGCGGCGGTGATGACGAATACATCGCCCATGACGCCGTATTCCACTGCGGAGCCCGCGCAGCCGGTGCTGATGATATAGGCATTGGAGAAATCAAAGCGGCCGTCCATCAGACAGGCAAGCAGGCTCATGGAGGTGTTCACCTTGCCCATGCCGGTTACATACAGCGCAACGCCATCCCTGACGTACAGCTTGTTGCCCTCAAAGCCGCCCACGATATCGTATGCATCGCCGCCCTCGCAATAGGCTTCATAGTAATATTGCGCTTCGCCGGGAAAATCGCCGGACATTTCGCCGGATTCAAACTTCGGCAGGATCAGCGCCTTGATTTCGATGGGCGCTTCCGATTCGGCGAGCGCGGGCGCATAGACGGCAGATACCATAACCAGGACAAGCAGAAGTACAGCGATCAGTTTTTTCATTTTCTTCTCTCCTCCAATGTCGATTGTGGAAACTTGTTTGTTCGTGTTTTTACGAACCAGAATGCAAAATCCGGTGCAAATCGCTTTGATTTTGACCGAATCTCTCGCATTTCCGAACTTATATTACCACACGAAACATATATGTTCGTACTTGCGGATGATATATATTGGTTATTTTTTGGTAAATCCGCGTTGAGCCGCCCAATGGCAAATGCTGATTTCTTCCGGAGGATCGCAAAGGCCACCCGCCGCCGGCGGGATGCGGGCATAGCTTCTTCCAACGCGAACCGCCGCAGCCAGCCGCACGGATGACGGATAATTCATCCCTCTCCTCCCTTTATCCGAACGCATACGACAATCAGCCTTTCCCCGTCGCCCTCCGCGCAGGTCGCCAGCGTGAGCAGCGAATCGCCGTATTGGGCGTCAACCTGCAAATCGAGAACGGATCGCGCCCGGCTTTCCGCAATATACGCATCAAATTCCGTTCGCGTCGAGAAATCTGTCCTTGCAAAGTCGAAGTAATCCTCCGCCTCCGGGCGCACATTGGTTTGATATACGGCCAGAGGCGCATAGTCATGTACTTCATACAGGCTTGCAAATTTTATGATGGGATATTTTTGCAGATGCTTCATTCTTTTGAAACGCTTGAGCTTGCCGAAGCGCGAGCCGTCGCGCATGTTGTGTCCGTAGAGAATCGTATTGTCGCTCAACGGCCAGACGGAGCAGCGGAAATCCATGAAGATCATGCCCGCGGGATCTTCGCTTCCATCGAAGCGGTGCGACGCATAGTATGTGTTATCATCGCCCTGACACACGTAGAGGCGCATGTCCTCAAAGCCGACCATGCCGACAAAATCGGCATTCTCCCGCAGAAGCTCCCCGGCTCTGTCAAGCACGGCGGGCGGATCCGCCCGATCCTCCGCAGCTTCCGCCG
>JABLTK010141408.1_pt1 | contig 15049 bp, 25 predicted proteins | sample 7160131 | NCBI WGS metagenome assembly JABLTK01 (sample SAMN14651221, study PRJNA627086) | human gut metagenome | isolation source: feces | host: Homo sapiens
CTATGAGGTGCGATTTAAGAAACCTCTCATCACAGGAATTTCTCCGGGTTTGTTGCAACTCTCGGACTTCGCGAGGATCTGAAATACGGGAATCAGAAAAGAAAGAGTCTTTCCTGATCCTGTGCAGGCACTAGCGTTAATATCCTTGTGAGATAGGAAATATGGAATAACTGCACCTTGAACAGGAGTTGCTGTTGCGAAATTCATCTCCTGCAGCGTATCAAGAATCTCAGGAAGAAGAGGAGGGAGAAAATCCTTGAATGGCTTTCCTGAAGACATCTCAAATCTACTGGACGATGAGCAAATGCGTTTTCTTTTGTTGACAGAAATAGGCTTGAATTCTTCAACTTAAATAGTCAACATTGAGAATCGATAATGTGTATTCAACAAACAAAAATGATTGCATTACATGCAAACAACATCCCAGTTCACTTCAGGAACATTTCCCTCAGCGCAAATGGCATGGACCAAATTACGAGTGGACTTAGGGAAAGGCAGGGTGTGATGGCAATGTGCTACCAGATCCTGGAACATCTGAGAAGCGCAAGTGCTCTTGTAAACATAAGTATCCTCCTCCAGCTTCTTGCTCATCTCCTTCTCACCCAAAACCGAGGCAGCCAGACGCATCACTTCTACTTCACGCTTCGTCTTCTCATAGACAATATCACGCAGCTTCTCCATGGCGCCATTAGCATTGCTGTCAGCACGAATAGCAGCCCACTTTGCAAGATGAAGAGGTTCCTCACTCTTCTCAATAGCCACAGAACTTGCAGTAGAAGGAGTGCTGTAGCGAGTCTTGATGGGCTTATCACCAATGAAAGTTGTCATAGGAAGATCTCTCATCGTCAAATCACCCCACTCAGACACCTCCTGATCCTTGTACTGGGCAACATGATCATGAGTTCTCTGGAACAGCTCTCCCAAAGTGATAGTGGTGGACTCAGCTTCCCAAAGACGCTGATACTCGTTATCGTAGTACATAGACATGCACACATCCATTGACTTGCCATTCACAACATCATCAGGAGGGCAATGCTCACACCAAGCAGGCTCAGTAGCATTAGCAGAAGTGAAAGCGTAGATGTTAAGATCGCTAGGAAGAGTATCGAACACAGAGCCAGACTCACAAGCCTCCAGGAAGAAAGCAAGCTTGCTGTAACCCTTATTTGTATGCAGAGTCTTCAAAGCACCCTGGATTTGAGCAGTGGTCATCACAGTGGAACCGCAACCAACACCTCCTTCGTAACCATGGTCACTGTAGTAAATGAAGATGGTATCCTCCTCAGTAGTGTGGAAAACCTTGGGATTGGGAAGACCAGTAAGCTTCTTCAGCTCCTCTTCATTCTGGGTGATAATAGCAAGCACAATTTCAGGAGTAATATGCTCAGAGGTGTAGTCATAGTGATCCTTACAATCAGCAGCATGATCCCAGCCAGGACCCTCAGGATCGGGAAGAGTGAACAATTTGCCAGGCCAAGGATTGTCAGAATAGGTATGGATCTTCTCATTGGCCATGTAGATTACGTTTTCAGGAGGAATGCCAGAAGCAATAATATCCTACGTAATAGCAACTCCAAGGTCCCTACATTATAGGCACGGCAGGTATTGCTGGAATCCGAGTAGTTGCCATAACCAGTATCTCCCTGGAAAACGATGGCAAACTTGTCAGCCACGACCACAGAAATCAAGGCCGCAATCAAAAGGAACTTTGTATTCATTCACGTACAATAATCTAATAATGAATAGTCAATGACAACCTCAATTTGTTTGTCAATACGATTTGTTATTAAAATCGTTCCCCAATAAAATCCACTTCGATTTCTATGTCACTTCTAGGCCAAATGGAACGTTTTTATGTTGGTAGTAACTAACAGACTAGGTTGTACGGCTTCAAAGAGGTTATAGATACACAATTCACATTCTTTTGTTGTAACGACTCCTTTCGAATGCAAATATTGCAACAGGAGTTCGTTCCAGCTCTACCCATTCGTAATTCAGGAGATATCAAAGAACAGAAGTTACATCAAACCCCGTACACTTCCTTACTCTTCTAATTTGGGGAACAGAGGTTTATGTTTTCTTTAAAATTCTCTGCGTCGGTCCTCAGTAACCGTTCCACGTTTCTGCTCCTGAGGAGCATGAGTGAAGTCACATCGAGTATGTCCCAAACGTAATTCGGTTCATCGGATAGAATTTGCTGTTTATGGATGGGGTCCATCTATTATGGGAGTTGGTTCAGGTCTGAAATCAAAGGACAAGATGATTCCGCGACCTGTGGTTGGACTTGATAGAAAAGTTCGATCGCTGGCTGTCGGGAGCGATCATTGTGCCGTTGTCACTGGTTTGAATTTAAAGCAACCGTGAGTTGTAGATGATGGGTCCCTGTATACTTGGGGAAGAAACGGAAAGTACGAATGTGGTCTGGGACACGGAGATGATGTAGTGTTTTGGTTTGAACGTTAGTATTAGATTACAGAACCTCAGTTAGTATCAACATTGGAAGGTTTCCCAATCAAGAAAGTGGTCTGCGGATATAACCACACTGCTGCTTTAAGTGAGGAAGGTTATGTTTTTACTTGGGGCATGGGAGGCTCCATGTGGAATGCAGGAGCTCTTGGTCATGGAGATAAGGAACATCAACCAACTCCTGTTGTGGTTGACTACTTTTATGATAATGTTCATTTAGAGTTGGATTTTGAGTATAGGGAATCACAATCAAAGATATTTCTTCAGGATGTAACTTCATGTTGGCACTTTCAGATAAGGGAGATTTGTATTCTTGGGGACGTGGTGAATATGTATGTTATACATGAAAATATAAACAGAAGGGTGCATTAGCAACGAACAATACAAAAGATGAACTCATTCCCAAGAAATCAGATTTCTCTTCTATGTATGGAAAAATTGTGGAAGTAACTCCAGTCATTTGATTTCACTTGTAGGTCGTTTGTGGTCATACCAGCTGTATGATGTTAACTGAAGATGGGAATGTCTACACATGGGGTCGTGATGATGACAGTCAGTTAGGACGAGGTCAAGGTCTGAGTCTGGATTCATATGCCATTGATTATACTCCTCTGCCTATTGAGTTACCTGAGGGAGAGAAAGTGAAGAAGATGGCTGCTGGATATGGAAGTGCTGCAATCGTTTGTGAGTCAGGGAACATATATTGGTGGGGCATGAAGTGAGAATAAGTTATTCCTGTAAGGGATAGATTGCATCTGTCACCATACCAAGAGATTATTATGAAGAAGTTTGATGGAGAAGAAAATGCTCGCTTACTGAAAGTAAAAGAGGTTTCATGTGGTGGTCACATGGTTGATGCAATCACAGGTCAGTGATGGATTGATAAGTCAGAGATAGAAGATGGTCTGTTGTATACCTGGGGTGATGCTCGTAAGCAGCCATATGGTATACCGAATCATCATGCTGTATCAGCTACGGAAGTCAAAATATTGAGTGATGCAGGTATTGTTTACAAGTGAGATGTTGATGGAAGTGATGATTCGTAGTGTGGCTGCAGGACAGTCGATGGTTCTGGCTGCGGTGGAGTTACATTAAGTTCTTTTGGGTTGTTTGATAAGAAACATGTTAAAAATCTTCGTCATCATCATCGTCTTCATCATCAAAGTTCCGAGTTCTTTTGATCTATTGATAATCGAAATATGCAATGAGTACAGTAACTGTGGTATGTGTTGCTGTGTCCATACTCTCAAGAATTGCTTTTATTTGAGCATCTGTTACCTATTCATGAACCAATACGAATGAAATCCACAGAGCTGAGAGTTCCTTGTTGTGCGAGAGCCAGAATTCGATCTTCAATACTTCGTGCTTTTGCTGGATCCACTAATGCAATCCGTCCCACTACAGATCAACATTCTATCCAATCTCCTACATCTTGCTCGGGCCTCACTATCAATAATACTGTGTAATAGTTTCTTTCTAGCTTCCTCTTGAGCTCTGCCTATCAATCCTTTCACATCCAAATGTACTGTTGCTGTTCTATTGCTTGTTGCTGACTCTGGGAAGAGGGCATCTATCTGTTGAATTCTGTAGAATCAACTACTTGAGCGTTCTACCCATGATCTTTAGTCAAATAGATAATTACCATTCTTGTTTTCGTTGCTGTTCACGAGATAATGCTAAAACCAAATTCTGGTCGTTTTCGGGAACAAACAAAAACAATAAAGTGTTAGAGTACATCTCAGACATCCCACGGATTCGTAGGTGTCATAGCCTCGATCTGTGTCGAACATTCCGGATAAAGTCGAGAGTAATCCTGCCACAACTCATCATGAACTGTCCATGCATCCTCACTTGTCGTCTGCATCACGTCCTGATACGAATCATCCCAATAGGGTCTAAAATCAACAAATGGCAAAAACAGTACTTGATTTGCAAGGCATGTTTGGCACACACAAAACAAGCAACAGCCAAAAGCGAAGGACCATATTGTCGATATTTGTAATGACCTAAGGCGACATCAGAAAAGAAGAATGCAAAAAGACGAAGATAATCGACACAACGTTTGTCATGAATTTGAGATTTTAATATGGTACTTGGAACTAAGCGAGACACTATTGGATCCATGAAAAAGATAGAGAGATAATGCATAGGTGTAATGCATCGCAACTTCCAGGACAGACTATATAAAAACAACAACCAAAGATGTACCCATCTAAGACATCTCTTTCAAGATCATAGAGATCTTCCGGAGAAGACAAAAACTGAGGATAGTTGGCAGCCAGATCAAGAGTACATGGAAGAAGATCTTTTGGTTCTTCCATTTTCATTGCAATAATGAAACAAATGAAGGCATAGGATGGATACAGGAAGCGATCAACAAGACTAGACTCAAGAAATCGGCAAAAGTATCTAAATATTATGTAGAAACCTTACTACAAACGAGAGAGCCATTTGTTTTGTCTGCTTAGAAACATGCAAATCATCCTCTAACGCAGTCAGTTCGGCGAAGATATCTTCATAGTATTTAACATAGGATCGAGTGGGACAATAAACGAAGTTTTTATGTTCATTTCGCTTCATTTCTATCAACACATGCATCACATCAATTCCTTGGATATTTCGCGTAACATTCTACATATGAATTGGAACTATTGATAGCACCTTGTTGTTATCATTTGGACTCTTGTTCTCATGATTTGGAGATGAGGGCATAGACTCGTCTGTTCGGAGGCTATCCATCTTTTGTACGATCCGATTACGTAGCAGGAAAAGGTAATACGAATCGATTAAAAGATTACCAAGGAGGGAAAAGTTTAAAAAACCGTGGTTCGTTGTTCAACAAACAGATTTATCATTTCGAAGAACTAAGAGATTGCTTTCTTCGAAGGAATTCCTTGCCAAACTGCAGAACAGCTTTCGAAGAACCAAGATAATCCTGGAAATACGAAAGAGTCTGGTCATCATCTAAACCAAAGCAGAATTCAAGAAGCGAAATATCATCACTTCCAGAAAGACTCAACATCTGTTGTCGACACCAATTATCAAACTCCTCTTTGGAATATTCTATTTCTTATCCTTTCCTAATAACCTACTATCAATAGAAACAGCCTTCGGAACTTCCTTCGTCTCTTTCTTTGTTTTGCTCTCTGCAACTTCCCAGAACAATTGGCCTTCACTTGCAGGAGTCACATTCTTTCCAGTTGGTTTCTCGTGTTTCCCTCCGAGTACAGGCAATGCGTTGGAGGCAAACAAAGTACTCCATGTTCCGGACTTCGGCTTCATCTTCTCCTGTTCCTTCTTCTGTTTTTGCTACAATTCACAATATCTTTCCATCCTTACCTGCTTTTGCTCTTCCATAATTTCCTGGAAACTCTTTCCCGAAGGAACAGATCGTGCTGCAGGACGAGTAGAAGAGGTCTGTTTAGCCAAATCCACCCGTGTCCACTGGGTTCCTTTACCTTTCTTCCCAGGAGCAGAAACTGGTGTAGGAGCAGGTGATGGTTGTTTTGCTACTGCAACCGCCTTCTTCTCCTCCTGTTGCTCACGAAGGATTTGTTCCAATGGCACTGCTGCAGGAGTTGAAGGGATATTCCAAACTATATCCTTCTTCGCTTCGCTTGTTGATAACATCGTACCAACCCGATCTGAATAGCTTGACGAAGCCTTCTGCTGTGTCTCCCATGGCGTCTTAGGATGTTCGTTAATAGTCCAACCCATCTTACTCGCGAGATCGACGGGAGAAAAAGCGACTTGATCAAGTCGTTGTCGTGTCCATGGAGAGATCACTGGTTTGGGTGGCTGAGAGACAGGAGCGGAAGGAGCTGGAACAGGAGCAGCCTCTAAAGAAGGGATGGTGATCTTACGTGCATCTCGCTCTAATGTCAAAGCTGGAATCTGATTGGATGCTGGAGGATGATAAGGAGTTTCATCCTTGTGTGTTTCCTTTTCCAACTCTTCTTCAGCTGTTTGTTGTTGTAACGAGAGAACCGTAGAAAGACTCACAGCATCTACTGCTTGAATCGGAGGGATCTCGACCGGAGTTACTGTCTGGGTCTGAGGTTCTGGGATTTCCTTCTCCCGTTTCCTCATCACAGACTTCAGTGTCTTCGGTAACTACACATCATACTCTTCTCGCATCGCTTACACGACGTTCTGTTGCTGAATGACGCATTGGTTCCTTCCAAGCTAATTTGGCAGACATTTCTTCCATCGGAGGCTCCAGAAAAACGTTCTCAAGAGAAGTGTAACATGTTTGAATGGGTCTCCAGGAACCCTCTTTGTACTTCACTACCAGTGACTGCGTGAGAAATCCATTATCCCACCATGCTCTCATTGTGCTGGAGTCGAAAGGACCACGCTCGAAACCCTGAGCGTCAATATATCGCCACACACCTTCCTCTTCTGGCTCTTCTTCACCAACCCCATTCAAAAGGTGATCGACATCCTCCAGAGAGAGAGGAATCGACTCGCGAGAGGCCGTCTGCTGAATTACAACACTTGGTTCCAAACTGTGAGTGACATGGTACATACCCAGTTCAATTGGAGACGCTACTGGTTTGGGTTCCTGCCTAGTCTCACCATCTGAAGGTTTCCTCTGGGTCGTCTCCATCTCTTGTCGCTCCTCCTTCACTACCTCAGCTTCCGGCTCTTCCATTGGTCCCTTTGCTTCATTCATTACCTTCTCCTCATTCATTTCTTCCTTCTCCTCTTTCAATTCCTCTGTCTTCTCCTTCTCTTCTGTCTTTTCCTCCTTCAACTTCCCTGTCCTCTCCTCCTGTTCCTCTCTCTCCTTAGAAATTTCCCTTCCCAATGGTTCCTGTTGTACCGTAGCAATAAGCGTCTGAATCACATCTACAGCCTCTGCTGTAATATCTACAGGCTTCAAATGAGGCTTTTTGTTTGAACTCTTGCCTTTAAAGATGTAGCAACGATCCCAAGCCGCATCCAACTAAAAATGGAAACCTCTCCAAATAATTACTTCCTCTTGGGTAATCGGACTCAAACACCACGGTATAATTGGCTCAGAGTTAATCTTATCTTCAACAAACCAAACAACTCTCTACATCGGTCTTTCCACTCAAATGATCTGGAAGAGTAGGAGGATGGTAAAAACTTAACAAATCTTCAAAGGAATAACGAATTGCTACAAATCAAGAGGAGGACCCATTTCCACTTGCTCGCTTTGGATAGTCATCACGAATAAAAGGACTTGATGGGGCTCGAAACCCATCACGTTGCTTAGGATTCTTTCTTCCATGAGGAGGAACGTATTTAAATCCATCGTTCTTGCTACCCTACGGAATTACCATCGAGACAGAAAACAAACCTCATCTCGATCTCGATAACGCTCTCGACTTGTACTCATTATTTCGATTCCTTAATCTATTAAGTGTTAGTAAAGGATCATTCACGCCTCGCCCTATCCTTAGACCTACGAATCCAAAAGTAATCTAAACAAACAAATCCAGTTTCCTTCTAATAACGTAATGGCCAGCTCAATGTTTCCATTTGCCTGAGCCGAAGCATTCATACTCTACACTTCACATTCATTCATCAATTAAACATCTTCAGCAGAATATCCCATTGCTTGTAATTGATTTGCTGTGTCCAGAATCTGTTGTTCCGAAGGATCCAATGGGATCTCCTCTCCAGACTCTTCCTCTACATCCATTGGTTGTTCTTCCTTCTCAAATGTCCCATCTTCGTTGTATTTAGCAAGTGGGTCAATCCACTACATAATTACCCTATTTCACTATTTCAACAGCAGATTCAATCAATTTCGCTTTGATCTTTTTATTATTGATTTCAACAGTAAGTGTATCTGACTCAATGTCGATCACAGCCTTATACTGCTTCAAGAAGTCCAATCCAAGAAGACAACTATTTGCAATATTCTTCTTTGGAACCACTTGACTCTTTACAGCAAAATATTCACCCTCGATGCAGATATCATGGGCGTTGACCATTCCCATGGTACGACCACTTCCAACACCATAAATATCAATCTACAATGGAATTATGAGTTTAGTTGTACTGATTCACTCTCATCAACTACTCGGGCCACCTTTGTGGCTTCGGCAACATCGGATGAGAGAATGGTACTCTGAGCTCCTGTATCCACAACAAAGTTAACTTGAACCTATCATGAAGAAACGACAATACTCATACATCATTAATGTATGTAACGAGATAGAGGTGTATAGGTCTCGCGTCTAAAACTTGAACACGTGTTAGATTCAGATTTTCATTCCGAATTGCCTACTTTCACAATCGATCTCCATTCTTACTTCATATACCTTCTTCTGATATTCTGGATCCATTTCATCCGCAGATCCACGCTCAAGGACCTTCTTTTCCTGAACTGTTAACAACACCTAAACCGCTACCTGTGTTTGATTCCAACGCTTGATATACGAAGTAACTACAGAATAGCATAGAAATCTAACAAATCATACAAAACAAAAAGGACCAACCTTAGTAACCCCTCTGTATCATTCTCTCGCAATAAATCCTGCAGTGGAGGCAACTTTGAGTCAATCTACAATTACAGAAGGTAAGAATCTTGACAAATTGTTTGAAAGGAGGATTGTCTCGATATAAGTCAGGAATCTGACTAACAGGAGTTTGAAGAAGCATTCGATAGTAAGGTGTCGCTTGATCTACCTCATAACACTCTTTTGACAACCACACTTTCAGAGATGGATTCGAGTAACAATATGTCATTATTGGTAATGTTCTTTTCAGAGATCTATTCATTACACACGAATTACACCAGATACTAGATCATCATCCTTAATTTCTTGTTCGCTGAAAGAAAGTTTCTGATCAGCAACAGGAATCAAAAACTAATAATTACACTACCCAATTCTCGTTAATTACAGTTTTCGAGATTGCCACCTTAATATCCTTCCCTGTTTCACAGTTGCTTATATCCAGTTGTCGTAAAGCTCCATGGATATATAATTGGACAATCATTTGTAATCAGAGAATCAATTATGGAAACACAATTGGCAAGTATTACTTTCAAGTTATTGAGCACTGATCAATGAATATGATAAACAGAGAAAAAGAATGCGGCTTGTGAGGATCGAACTCACGACCTTGGGATTATGAGACCCACGCTCTTCCAACTGAGCCAAAGCCGCTCCATTAAGTTCTTTTCCTCTCCCTATTTAACAACATGTTTCATAACAGACACATTCAAATGGCATTCTTTACACAGATACTGATAATACGTCCACTATCTAACAGTCAGATTAACTAACCAATTCTACTTTATGGGCAGATTCCTCGAAATACAAGTTTCGTTTTGCTATCAACTTTGAATAGGCTTTATGGGCACTTTGCGAAGATAAAAACCGTAAATACAATCGACATTGATACCGATATGTCTTGTCTATCAAAGAGGCTTCTTTCTCAGAAGAAACACTCTTCGCAGAACAAAGATCGTATTCACTAGAACACTGCATCTATGCTAATAGACATCAACTAGAATTACAATCACAACGATACACCGTTTATTTGTCCCTTCAATCGTTACATCTACCAAATCGCAGAATTTACTTAGCACACGAACCGTTCCCACAGACATCACTCCACGTACCATCTCCACAACACCAAATTGTGTTGATCCAATGAACAAATAAGCAGGAAGGTTATAAGAGCGATTTCCAAGTTTTTCTTTCATTTGCTGCAACATCGTAGAATCAGAAGGAATCTTTGTTGTTGGAAGGATTACCACATTGCAAGAAATGTAATCCATAGAAGGATTCAACTGAACCTGTTCGCCACATTTCACCACTGAGCGTGGAATCAACGTAATCAATTGCTGGATGAAACTATGACAAAATGCATTCTCTTCAAGCGAACGCAACCGATTCAAAATGACCAGAAGTGACTAGAATAACACTCAACCAATAAGAATACGGTTAATTGACTTCGAATCATCTTTCCAAAGATCTGAGGGAATTCTGTCATACAAATATTCTTCGATATTTCATAAATACCAGTTCCTTCCACATCCTCATCTCGCAGCGAATTGATATTGGCCTTTCCTGGACGCGTCATATAAACGTTTGTGGTGATTTGATGTTCATTCAATTCAAGTGGGGAAATCCTTCGTCCCACTCCACTCTGAGACGCAAGATACGGTTCATATCGACGCAATGTCAAAAAAAAGGAAGTACCAATAATCTGGTAGAGAAGAAGAGAAGGACTCTGTTGTGAAATTAGTCTTTTGAGTGTATCGATTCGAGAAGTGATACTAAGTAACAGTAAAGATGATTATCTTACTTGTCCAAAAGAAGGGATGAAACGGAAGAATTGGATTGAAATGAAAGAAAAGGAAGAATATGTGTACAAATTTTAACTCCTAGAACACTACAAGCTGATGAATACAGAATTCGACCAATTTCAACCAATATTGAAGTGGAAGAGGAATTTAAAAAGGTTTGAAGAGAATCATCTGGTTTCCATTTGACTTCGTTATTATGGTGTCTCCGTGTTCTCAACATGGCATGCAAACACAATAGAACCTGAAGTTTGGCTGGTATCTATGATCACAACATATTCACAGAAATCACATCATCAAAATGAAAGAACAGAGACAAAAACAGACAATCCGAGTAATGAGCATCATCACACGGAGTAGGAGTTGTAATCATATCATCAACTGATACAGATGATTCCTCTTTCTCCATGATCTCACGGGTACTACTCGCTCGATGCAATGTACTGGACACAACTTTCCAGGATGGTCGTGGTGAGAACTCTTTCGTCTGAGTATTAGGAGAATTTGAAGAAAAAACTACTGAGATTGGAATCAATGGAATCACTGTGTGTGAACCAGAGACTACAACCGTATCTGCGTTCTGGAGAGTGGACAGTGATTGACAGGATGGAGTTTCGAGAGAATGAGATGGAAACATAATTTCCAGGTCCTGGAAGAAGAATGACTCGACCACTTCACTAACAGGTCCGTGGAGTGAAGGAGACAGAAAGAGAATGATAAGAAAGGATATCGAAGGAATCGCCTCGAGAATCAGAGGAATCACAAGAAGAGCTGTTTTGAAAGATAAGTCATACTGCTGATGAGAAAGGAAGGGAAGAGTTACTTTCGTAGCAGAGGAAGGTGTTTCACTTAAACAATTTTGAATCGCGGGGAAACAGACATGTTGAAGAAGGGATCGAATAATAGTAGTAGAGATGCATTCTTCGACACAGGGTACCTTACAATGCATCAAATCATGAAGAATAAACAATTCATCCGAGACAGTCTGAACCAATTGAGCTGCTTTGTGGAAATCACTAGAATCATCAAGAATAGAAATACTTTACGATTCTTCAATTAGACGATTCAACGTTACAATCAACGAAATCACATAGTAAACCAATTGACGGAAATACTTCTGTGAGGCAGGAAGATTCATGAAGGCCTCTACATCAGGTGTCTGGACTAGAGATAGAGAAGAAAAATGAATCAAACCTTTGAGACAATTGAAGGTGATTGTTCGAACAGCAATTCGAACCATCCCTTCTGGATGATCAAAGAAACGTGAACAGAGCGAGAACAAGGGAAAAGGATTGGAAGGATCTGTCTAAACCTAAGGAAAGAATAATGAAATGACATTGTTAGTAAAGAAATGGATTGTGTTTTCATTGACGGAAAGAGATAATACCTTCATGAATGAAATGTATTGAGAGACAATATCCTCATCTTGAAAATCCAAAGGTGCTGTAATGATATTATTTATATGGTTATTAGAGAGAAGGAAGACTACTTATTATAGGAACGAATTATAAGGACATAACGACTTTTCATCATGGATATTCTGAACAAGGATGCTGATGGTCTGTATCACTTGTACTTTGGTTTCATTAGATCTTTCTTGATAGATTATCGAAATGATATCTCCCAATATCTTTTCCTCTAAAAAGAAACTAGAAATGATTCAAATGGGTCCATAAATATTACTCGAAGAATTGACTGCTGATACTCTCTCCGTTAATAAGAACCTCAGCGAATTCTTTCAGAATTAAAGTAATAGCTTTATCTTGCCGCTTCCCCTTCTTTCCCATCCTCTTCTGTAGTTCTTCATACAATTCTCTATGTCTGACTATCCATCACTTCAAACCACTTCAAACGATCAAGAGAGATACTCCGTGGTGATTTTCGTTTGATCTCCATATCTTAGGACTCTAGATAGAAGAAAACAGTTTCAAAACTGAATAAGAAATGAAAAACATCACAATGCTTTAACAAACACAACAAAAATCATATGTTCAAATTAGAGTAAATGCCGTTCCGAACTTCTCGTCAACCATACGATGCACAGCACCTAGAAATCAACATAGAGACAAGCTATAATACTCAAAATTTCTTCAACTGTCATTATTTGAGGGGTTTTAATCATCATCAAGAGAATATGTTCCTTCTGCTTGCAACCATACAGCCAATAAGTATCACAGATCTTTTCTGTTACTTCAATGAAGCTAGAAGTCGTCTTCAACTTCATGTACACATTGTTCAAAGGGAAGACCAGGAATGTTGGAATATTACGCATCATAAAGCTGGGAGAAACTAGAGAAATAGCTGGTCTCTAGTAGTCATAACAAGAATCAACATCAACTCCTTCTATCCATTGATTACTTGCATTTGTCTGCAAACCATGCGTAAGTTCATCATGATTGAAAAACATGAAACTACTGTCATTCAGATGAATTCTGGAATGAACTATCCACACCCATTCCTACAGCGTTCGTCGCTTCTTGATCAATTCTAGGTTAATTGCCTGAATCTTATTACCGACCAAACGAACAATATCATTCAAGAAGATGTCAGAACTGGTATCAAAGTCATTGGAAAGAAGGAACAAAAATACACAGTATCCAGTCTATGAATAATACGTTTCACTTACACTCACTCGCACGCGAATCAATTTGAATGGAGTTAAAGTGATTTGATTTTCTTCATTTGGAACATTTAGATTTACTACTGTTTCTATTTCTCCTTCCTATACATCAATTCAATGATAATCCGGAACTGTGTTCATGATCAACCTAAATCGGTCGTTTTCAATTGGAGACAAATCTACATGAAAGAATACATCAATCAATACCTCGATTACTCGTACAAAAACGGTTGATAAGAATCTGATTCTCAACACTCATATCACTCCAAATCTACAATAAAGACAAACAAGATCAACAACAAAGTAATTATCAAACATTAGACAAGAGTACTGAATGAAAGGAAGTTGAATTGATAATTGGGACATCATCGTGTGAATATCAATTGAGAGAGATTGATCAACAGGAAACTCCAAAAATCCATCCATCGACTATCCATTATCCTATCTATGTATAAATACGTAAAGAAAGTGAAGTTGAGTCCAACAGTAATACAATAAGTACTTTCGCAACACCTTGAATAATTGTTGACGAATTATGGGTAATTCAGACATGCTTTCTAGTTGCTTGATACGTTCTTCGTAGGTGGAGATGCCATCAATATACTGTTTGTTCTCCTCACTTTCTTGCATCTCTCCATTCTTCACACACTCCTCAATATACTTTGCTTTGTGCAGTTTTACACGTTGTCGGATCAGTTCCTTAGCAATTATCTCGCCCTCTTCATTCTTCTCTAAGAATCATCAATCAACATAGCAAACTACTGTATATGGATGGCTCAATTGCATTGTAAAACATCCGATACACTTTATACAAACCTTCCATTACATCTAATACAATATTCGTGGAAAATGAAGAAGAATGTGAAACATGTTTTGACTACATTAGATACAATAGAAAAAAGTACATCTATGTATGCAGTCCGATCCAACACCATACAGAACCAGGTATCATCCTCCCATTTGCAAAAGTGATGTCTAACCGGAATCCAATAAAAATAACACAATACGTGTACTTATCACTCGTTACAGTTCGAAGTACCGACCCTGTATCAAAAGAAGATGAAAATTCGATTAGTGCATCTGCTAAATTCACGTCACGAACTTGTTCCTCGACAAGAGTATCATTTGGTATGTAGAACAGGATCTTCTCAGCATGATCTGCATCATGAGCTTGCTCATCTGTAATATCTATGCATTAAAAATTCCATCTCTCCAGTACCCAAAGTACGATTGTACAAGAAGGAGCACTTAACCCCCTCTGGAAGGAAAGTTTTCTGTGTATTCATATCAAATCTCCAAATTGATGTGGATTTCGTGATAGTGTTCTTTGACCTAATTAGCCGAGAAAGAGGCATCGAAATATAGATAGTTTGCGGAATTTAGAAAATCGGAGTATTCTTAGCTTTGTCGATGAATGAAGTGCTTCGTTTTTCTGTCATTCACATTTTTCTTCTATATTCATTTTTATTTACGCTATTTAGTGTAGAACGTCCTAAACGTTCTCTTTCTGTGTTCTTTTATAATATAAGTACGAGTTGTGCAATTCTTATAAGTATGTAGATTGATCTATCCAACGATGACACTATTACAAAGCAATCAACTAGATGTGGACCTAATAATTGATAAATTGCTAGAAGCCCGGTTCAGCAGCACGCCGCACATCAGGCCCAGCA
>JABLTK010079311.1_pt1 | contig 15029 bp, 9 predicted proteins | sample 7160131 | NCBI WGS metagenome assembly JABLTK01 (sample SAMN14651221, study PRJNA627086) | human gut metagenome | isolation source: feces | host: Homo sapiens
CAAGGCAATGTGCTCCGGCCAAGCCGTTCTACAACTTCCCGGTGCTTTCCAGCACCGCCCCGGCCGCTGCCGCACCCGTGCACCCGGCACCCGGCACCCCCCTGCCTTTTGCGGGCGGACACAACTTCCGGGAGCTGGGCGGCTATGAGGCCGACGAGGGCAAGCACGTCAAATGGGGGCAGATCTACCGCGGCATCACCACGGCCTGCCTGACCAGCGCGGCGGACCGCAAGCTGCTGGACAGCCTGGGCCTCCGCCTCATCCTTGACCTGCGCAGCGGCACCGAAGCCGCCGCTGCCCCGGACTATGTGCCGGACGGTGCCCGGCTGGTGCAGATCTGCGGCCTCTGCCTCGAAGACGGCAAAGAAGTGGATTTCTCCCCGGAAGACCGCTTCACCCTGCTGAAAGGGATGCCCGACGAGGGCAACCGGATGGCCCGGGCCATGTACGAGCGGATGCTCCACGGCAACAAGGCCTACAAAGAGCTGTTCCGGGCGCTGGAAGCCGGTGAAACGCCGGTACTGTTCCACTGCTCCGGCGGCAAGGACCGCACGGGCGTGGCCGCCATGCTCATCCTGCTGGCCCTCGGCGCTTCCGATGAGACCATTTGCGCCGATTTCGTCCAGTCCAACACCTGCCGCAAGGAAGAGATCGAGGCCCTGTGGGCCGAGCACGCCGAGGAGATCGCCGCCCGACCGGAGCAGAAATACTTCTACCTGGGCATCTCGGGCGTCCACCCGGACGACGGGCCCTTCGTCTTACAGACCATCCGGGAGCAGTACGGCACCACCGACGCCTACCTGGAAGCCGAGTACGGCCTGACCCCTGCCCGCCTCATGCGGCTGCGCCGGATGTATCTGGAGTAAAATTTTTTCAAAATAATCCGCCTTCAAACAAGCTTCTCCCTTGACAATGTCCGGAATCTCTCGTAATATAGATAGTAGTATGGAATCCTTGACGCTGCGTGCCGGGGCATTCCGCAACCAATATTTCAATGGGGCTTCATCTGCCCGTTTTTATAAGATAAACTTGTAAATCAAAAAGCTGCATCATTCCGCCCGCAGGGGGAGTTTTCTCCTCTGCGTATCGTTTTGTTGTCACTTTTCCGTTGAAAGCTGGATTTTTTCAAAAACCCACGCCCTGTTTCGCAGCGTCTCATTAAATTTGATTTTTTGAGGAGAGTGAACACGATGCCCACAATCGCAGTGATTGTGGTCGTAGTCGTGATCGCCGTTGTGGCAGGTGCCGCGGGTTATTTTATTGGTTATAACAACCGTAAAAAAACCGCTGAGGCTCAGATCGGCAGTGCCGAGGCCGAGGCTACCCGCCTGGTGAACGAAGCGATCAAGACCGCAGACCAGAAACGAAAAGAAGCCATCCTGGAAGCAAAAGACGAGGCATTCAAGCTGAAAGCCGAAGTGGACGCCCAGAAAGCCGAAGCCGACAAGGAGATCAAGCAGCGCCGCGCCGAGATCAGCCGCCAGGAAAACCGCGTGGACCAGAAAGAGACCGCCCTCGACCGCAAGACCGAAGCGCTGGAGCGCAAGGAAGAGGAACTGAAAAAGAAGCACGAGGAAGCCGACGCCCATCTGGCCGAGGTAGACGCCCTGCGCGCCAAGGAGATGGAGCGGCTGGAAACACTGGCCGGCCTGAGCCAGGAAGACGCCCGCGAGGTGCTGCTGCACAAGGTGGATGAGGAGCTCACCCACGAAAAGGCTGTCCGTGTGGCCGCCTATGAGACCGACCTGAAAGAGAACTGCGAGAACATCGCCCGCAATCTGGTGGGCCAGGCCATCAGCCGCTGCGCTGCCGACCACTGCAGTGAGACCACGGTCAGCGTCGTTCCGCTGCCCAGCGATGAAATGAAAGGCCGCATCATCGGCCGCGAGGGCCGCAACATCCGCGCGCTGGAAACCGCCACGGGCGTGGACCTCATCATCGACGATACCCCGGAGGCCATCACCCTGTCCTCCTTTGACCAGACCCGCCGTGAGGTGGCCCGCATGACGCTGGAGCGCCTGATCGGTGACGGCCGCATCCACCCCGCCCGCATTGAGGAGACGGTGGAGAAGTGCCGCCACGACCTGGAGCTGCAGATGAAGCGGGAGGGCGAGAAGGCCGTGATGGAGCTTGGCATCCATGGCCTGCACCCCGACCTCATCAAGCTCATCGGCCGCCTGAAGTACCGCACCAGCTTTGGCCAGAACGCTCTGACCCACAGCATGGAGGTGGCTTGGCTGGCCGGCCTGCTGGCAGGCGAGATGGGCGTCAATGTCACGCTGGCACGCCGCGCCGGCCTGCTGCATGACATCGGCAAGGCACTGGACCACGAGATCGAGGGCAGCCATGTCCAGATCGGTGTGGACATCTGCCGCAAGTATAAAGAGAACACCCAGATCATCCACGCCATTGAGGCCCACCACGGCGACGTGGAGCCCAAGACCCCGCTGGCATTCATTATCCAGGCCTGCGACGCCATCAGCGCTGCCCGCCCGGGTGCCCGCCGTGAGAACGTGGAGAGCTATGTCAAGCGCCTGGAGAACCTGGAGGAGATCTCTTCCAGCTTTGAGGGCGTTGAGCAGGCCTTTGCCGTGCAGGCAGGCCGTGAGGTCCGCATCATGGTCAAGCCCGACGTCATCAGCGACGATCAGGTCATCCTGCTGGCCCGCTCCATTGCCAAGAAGATCGAGGACACGCTGGATTACCCCGGCCAGATCAAGGTCAACGTCATCCGCGAGAGCCGTGCCGTCGAATACGCAAAGTAAAATCTCATCGTTTCAGAGCCGCTGCGTTTGCAGCGGCTCTTTTTGTTTCCGGTGTAAAAACAGATGACGATTGTTCAAGTTGCGCGAAAGAAAAATGAGCCGTTTTCTTTCAAAAACAAAGCAGCCCGCAAGATTCGTCCTTGTACAAAATACAAGTATTACTTATTTCGCGCAAGTTGTCCTTGTATCAAATACAGCGCAAGAGCAAAACTATACAAAAATTAGCAAGCAGATTTTTTGCATCATTGGGCATTTCACAGAAATTACCCACTTTCCCGTCAAAACAGCGAAAAAGCACTTTTCTTTTTGTGCAACGGGGAGTATAATGCAGCCATAGCACAAAGGTGTGTGAAGCTCCAGAGGGGGAGCAGACCGCCCTGTGCATTTTTTAGAAGATATCGCTTTATAGCTTTAAAGCGGTGAAGAGAGGGGAAAAGATATTATGAGATTCGATCGTCGTATTTCGCGCCGCAGCTTCCTGGCTGCTGCAGGTGTCTCCGCTGCTGCTCTGGCCCTGACGGCCTGCGGCGGTTCTTCCAGCTCCACGGCTGCTGCTTCTACCGCAGCTTCCGGTGCAAGTTCCGCAGCTGCTGGCACGGCTGCCGGCGGCACCCTGAACGTCATGCTGGAGACCGAGGTCCAGTCTCTGGACCCGCAGGTCGCAACCGACGGCACCTCCTTTGAGGTCATCGCCGATTACACCGACGGCCTGATGCAGATGGATACAGACGGTTCTGCCGTGCCCGCCATCGCAGAGACCTATGACATCAGCGAGGACGGCAAGACCTACACGTTCCACCTGCGCGATGCAAAGTGGTCCAACGGCGATGCCGTGACGGCTGCGGACTTCGTGTTCGGCTGGCACCGCGCCGTCGATCCCGCCACCGCTTCCGAGTATTCTTACATGCTGTCCGACATTGGTCAGGTGGTCAACGCCGCTGAGATCATTGCTGGCGAGAAGCCCGTTACCGACCTGGGCGTGACCGCTGTGGACGACAAGACCCTGGAGGTTCAGCTGAATGTTCCTGTCAGCTACTTCCTGAGCCTGATGTACTTCCCCACGTTCTACCCCGTCAACGAGGCATTCTATAACACCTGCGCCGACACCTTTGGCACCAGCCCCGACACCGTGCTGTCCAACGGCGCGTTCATCCTGACCGATTACCAGCCCGCTGCTACCGCATTTGAGCTGGCCAAGAACCCCGATTACTACGACGCTGACTCCATTTCTCTGGATGGTCTGGCTTATCAGGTCATCAAGGACAGCCAGCAGGCCCTGATGAGCTACCAGACCGGTGCTCTGGACATGACCCTGCTGAACGGCGAGCAGGTCGATCAGGTCAAGGATGACCCCGAGTTCACCAGCGTGGGTGCCGGCTACCTGTGGTACATCAGCCCCAACGTGGACGGTGTGCCGGATCTGGCCAACCTGAACCTGCGCAAGGCCATGACCTTTGCGCTGGACCGCGACGCCATTACCGGCGACGTGTTGAAAGATGGTTCCACCCCTGCTTACACCGCTGTGCCTGCACAGTTTGCAACCGGCCCCGACGGCAGCGATTTCAGCGCCGACCAGACTAAGTTTGCAGATTCCTGCGCATACGATCCGGACAAGGCCAAGGAGTTCTATGAGGCTGCCAAGGCCGAGCTGGGCAAGGATTCGTTCACCTTTGATATGATCGTTGATGCCGACGATGCCCCCCAGAAAGTGGCTCAGGTCGTCAAGGAGCAGCTGGAGACCACGCTGGAGGGCCTGACCGTCAACCTGACCGTGGAGCCCAAGAAGCAGCGTGTGCAGGATCTGCAGGACGGCAACTTCCAGCTGGGCCTGACCCGCTGGGGCCCCGACTACGCCGACCCGATGACCTATCTGGGCATGTGGGTCACCGGCAACTCCAACAACTACGGTCTGTGGAGCGACGCCGACTACGATGCCATCATCGCCGAGTGCACCACCGGTGACCTGTGCACCGACCCCGAGGGCCGCTGGGCTGCCATGTACGACGCGGAAGCCATCGTGCTGGATCAGGTCGTCATCTTCCCGCTGTACGGCCAGTGCAACGCCGAGATGATCTCCTCCGCCGTCAAGGGTGTGGAGCATCACCCCTGCGCTCTGAACCGCGTGTACAAGCGCACCACCAAGAGCGTCTAATTGAACATCCATTGCTGAACAAGGCCGCACAGTGGCCCGCAAAAGCCACTGTGCGCCTTTTTGGCATCGTACCTGTCCGCAGCTCGCGCACGGTTGACCGCAGCTGCAAAAGAAAAGGGGGTTCACCCGTCGTGAAAAAATATACGCTCAAGCGGCTTCTGACCTCATTGTTCACGCTGCTGGCCATCCTGCTGGTGCTGTTCATCCTCATGCAGCTGATGCCCGGCTCCCCGTTCAACGATGAAAAGCTGACCGCTGACATGCGGGCTGCGCTGTACGCCAAGTACGGTCTGGATCAGCCCATCTACATCCAGTTCTTCCGCTATGTGGGCAACATGCTCCGGGGCGACCTGGGCGTGAGCTACAACATCTCCAAGAACACGCCCATCTCCCAGCTGGTGCAGGCCCGCCTGCCCATCTCCATCCAGATCGGCGGCATGGCCGTCACGCTGGGCGCGCTGGTGGGCCTGGTGCTGGGCATCATCGCCGCCCTCAAGCGGGACACCATTTTTGATACCGTCGCCACCATCATCTCGGTCATCGGCGTTTCGGTGCCGTCCTACGTCTTTGCGCTGGCACTGAGCTATACCTTCGGCTTCAAGCTCCGCTGGTTCCCCATGCTGTTCTCCGCAAAAGACATCTTTGGTTCCAGCGTGCTGCCCAGCGTGTCGCTCTCCATGTTCACCATGGCGTCCATTGCCCGTTTTACCCGCAGTGAGATGATCGAGGTGCTGGACTCCGACTATATGCTGCTGGCCGAGAGCAAGGGCATCTCCGGCCCGGCGCTGATCTTCCGTCACGCGCTGCGCAACGCCCTCATCCCCATCATCACCGTGCTGGCTCCTCTGATCGTGGACCTGATGACCGGCTCTCTGGTGGTCGAGAAGATCTTCGCCATCCCCGGCGTGGGCAGCCTGCTGGTGACGGCCATCCAGTCCAACGATTACAACGTTGTCATTGGTCTGAGCTTTATCTACAGCGCCATGTACATTGGCATCATGCTGGTCGTTGACCTGCTGTACGGCATCATTGACCCGCGCATCCGTTTGGCAAAGGGGGACGACTGATATGGCAGAAAAAGCGATCCGGCTGGGCGGCGAATCCACCGCCGCCGCCATCACCCAGACCGTGGATGGTCTGTACCCCGAGCACAAGTTCAACGAGGCGGATTTCACCCTCAAGCACAACGACGATGAGATCGCCGTGGACTCCAACTTTGCGGCCCAGAGCTTCTGGAAAGATGCCCGCATCCGCTTCCTCCGCAAGAAGAGCGCCGTGCTGGGCCTCATCCTCATCGTGTTCATCGTGCTGCTGGCCATCTTTGGCCCGGGCATGAACAGCTACACCTACTCCGGCCAGGAGCTGAGCCAGAAAAACTTTGCCCCCCGTGTGCCGGGCATCGAGAGCTTCGGCATTCTGGACGGCAGCGAGAAAATGAGCACCACCACCGGCACCAAGATCGTCAACAATTACGTCGAAAAAGGCAAGGACGATGTGTACTACTGGTTCGGCAGTGACCTGTATGGCCGTGACATCTGGACCCGCACCTGGGAGGGTGCCCGCGTCTCCCTCATCATCGCCGTGGCTGCTGCCATCATCGACATGGTCATTGGCATGAGTTACGGCCTGATCTCAGGCTACTTTGGCGGAAAAGTGGATATGCTGATGCAGCGCTTCCTCGAAGTGGCCAACGGCATCCCCCGTCTGGTCATCGTGACCCTGCTGCTGCTGATCTTGCAGCCCGGCATGATCACCATTATCTTTGCCCTGATGCTGACCGAGTGGGTGGGCATGAGCCGCATTGCCCGTGCCGAGATGCTCAAACTGAAAGATCAGGAGTTCGTGCTGGCGTCCCGCACGCTGGGTGCAGGCAGCTTCTTCATCATCTTTAAGGAAGTCCTGCCCAACATCATCGGACCCATCATCACACAGGTCATGTTCAGCATCCCCACCGCTATTTTTACCGAGGCTTTCCTTTCGTTCGTGGGTCTGGGCATCCCGGTGCCCCAGTGCTCGCTGGGTTCGCTCATCAGTGAGCTGTACAACAGCTTTACCACCCCCCCCTACCAGATCATCCCGCCCATCGTGGTCATGAGCCTGCTGATGCTCAGTTTCAACCTGGTGGCCGATGGTCTGCGCGAGGCACTGGACCCCAAGATGAAGAGCATGTAAGGAGGAACACACCATGCCTGAAAACAAAAAAGAACAGGTGCTGTCGGTGCGTGACCTCGACATCACCTTTAAGACCACCGCAGGCAAGGTCCACGCCATCCGCGGCGTGAACATCGACCTGTACAAGGGCGAGACGGTGGCTCTGGTCGGCGAGTCCGGCTCGGGCAAGTCCGTCACCATGAAAGCCGCCATGGGCATCCTGGCCCAGAACGCCATCGTCAACAGCGGCTCCATCCAGTTCAGCTACCACCACGCCGACGGCTCCCCCGAGACCGTGGACCTGCTGCAGAAAGACAAAAAGTGGATCCGCCGCCACATCAACGGCAAGCGGATCGCCATGGTGTTCCAGGACCCCATGACCAGCCTGGACCCCACCATGCAGATCGGCAAGCAGATCATGGAGGGAATGCTCTGGCACTTCAAAATGCCCAAGGATCAGGCCTACAAAAAGGCTGTGGAGCTGCTGGAAGAGGTGGGCATCACCGATGCGGAAAAGCGGATGAAGAACTACCCCCATCAGCTGTCCGGCGGTATGCGGCAGCGCGTGGTCATCGCCATCGCGCTGGCCTGCGACCCCGACCTGCTCATCTGTGATGAGCCCACCACCGCTCTGGACGTGACCATTCAGGCCAAAATCCTGGAGCTGATCCGCTCCATCCAGAAAGAGCGCGGCATCTCGGTCATCTACATCACCCACGACCTGGGCGTTGTGGCCAAAGTCGCCGATTATGTGGACGTCATGTACGCCGGCAAGATCGTGGAGACGGGCACCATCGACGAGATCTTCTACGAGCCCCGCCACCCCTACACCTGGGGCCTGCTGTCCGCCATGCCCGATCTGGACACCGCCGACGACCGCCTGTACACCATCCCCGGCTCGCCGCCCAACCTGCTGCATGAGAAGCCGGGCGACGCCTTTGCCCCCCGCAACCATTTTGCGCTGAACATTGATGACGAGGTAGACCCGCCCATGTTCAAGATCACCGATACCCACTATGCGGCCACCTGGCTGCTGGACCCCCGCGCTCCCAAGGTGGACATGCCGCCGGAGCTGGCCCAGCGCATTGCCCGCATGAAAGCGGAAGCAAAAAAGATCGAGGAGGCGGAGTAACATGGCAGCTCAAAGTGCTACCCCTCTGCTGAAAGTCGAGGGCTTGAAGCAATATTTCAAGGTAAACAAAAACTTTACCGTCAAGGCTGTGGACGATGTCAGCTTTGAAATTTATCCCGGTGAAACGTACGGTCTGGTGGGCGAGTCCGGCTCGGGCAAGTCCACCATCGGCCGCAGCATCATCCGGCTGTACGACCCCACCGCAGGCAAGATCACCTTTGACGGGCAGGATATCAGCGGCAAGCTGAACCACAGCCAGAACAGCACCCTGCGCACCCAGATGCAGATGATCTTCCAGGACCCCATGGCCTCCCTGAACCCCCGCAAAAAGGTGGAGGACATCATCGGCGAGGGACTGGACATCCACCACATGTATCAGAATCAGGAGGAGCGCCGCGCCAAGGTCGAGGCCATTCTGGCCAAGGTCGGTCTGGCCCCGGAGCACGCCGAGCGCTACCCCCATCAGTTCTCGGGCGGCCAGCGCCAGCGCGTGGGCATCGCCCGTGCCCTCATCATGAACCCCAAGCTCATCATTGCCGACGAGTGCATCTCGGCACTGGACGTGTCCATCCAGGCCCAGGTGGTCAACCTGATGAAAGACATCCAGCAGGAGACCGGCACGGCCTACCTGTTCATTGCCCACGACCTGTCCATGGTCAAGTACATCTCGGACCGCATCGGTGTGCTCCATCTGGGCCACCTGCTGGAGACGGGCACCACGGAAGAGATTTTTGAAAATCCCATCCACCCCTACACCCGCAGCCTGCTGTCCGCTATCCCGCTGCCCAACCCCGTGGTCGAGAAGCGCCGCGTGGCAGAGACGTACGACTACGCCACTTCCGGCATCGACTACACCCAGGGCACCAACCACCATGTCAGCGGCAACCACTACGTCAAGTGCACCGACGACGAGTTCCGCAAGTGGACGAAGTAACCGTCCCGCAAAAGTTTACCGAACCTCTCCCCGCGCAGGGTCTGACCGTGTCCCCCGCGGGGAATTTTTATATGATATGCAAAAAACAGCGCCGCGTCCGGTTGGATGCAGCGCTGTTTTTCTTTCAGGGCGTCAGCCCATGTAGCTGATGTTCACATCGATCTGGCCGTTATAGCCGGGGATGCGGGCCGTGCAGGTCCCCTGCCACATCTGGCAGGGGATGGGGCTGCTGGCCACGTTATAATGGGCGTTCCAGATGGGGTACTGGCTCAGCTGGCTCAGATCCAGCCGGTTGCGGAACCACCGGGTGGAGGCGTACACGCCCGGCTGGTAGCCCAGCGCCTTGACCTCCTCACAGAACGCAATGGCGCACTTGGTGCGGTCGGTGACACCCAGACCATCGGCGCGGCCATTGGAGCCGCCGGAAGCCTCGGAATCAAAGTAGATGGGGTAATCCAGCTTGCGGCTGTTCAGGACATACCAGCAGCCCTGGGCTTCCTCCCGTGCCTCGTTCTCGTTGACGGCCTGGCTGAAGAAGTAGACGCCCACTTTCAGGCCCGCGTTCCGGGCATTGGTGAAATGCTGCTCGAACATCGGGTCCAGCACCAGCGTGCCGGAGCCATAGCCGCGGTAGCCGATGCGGATGATGACGAACTCCACGCCTGCCTTTTTGGCCTTTTCAAAATCAATGTTGGACTGGTATTTGGAGACATCAATGCCGAACTTTGCGCTCTGCTGCACACCATCGGCATCAAAATAATAGAGCTTGTTGTCAATGGACTGGATGCCCGTGACCGGCTTGTTGGTGTTCTGGTCATAATAATAGGTCTTGCCGTTCACGGTCCGCCAGCCGGAGTAGACCGGGGCAGGGGTATTATCCTCTTTTTTGCCAAACAGCCACTTCCACAGCCAGCTCAACAGGCCGTTCTCGTCGGCCAGACACTGGGCGTCGATGCTGTCTTCATCCAGCGTGCCGGCATCCAGCGCGGCCCGGATCTCCTCCGGCGTCAGCAGGATGGTGCCGTTTTCATCTTTGATCTGGGCCTCGGCCAGCGCGTCTTCCACCGAGTTGACCCCGGCGGTGCTCACGGCCGTGTCCGCGGCCCCCTCCATGGCGGTATTCTCCACCCGGGGGCTCAGGGGGTCTTCCGCAGCCAGTTCATCGGTCTCCTGCTGGAAGACGGGGAACGCGTTTTCCTGTTCCAGCCCGGTGCCATTGCCTGCCATGGGGTCTGCGGGAGCGGGCTCCTGCGCAGGCTCACTGGGCGCGGCCTCGGAAGATGCCGCCTCGCTCACGCTGGGCGCTGCGGATCCAGCTTTTTCTTCCACAGAAGCTGCCGTGCTCTCGGCTTTGGACTCTGCGGGCTGCTCCGTTGCAGCTTCGCTCTCCGCCTTGACCGTGGGCTTTTTCTGCTCCTGTTTTTTCTGGTTCTGATTGGTGCTGGTCTGGGTGGAGTCGTCCTCCCACTGGATGGTGGAGGGCTCCACGGTCAGGCCCACCGGCTGGGCTGCCAGCAGGGCCGTAGTGCCCACGCCGCCCACAGCAACCGCAAGCGCCATGACCATGGCTGCCACGGCCTGGCCCGCGCCGCGCCGCGCGCCTTTCTTTGCCGAGTTTGAAGTGTTCTGTTTCATGTCGCCTGCTTGCCTCCAGCCTGATCGGGCCTGCATCGCCCGTTTATTTTCACAGGGCCGCCCTGCAGCCCCCGGAGCATTCCGATAACGCTATTTTGACCTCTTTAGTATACACCCAAACCCAAGCTCCCGTCAATGTTCCGCGCCACAGAAGCAGCACTGCAAATCCGATTTTTTGGTCCAAGAGAAAACGCTCCATCCAGAATACGAACCAGAACACGCAAAAATTGCACCTGCCGCGCAAAAAAGATGCAATTTCTTCTCTTTTTTCAATTTTCCTCTTGCTGTCTTGACAGGTGTATGGTATCATGATGGACATGCAGCTTTGCTGCACTGTGAACACACCGTACGGAAAGGCGGAAGCAATATGTCAAATGTAAAAGATTTCTTAAGACGAAAAGACATCGTCATTACCCCGCAGCGCTACCTCATTGAGGCGCTGGGTGCCATGGCGCAGGGCCTGTTTGCCAGCCTGCTCATCGGCACCATCATCAAAACACTGGGCCAGCAGACCGGGCTGGACGTGCTGGTGGACCTGGGCAGCTATGCGACGGCCATGAGCGGCCCGGCCATGGCCGTGGCCATCGGCTGGGCACTCCACTGCCCGCCGCTGGTGCTGTTCAGCCTGGTCACGGTAGGCTACTCCTCCAACGCGCTGGGCGGAGCCGGCGGCCCGCTGGCCGTCCTCATCATCGCCATTGTGGCGGCAGAGCTGGGCAAGGCCGTGAGCAAGGAGACCAAGATCGACATTCTTGTCACCCCGCTGGTCACGATCTTTGCGGGCGTCGGCCTCTCCATGCTGATCGCCGCCCCCATCGGCGCGGCGGCCAGCCAGGTGGGCACCCTCATCATGTGGGCCACCGAGCAGGCTCCGTTCGTCATGGGCATCCTCGTCTCGGTCATCGTGGGCGTGGCGCTGACCCTGCCCATCTCCTCCGCCGCCATCTGCGCGGCCCTGGGCCTGACGGGTCTGGCCGGAGGTGCCGCCGTGGCGGGCTGCTGCGCCCAGATGGTGGGCTTTGCCGTGATGAGCTTTCAGGAAAACGGCGTGGGCGGCCTCATCAGCCAGGGCCTGGGCACCAGTATGCTCCAGATGGGCAACATCGTCAAGAATCCCCGCATCTGGATCGCCCCCACGCTGGCCAGCGCCATCACCGGCCCTCTGGCCACCTGCGTGTTCCACATGGAGATGAACGGTGCCGCCGTCTCCTCCGGTATGGGCACCTGCGGTCTGGTGGGCCAGATCGGCGTTTACACCGGCTGGATCAACGACATTGCCGCCGGCACCAAGGCCGCCATCACCCCGATGGACTGGGCCGCTCTGGTCCTCATCTGTTTCGTTCTCCCTGCTGTCCTGAGCGTGATCTTCTGTGAGATCGAGCGCAAGCTGGGCTGGATCAAAGAGAACGACCTGAAACTGAACTAAAACCCAAAAAGCCAAAAATGAGGCAGGATATCCCTTTTCCCGGGAATCCTGCCTCATTTTTTAACGATCTTTCTCAGCCGCACAGGCCGCAGGCCGCGCAGGCTGCGGGGGTGGTGGCGCAGCCGCCCTGTGCTGTTTCGCGCAGCTCGGCGGGCAGACGCTTGCCCACGGCATACATGGTATCCAGCATCTGATCAAAGGGGATCAGCTGGCGGATCCCGCTCAGGGACAGTTCCGCTGCAACGAGGGCATTGGCCACACCGGCAGCGTTGCGATTCTGGCAGGGGTACTCCACCAGGCCGCCCACGGGGTCGCACACAAGGCCCAGCATGTTCATGAGCACAGTGGAAGCTGCATCCAGGCACTGCTGCGGCGTGCCGCCCATAAGCTCCACGGCAGCGGACGCGGCCATAGCGGATGCAACGCCCACCTCTGCCTGGCAGCCGCCCACGGCTCCGGCCACGGTTGCATTGCGCATGGCCAGATAGCCCACGGCTCCGGCGTTAAACAATGCATCCACAATGCGCTGGTCAGAGATCCGGTAACACTCCTGCAGGGCCAGCATCATACCTGGCACCACACCGGCAGAACCTGCAGTAGGCGCGGCCACGATCAGGCCCATGGAAGCGTTTACTTCCAGCACTGCCATGGCATAGGTAATGGCTTTTTCCAGCACGTCGCCGCAGATGCTCTTCTTTTTTGCATCGTGTGCTTCCAGCTTCTTCGCCTCCCCGCCGATGAGCCCGCCCATGGATTTGGTGGGCTTTTTCAGCGGCTGGGTGGCGGAAGAGCGCATGATCTCCCATGCCTTTCCCATGCGGTGATTTACAGAATCCCGGGGTACTTCGCCCAGCAGACACTCGCGCTGGCGCATCACCTCAGAAATCGGCAGCTGGTTTTCTTCGCACAGATTCAGCAGCTCTTCTGCAGATTTGAAATCCATGTTCATCCTGTGTTCCCTCCTTACTGCTGTACGACCATCACATCACGGATGTTCGGGTTTTCCAGCAGTAATCGATCCACGCCCTCGGGCAGGCGTTCATCCGACTCCACGATGGTGTAGGCGGTATGACCTTTTTCCTCGCGGAACAGGCGCATAAATGCAATGTTCACACCGCGGTCACTGAGAATTTTCGTGATATGAGCCACCACGCCGGGCTTGTCCTGCTGTACCACAATGAGGGCGTTATACTCGCCGGTAAAGTCCACTTCCACGCCGTTGATCCGCACAATACGCACCTTGCCGCCGCCCAGCGACTCTCCCCGCACCGTCATCACCCGACCGGCGGCGTTTTCCATACGGATATCTACCGTATTGGGGTAGATGTCTGTCTCCGCTTCATTGGGGGTGAAGCTGTAGGCCAGACCCCGCTCGGTGGCAATCGCAAAGGAATCCCGGATGCGGGTATCATCGGCCGAAAAGCCCATGATGCCGCCCAGCAGGGCGCGGTCGGTGCCATGGCCGTGGTAGGTCTTGGCAAAGGAACCGTAGAGGGTAAAGTCCACCCGCTTCAGCGGCGGGGCGATCATCTTCTGTGCCAGAAAGGCGATGATCTCCGCACCTGCGGTGTGGGAGCTGGAAGGGCCGATCATGTTCGGGCCCAGAACATCAAAAACACTGATAAATGCCATGGGGTGTCACTCCTGTCAGGTCAAGAGCCGCGCCGCGCATCAGACGCTTGCGCTGCTCTTGTTGATGAACTTCTGGTAAATGGTCTCCACGATCACGCCGATGGCGTTGTCGCCGGAGACATTGCAGGCAGTGCCGAAAGAATCCTGAGTGATGTACAGTGCCACCATGATGGCGCAGATGGGGCCGTTGGGATCGCCCGCCTCCGCACCGAAGATCATGTACAGGAAAGGCAGAGCCGTCATGATGGAGCCGCCGGGAGCACCGGGAGAAGCCACCATGGCAACGCCCAGAGTCATGATGAACGGCACCACGGTACCCAGGCTGATGGGCAGCTGATTCATCAGGCAGACAGCGGTGGCACACGCGGTAATGGTGATCATGGAACCTGCCATGTGGATGTTGGCACACAGAGGCACGACAAAGTTACGGATCTGTGCGCTCACGCCGTCCGCCGCGGCACACTGCAGGTTGACCGGGATGGTAGCTGCAGAGGACTGGGTGCCCAGTGCGGTGGTGTAGCCGGGGATCTGGTTCTTGATGAGCTGCAGGGGATTCTTGTGGCTCACAGCGCCTGCGACACAGAACTGGATGAAGATGCAGATCAGGTGCATGATGATGACCACCAGGAACACCTTCCACAGGATGCCCAGAATGGCAAAGGTCTTGCCGGACTTGGTCATGTCGATGAAAGTACCGCAGACGTACAGGGGCAGCAGCGGGATGATGACGCTGTGCAGCACCTGATCGATGATGCCGGAGAAGTCTTTCATGCCGTTGTAAAGTGTATCACCGATGGTCTTGCCGCGCAAGGTGGACATGCACAGGCCCAGCACAAAGGCCAGCACCACGGCAGAGAGGGTGTCCAGAATGGGCGGGATGGAGATGGAGATGTAGCTGGCCAGAGAGTTGTCAGCCGTGGCGGCGATCTGCTCCAGAGCGCCTTCGCTCATGAAGCTGGGGAACAGGTTTGCAGACACCAGATAGGATGCCGAGCCTGCGATCAGGGTGGAGCCGTAGGCCAGAGCCACCGTGATGAGCAGCAGCTTGCCTGCGCCGCTCTTCAGATCCGCAATGCCCATGGTGACATAGGCCACGATCATCAGCGGGATGACGAACTTCAGGAACGAGCTGAAGATGCTGGATGCCGTGACGACGACCCGGCAGAACCACACCGGGAAGAACTGGCCGATGATGATGCCCA
>JABLTK010088020.1_pt1 | contig 15026 bp, 25 predicted proteins | sample 7160131 | NCBI WGS metagenome assembly JABLTK01 (sample SAMN14651221, study PRJNA627086) | human gut metagenome | isolation source: feces | host: Homo sapiens
GACAATTGCACCACTGGCTCTTTTTGAAACTCTGTTCATAATCCCGGAGTTATATGAACTCTGACTTATTTCTCTCCACTGCAAATGCTGCGTGCTTTTCGAGTCAGACCCATCCAATCATGTCTACGACGGCTGATTCGAACAGAAAGCAATAATCTGGGATGGGAGGATATTAAGACAATCCGAGCGAATCAGTGGCCTGTGCTAAAAGGAGAAGCAACTGCAGAGAAAACGATTCTTGCAAAATCTCACTATTTGAAGAAGAGACTCGTGAATACGGTTCCTAAGTAGGATATAGGTGTTTTATAATGATCTACAAGAACTGGATGGGAAGTTTCTGCTTTGAGTTATAGTCGGGGCGGAAGTCGTGTTCATAATGATGATTGGAGTGGAGAGATGCAGCGTGCTTGCCGATTTGGAACAAATCTGATTCAGGTAATCGCTAATTCGATTTCTGAGAGTTAGATAACCATAGGAGAGGAGTTTATGGATGAGAATTATCAGGGGTAGCTATTAGCTCATGTCAAATGATGTATAGAAACCCAGCAGGATTTATTCATCCTCATGGAATGTTGCATGGGTTGTTAACAGCAGATGAGATCGATCGTGGATCAGTGGTTATTTCATCAAAAGTACAGATAGTTGATCGTGACAAACCCTAGATCTACTCTCATCAACGAAATGGTCATGCCTATTCTCCTCAACAGTTGCAGAAAATGGTTGATTTGTCACTCAATCAAATGGGGGTGGATGTACTTGATATGTTGACATTGGAGATTCCTCCGTTTATTACGGAATCTCAATTAGCCATAGCCTTGTATCATATTCGCGTAGGAGTCATAATCGGATGAGGATGATTTAGTCAGAGATCACATCAGGTCGGATAAAATATCTGACGTTGGGAGGAACCTTCCCATTTACTGCGGAAGGATTCAATCCGATGAATGGTAAGAAGAAAACCAACGAGTTTGTTGATGTCTCTCAATTCTCATTCAGTTTTGTCACACTAATGCGAGTATGGACCATGGTTTGAATCTAGAATAGATGGTAAATGACGTTGGATTGATGGATAAACTTATTGGTATTCAAGTACCACTGAACATCTCAGAAGCAACAATGGCAACAGTTCCCGTGAAACCGGATTATTTGGATTTGTTGGCAGAGTACATGAAAACCTCTCCAGATACATCAATGACAGTACTAATTGGAGAATTGTGTGATTTGTAGTTGTTGGATGTGATGAAGCAATGTGACTTAGCAGTGTTTGCTGATCGTTGTTTTGAGGGATACCAAGATCAGAGACCAGTTCGACTCCTTGATTTTCAACCTATTGATCAGACAGTTAGAATTAGATTGAATCTTTACAATAGAACCTGTTAACAGATATGAAAGAATCATTTGAAATATGTCGTTATATGGAAGATGTATATCGAAAGAAGATCCGTCCTTCTGTCAAAGACTTGGTTTTCATTAATCATGAATCTGATGAATAGCCTGAAGGACATGTTCCATTACCTGATCCTGATAGTTTTCAATTTGGTTTCATCTTGCCTACAGTAATGCTACAAGTGGAATCATTGATGGTGTGGGAAGATCTTCGATACACAGCAATTGAACCTAGTCTACGAGAAGGGATAAACCAGTTGGCTGGAATCAGTGAGGAGGTGAAGAAAGTGAGGAAGAAGAAGGAATGTAATGAGTAGTGGTGTTTCAGCTATCGTTTGGCGGTGACAAACATGCTTGACTATATAACTAAAGCGTTTAAAGCGAAAGAGATTGGATATATTGAAGGTTAATGTGATGAAAGAAAGTAATCTCTAGAAGTGAACAAGGAAGTGGAGAAATTGGTTCCAGTTTATGCAAATAAAGATATTCGATTCTATTACGTAAGTTTGATATGATGTTAACATGGTAGAAGATGCTGGACAGTATGTTATCTCTTGGTGTAACTTCAGTGATGACAGATATGATCCATATTCACTCCAATGATGTCAATCCACCACTTTTATCAAAAGAGGAATGTTTGCGATTCCTTTCATCTTTTAAAATGCCTAAAGATAATGTTCACCTGATTAGTATGCAAGATTATGCATATCGGACAGAAGAACATGATTTAAAGACGATGCACGAGAAAGTCTCCTATTATGATGAAGCATACAGTGAGACTCCAGATTTGAAAAAAGAACAATAGAATGAATGTCTGTTTGAAAACACAAAAGGTGGAATTTGACAGGCAACTGCCACCATAAAAGAGTAATTCCGCTCCCTCTAAGGTAGTTTCTCATATTCGAATAGTGGTTTGCATGCCGAATAAAAATCCTACTCGGTCTTCGGAGGAAACTGGATCCCCAAGGAATGCCCGAGAAGAAGGGATTGCTCGAAGCTCACCGAATGTAATAGTTTCTTCAAGGAATAAGAATGTAGAAAGAGGTTGGAGAGGTATCTCCCAAGAAACAGGGTCTTATCTCAAAATGGAAGGATAGTTTGAAAAAGAAGAAGGGTAAAGAATTGAATTGTTGATAAGTTGTAGAACCTGAGATCTCCAAACCTGTCAATGTACGAGTTATCAATCATATGGTTGTTGACGTTAATGCTCCAACGGGTATGTTCGATTTTTGTGTGTTGACATAGGTTTATCTGGTATTCCACGAGAATGGGAGGAGGTATTGAAAGCAGCGAATATCACAAAGGAAGAGATGTTGCAGAATGGATCGGCACTTCTTGATGTACTGCGGTTCCACTTTAATGGAGTGGACAATCGGTTAGATAGTATTCCTCGTGTTTCGTTGTCTGAGCCTTATTGTGACGAGGTCTTACTCCAAGACAAGGATCCCTCTCTTTCCTATGTGGGATTGAATCAGCGTTTAGGAGAAGGAGGTTATAGTTCTGTTTATAAGGCTACTCAACGTCTAACAGGGAAGTTAGTAGCCATTAAGGTCTGTAGTGAAGATAATTACAAATACATCCAACATGAAATTGAACTTCAGAGTCAAAGTCATCATCCATGTATTGTTACACTTCATGAATGTTTCCGCTGGAAGAAACGAATCTACGTAGAATTGGTTCTTGTGTTTTTAGAGTAGATTGTGATGGAGTATATGGATCGTGGTTCTTTGGCTGAAATTGTTTCAACCGAGTATCCGATGCCAGAACCTCACATTGCTTATGTATGTAGATGTCTCTTACTAGCATTAGATGCCTTGCATTCGCAGAACCGAATTCATCGAGGTACACTTTAGAGGTATTTTTGATGCAAAGATATAAAGAGTGATAATATCCTTTTGGACTCTCAAGGTCACGTAAAGTTGGCTGATTTTGGATTTGCAGTTCATTTACTACAAGATGTAATGTTCTTTGGCGGATTTGAAGTATAGACAGATCAAAGGAAATCTGTTGTTGGAACACCATTTTGGATGGCTCCTGAGCTGATCCAAGGTGTTGGATATGGAGTGGCAGTGGATGTTTGGAGTGCAGGTATCACTGCTCTTGAGATGGCTCAAGGAGAACCTCCTTACTTCCATGATCCTCCTCTAAAAGCACTCTTGAAAATTCATAGTGCACCTGCTCCACAACTCATAGATCCAAGTCGATGGAGTAACAAATTCAAGTCATTTCTGAAGTTTGCTTTAGAGAAAGATGTCTCAAAACGGGCGACAGTGAAGGAGTTGCTTATGCATCCTTTCATGCAAGAAGCATCCACTCCTGAAGTCTTTGCTAATTATATGAGCACTGCTCTTGTTAGGAATAGGCATAGGCCTGCCAATGTGTAATATGTTTGTTTCAAAAGGGTCACTAGAAGATCATTTATGATGAATATGGGATGATTCAAAACGAAATGAGTACTATGGAATCCGAACAAACATATTAAGATGATTGGCTAAGATTCATTACTTCCATATAGGTTGCCCATACGCAAACAAAGCAACCAGCAACAAGAATAAACCAAGCCACTCCCAGACTCCAAGTGGAATACTTCATCCATTTGAACTGTTGATCCACAGGCTTCTTTGATTCGATATGATGAATTCTGATGTAGAATAGAGCTGGGAAGATAAAGTTGATGAACGAACCACAAAGCGAACCAGTAATTGAAAAGATGCTAATGAGTTCGGGAATGAGTTGAGAGATGATGTACGTAACCAGGACCCATACACCAACAACTCCTAAACGACGCGCTGTAGTCCTCTCTCCCTTAAATAGCATTGAATCAATTGTAAGTGTTGGGACATAGGCAATCAACGGATATGATAACATTACATTCAATCCATAACCAATTTTAATCACGGGAATGAACCAATATGAAGTATTACGCAGTGATTTCAAAAGTGATCCATCGATATCATTTCCATAAGCAAAGTATCCGAAAGACCCCACAAGGAGATAAGCCAAAGCACAAATGATATATGACACAACACCACTTCGATTCATTTTGGAAATCTTACTTGAGAACTTGGATGTGCTGGTATGACGAATCTCATCACAGAGTTTCGGGATGTTAGTATGACAACAGAAGCTAAGAACAAAGACTGAGAAGGCTGTACCAAGATGTTGAGTTGAATCAGGCCACATATTGTAAGTATAATCTTCTTCAATCAGAGACTTGGTACCCAAATAGAAACAGGCAATCACAAAGATAACAATACACATCAGGGCAATTGCACTAGTGAAGCGCAGAGTATCCATGTTCTTGATGGATGATAGAGGGAATAATATGAAGATGGATATTAATAAGTTAATCCACTAGGAATTATCTCAATAGTAAACAAATACCCAACGATTTGTATTCATGAACTCTTCACTGACCTTACAATAGTCGATCAACGTATCGCTCAGTTGCTCAAATAAGATACTCATGTATGCAGTAGTCACTCCGAGAGTTAGAAGCACAACAAAGATGTCAACTAAAGTACCAACTCCCTTGTTGAACAGTTTTCCACCAAGCTGACCATATACTCCACAACCAGTATACATAGAAGCTACAGAACAATAGTCGACTGTGATCAGTGATGGAACTAGAACAATTAATATCAATACAACAGATCCAAGGAGACCTCCCTGACGGATACAGTAACCCATCGACAGAATTCCGGCACCAATCACCGTGTTCACAATATTGATGACCGTACTGTTGAAAGAAGCGTCGTGAAACGTCTGAACGTTTTCCCATTCGTTTTTAACAGCCTGAGACTTCTCTTCATCAGCCTTTTGGGACTGTATAGAGTTAAGGTCTGCAGTAATAGGTGCAATCTTTTCAATATCTGCAGCAGAGTTATCCACTGCAGATATTGTGGAATTTGGCTCAGGAGAGATAGAGGACATAGTTCTTTTGGATACATGCATTGAAAAGAACCCCTTTCACGGGAATAATGAAGATTCTCCAGCACAAGTTTAGGCGGATGCAACACCTTTTTTATTTGTGTTTACTGGCAATTATTTTGCAATTTGCTGTTCTATTCTTCTGAATTTCTTAGAGATTAATACTAAACGACATTTATTGAGTCTTTGCACTTGCTTGTTAAAACATACAGTATATCCAATGATCAATACAACAAATCATTTATTACGTCCATTTGTACAGAAAAGAGAACCTAAAGAGACTCATATCCTGGATGAAGGATTGACAATTGTGTAACTGATTCAATCGTTAGTTTCACGTTTTCAATATCCTATGGGTAATTGCATCCATTTTTACCAACCTGATCCACAGTTTTCAGATCACTCTCGATCATTCTTGCTTCTCGTTTATCTCCACGTTCCTAATCATCAAGTTGAGATAACGAAGATACTTCTGCCCAAGTGGAAAGCGAAATGAGATCTTCTTTTCGTTTCTCAAGGTCACTGAGACTCTACAATAAATAGCTGTTCGAAATGGATCCACCTGATGCAGTTTGGATAAACGACGTCGTTTGTTGAGCCACGCCTTTATGTACCTTCCCAGAACCAAGTAGAGGATGAGAAATACCACAGTGATTGAAAGGAGGACATAAGCAAGATGCATCTTGATGAAAGTGTCTATATGTCTTTCTTATCAAACAAACAGGAATTAAATGTTGCAAGCAGGCTCACCGCAAATGCCTTTCCAATCATCATAGAGACAATTCTCCATCTCGTTAGCCTTCAGAATGTCAACCCACTGTGAAATCAGATCCGAAGCCTTGAATAACCTATATTTCATCCATGATCTTCATTCCTACGTCGTATCATTGAGAGGTGGCATATCCAATCTGATAGGAACTTCATTCGCAAGGAAATGAACGTAATACTCACCATCGCACTCTACTCTACACATAAACATTCATTTCAACACAGACAGATCAAGTTGGAAATTCGCAGACATGGGAATGAAATCATTTCCTGAGAATCTCATTCGATTCCTCTGGAGTCTAGGAGGTTTCATAATCTAGAATCAGAGTTCACTTATATTTCTACAAATAGGAAGTACAGAGGAAGAATGGATTCAGCATGACCAAATCGCAAATGAATCCGTGAAATAGGTTCTCTATCAAAATCAAAGTATTCTCCATATGTTGCAATAAATGCCTCTTTCTTTTCACCCTCAGGGACATGAGCAAGATAGTTTGCTCCAATTCCGCGGAGAAGTGACCGGGCTAGAGGACATGCCATACGCCAATTCAGTGGATTTCCTTCACCTTTGAAGGTATACAATCGCATATCATCATCGTAGTCTAATTCACTGAGAATCTTTGGTTCTCGCAGTAAAAGCTCACAAGAATGTTCATAGTCGTTGTAGCAGGATGCCTGCTGGTTATGACACACAATTTAGGATACCTCGAATTGACACATCAAATACAGATTCCGTAGAGCCTGAACCTTTATTTCAGTTGACACATCTTTCGGTGAATTCATCACTTCGTCCCAAATGCGGTTATTTCCAGAGATAAGGTCGATGTCAGGATTGTAAAAGAAACTCTCCTCAACTGCACCAATTAGCTCCGGAGTGGCCTTATACTCACTGTACTTCTACATATCATCAATTTGGATCAGATTCACAGGACATATGGAGAAGAAACGAAGCGAGGAATACTTGTCAAAGGCCTCCGGATTAACATGACCCTCACTATCGAACACATCTTCACATTTAGTGTAATTAATGTAATGGATTTGTTCCTGAGGATAGTCATGAGGTAGTAGGGCTTCAAGGAATGCATCGCGCGTTTGATGCGTTCGCTTCTTGTATGTATTTTCAACGATGATATCACCCTCCTTGATCTCATCAAGATGAATACGATTTCGAAGTCGTTGAGCAATTCCTCGAATCTCGAATTTACCAGTCTTGCAAATTGATCCTGTACTATTTCTTTCCTTTTCCAAGAGATTTCGAGACCATTGAAGGGGTAAATCACTCTTCAAAGTTCCATTGGCCTCTATGGATTAGAAATGTCTCCACCAACTACGTAGCTCTTCGAAAAACGAAATGATCTTGTTGATTTTTGATTCTTTGTTCAAATGACGAGCACCATGACGTTGTACGGTCTCGGTATGAATAATCTTACATGTAGGAGGAATTGAAACCTATTTGATGAACTTTCTACATCTAAATCTACGTCATCATTGCCATAATCATAGTTTGCCTTCGAAGAAAGCATTTTGTTAATCTACGTGGATAAATCCTATTCAAAAGAGGATACTGTTTCATTAAATACAAATACTTCAGGAACTTCTTCAGTAATGGCTTCTTTGTCAACAGGCTTTGTTATCGACATATAGGCAATGGAAATGGCAAGAGCAACAACCACAACAGAGCCAACAATTACTTGCTTATTACTAGCACCCATCAAAAAAGAAAATGACTCTTCAACAAACAAAACGATAAAGGATTACTCACACTTCTTGTGTTTCTTATTATGTTCAAATTGCTTTTCCAGACCCATACTCGTAGTCAATCGATTCTTCACAGTACGCTTAAACAGCTCACCGGATTCCTCTTCATCTGTAGATTTTTTATATACATCTAACTATAACCTTAACCACCTATCCTGACAATGGTTCGCTTGCAACTGAGAAGAAAGACTGGATTCCTGTTCTGTAACCACAATCGAATCCTTGACATTCTGAACCTCATAAAATCGAAGATTCTGGGTCATTATAATGACTTTATTATTCTCTCGAGTGATACTCACTGGAATCGAATCAAAGGTATAACAGAACGATTTCTCGAAATTAGCTGTATCCAAAACGATTAATTTTGGATTGTCTTCAACAATTGCCATACAAATAGTTGCACTGTACGAAAAGAGCTGATGAGGAATGAGAATCGTCTCTTCTTCACTTTCAATATTCTACAATGGACTAAATAAAATATCACGAACCAAAACTTCATCTAAGAACCACTGATACAAGCATTTTCCCGATTCCACTTCCCATATGCGGATTGTTCCATCGGCACTTCCTGAGAGAAGATGGGTACCAACGGAACATATGCAACTAACGAACTGCTTATGACCAACACAAATAGATTGAATGTTGAATGTTTGGGGGAATTTGCACACAAAGATCTTTTCATCACGATCACTTGAAGCTAAATAGTCTCCAACAAATGTAAGATCCGTGATCACTGTTGCACAATGACCAACGAGGAAAGTCTTCTTACTCAAAGTGGGAAGATCAAATGCCACTATGTCCCCGACTTTATCTCCCACAATTACATATTCGATTCCTTTGTTTTCGCGTGTAATCAATGCAGAACACTTCTTCTCCATCTTTCTATATATTAGATAATGACTATTAGAATCACAATGAAGCCATCTTTTGTCCTGATACTATTTGAAATACTTCAATCGCTTTCAAAACGGTTGTGAGGACAATATATTCATTGTTTTGTGAAAATATGCCATTAAGGATTTCAGAGTCACATTCTATTGTTCGCTCAATGGTGTTGTTCCTAAAGATCATAGTTTCTTGTTCAATCATACTGAAGATTCACTAGGTAGCACTTGGCTTCATCTAGGAGTGCTTTATGTGTTGATGAGGTGAATATCTTCATAGCTATGAGTTGGTGTGAAAAGAATAGAAAGCAAATGTGAAATATGGAAGAGTAGAATTGTTACTGGTGACTGTATAGTGCAGTGGCTAACACGCTCGCCTGACACGCGAGAGATCCCGAGTTCGAGCCTCGGTATAGTCATCTTTTCTTTATAAACAATCAATTTCTTTTAGAAAAGTCAATAGTATTACATGGTGTTTTCTTTTACTCGTTTCGAGTCAGGATCTACAATCAAGAGTGAAACATGTTATTACCACTCATAGACTCTTGTTCTACACTCTGCAGTTCTTGCCTGGTATTCTTCTCAATCGGTTTGTTCCCTTCCAACGATGTTGTATCTTCTGGTTTCGGTGTATTGTTTTCTTGAGTTACTCCTTCCCGTATTGGGATACCATTCTCCTGCAGCTGCTTTTCTGTCATCGGCTTCCCATTCTCCTGTACTTGCAAGAAACTCGTTCGCATCCCATGATCTCCTTTCTTCTTTGGTTCTCTATTATTCATTTTCCTTCCTATCCATACGTAAGGACATGGCCATATTGATAATCTAAGACAATATTACTAGATGGTCGTGATGTGGGAGGAGACATCACTGGACTCGTCGCTGGACTGAATGAAGGCATTGGACGAGACATCTTTCCAGTCACAGGAGGAGGATTACGACTTGGTGACATTGTGGCTAGTTTTGCCAACACATCCTTCACTTGTTCTTCGGTATTCTGAAGAGATTTCGGATCATCGAGAATAATTGTGCTATTTGGTGTCACTGACTTGGGAGAGACTACTTCAGGCATCTATGAATCATCGTTACTCCTTCATTCCTACGGGAGTTACTCGAGATGTGTCGATTCCATCTCTCATGCTTGAGAGAGTCTGTTTGGCTTCTTCAATAATACTCTCTTGTAACGATAAAGGACGTTTCTCTGTTAGAGAAGGAGTTAGAGAAGGATCCTTATTATCCAAACATGAAGTTAAGAAATCTGAGGGATTATTGGAATGTTGGATATTATTCCGAATCTCAATAAGATAATCATTATTGGTAACAACGAAAATAGCATTATAGAAATCAATGATATTACCTCGTGGTTTGGTTGCATCCGAGATGACACCTTCTTGTTGCATGGATAATTTGTATTTCACACGCTGAGTATTCGCAGGGTATACTTGAGAAAAAGCATTGAGAAGTTGCTCAAATGTCAATTCGATCTTGGACAATTTTGCAATAGCATATAAAGAACAGATTATTAAGCAATTAACATTGCGATCCTTCAGAATCACAATATTCCTCTGAATGATATGCTTCATGAGATGCCAAGCCTAGAGTGAAGAATCGAGAATAATGGTACATTAGTACGAATAATCACTTTGTTTTCCTCTTTAAGATTGAGACGAGAAGTAATTTCATTAATGTGAGTTAATGTGAGAAAGAGCAGTTTTCGAATTAGTACTTCCACACCTGCAGAAATACGATTCTATCCATCATCATTGCTACCAGTTCGTACTTTCAGTGTAGGACTTCCTAAATACTTCCACACCTCACTACTACTTTCCCAAACAGCATAATCAACAATATTATCAATGATCTGCTTGTGATTCATATCCAGGTCTTACAGTGGTATAATGGGATCGAACATCACCATTAACTAGGAACGATGATTGTTGGTTTAGTTTATCAACATATCGATCTAATACACGCAATACATCAAAGGGTTTCACAGAGAAGGCATCCAAACGAAGAAGAATGTCGAACTGATTGTTGATGAGGAGATACACAGAAGTATCGAAACTATGCATCACTAGAATATCAAAAACAAACCAAAGAGCCAGGACTGCATAAGTAAAGGATCGATTCATGAGAAGACGTGGAATTCCCTCAATCACACCGCTCTTGATCTCATCTTCCATCATACAAGACAGAACCGAGTTATAAATAGCTAAGGTCATTCTATTAACATCAACAATTATTCAAAAACGAACTTATTGACATCGTGAATTATCAGATTGTTGATATGAATACTGTTCACAACAAAAACGGCATCATCATAGAGTCCCTGAACAACCTGACGACCGATCACATTTCCAACATTCTAGACATAATCTGGCAACAAAAAATCTACAGGAAGAAAAAGATCACGAGAGGTTGTATTAATCCTCCCTTTCCAATAAAGAAGCAACTGTGTTGCATATTCAGAGGGCTGAACTGGGACACGGTTCATCTATTAATAAGTACAACTGACGGAATCCAACATTAACCTCATAACGGGGTGTAGCATAGAGGGTGGTTGGAGGGGTTCCTAAGGAAGGTTAAAAAGAAATCATCCATAGTCCAAAGAAAACCAAAACAACCATTAATGATACCTACGTAACCTATTCCCCATTAACGCATCCAATGAGTTCTCATTATGCAGTGGAGTCCTTGGAGATAACTAAAGAAAGATTAACTCAAGTTTAAAAACGCTTGACGAGGCACTTATAGAAACAAAACCTACATGAGCGTCACGTTCAGACATCCTAGTAAATACAAATCAAAACTCTATCCAATGCCTGGTGAGCAGATTTGAGTCCAAACCGTCGAAATACGCGGGGCGCGCTTGAAAGAAGGGTCGATTTTGGGATTCCAAGGGCGTTTCGTTCCAACTCCCGCCATTCCTCATTATTCATTATGGGTCTGCAAAATATGTTGGAAAACCGTTAATTCCCTCTCTTGGAAATGATTCTCATGTTCTTCATTCCTCTTAATTTTGGGAACTCATTCTCTCAATGTCAACCCTCTCACTTACGTTTATCATCCCTACCGTTTCTGTCACTTCAGATGATTGTCTGGAACTCGCACTTGTAAAAAAGAAGGGAATCGCTTTTGAAATTGAGCCGTGTGATGACAATCTTTCGAGAGTAGTCTTTGTTCTGGAGTTCTGATCGATGTAGCTTACACTTGAGGGTTCCATCCATCGAATATTGGAATTCTTCTATGTGATGAAGGATGTTTTGATTCGTGAAGTTCCCAATGCTTCTGATACTCGTGGAGGAGAGGTTGTCGTCGGACGAGGGAATGAACTATAGGTTTATAAGCGCTATGTGTTGGAGTTGTATATTCCATCTAGTATGGTCCCTTTGTTGATAGGGAAGAGTGGATTAGCCATTGAGAATCTGAGGAAGATTGCCTATGCAAAAATTGTTATTCATGATGGGGATGGTGTCTTTGAGAACAAGAATATGATCTCTTTTGAGGGAGATCGTTTAGGCATTCCTCAGGCTTTCCTTATCACTATGTACCGTATTATGGTTCTTCAGCCACGTCTCGGTTGGACGGATAACAATCCTCATCGTATGACCAATATTACCGATAATGTGATTGATCCAAATTCCTTGCTTCGATCCGATAGCTTTTCAAAGACACTTGTGATGGCTCTGAACCCGAAGTTGGTATCAGACGATGATGTGAATGACCCTACTGCTTCTTTGTGAGTGAGATAGATTTGTTTGATTTGTAGAAGAAAATCGGCAGATGTTGATACTATGTTATCCTTTTTGGTCCCGAATAAACGCGTTGGATCCATTATTGGTAAATCTGGAGAGACCATTAACAAGATTCGTACTGAGACCAGTACCCAGATCTCAATTAGTAAGCATGCTAAAGGAGTTGAAGAACGTCGTGTTGATGTGACAGGATCGCTTCCTCATGTATATGCTGCTTGTGAGATGGTGATTGAGCAGCTCCGTCAGAGTGCGGAGGAGCAGTGATACCATTTGTGATTTCATGTTTGTTGTCAATGACGTGTCATTTCTTCGCTTGTCAAGTTGCTCATTTATCCCTATGGAGGACAAACAAGACAATCAACAGCAAAAACGTGGACGCCTTACGTTCTTTAACCTTACTAATGAACGTGTGGTAGATCTTCTTTCCTATTCCAAGTATTTGTACTACATCGGTATTATTGAAACCATTCTCTATTGTATCTCTATTGTGGGAATCCCTCTAATTGGATTTACCGTCATGGCAACATCCTTCAACAACAATCCCTCAATTGGTCGTGTTGACATTGTATTTGTTTCGATTCTTGTTCACTGTAGTACCTTCGGTGGAGGTATTTGATTACGTTTATTACAGTCATCATTATCTGTGCCATGTCCTTGTTCACCAATTGGCCTAAGTGCACAACTTCCATGATTGTTAAGAATGAAAAGGAGATATGGAACACTAGCTGCAGACCTCGCGGTACTCCTTTTGCTCTCTTCTTCAGTCTGTTGGTGATTGTAATAATCGAGGTAAACTTTTTCAAAAGGGTTTATACATAGGTGTGGGAGATTTATGTTACCGAAATGTATCGAATGAGATACAAAGAACTCAAAGAGGAAGAAGAGAAGCAATTCCATGTTTCTTACAAACACCACTAGAAATCATTCACCCGATAATGTTCTGGATCTCGATTGTATGCTTCTAACCAATCATAGTTTGGCTTAAATGTGCCTTGCCTATACCTCTGTACTTCACTTTCGAGAACTCGTCGATTCTTGCTGTAATGATAGCATGCTTCTTCATAGGTATAATTATATTGGTTGTGGGTACAGATCGTGCGTAGTGCTAACCAACTACGCCATGTGGCTGGGTCCTATAATGAAACCAAAGGAACACTACTACTCGATACCGATTCATCATTTCTTTATCCTTGCACAGCTCATCAAGCATTTCGCCATATTTCAGATCGCATTCTATTCTTCATTCCATTAACGAATAATAAACTCTTGCAAATCTCAAAATCAACCATATGCTTGGATGATAAATTGTATATATATGTATGATCTAAAACAATAACTGCACGAAGGCCAATCCAATGACCATATTTGTGATGATAGCACATCTTGCTGTAATAACTCCTAATACACATTCCCGATATCTACAATTCAAGTTCACAACTCGAGCATACTTCTGCAATAAGTTGGTAGTCTAAGAAAGGAACTGTTCGAGAATCACAGGTATAGTACACGCATGTTCGCACATGTAACTTTGCTACAACAGACTGAATTGCCATTTTCGTGTAAGCATCCAAGGGATTATCTTCCTTGTAAAGACTTTCATCTTCTGCAAGTCGCTCAATAAAATGCTCCCATATGTTTCTTGAATTCCCTAAAACTGAAATATGCATAAATTAAGTACCAACTAATACAGCAAGCGTATTTTCACGACCCATGGATGGAATCTTATATATACCACTTACATTCTCATTGTAATCTTCAACTACAAGTCAAATACAAATACTTAAAGTACTTTCAAATGGTTGGCATAAATCGAAACCCCAGCTTTCTAATCCCTTTTCAATTGTTTCGAATAGGGAGGCCATTCAGCTGGCACGAAAAAATAATTCAAACAAACACACAACTAAAAGTACATCACAATTCCACATCGAATATATCACCATCTTCGACATCCAGAGTCTATACATCACAATACAAGTGCTTTCCAACTTCTGGTGTTGACTTCGGATTTAGTTTTTCACCATCAAACAAGACAGAACCGTTGGCACACCCACAAGAAGGAAGAATTGCCAGTAATTCCCCAAAATGACAACTCTACAATGAACCAATATCTCCATAACTACTCGTGGCATGCGCACAACAACTCGACGTTCTTCTTCTCCGATTCGAAGAATTAGTGTTACTTTTCCTTCAACTTCTCGACAATGACCATCTAGCGCCTGCCTCTCATCCTCATCCTTCAGAATCTCGACATTGTTTGAGACTACAGAGAGTTTTGAGAGACGAGAAGACTGTGGTAAAGGCTGTTGCGAAACCATCTCTATATTCTGCAGTCGAATCTGCCGATTTATTTCTAGAGCCTTTTGGGTTTGATCAATCTTATTTATCAACAGACTAGCATCACGATCAATGGCACTAATCCTTAATACTCCACCCCAATGAATACTCTACAATTTTTAACTCCGAAAATCGGTTTTTGGCTTCCAATTGAGAAGCATTTTCAATTTGAGCGAGGAACTGTTGAGGATCGAATTTCGAATTCTTATCCGGA
>JABLTK010016697.1_pt1 | contig 15022 bp, 20 predicted proteins | sample 7160131 | NCBI WGS metagenome assembly JABLTK01 (sample SAMN14651221, study PRJNA627086) | human gut metagenome | isolation source: feces | host: Homo sapiens
CACAGTGAGGTTGTGAGAAAGGAGGAGGAAGGAGTGAAGGTGGAGGAACAGGTTGCTCCTCTCCCTGGTGCTGGAGGCCGTCTGTAAGATGGAATCTCTTTTGATGACGAAAGTTGCTGATTAAAGGTTAAACACAGAGGTTACAACATCTGTTTGAAAGAAACAAAGTATCAATCTAAGTAATTACACAACATCCCTTTGCATGCTTCTTGCAAAGAGGTTCATAACGCGTTAATGCCAAAAGCTGCTTCTGGTTGAATGCCTCCTGTCGATACTTCTTTACTGTTTGAATAGCATCAATATTCGACATTCCGTGTTCAATCAGGGCAATTGTGACAAGAGCAGGAGCTCTTCCAAGACCTGCCTTGCAATGAATCTACATGTCAGAAAGACTGATAAAAAATACGGATATTGTTGCCTTCGGATTCTTCGACTCAGGACCAAATCTAGAGTCACATAAATCAACGAACTGCTTGACAACATCATCCGGAGGGATACTTCCATCAGCGAATACGAACACCTTTCTGTTATTTAAGTTTAGATTCAAATACATGACTCTCAATATTAAGACTCTTCAGAAACTCATCAGAATAATGACACTCTTCGCAGGTACGTACAACGTCGGTAACGTTATAACTCTTGTAGAGCTTCTCAAATTCACTCAACTCAAAGTCACGGGGCATCTGTTTACTAAAAGAAGGATAGAAATACCTACACCGGTGATCAGGAACCGCATTCCATTTATTTCAAGGAAGGTTGGAGGAATCAGCATTCTACTGCCCATAGGTTAGTTTCGTTCAAGTGAAGAGGAATGGTTCTGCAACATCCTTCAGGTTTGTTAAGTCACTTACTTACATTAATTGACTACAGGGTAGCTGGTATGGTTCACTAATAGTGAAAATCGTGGTGAAGGGAAGAATCATGGGGATTTCAAGATTCTTATTATCGACAATAGGTGATCCAAATCGGGTCATTTTCCTTTCTTTATATTTCTGTTGACTTGATCCTCTAAGTAATTAACAAATTCTCTTAATCACGTTGTCGGAATGTTTGTTGGCGCTTCAAAGTTCCTTTTTCTTCTCTTTTGGAATACTTAATAAGCAGATCACAGTATGAAATTCAAATTCATAACGATTTAACAAACAAATCATGAAATGGGGGAGATACTACTTTCTATCTTCATTATGGTGCATTTTCCGGCGTGCCGTATCTCGAGCTTCTAAAGGGTTACGGAATTGCAATTCTTTTGGCGTTATTCTGTTTCTAAGAAAAATATCACACTCCTACCTCTTTTGTCTCATTTCCTTCTCAATTTCCTGGGGTGTCGTCTTCGTCGTCACTCGTTCCACAGGTCCCAGAAGCCGATATCCTCGTTCAGCCAATACTTTCATTCGAAGATTGATAAGATCTCGATGTTCTTGAATCGTTGTTCGCTTCGTCAGGTGTGTCATTTTAGCACGATAACTCTGACGCCGTCGCTTGTAATCTTGAACAGGTTCTGGTCCTTCCTCCTTCTTATTCTCTATCTCTTCATTCACGAAAGGAATTATGGGTGTTTGTTCTATGTGCGATTTCCGTTGGATCACAGAGGAATCGCCCATTTGGACCAACTACAATAAATACATTTCAATTCATTCACATGTTCTCGTATCCGGTGAATTTCCACTTTTGCTAAGTATTTCCATAGTTGTAAGATAAATGTCTATGAGTCAGTGTCAACATATAACAAAAACGCGTGTTTGTGATCCTAGAAACATTTGCAACTCATTTTTCATAACATCAGGATGATTTGTACGAGGATTGAGGATTAATGCAATCACCATATTCACGAGATCTTGATCTTGCAAAACATCTAAACGAGCGAATAGAGTGGATACATGGTTGTCTAATCGTGGGATACCGAGTAGAGGCAGATTCACTTGTAGGAAGGATAGTGGAATCTGCTGCATTTGGTTGATTGTTTTCTCCATCTCAATTGGATCCATCCGAGAGAAATAGTCCAATGGAACAAGACTCTAAATATGAGAACAAAAACCAATCTAAACCATCTGATCCACAATAGGAAGTGTGGAGAAATCAATCTCCTCTGATGAAATGATATCGGTTTCCTTCTTCTTAGTCCAATCTTCGGTTTTCACACTTCGTAAGTTTGGAGCACTTTCATAGAAAAAATCAATGTCATCTTTGCAATCCAACTGCGTATTGTGATGATGAATGTGCCACTATTCGATATTTGTTTAAGAATCAATCTGTACCATGTGTTCATCATAGTACCGCTTGCAAACACGATGTGATTTATCAAATGGACATGTTACATAGTCATCATCATCTGGAAGAATTAATGCATCTGGAGTAAGTTTCGATTCTGAGAGAAGGGATTTCAATTTGGTTTCGGCATTCTACAAACAATCATACTCCAACAGACCTTACCTTTGCATACTCCATCAAATCGGAAAGATGCCTTCGAATGTCGTCTGTTGACATTGCGTTAATCAAGAATTGATTGGAACCAAAGTGCCGGTCTAGTCATTCAAGCTTCATTTTCTCGCAAACTATGGTGTCTTGTATCTCGACGTTAGATGAAAGAGAGATACGGAATCTGTTTAAGCAAGAGGAACAAGGTATTGGAACAGAATTGTTGTTTGATTGTAGTGCCCTATTTTGTTTTGGGATTGCGTGTGAAATCGATTTGCTTATTTGGAATTGTTCAAGTCGATGTGGATCCGTTGGTTTGGAACCCCAAGTTTATTGTAGTTGTTCTTCGTATCGAAATGTTCTAAATATGCTTCCAATGGGATATAGTATAGTAGGATGTATAAATGCGAGTATGATGGAAATGGACCTATTGAGGACTAGACGAAGAGATTCGCAAAGTGATAGATGGATGTTATATTGAAATATATTATGATGATTACAAGTAGTAGAGAAGAATGTGTGTAAATGTAGGGATTGCTTAGCTTATTCATCCAGCGACCAAAGTACAGTGATCCTTCAATCTCCATCGCTCCTTCAGGAGATGATGAAAGAGTACTTGTGGTTTCATGTTGTGTATCCACTCCCGATCTATTATAAAGACTCTTCAGAATCGATCCGAATAGAAATAGAAGACAGAATCAAGAATGATCCATTTTGCTTCCTTTGTGATTCAGGTGATCCATCATTCTCCTAATAAGAGATAGCTATGCTGTTCGAACCAACTTCTAAGGAAACACTCCATTGTGTTAAGAGTTGTGTTGGTTCCAACGAGTTCATCAATCTACCATCTTACATGCAGTCAATTCACAAATTGGAATGTGTTGATGAAATTGGCATCGAGAAACCAGTCAATGGCATTCATGCTACTGATCTGAATTGTTATCATATCTTTGTTCACTCTTATCCATAGTCAAAAACTTCGTGTTTGATATTCTTGCTTTCGTTCCTCAATCCACTTCCATTTCTTCATTTCTTGATCAGCTTCGCCTTCATCTTCTCCACCAAACTCCTTCCTTTGATCCTACGTATCATTTCCTCATTCAGCCATATCTCCCCATTGCTCTCTCTCACACACTTATCCAACAATCCTTTTATCCCTCCTTGCCACTTCCCTCTCATTGGCGAGAGGCTGATTCAGATATGACCTGGAGACTCGAAATGCATGTGGGAATAATGATGAATTGACATTTATAGAAGCGTTTTTCGTTGAAGTGTAATAGGCCCTATTTCAGGAATACCAATTCCATCTTCTATCAAACTCCAGCTTCCTCTCAGTATCCATTCTCTTATCCTTCTCTCTAGTCACTTACTGAATGTACACACTCATCTTCGACTACTTGATCATACAGCTTTGGTTCAAGGGTCCTATCGATACTATCATTATGAGGCCGAGGACCGAGGTTGGGGCTGTGCTTACCGTTCTCTTCAGACTCTCTTCTCCTTCTTCATCTGCAATCATTATGTTGAGACAGTCGTACCTTCAATCTCTGAAGTATGCATTCAATACATCCCATCAGTAGATACAAGAGACATTGGTTCGGATCGGAGATAAGGAAGGGAGTTTTGTTGGTTCGCGTCAATGGATTGGAAGTCAAGAGGTTTCCTTTGTATTGAGTACACTCCTGGATGTCGACTGTCGATTTATCGTCTTAGAGAAAGGAAGCGAGATTCGAAAGTATTATCGTCGTCTTCAGGATCATTTTGTGTCTCAGGGAACTCCTGTGATGATTGGAGGAGGTGTATTGGCATTCACATGTCTGGGTATTCAGTGGAAGAACGATAACAGTGATTGTCGTTTCCTGATCTTAGTAGTGAATGGAAGACTGAATGATTTGTAGGATCCTCATTATGTTGGTTCAGATGACTGGAAGGAGGTTACTGAATCAAAACATCGAATGGAGGGATATTCAGGTTATTGCTGTAGTTGGAAGAGTTCAAAGGAAGTATTTGAAGACCGTTATTTCTATCGATTGTGTCTTCCTTCTCGTCCTTCAATTTGTTATAAATGTTTGTAAATATACATGAACTATACTGCCACTATCATTCCATCAAACTGTCTTGGTTCTCGCTCAATACCTTCAATCATTCGTTGTCTTCTTACTCGTAATCCAATCCACACAAGTAGAATTCCTACACCCACCACTCCTACGCACCATTCCACTAACTCCATGGATATACACCTCTCTGATAATACCCAATTTGCTGTCTCCCCTATTATTACACATTTCCCGTGGATCACACCGATACCTCGATGATCCTTCATACAGGAATAAACGCATGATTCGCCGACAGAACTGTCAGGACATAGCTCAGTCATTGCACAGCGAGGTTGCACCAGCACCACTCTAATCTGTGTCACACAACTCCCCTCCTCATTACTCGCTCGGACCGAAACTACTAATTCTGTGACATTCTCACATTTAGCTCTTCCCAGAATCTGGCCTGCTTCTGTTATTGTCAAACCCGCAGGTAATTCCAGCATACTCTCGAATCGTGTTGCTTGATTCACTACAGTAGGGACATCAGTTTGGGAAGCTATGCCACAGGGAAACTGATACTCTGAACGTTTGTAGTGTAGTTGCTGAGGTGGCAGCAGATGACAGAGCGATCTGTCAATTGGTCCGAAACCCTCTGCTTCACAGCGTCGCTGCATGTACCCGCTGAATCCTGTGGGACAGGGGCAGGCCGAGACAGAATGGAGAGCAACAGAGGGAAACTGCTGGAGAGGATCACTGCAGAGAGGAGGAACGAGAGAGGGAGTGAGAAGTTGGACAGTGAGCCACTGGATGGAGTGAAAGGATTGTTGGTTGTGACTAGTGAGTTTAAAGAAGTGATAGCCAGTGATCAATGCTGGGAATAAACTGGGAACCATTGGATGAGAGAGATGAATAGGAGGCTGGAGATGCAGAAGCTCCCAGTGAGAGCCGTCACACGATCCCTCCAGAGTCCATGCGAATCCCACGGGAATACGAGAGAGTGTGAAGACATAGCCAGAGATGGGTACAGGAACCTTGTTGAGAAGAGAGAACTGAACAGAAGGGAGAGAGACAGATGAGGAGAGAACATGAAACATCCAGTGTGTCATCGTGGGATCTATCTCCATTCCTCTTAAATCACACTGAACATACTCACTCTCTGACTGATCATGATAACGAGTACATACAACTCGCACCTCCATTCTCTCACATCCACCAGCTGGGACATCTACACTTTCTCCGTGAGAATAATCATGACGCGTCAGAGACTCCTGCGCATCAGCAGTAGGCAGGTTCATGACGGCTGTGAGTTTGTCATTCAAATAGAGAATGAACCCCCCAGTAAATTGAATGAAGAGACGTAAAACGGACTGGGGATTTGTGATATGAATGGATGTGCGAATGAATATGCCAATTCCCGAGGGTATTTCTGCAACAGGAAACTGAGACTTTTTCCATCTTGTATGATTCCAAGGAAGATCGGAAATGTCGATAGCAGGCCCAACAACGTCGTGGAGAGAGAAGGAGTGCGTGGTGGGATCCTCGTCCAAGCTAGAGAACAGAGTGATGGAAGAGAGAGTACTGAGGGAGAGGTCAAGAGAATGAGAGGAAGTGAGTGTATAGAGGGCTTGAGGCAGACATAACAGGTGACATTTCTTCTGAAAGGAGTTTCGAACTGAGTACTGCATCTCCTTCTGACCATCTGAGAGAGTAACAGTGGCCTCCTCATAACTCCCGTAGATCTGGAGACAGAGCCTTAGCAGCCATTCTGGACGCAGACATGCTTTCACCTCAATTGTTGTGATAGCAACGAGGGACCCCTGAGAGTGAGATGAAGCTGTGATAGTATGTTCAGTAACACTCTTGGTTATCAATGGTTCATCACTGAATATCAGTCCTGTGGAGGAATCCAGTAGAAGAGGGCTTGGTAATGATGGAATCACTGAGAAGGAATAGCAATCTTGGCAGAAGGACTCATAGAGTATGGGATATCCCTGATAAACAACGATACGCGAACTGTATAGTGATTCTATCAAATGAGAAGGAACTATGGATAGAGATAGTTCTGCTAACGACCACTGAACATCTGCAAGTATAGTGATTCGATAAATAGAAAGCAAAGGAATTGAAGGAAGAGCCAGAGTTTTGGAGAGTTGATGAGCAGGCCAAGTCAAAGAGGTATTCAGGAAGAGTGACCAACTTCTATTCAAAGCATTGTCTCTATCACCAGCACTTGTTTGATTATTCATTCCTTCCAATAAGAGACTCAGAGAGGCAGGTGTGGATGAGATTCGAGTAAGAGAAATGGCAGTAATGGCCAAATGGAGATTGGATGGAATAGTGAATAAGAATGAATGCATTGGCATGTATGAATGATACAAAGTACTCGAATCCTGATCAATCAGCGAGTCATAATTCCTTGAAATATTGGAATGACAAGAATCACTCACTATTAACCAGGATCTCATGAGTAACATTACAACACTTGTGCTTATCACTCGGAGATAACAATGGACTGACTCAGCTATCACTTGCATTTGACTCGAATCAGTTACAGTAAAAAGGATTCGATGCCATGATGGATCCTCTTCATTCCACTGTATTACCATGATATCATTGTGATATAGAGAGCCAACTCCTTTGACTTGAATCATCACATCAACAACAGATGTCTGATCAAAGCGATAAGAGGGGTACTCTGTAGGTTCTAACGGATGAGGGATTGGAATACATACAACAGAAGGAGTGAATAATGTCTTATCATAACGATACGTACCAAGTACCATCCATTCCTCTTCCAGCATTACTGCTATCTCCACGGATGATCCCTCAGACCATCGATCACATCCCTCACAACTTGCCTCTAGTGTCAGCATCTCTGTTGACACACACATTATAGACACTCCTTCTCGTATAGTCTGCAGAGTATTCCCTGTTTCTCTCTCTGACACCTCCACATACTCCTTCTCACACAGTCCAGCACCACATACACGTTTCACACGCACACGTCTATCCCTGCACGGTTCCTCTTCTCTCGTCAGCTGAGATCCATCATGACACACCAGACCTCGCAATACACTAAATGCCACATATCCTGTCACTGTTTCTTGGACCGAAATCGTGTAGAAATCTGCCATTCCAAATTCCTCGATGTCCAGAAAGATTTGCCGTTGATTCGACATGTCAAGGTCTGAAGCCGGAAACACCACAGCATGCTGGGAGGACTGAAGCGAGGTGGCAGCAATCGAGAGAGATATGCGAAGATTCGTTCGTGAGGGTATCTGTAGATAGATTCGGTTCAACGAAGGAATACTATTTCCTGATAGCCAATCGTTGCCATTACATGGAGTGATACGAGAATGAAAGATTAGCGGGAGTAGGAAATACTCCAACTTCAGAGAGATGCAGAGAAGATAACCCTTGACTCTGAAGTGAAATCATGGGATCTTCAGGAAGACGAAAACAGCCTAGATATCAGTCACGACAATAATTGAGACGTTTTCCGTCAATGACTTCACCAAAGGAAGCAGCAAGATAACAATCAATTGAGCTGGAGGTTTGTGATGATACGACTTGAATCGCCAACAAATGAAAAACACCATCCAACTCCTTTCCTGGTCGGATAAATGATCTTGTCTGTTCGGTAGAATAGTGAAGAATACGCTCTTGGGAATCTCTTTAATGAATCAGATATATCATTCTTACATTTGAACAAGATTATCACGAATCACTTCCTTTCCGTCCATATAGACGATAATGCCATATTGATATGTAATTGAAAGGGTATATGAAGCAACAGACCCATGGGTTACCTCGAAACTACGACGAAAAAAATAGGATGAAGAGGGAAGCTTGGCTGGAAGCACTGTGGATGTCCAATGGTCATCTGAAAATGAGGGATTCATCCATTCGGGCTCGAAGAAACTAGAGGATTTCCATTCAACATTTCGTGGAATTATATAGGGAACTAGATGAAACAAGTTGCAGAAATACATACGAAATAATGGAATACTCGTCTTCTCATATCCTATGAGACTCGTAATCAGGATACTATTTCCATATTCACCTTTGAGTTCAACATAATTGACATGATACCACGGAGTTCCATCTCTATCCGTCTAATGGCTCATCAACAACTACTTGGTTTCCAATACTAACGCATATTCATCTTGGTCACTGAAATCAATACAAACAGAATTCTTAGTAATAAACCTATTAGCAAAACCCGAAAACGAATGAACCGTATTTCCATTCACAGTGATTGAAACGATTTCATTCTCTCCTTTCTTTTCAGAAAACTTCTCGATTTGTACTAGGAGCTGCGATGGCTCACAAAACAGAGAAGAAACACCTATAACTCACTGATAGATTTTTTCCTAACAACTAATCAAACAAATCCAGAAACAAAAAAACCTGGATCCATTCATTAGACAATCATTTGTGAAAAAACAAAATGAAAGGAACAGATTACAAACTATGGCTGCGATTTCGCGCAATGGCGTCCGTCTTACTTAATGCCTTCACTTTCTCTGAAGTTTCTCCCACTACAAGACTGGTATTCTTCAATTTTTTGTATAACCCGAAAATCCATTGATATGCATCTCGACTCTCAGCAAGATTCACATCTTCTACAAACGGACTCCGCTCCAGTCCTTTCAGTCTCCACTGCATGTAATACAAATGGTTCGGGTCCAAATCCCGGTATTCGCGACGATGTGTCCCGATGTGCAGCAGGGTGCGAGCACCGGCTGCCGGACGCAATTGGATTGTTGGATAGAAGTATCTTGATGTGATTCAACCCATTATGTTCTACCCTAACACATAAATGATCCATGACATGTTCCTAAAGAACTTAGGTGAAGTACCTGTGACAATAAGTCCTAGTTGAGTAACTGAATCAGAACCCTACCTGGGCATGCTTCGAAAGACTGTACACCCGAGTCTCGAAGCATCTCATTGATAGCAGGTTGTAGAAGATGGGTGAGGTACTTGTGGGAATAGAAGGACAAATGACCATGAAGATGTTGAGGATCTTCCCAGTCGAATGCCTGATGACTACAGGTGGAGGAACCAGCCCATACTACACGACCGGGAAGATTGGCACTGGCTAATAGGACTTTGAGCTCTTGAATCTAGATAAGAGAGATCAAATCAAGAATACCAATATGAATGGACATAATACTTGTTGACAGAACTCGATGCTGAACCCATCATCACCAACACCCAGATTGGCAGGCGTAATCATATACTTGCCATCAGGACGAGAACGACCTGCAGTAAACAAATAGCCAATGGAACGAGAACGCAAGGTTTCGTACATGACGTTCCAATCAAGGGACTCAATACGTAAAACGCTGCTATTTAGATACAACACATCAATTCGCTTGATGATATGACGAACACGCTTAGCAAAATAAAAAACATTCATCGGATTTGACATGTCTACTGAAAGGACAGTGACATGAATGTAAGGACGATACGCTAGAAGCTTTCTCTTCATTCTATTGGTTACGAATTTCGAACCAAAACTACCTAAGTCCAACCTTAGTTGACTTCACACCCATAATTACATGGTAATTCTTTCGAACAAGTTTCCTTGCTAAACAATAACCGACTGCATTATCAGCTCCAATAATCAAAGCCACTCGCTTTTCACCGTCTGACAGATATACATAGTCTTCAATCTTTCGATTGAACCATTTCACCACAGAGTCTGCTACCTATCGAACTTACATATGAACTCTACTGCCTACATTCCGAAATGTTTGATTTGAGTACAAATAGCTCAGGACAACAACAAAACCAGGTAGTGTCCAAATGTACTGCAATATCCATAGTAATATAATATTGATTGTATTACTTAGGAGATTACGAACATGCTTGAATTCATTTCTCATCGTTTATGTAATCTCGTACGGAGTTAGTGATTCTGTGAATTGCTTATGAAATAGGATCTGAGAAGAGATAAATCAGATGCGCCGATAGCTCAGTGGTAGAGCATACGATTGCAGATTGTGAGGTCGACGGTTCAATCCCGCCTCGGCGCTTTTTTCTTTTCGATTTTGCTTCATAGTACTATTTTCTTCAAGAAGAGGAACTGAACAGTGTGCAAACAAACCAATGATACTAAAATATAGAACTACAACTTACTCTCCAACTGGTCAATACGCTTTTCCAGCTGAAGTATCTCATTTCGTTTATCATTCTGTATTGATACGATTGCATCTTGAAGATGCCTGTTGGATTCAGTCAGATCCTTATTCAAATAGTATATTCCAACCATTGAAGTCAACAAAAATCCCCAAAGAAATGGAGAAATCCTTTGAGAGAAGCTGCTTTTGCTCACCTTCTCCTTCTCGTGTTCGACGGCTTCTTTCACTGCCTTTTCTGCAGCTCTTTTCATTACCATTGGAACATCTTCCGCAACCACTTTCACTGTTGGAACTGAGAAAGGTCTTTTGAAAACTGAACCTTAGCACATTTTGAGATAAACATACCAGTAGAAAACAGATAGGCTCCACGAGAAAGCATTACACCTATTTGTTATCGAGGAAATGAAGGTGAAGCTGAATCCGCTTCTTTTGGCATTCCTGAAAATGGAACAATTTGGGTTTTGTCTATTCTTCATAAGGACTGCGCTTTTGAAGATTATTATCATTAGGTCTATTACAGTACCTCTGCTTTAGGGGATTGGGATTGTATTTCAACTTTCAACCAGATGTTTCGTGGTTTTCACTTTTGTGGAACTGATTTGCCGCCAGAAGATGCGGTAAGGACTATAAATATCATTGGTAATATAGAACGCTTTGAAGGTTGCGATTGACAAGGAAGGAGGAGTACTTAGAATGGAGATGGATGACGATGCGACTCATTTCGTTACAAATAAAGTTGGGTCAAAGGCTTTTTTTGTGAGTGTTTGTCGATCTCTATGAATATAGATTGCACGTGAGAGGAGATTGACGATAGTCCCACCCAAATGGGTGTATGACAGCATTTCATCTGGTTCATTAACGGATGTTGGTGATTACAAGTTTTCTTTGTTTCAGGGGATGGTTGTTACAACGACTGGATTTGACTTACGTATGGTGCGAGGTTGAAATTCCACATAGATGAACGATACAGTATTCAGACAGCCTTAGTAACAAATGGGGGTATTTTTGAGCGTCAATTAGTGAAGGATCATACAGATTACCTGATTGTACGTAACACTGCTAGTGAGAAATACCAGACATCATTGGTGTGGAAAATCACAACTGTCAACGAGTACTGGATATCGGACTGTTTGCGCAATAATGGTATGGTTTCTAGTTCATAATTACGCATAGTTCTACAGAATCCCATCGACTATCAAAACTATGAGCTTATGAGTTCAAATTCGTTGTTGGATGCCGCTGCTAACCAATCAGCTCCTCTCTCTAATGCTTCGTACTCCCAAACATGTCTCTCTAAGATCACTCCATTCGATAATGGTAAGGATCGATGAATTGATTCATTGTAGCATATCTCACACCGAATACAACTGTGGTGCGTACTCGAGAGGTTGACAAGCTGTTAGATGGATATGTTGTTTATCTCTCTATCCATGACTTTGCGATGAGGAAGAGAATCACATCCATTTTGACCTGTCATTCAGCCTTTTGGTAGGAGTCTCTCCATGACTTTCTCCTAGTGTGGACTATCTAATGCCTTCTACCAATCTCATTGTAGCTGATACACTAACAGACTTCCAGAACACATTGGAGAGTATTCGACATATGGAATCAGTTCTTACATCGCATTCTGGATTCTCTATCACCGAATTCACCCAAAATTCTAATGATATAAATTTGTTGTATATTCCCGTGGTTAATCGGGAATGGGTTTTAGATACACATACACGCTACTGTATATGCGAATATGACTCTTATTTATGGAAAAATGGAATATTCTCGAATCTAACATTCTATTTGAGTGATTTCAAACGAGATGAAAATGCAGTTCGAAAATGCATAGAAGCAAATGATGGAACAGTGATTGATGATATTACTACAGCTGTGTATATTGTTTGCCCTAGAACTGTCTCAAGTGAGGTTTATTTGGATGAACGAGCAGTAAGCGTCAAGTGGTTACGAGCTTGTGTTGATAGAAAACGACTGATTCCACGAACCGATTTTGTCTTATATCGACCGTATCCCGCTCTATTGAGTTCAAAAACTGTTTGTTTAACTGGTTTTGGTCATGAGGATAAAGTCAGTATGGAAAGTTATATCGTGTATGTGTATGTCGTTGTATCAAGAATAGTGCTTTGGGAGGACGGTTAGAGAATGCTGTAACCGAAAACACGTTTGCATTGATTTGTCAAGATCAAGTTCAATATAACAGTAAATTGGAGGCAGCTGAACAGCTGGGAGTAAAAATTGTGAAGCGTGATTGGATTGATTGGCTAATCGTGCATGTAGGAAAGATGCGTGACTTAGATTGTAGAAACAGTTCGTAGAAGTAGACAACTATTTGTTTGAATATCCTAAGAAACAGAGCGAGGAAATTGATGATTCTCAACTTCCAAAGGCTTCGGAGAATCTTTTGACCGAAATTGTCACAGTTTCTGCAGATATTAAACCAAGTCGTTTTGTGATTGATGGACGCAGTAATAGTGTTCCGGGAGACCGAAGTGATGGAGCTCATTTCTTGACAGATGAGAAGCCACCTGAGATCATCTACACCAGTTTCAATGAAATTCTGAATTATGATAAGAGTCCTGGATCTGGGAATTCGGTTTCTTTAGAACGTGAAAAACAGATCTTAGAAGCATCTCAAGGAATTCTGTCTCCGAAAACCACCAAACCTTCGACTTCGATTTCTTCTAGTCAATTAAATGAGTTAGTGGCAAATACCACTGTCAAACCAAGAGCTTTGCCTATGTTTGGTGTTTCTAAGCGACCGAAGATTGATTTGGATGCCATTTCTGATGAAGAGAGTGAGATTCCGACGGTACAACGTTCTCTCGTAGTGTTGCAGGAGGATCTACCAGAACCGTGGGAATTAAGAATCGATTTAACATTTAGAACGAGCAAAAGGCCAAGAGGGAGACCGAGAACAAAAACAGGAAGTCGATCTAAGGCGAAGTCAATTCGTTCAAAAAAGAAATGAACAGATTTTATTCTTTTGTGTATCTTATTCTGTTATGTTTGTTTAAGAATCGACATGAAACAAAATTCCAATTGCGAATTGTTTCATTGGAATGGAATCGGATTCACAGCAAGAAGCTATCACCCTTGAGTCCCTAAAAGCGGAGTTGGTAAAGCGGACGATGGAACTCGTGAACAAAGGGGATACATTTGATTTCTAGAAGAAGACAAAAGTTGAATTCAAGAATCTGCATGGAGTGGCGAAAAAGCTTAAGGAGAAACTGGTATGTGGGATAGTGATGGATACGACCCTAAGGACGCATCAGAAGCGGAGCTGACTAAATTAAAAGAAAGTACAAATATACCGACTTCAACACAAGGAGATGATCCTGCTAATGCACATATGGATTCTGTAATTGATTTTGAGTATGCAGTTAGCTGTAGAGAGTAAAGGAGCTTGAAGATCAGCTGGTTCCTCTGATGTCGGTGATTCATGTGTAGAAAACGGTTCGAGAGAAGTGCGATCTGCTTGTATCCGAAAGAGATGTAAGGGTCATGGATGATGGGTGACTGTTGTAGCAATCAACTGAGTCTCACAAGGAGGAAATGAAGAGAGTGGTAAGTCTGGTGTGTGTTAATTAGTGGTAGAATGACAAGGTACACGAATATGAAGTCTTGAATGTTTGAATCAATGCCGATGTTGATGTTTAGCAACAAATCCTTGACGATAAAGATGTGTTAGCAGCGAAGCTGACTTCCTGTGAAGAAGCTCTTGTAAGCCATGCAAATGAGATTGAATTGAAGGCTAGTAAGGAAAAGGAATTACAGTCTGTAACTGAATCGAGTGCTCATATGTAAGAGGTGTGATTTGCTTATGATAGTAGACGGGAACAAGCAGGAAAGATGAAAGCTGTCTTAGCTCATTTGGATCGAGTGAGTAAGGAGGAGAAGGAGAAGAATTCCAAGATGGTATTACTATTAGAAGCCCACAAGAAGGCAACAGTGAATGATGCTTATGATTGTGATAATTAGGAGGCAATGCAAGCTGAATTGACTACTGTGGAAACCCAGATACATGAACAGTGTCAATTAATAGAATAATGCGTTCCTAGCGAAGTTCTTTCTGTCACAGGAGAAAATGCATTCCAGCAAGATGTGTGTATTGTCTGTCAGGGACTTTCGTATCTTCGAAATCGCATACAGCAAGTGAGTACATCGAAAAGTGGATTAGAATCTTCATTGAATGAACTGAGATCTGAGAATGATGAGTTATCTTCTCAGGTTACTACTCTTCAATCTCAATTGAATGATTCTGAATCTTCATTGTCTAAACTGAGATCAACTAATGATGAACTGAAATCTTCAAAGAATGAATTGGAGTCATCACTAACTCAATTGAAATCTGCTAATGATGAGTTATCTTCTCAGGTTACTACTCTTCAATCTCAATTGAATGATTCTGAA
>JABLTK010133700.1_pt1 | contig 15022 bp, 10 predicted proteins | sample 7160131 | NCBI WGS metagenome assembly JABLTK01 (sample SAMN14651221, study PRJNA627086) | human gut metagenome | isolation source: feces | host: Homo sapiens
CGGCTCCCTGGCCGTAGTTCAGCCCGGAGATCGACGTCTGCCGCCGTGCGCTGGCCGTAAGCGCGGCGTGCGTCACCTGCACCGGCACGCAGACGCCGCCGCCGGAAACCATTCAGGCGCTTTATGAACAGGCAAGGGTTCTTGAATACAATCCGATGAAAAAGGAGACGGAAGCATGAGGAAGGTACAGATTCAGGGTCACCGCGGCGCGTGCGCGTATGCGCCGGAGAACACGGTTCCGGCGTTCCAGATGGCGCTGGACATGGGCGCGGACGGCATCGAGTGCGACGTTCATCTGACGAAGGACGGCCGGTTCGTCATCTGCCATGACGACAGGATCGACCGCACCAGCGACGGCAGGGGCACGATCGTGGAGCTTACGCTCGCCGAAATCAAATCGCACGACTTCGGCGCGAAATTCGACGAGAAGTATAAGGGCACGCCCGCGCCTACGCTCGAGGAAATGCTGGACGTTGTGAAGGTCATGAACCCGGTGAACATCGAAATCAAGAAGTTCGGCGGGAAATATAAGACCGACGAGGCGCTGAACCTCTTCTATGACGTGCTCAAAAAGTACGACATCATCGGCAACACCATCGTTTCCAGCTTCGACGCGCCTCTGATCAAGCGCCTTAAGCAGCTGCACCCGGACGTGTATACCTGCCTTCTGTATAATAAGCGCCGCTCGCCCGCGGCCTACGCGCAGTCGCTGGGCTGCTCGGCCATCCACCCGTACCATAAGAATCTCAAAAAGGTCACCGTCGAGAACGCCCATAAGCGCGGCCTGAAGGTGAACTGTTGGACGGCCAACGAGGAAGCCGACATCCGCCATATGATCGAAATCGGCTGCGACGGCATCATCACCAACTACCCGGATCGCGCAATTCGCATCGCTGAGGAAGAATAAAAAAAGGGTATAAACCAAGGACGCGCTTCATGACCGAAGAGTTCATGAGGCGCGTTTTTCATTCGACTGACGTGTAAATGATAAATGTACCAAAACGAAGAATAATTAACAGAAAGACCGTTTTTTATTTTTTTTTTTTTTTTGATTTATAATGCGTTACGAATAAGCGGAAAGGAGTGGTGAACATGCATTCACTTTAGGAATGGCGCGGATGTTGACGCCGTTTGCGCGGCGAATGTCAACACCCTTTCCCATATGTGAAATCCATGCGAACGACGAAAAGAGGAGGAAGACCATGAAGAAGCAACTTCGGAAACTCCTGTCCGCACTTCTGGTGCTGACGATGCTGCTGAGCGCACTGCCCATGGGCGTATTCGCGGAAGAAGACCATGTGCCGGCAGCGGTCGACGAACTTACGGAAGAAGGAACGAAGGAACTGGACGCAGAACCCACGATTGAACTGAACGAGGAACCCGCCGCCGAACCGACAGAGGAACCGGCCGTCCAGCCGACCGTCGCGCCCATCGTTGATTCGAGCGACGACGCGCTTGAAAACGCGACGGCTGGCGAACCCGAGACCGAACCGGAGAAGGAACCAGCCGTCGAGCCGACCGTCGCGCCTATCGTTGATTCGATTGACGACGCGCTTGAAACCGCGACGGCGGGCGAACCCAAGACCGAACCGGAGAAGGAACCAGCCGTCCAGCCGACCGTCGCGCCTATCGTTGATTTGACCGACGACGCGCTTGAAACCGCGACGGCTGGCGAACCCGAGACCGAACCGGAGAAGGAACCCGAAACCACTCCTGCCGCGGAAGACGAAGTGGACGAGATAAAGCCGGAGGAAACCCCCGCTCCTGCGGAGAACGCCGACGATGATCCGCTGGCCGGCCTTACTGACAAGCAGCGGAAAACCCTGAGCTCCCTTCCCGAAGGCTTCAGCGCCGACGTCGTGGCCTCCGCGATGCTCCGTAGCACGGGCTGTGCGCATGATGGAGAACTTTTTATTTCTCATTCTTACACTGGTACTAGCAGTAAAATAGTTGACAATAAGAAACATATTCTTTCAGTTGGAATTGCATATTACTATCTGCATTGCTTCAAGTGCGATGAGATCATCCAAGAAATCTATCGTCCAAGTACGATTATTATAGAAGAAGAGCATACATGGACGTGGGCACATTCATATTATCAGCCGATAGGATCAATCTATGATTTCGAATGTCAAGCCTGCGGTGCAACCGCAACAATTAACCCACCATGCTCCCATGGGAAGTTAGTTAAGGGTGCTGATCTCTATTTACATTGCCCCGATTGTGATGTGATTGCGTGGCCGGAAATAGAAGAGAGAACTGAATGCAAGCATACTCATTACACGGTTGATTATCCCAATACGCAGCAAGATGAATATCTTCGGTGGACTGTTGATTTACATTTAAAAAATACGACGGCTACGGTTTATGAAGAAGAAGAATCTAACGCTTGGGGATATGATGCCAAATGTAATGACTGTGGACGGCCGATACTTTACAAAGACGGGAAGATCAACACCCTTTATAATAATTACGGCTGTGGTCTAGCTTATCATAAAAATATAAAATCCGTTCTCGAAGCACATAGCTTTGTCAATGGTATATGCGAGTATTGCGGTGAAGAACAGACGGAAGAAATCTGCCAACACACGGAGACAAAGCGAGTTGAGAACGTCGACAAGCGAACAACAGAATTGAAACCATGGAGCGACACTGACCATAAAGTTACGATTACGAAGTATTACGAGCTTCATTGCGTGAAATGTGACGCTTATATCAGCAGCGACGGTTCGGATACAACCACGGACAATCAGCCGCACGACTTCGGGAATGGCGACACCTGCGTTTGCGGTTATAAGAATGTCGAGGAAATCTGCGAACATATCGAGAAAGAAAAATTGGAAATAGCGACTAAAGTTGCTTACGAGCGGATTGATGGCGATCTGGAAATGCATAAGCTGATTCGTACGCAATGCGAGGGCATGTTCTGTAAGGCGTGCGGAGAGCTTGTTTCTGCGTTTGATCCGGTCGTCACGACCAGCATGGGAAAGCATGATTGGAGAAGTTCGGTTTACAACAATGGCGTCGATAAGTGTATCGATTGTGGGACTACAAAATATGAAAACCCAACAAAGGGTGGGTATTACGCGGCTTTGAAAGGGCTTAAGAAGGGAGAGAACCCGCTGAAAGAAGGGTCTGTGGTTCGGGCGATAATGCTGTCAGAACTGTTGAAAAGCGGATTCTCAAAGACATTTGCAGAAGAAATAATTACAAGGGCAGCAGCGGCTCCGGAAAAGTACCGTGATATTTTTGTCTATTCGTTCTTTGAATATGAAAACAAGAATGATAGCAAGAGTTACTTTGGACTGAGCGAAAATATGCTGCATACCAACCCAAAAAAGGGGGTAGACACATATTTTCATGAATCTGGACATGCAGCAGATGCTCAGCTATTCAGAGAAGGAAAAGAACAGGGATTATATACAAATTGTACTGAATTATTGGAAACGCTCGAAAAGGATTTGAGACATTTTTTAGAATTTACTGCTTACGAGTCACCGTACAAATTTGAAGAAGAGGTGCCTAAACAGTTGATTCAAAATGTCATAGATGCTGTTATTAATATTGAATGTGGGCAAACGAAAACGAGTAAATCAATCTTTAGGATGTACGATGTGCATCCATCAAAACTGTTTTCTGAACAGGAAAAAAAGGTGTATGAAAAATTGATTGCTAGTGCGTACGATCGATTGAAGAATGTACCTGGCTGCAACACAAATATGCCAAGCGATGTTATGACTGGATTGACAAAAAGAATACTTTATAGTCACATGGGTCATGATTATGTGTATTGGGAGCAGGATCCAGGATATATGGTTGGAACGGAAGCGTGGGCAGAGTGGTTCAGCAGCAAGATGTATGGTGAAGATGAATATGTTGAGTACAATCAGACCTACTTCCCGAAAGCGACGAACGTTTTGGATGAAATCGCATCTGAGATGGTAGAGCATTTCAGAGAGATGGTACGCGAGTCGTAATCTGCCATAAGTCAAATACTAAGCGACGGCAGCGATTAATTCGCTGCCGCTGTATATTTAAGAGGGAACTTGCTGGTTCATGCGGGGTATGCAGTGGGAGAGAAAACAGTATTCTTAAGTCACGGAATTGTTTATTCAGAAACGGAGAAGTTATAGAAGTAGTTCTTCCCCTCGCAGGCGGTGATGCCGGGCGCACGATTCAGTCCATCAAGCGCCAGATGGGCAGCGATTTCCGCGCGAAGATCGACGGCCATGAGTATTCCCCGCAGGAAATCAGCGCCATGATTCTTTCAAAGCTGAAAACCGACGCGGAAAGCTATCTCGGCGGCTCCGTCACGGACGCGGTGATCACCGTGCCCGCCTATTTCAGCGACGCGCAGCGGCAGGCCACGAAGGACGCGGGCACAATCGCGGGGCTGAACGTTCTGCGCATCGTCAACGAGCCGACGGCGGCGGCGCTGGCGTTCGGCATCGACCGGCACGAAAAGCAGAAGATTCTCGTGTACGACCTCGGCGGCGGCACGTTCGACGTGTCCATTCTCGACATCGATTCTGACGTGGTGGAGGTCGTCGCCACGTCCGGCAACAACCATCTGGGCGGCGACGATTTCGACCAGTGCGTGGCCGATTACCTGATTTCCGACTTCAAAAAGGACACCCGCATCGACCTCGGCCGGGACGCGACCGCGCTTCAGCGCGTGCGCGAAGCGGCGGAAAAGGCCAAGATCGAGCTTTCCAGCGCCATGCAGACGACGGTCAGTCTGCCCTTCATCGCCGCCGGAAAGGAAGGGCCGGTGCATCTGGAAAAGACGCTCACGCGCGCGCTGTTCAATCAGCTGACGAGTCATCTCGTGGAAGCCACGCTTGAGCCGATGCGTCAGGCGCTGGCCGACGCGGGACTGTCCGCTTCCCAGCTGGACAAGATTCTGCTGGTCGGCGGCTCCACGCGCATCCCGGCCGTGCAGGACGCGGTGCGGAAGTTCACCGGCAAGGAGCCCTTCCGAGGCGTGAACCCGGACGAATGCGTCGCCATGGGCGCGGCGCTGCAGGGCGGCGTGATGGCCGGAGACGTGAAGAGCCTGCTCCTCTTGGACGTTACGCCGCTGTCGCTGGGCGTGGAAACCGTGGGCAACAACTTCTCCGTCATCATCCCCCGCAACACGACCCTGCCCATTCAGCGCAGCCAGATTTATACCACGACTTCCCCGTTCCAGTCCAAGGTGGAAATTCACGTGCTGCAGGGCGAGCGCCCGCTGGCCTCGGAGAACAAAACGCTGGGACGCTTCATGCTGGACGGTCTCAAGCGCGGCTTCTCGCAGCCGCAGATCGAGGTTACGTTCTCCATCGACGCGAACGGCATCGTGAACGTCTCCGCCCGCGATCAGGCGACCGGCCGCGCGCAACAGATCACCATCACCGCGTCCGGGAACCTTTCGCAGGAGGAGATTCGCCGCGCCGTCGAGGACGCGGAGCGCTACGCCGAAGCGGACAAGAAGAAGCGCGAGGAAACGGAAATAAAAATGCGCGGCGAACAACTGTTGGTTGACGCAGCGCAGATTTCAAAAAAGCTGTCAAAGGAGGACAGGCAGCGCATCGACCCGATGCTGCACGAGCTGAAGGCGGCGCTCAAGGCCGACAACCTTTCGGAGATTCGCGAAAAGAGCGAACGCCTGAAGCAGGTTCTGGACGCGATCGGCTATTCCTTCACCGGCGAGGCCGGGAACGCCGACGACGGTTCCTACGATTCCGAGGTGCGCTGATCAGCGTCCCGTCATCCGCACGGGATCCAGCGCCTGTTCCACCTGTTCGCCGGTCAGAAGCCCCTTGGAAACGACGAGCTCCCTGACCGGCGTGCCGGTTTTCAGCGCTTCCTGCGCCAGATGGCACGCGGCGGTATAGCCGATTGTCGGGCACAGCGCCGTCACGATGCCGATGGAGCGCTCCACCTCGGCGCGGCACGCCGCTTCGTTTGCGAGGATGCCCTCCACGCAGTTGACCGTCAGCGTTTCGACGGCATGCGTGAACTGCTCGATGCCCTGATTCAGGCTGTCGAAGATCACGGGTTCAAAGGCGTTCAGCTCCAGCTGCCCTGCTTCCGCCGCCATGCTTACCGTGGTGTCGTAGCCGGCCAGACGGAACGCCACCTGCGTGACGACCTCCGGGATCACCGGGTTCACCTTGCCAGGCATGATGGACGAGCCGTTCTGCCGCGCGGGAAGCACGATTTCGCTCAGACCCGCGCGCGGGCCGGAGGACATCAGCCGCAGATCATTGCAGATTTTTGAAAGGCTCATGCCCGCGCCCTTGAGCGCGCCGGAAAGCACCGGATACGCGTCCGCGTTCTGCGTGCCGTCGATCCGATTGTCGCACGGCACGAAGGGAATGCCCGTCTGCTCCGCGAGTATGGGCACAACGCGCTCCACAAAGATGGGATGCGCGTTCAGGCACGTGCCGATGGCGGTTCCACCCAGATTCAGCACGAGCATTTCCTCCCGCGCGCGAACCAGACGACCCTTCTCGCGCTCCATCACGCGCGCGTAGGCCTGAAATTCCTGTCCAAGGCGCATGGGCACCGCGTCCTGCAGCTGGGTGCGCCCCATCTTGATCACGCCGTCGAACTCCTCCGCCTTTTTATGGAAGGCGACGATCAGCTCGTCCAGCGCCTTCAGAAGCTTCTCCATCAGCACATACGCCGTCATGCGCCCGCAGGACGGATACACGTCGTTCGTGGACTGGCCGCGATTCACGTGGTCGTTCGGGTTCACGAGCGTATAATCGCCCTTCGTTCCGCCCAGAATTTCAATGGCGCGGTTGGCGATAACCTCGTTCGCGTTCATATTGGTTGACGTGCCCGCGCCGCCCTGCACGGGGTCGACGATAAACTGATCGCGGAAGCGCCCTTCCAGAATCTCGTCGCACGCCTGCTCGATCGCCCGCGCGACCGTCTCCGGAACCGCGCCCGCCTGACGGTTGGCCTCGGCGCAGGCCTTTTTCACGTGCGCAAGGCTTTCAATCATCTGCGGATGGAGCTTGTGCCCCGTGATCGGGAAATTTTCCTGCGCTCGCAGGGAATGAATGCCATAATACGCATCCTCCGGCACGACTCTTGCGCCTACAAGGTCTTTTTCCACGCGATTTCCAGCCATATCGATCGCCCCTTTTTCATGTTGCCAAATATTATACCTGTGTGCTATAATATTTTCAAATACCAATTTGTAAATCCACATGATAGGTATATGCCTATGAGGTGATGCGATGTTTCATGAGATGCGCTATGTGCTCGCCGTTTACCGGCACCAGAGCTTTTCCCGCGCGGCCGCGGCGCTGTTTATTTCGCAGCCGTCCCTCAGCCAGATGATTCGCAAGGCGGAGGAACGGCTGGGCGCGCCGATCTTCGACCGCAGCACCACGCCCATATCGCTGACCGACGTCGGCCGCGCCTATGTGCACGCCGCAGCGCAGGTGCTCGATCTGGAAGAAAATCTGCGCCAGTACGTCAGCGACACCGAAAACTGCCTGACCGGCACGCTGTCGCTGGGCGGCACGACGCTGCAAACGTCCTACGTGTTTCCCCCGCTGATCTCCGCGTTTTCGGCGCTGTTTCCGAACGTGGGAATCGACGTGCAGGAGATGCACACGTCGGCGCTGAAGAAGGCGCTGCGAGACGGTGACATCGACCTTGTGGCGGACAACTCGCTGTTCGACCCCGCGATCTTTGAAAGCCGCCCCTACCTCACCGACCGCGTGCTGCTGGCCGTGCCCGGCCGTCTGCCGATTGCCGAGGCCACGAAGCGCTATCAGCTTCCCCCGTCGGTCATTTCCGACGCGGACGCGCTGGAAAAGGCCGAGTGCGTGCCGCTGGCGCTGTTTTCGCAGGAGGACTTTCTTCTATTAAAAGAAGGAAACGACACCCGCGACCGCGCGGACGAGCTGTGCCGGCTGGCGGGCTTCAAGCCGAAAATCCGTCTGCTGCTCGATCAGCAGATCGCCGCCTACAACCTTGCCGCCTACGGCATGGGCATCACCTTCGTCAGCGACACGCTGGTGTGCCACGCGCCGCCGGACGAGCGCCTGTGCTTCTATCGCCTGCCCGGCGAAGCGACGAAGCGCGAAATCCGCTTCTTTTATAAGCGCACGCACTTCGTCACCCGCCCCATGCGCGAATTTCTGCGCCTGCTGGGCAATGAGTCGTAACGGAAACGAAAAGCGGCGTTTGTTGTATGAAACGGTTTTTTATGGTATAATTTCCGTATGCCGCAAGCAGGCCGGTTTCCCGGTATTGAAACCGCCTTCTTTGCGATATACTGAAAAGGAATCTCTGCCCGGCACGGCGCAGTCTGATATAGAGGTGCGGAAATGGCTTCGAAGAGCAATCATCTGATGCGAACGACGCTGTCGGTGACGCTGGTCATCTTTGTGTCGAAGGCCATCGGTTTCATTCGTGAAATGATCATGGCCTATTATTTCGGCCGCGACTGCATTACGGACGCGTACAATTCCGCCTACAGCCTGTTTTACCTGCCGGTGCTTCTGTTTTCCTCTTGCGTCACCAGCACGCTGGTTCCGCTCTACATTCGCCGCGAAAACGAGCTCGGGCCCGAGGGCGCGCATCGCTTCGCGAGCAACACGCTGAACCTGTTCGCCACGTTCTCGCTGCTGATCAGCCTGTTTATGATGCTGTTCGCCGGGCCGCTGGTTCATATCGTCTACCCCGGCTTTTCCGAGGAAGCGCACGATCTGACCGTAACCCTCAGCCGCATCATGTTCCCGGCGCTGGTGTTTTTTGTCGCCGCCATCGTGCTTTCCACCGTGCTGAACGCGCAGGAGCACTATCTGGCCGCGCAGCTGACCGGCCTTCCGCTCAGCTTTGCGCTGATCACCGCCGCCGTTCTCTTCAGCGGCACCGTCGGCATTCGCGCGCAGGCATGGGGCGTTCTCGCGGCGGGCATTCTGCAAATCGTTATTCTGCTGCCCGCGCTCCGGCACGACTTTCGCTATTATCCCACGTTCAACCTGCACGATAAGCATTTCCGCCGCCTGATGACGCTCGCCGTGCCGTCGGTTCTGTCGATGGCCGTCAACGAGCTGAACCACATGATCGACCGCATGCTCGCCTCGACGCTGAACGCCGGCGACATATCGTCGATGACGTACGCGTTCAAGCTGATCATGTTCATGACGGGCGTGCTGGTCGTGCCGCTGACAACGATTTCGTTTTCGAAAATGTCCAAACAGGCGGCGAACAAGAACGTCTCCGCGCTGATTCCGCAGGTGCGCAGGAGCATCGCGCTGCTCGCCTTTGTCATCCTGCCCGTCGTGTGCATCGCGGGCGTGTGCTCCGAGCAGGTGATTCGCCTCGCCTATGGCCGCGGACGCTTTGACAAGGAAAGCGTTCGCCTGACCGGACAGGTGTTCCTGTTCTACGTCATAGGCGTGCCCTTCTACAGCATGCGCGACCTGATGAACCGCGTGTACCATTCCATGGAAAACACGAAAACGCCGATGATCATCGCCTGCATATCGATGGCGCTGAACATCGTTCTGAACCTGATCCTGCGCGGCGTTATGGGCGTGAACGGCCTTGCGTTCGCCACGTCCGTCGCGGCGCTGATCGGCTGCATTCTCCTCGCCCGCGGCATCACGCAGCGCATCGGCCGCGTGTTCAACCGGAAATTCGTGCTGGAGCTGGCCAAAATCGCGTTCAGCTCCGCGCTCGCGCTGGTCGCGTCGCTGTGCATGTCGCGCCTGCTGCCGGACTGGCGTGGCACATTGCCGGTCATCGGCTGGCTGATTCTCGTGGCGCTGCCCGGCGCTGTCGTGTACATTCTGAGCTGTCTCGCGCTGAACGTGAAGCAGTGCGGGCGCATTCTTTCCATTCTGAAGCAATCCTGACGGGAGGACATACAAATCATGGATGAGGAACGACTGATTTCCACCGGCTTCAAACCCGATGAGGACGACGCCGAGCGCTCCCTGCGCCCGAGGACGCTGGCCGAGTACTTCGGTCAGCAGAAGGTGAAGGACAGCCTGAGTGTATACATGCAGGCCGCCGTCGCGCGCCGCGAGCCGCTGGATCATATTCTTCTGTACGGCCCGCCGGGTCTGGGCAAGACCACGCTGGCGGGCATTATCGCCTCTGAAATGGGGCACAACATCCGCGTGACCAGCGGCCCGGCGATCGAGCGTCCGGGCGACCTCGCGTCCATTCTCACAAACCTGAACGCGGGCGACGTGCTGTTCATCGACGAAATCCACCGCCTGAGCCACACGGTTGAGGAGGTTCTCTATCCAGCGATGGAGGACTACGCGCTGGACATCATGATCGGCAAGGGGCCGTCGGCGCGCTCCATCCGTCTGGATCTTCCCAAGTTCACGCTGATCGGCGCCACGACCCGCGCCGGCATGCTCACCAGCCCGCTGCGCGACCGCTTCGGCATTTCCTTCCGGCTGGAGCTCTACACGCCGGAGGAGCTGGCGGTCATCGTGAAGCGCAGCGCGCAGATTCTCAAAATCCACTGCGAGGACGATGGCGCGCTGGAAATCGCCCGCCGCTCCCGCGGTACGCCCCGCATCGCCAACCGCCTGATTCGCCGCGTGCGCGATTTCGCCGAGGTGAAGGCGGGCGGCGTGATCAACATGGAGGTCGCCAAGCTGGGGCTTGACATGCTCGAGGTTGACCGGCTGGGGCTCGACCGCACCGACCGCGCCATGCTTACCGCGATGATTCAGAAGTTCGGCGGCGGCCCGGTGGGACTGGACACGCTGGCTGCTTCCACCGGCGAGGACGCGGCCACCATCGAGGACGTGTACGAGCCGTATCTGCTTCAGCTCGGCTTCCTCATGCGCACGCCGCGCGGCCGCGTGTGCACGCCCGCAGCGTATCAGCATCTCGGCTGCGCCGCGCCCGCCCGCGCCGTGCAGCCCGACCAGATTTCACTCGATCTATAAGAGGATACACCAATGAAAACATCGGATTTCATGTACGACCTTCCCGAAGAGCTGATCGCGCAGACCCCCATCGAGCCGCGCGACCATTCCCGCCTGCTCGTGTACAACCGCGCCACGCGCGAGATCGAGCACAAGCATTTCTATGACGTAATCGACTACCTGAACCCCGGCGACGCGCTGGTCATCAACGAAACGCGTGTGATTCCCGCGCGTCTGTACGGCGTGCGCGCGGGCGGCGGCGCGTGCGAGCTTCTGCTTCTAAAGCAGCTCGGCCCCAAGCGCTGGGAGTCGCTGGTGCGCCCCGGCGCGAAGCTGAAGGTGGGCAAAACCGTTTCCATCGGCGAGGGACGCATGACCGCGACCATCGTCGGCGAAAGCGAGGGCGGCGCGCGCATTGTGGATTTCGAGTGCGAGGGCACGTTTGAAGCCGCGCTGGACGAGCTGGGCGAAATGCCCCTCCCGCCCTACATTCACGAGAAGCTGGCCGACCGAAGCCGGTATCAGACCGTGTACGCGAAGGAGGACGGCTCCGCCGCCGCGCCCACGGCCGGTCTGCACTTCACGCCCGAGCTGCTCGACCGCATCCGCGCGAAGGGAATCGACGTGATTCCAATTCTTCTGCACGTGGGACTGGGCACGTTCCGCCCCGTCAAGGCGGAGAACGTCGAGGATCACGAGATGCATTCCGAATACTACGAGGTCTCCGAGGACGCCGCGAACCGCATTCACGCGGCGAAGGCCGCCGGGCACCGCGTCGTCGCCGTCGGCACGACGAGCGTGCGCACGCTGGAATCCTCAGCGCAGGAGACCGGCGAGGTGGTCGCCAAAAAGGCGTGGACGCAGATTTTCATCACGCCCGGCTTCCATTTCAACGCCGTGGACGCGCTGATCACGAACTTCCACCTGCCCGGCTCCACGCTGATCATGCTCATCAGCGCGCTGATGGGACGCGAGGAAGCGCTGCGCGTATACGAAACCGCCGTGCAGGAGCGCTATCGCTTCTTCTCCTTCGGCGACGCGATGCTGATTCTGTGACGGTTTCACCACAAAATAACACATGTGCAAACTTCGTAATCGGATTATGTTTGCAATCTTACACGCGGCGTGCGATAATACACACGATAGAAAGAAGGTTTGAGCGATGAAATTTGAACTGATGCATCCCGCCGACCAGCTGGTCATGATCATGAACCGCATTTACCAGTACGGCATGACGACGACCTCCGGCGGCAACCTTTCCATTCGCGACGAAAGCGGCGACATCTGGATTACGCCCTCCGGCATCGACAAGGGCAGCCTGACGCGCGCCGACATCAACTGCGTGAAGCCCGACGGAACGATTCTCGGCCCGCACAAACCGTCCGTAGAACTGCCCTTCCACAGGGATATCTACCGCATCCGTCCCGACCTGCGCGCCATCGTGCACGCGCACCCGCCCACGCTGGTCGCCTTCAGCCTTGCGCGCAAGATTCCGGACACGCACCTCGTTCCGGACGCCACGCTGGTCTGCGGCAATGTCGCCATGGCCAAGTACGATGTTCCCGGCTCCGAGCAGCTGGGCAAAAACATTGCCGAGAAGTTTGCCGAGGGGCACAACACGGTCATTCTGGAAAACCATGGCGTCGTCTGCGGCTCCACCAACCTGTTCAAGGCGTTCATGGCCTTTGAGACGCTGGACTTCTGCGGCCGTCTGGAAATCGACGCGAAGAAGCTGGGCACGCCCCGCTCCCTCACCGACGCGCAGATTGAGCTGGAAAGCGCCAAGGCGCATCCGCCGATGGACGCGTTCGTTGCCCGCGTGATTTCCTCAGAGGAATGCGCCGGCCGCCGCGACATGTGCCATCTGATTCACCGCGCGTATGACCAGCGCCTGTTCACAAGCACGCAGGGCACCTTCTCCATGCGCCTGTCGGACGGCTCCTTCCTGATCACGCCGTATATGAAGGATCGCAAGTATCTGGAACCGGAGGACATCGTGCGCATCAAGAACGGCATGTGCGAAACCGGCAAAACGCCCAGCCGCGCCGCGCTGCTCGTTCAGAAGATCTTCGACACGCATCCGGAGATCAATTCCGTCATCATCGCGCATCCCCCGGCGATCATGGCGTTCGCCGTCACCGACGCGGTGTTCGATTCCCGCACGATCCCGGAGAGCTACATTCAGCTGCGCGACGTGAAGCGCGTCCCCTACGCTTCCAGCTCGCTGGACATTGAGGGCACCGCGAACGCGTTCTGCTCCTCCACGCCCGTGCTGATTGTGGACAACAAGTGCGTGATCGTGGCCGGCGCGAGCCTGCTGAACGCCTTTGACAAGCTCGAGGTGCTTGAATACAGCGCCAAGGCCGTTATCGCCGCGCAGGATATCGGCAAGATCATCAACATCACGCCCGAAGAAGTGAAGGACATCGAGGAAGCGTTCCACCTGACCTGACCGACTTCTTCCAAAGGATAAACGAAAATCCGGAGCCCATCAAGCGGACCCCGGATTTCTTTTACTCTTTCATCAGAAGGAGAAATACTTCTTCGCGTTGTTGTAGCAGACGCCTTCCACGATGGTCTTCAGCGCATCCCAATCGGCCGGGTATTCGCCGTTTTCTACCCACGTGCCGAGGATCTCGCACAGGATGCGGCGGAAATACTCGTGACGCGGATAGCTGACGAAGGAGCGCGAGTCGGTCAGCATGCCCACGAAGGTGGACAGCGCGCCCAGCGCCGCGAGCGTCTTCATCTGGTCGACCATGCCGTCGCGCTGATCGCAGAACCACCAGGCGGAGCCGAACTGCAGCTTGCCGGGAATGCCGCTCTCGGTCTGGAAGTTGCCGATCGTCGTGCCGATTACGTAGTTGTCCGTGGGGTTCAGGGAGTACAGGATGGTCTTCGGAAGGTTTCCGGTCTTCTCCTGCTCGTCCAGCAGACGGTTCAGCTTGTAGGCCACCTTTTCGTCGCTGATGGAGTCGAAGCCGATGTCCGCGCCGCCCTTTTCGTAGGCGTTCGTGTTGTTGTTGCGCTGCGCGTTCACATGATACTGCTGCGCCCAGCCCAGCTCCTTGTACACGCGGCCCATGGACACGAGGATGTACGTGCGGTACACGTCGATGAGCGCGTCGCAGGGCTTCTCGCCCTTCATCGCCAGCGCGAACGCCTCGTTGACCTTCGCCATGTCGATCGGCTCATAGGGCACGGTGTCCAGACCGTGATCGGACGCGCGGCAGCCGTGCTCGTCGAAGAACTTCGCGCGCTGCGTCAGCGCCTTCACAACGTCCTCGGCGCACTCGATCTTCACGCCGCTGACCTCGGACAGGGTCTCGATATAGCCCTTGTACGCCGGCATGCCGATTTTAATCGCCGCGTCGGGACGGAACGCGGGCAGAACCTTCACCTTGAAGGTGGGATCCTTGGCAATCTGCTCGTGATATTCCAGATTGCTCGCCGGATCGTCGGTCGTGCACACGACCTTCACGTTGAACTTTTCAATCAGCCGGCGCGCGCGGAATTCCTCGGTGGCCAGCATGGCGTTCGCGTTTTCCCAGATGGCCGGAGCCGTGCGCTCGTTCAGCGGCTCTTCGATGCCGAAAACGCGCTTCAGCTCCAGGTGCGTCCAGTGATACAGCGGGTTGCCGATGGCCAGAGAGATGCACTTGGCATAGGCCAGGAACTTCTCATAGTCGTCTCCGTCCCCGCGAATCAGGCGCTCGTCCACGCCCATGGCGCGCATGTAGCGCCACTTGTAGTGGTCGCCGCCAAGGAAGAGCTCGGTAATGTTTTTAAACTGAATATTTTCCGCAATTTCACGCGGGCTCAGGTGGCAATGATAATCAATGATGGGCATTTTCTCGGCATACTCGTGATACAGCTTTTTCGCCGTATCGGTGGTGAGAAGGAAATCCTCGTTCATAAACGGTTTCAAGATCCATTACCTCCGTATCTACACAAAGTCAAATCCACCAGTGCCAAAATAGCACGGATAGCGCCGAATGTCAAGCCTTCCGCAGGAAATTTCTCGCATTTAAGGCAACGCCGCACAAATGAGGTGGTCGGCCGGCGAATGGATTTTTCGTCAGATGCAAATGAAAATTTCGAAGGTTTACTGGAGGTAA
>JABLTK010103214.1_pt1 | contig 15014 bp, 12 predicted proteins | sample 7160131 | NCBI WGS metagenome assembly JABLTK01 (sample SAMN14651221, study PRJNA627086) | human gut metagenome | isolation source: feces | host: Homo sapiens
CTTATCCAAGATATGGCGAATTTCGCTCGCGGTACGATTCAGGTTATCGGTAACGATTTCCACGATCACCGCTACGCCGCACGGCGCATATCCTTCGTAAGTGATTTCCTTATAATTCGCGCCATCGCCTTCGCCAACGGCCTTTTTGATGGAGCGCATGATGTTATCATTGGGCATATTGGCAGCCTTCGCCTTGGCAACAACGTCCTTCAGCTTGCTGTTCAGGTTCGGATCGCCGCTGCCGCCGGTCTTGACGGCAATTACGATTTCACGGCCGATCTTCGTAAAGATTTTGCCCTTTGCCGCATCGGTCTTTGCCTTTTTGTTCTTAATGGTTGACCATTTGTTATGTCCAGACATGGACTATCCCTCCCAGTAACGGTTTGATTATATAATATCACAAAATACTGGCATTCGTCAAGGAAATGGAGTATAATCATTGTGAAAAAGGGGGCGTTTTCATCATGGCAATGGTCACAGGCTTGGAAGAAAAGCGCGGAAGGTACGAAATCTGGCTGGATGGCACGCTCTGGCTGCGCATTCCCGCGCGCCATTTCGATAAAATGCCGCTGACGGACGGCGAATCCATCGATCCGGAGACATACATGGATCGAATCGCCGCCCTGCAAAGCGCAGAATGCTATGAAGCGGGACTCACCATACTGGACAGCGCCGCGCAGACCCGATCCGGCATGGTGCGCGCGCTTCAGCGCCGCGGCTACGTGCGCCCCGCCGCCGAGGCCGCCGCAGAGCGGCTTGCCGAAATCGGTCTGATCGATGATCAGCGCTATGCCGAACGCATCGCGCAGTCCAATCTGAAAAAGCCCGTCGGCGCATACGCGGTTCGGCAGAAGCTGCGCGCAAAGCAGATTTCGGAGGAAGATATCGATTCCGCCATGGAATGCTTCGATGATGCACAGCAGCAGGCGGCATGTCTTGCCGCCGCGGAAAAGCTGTATCGGAAATACGCCCAACTCCCCCGCCGCGAATCGCGCGCAAAGCTTTCGCAGGCGCTCGCGCGGCGCGGCTTCAGCTGGGATTGCATCGGTTCTGCCGTCGAACACGTACTGAATTGCGAGGATTAGAATTTCTATAAAACGGGACTGCCGCTTGTACGACAGTCCCGTTAAATTTATTCCACCGTTACGCTCTTTGCCAGATTGCGGGGCTTATCCACATCCACGCCGCGCATCAGGCTGATGTAATACGCCAGCAGCTGCAGCGGCACGATCGCCAGACTGGGCGTGAAGCACTGCTCCGTTTTGGGCACGTACACGGCGAAATTCACGATATCCTCGATGCTGTAATTGCCGTAGGTCGTAAGTCCCATCAGATATGCGCCGCGGCTCTTGACCTCTATCATGTTGCTGCACATCTTTTCCAGCAGATGCTCCTGCGTCATCACGCCGATCACCAGTATATCCTTTTCAATCAGGCTGATCGTGCCATGCTTCAATTCGCCCGCGGCATACGCTTCCGAATGGATATAGCTGATTTCCTTCAGCTTCAGGCTGCCCTCCAGACTGATGGCGTAATCCAGTCCGCGCCCGATGAAGAAAACATCGTGGGATTGCGCAAACTTGGATGCGAACCATTGCAGGCGCTCCTTGTTGTCCAGCACATGTTCGATCTGTTCCGGTATGCGTTCCAGCGCGGCGATCAGCTCCTGCTGGCGTTCCGGCGTAATGGTTCCGCGCACGCTGCCCAGCAGGATCGCCAGAATGTCCATCGCGATCAGCTGGCTGCTGTACGCCTTCGTGGTCGCTACGGCGATTTCAGGCCCCGCATAGGTATACATTAAATGATCCGCATCGCGCGCGATGGAGGAACCCACCACGTTCACAACGCCCAGTGTGGGAACGCCCATGCCCTTCGCCATGCGCAGCGCCGCCAGCGAATCCGCCGTTTCGCCGGACTGCGAAATCACGATCAACAATCCGTTCCTGGAAATCTTCGGATTTCGATACCGGAATTCGGACGCAAGATCCACATCCACCGGCAGATCGGTCAATTCCTCGATCACATATTTGGCGGCGATGCCCGCATGATAGGTGGAACCGCACGCCACGATGTACAGCCGATCGATGCGCTTGAGGAAATCGTCCTCCAATTGCAGCGCGGAACAATCCAACACGCCGTTTTTCACATACGCGTGCAGCGTATCGCGTACCGCCTGCGGCTGTTCATGAATTTCCTTGATCATGAAATGCTCGTAGCCGCCCTTTTCCGCCGCATTCATATCCCATTCGATGATTTTGGATTCCTTCTGCACCTCGTCACCGTCCAGATTGTAGAAGGTGATGCCGTCGGGGCGCATCCGCGCAAGCTCCAGATCATCCAGATAGTAAATATCGCGCGTGTATTTCAGAATCGCCGGAACATCGGATCCCAGAAACGTTCCATGCTCTGTTTTGCCCAGAATCAGCGGGCTGTCCTTGCGCGCGGCATAGATTTCATCCGGATAATCGCGGAACATGACCGCCAGCGCATAGGATCCGCGGATTCGAATCAGCGCATGGTTGATCGCGTCCACCGGCGTGCCCAGATATTTTTTATAATAATAATCGATCAGCTTGATCGCGACTTCCGTATCCGTCTGGGAATAGAATTCATAGCCCTTGCGCAGCAGCTTGTCTCGCAGTTCCTGATAGTTTTCGATGATGCCGTTGTGCACGCCTACGATGTTTTCATCATCGCTTACGTGCGGGTGCGCGTTCGTTTCACTGGGTTCGCCGTGGGTCGCCCAGCGCGTGTGCCCGATGCCGCAGGTGCCCTGAATGGCGCGGCCGCCATCCGTCTTTTCATCCAGAACAGAAAGTCTTCCCTTCGCCTTTACGACGGACAAGCCCTTTTCGCCGCGCACGGCGATGCCCGCCGAATCATAGCCCCTGTATTCCAGCTTTGCAAGGCCGTCCAGCAAAATGGGCGCAGCCTGTTGATTTCCGGTATATCCCACGATTCCGCACATATTGTATACGCTCCTATGTTTTCGTTCGATTGCAATTGCACATTTGAAATGCTGCGGACGCCTGACCCGATCTTTGACCCCACACTCGCCTGCTGGGACGTTCGCTCCTAAGGCAATGCGCCTCCCCACTACTGGCCCTCTCGGTTAGATTTTTTCCGGCAGGTCTTACTTCTAAGGCGCGCCATGCTCGCCGGACTTTTGCCGGTTTACGTGGATCGCTTTGCCCGCGCCTGGCATCGACTTTCAATCGCAGACGCATCCGCAGCAAAACTATTATATGTCAAGGCGGTGTTGTTCGTCAACCATTTTTAGCGGTTGTCTCAAAATGATTTGTATTTTTCATGCATATCGAAAGTAAAAATGCTCCCCCCAAAAACAGGAATTGCCGAAGGATTTCAAAGAATCCGTCAGCAATTCCTCATTAGGGATATTATTTTGCCAGATAGTCCTTCACCGTTTTCACAATCGTTTCGGCGGTCAGGCCGTAATCCTGCTTCAGATATTGCAGGGAGCCTACCTGGCCAAAGCGATCCTGTACGCCTACGCGGCGCAGCGGCGGATGCTTATCCGTTTCCGCGAGCATCTCCGCGACGGAGCCGCCCAGTCCGCCGATGACGCTATGGTTTTCGCAGGTTACGATCAGGCGCTTGCCCGCCATTTCCTGCAAAATCAGATCGCGATCCAGCGGTTTTACGGTGAACATATCGATCACTTCCGCGGAAACGCCCTGCGCGCTGAGCTGGTCGGCGGCGCGAAGCGTATCCTCCAGCACCGTGCCCATGGAAATAAGCAGCACATCGCTGCCGTTTCGGATCACGTTGCCCTTGCCGATTTCAAACGTGGAGCCCTCCGCATAGACGGGCATGATGTTCTTGCGCGTCGTGCGGATATAATGCACGCCCTTGCGATCCGCCAGTTCGCGCACCAGCCATTTCAGCTGCACGCCGTCGGCGGGATCGAAAACCTCCACGCCGGGGATCGCGCGCATGATGCTGATATCTTCAAACGTGGTGTGCGTTCCGCCGTTCTGCGCGGCGCAAACGCCGGGATCGGAAGCATAGATATTCATCGTATTGTGCGCGTAAGCGCCTTCCAGAAACAGCTGGTCAGCGATTCTGCGAGATGCGAAGGGCGCGAAGGTATGCGCAAAGGGTACGAAGCCACGCATGGACAGCCCCGCCGCCACGCCGATCATGTTCGCTTCCATAATGCCGCATTCCACATAGCGCTCCGGATGCGATTTGCGGATGCGCGTAGAGCCGGAAGCACCGCCCAAATCGGCCTCCAGAACGATTACCCGCTTGCCTTCATCGATCAATTCTTCCAGCGTCGTGTAAAATACAACGCGCTGTTCGGGCGCTTTTTCAGGAAGTTCACGAAGCAGCTGCCACATTATTGCGCACCTCCTTTGCAGATTTCATCCAGCGCCGCAAGCGCCTTATCTACCTCCGCAATGTCCGCGGGCTTGAACTTCACGGAATGGTTGTCCACCATATCCTCAAAATATTTCACGCCCTGACCCTTGACAGTGTCCAGCACGATGCATACGGCGGTATCGCGCTTTTCCTTCGCCGCATCGATCGCATCGGAAATCGCCTGTTCATCCGCACCGTTTACGCACACGGTGGAGAAGCCGAAGGCTTCCATCTTCTTTGCGATATCGAACGGCTGCATGACATCCTTCGTATAGCCGTCCAACTGGCGCTTATTCCAGTCGATCATCACGATCAGGTGATCCAGTTTATAATTGGCGATGAACTGGAAAGCTTCCCAGCATTGACCTTCGTTCAATTCGCCGTCACCCACGATGGCATAAACGTATTGATCCTTCTGTTCCAGCTTCAGCGCATACGCCAAACCGGCCGCCACCGAAATCCCCTGCCCCAGCGATCCCGTGGTCGCGTCCACGCCGGGCGTGCGCGTGCGATCCGGATGGGATGGAAAATCCGTTCCGCCTTCGTTCATGGTTTTCAGTGCTTCCTCCGGAAAATAGCCGAAAACACTCAGCGCCGAATACAGGCCGGGGCCCGCGTGTCCCTTGGACAGCACCAGATAATCGCGGCCGGGATCCTGCGGGTTTTTCGGATCATGGCGCAGCTGCTTTGTATAAAGCACGGACAGCGCTTCGACGATGGATAGCGATCCGCCCAGATGGCCGCCGTTCTTCTGCTTCAATATGCGCAGCACGGTGGAACGAATCTTTGCGGAATTGATTTTCATTTGTTGCAATTCAGCGTTGTTCATAATGACCTCGGTATTCGTTTAAAATTCGTTCTTGAATTCGTACAGATTGATGGCTTCGCCGGAAGGGCCGCGCAGCGAAATGGCGCGCAGACCGCCCATGGGCGCGCTTTCTTCATTGATGTGATCCGTCAGGAATTCAACGCCCTTTGCGCGCAGTTCTTCCACCGTGCGATCGATATCGCGCACGCCGAGCCCAAAGTGTGCCAGCGCGCCCTTGCAGCCGAAAGAATCTTCATTCGGATCGTTCGGCTGAATCAGTTCGAGACGGGAATCGTTCAGCTTCAGCATCGCATATTCGCCGAAATCACAGGTTTCCTTGCCGACCAGCTTAAAGCCGAATTTATCGCAGTAGAACGAAATGCTCTTCTGGATATCCGGAGTGTTGATGCAGAGATGATGAATGCCGTATACGCCGACCATATTATGATCTCCTTTACTTGATAATCAGATTGCGTCCGCCCTTTTCGGAATTGACCGCGACCGCCGCGATCAGCACGATGCCGAATACGACGTTTTCCCACATGGCGTCTACGCCGACGAAGCGCATGCCGGAGGAAATCGCGGTTACGGTGATCACGCCCACCAACGTGCGCAGGCAGCTGCCCTTGCCGCCGGAGAACAGCGTGCCGCCCAGCGCGACGGCGGAAATCGCCTGCATGTACAGCGTGTTGCCCACCGTCGGGTTGCTGCCCTTCAGCTTATAGGCGTACATGATGCCGCCGATCGCCGCGCCCGTGCTGCACAGCGCGTGCGCCACCATCTTGGTTACATGGATGTTTACGCCCGCAAGGCGCGCGGCCTTTTCATTTGCGCCGACCGTATAGATTCGCTTGCCCACGCAGGTTTTCTTTTCAATGATGTATACGATTACCAGAATCGCCAGCGATATCCAGAGCAGCACGGATACGCCGAGCGCCTTTTGGGTCGCCCAGTTCACCAGATAACGCTGCTTGAGCGGAATGTTGGAAGAACCGCCGCCCGATACGATGATCGCGACCGCCTTGAAAACGCTTTGGGTGCAAAGGGTCACGATGAAGCTGGGCAGCTTCAGATAGGCGACCAGCGCGCCGGTGATCACGCCGATGGCGACGCCGAAGAGCAGCATCATCGGGATGATCCATTGACCGGTTTGCTGGATGTTCATTCCGGTAATGACGCAGGTCGCGGATGCGACCGCGCCGATGGACAGATCGATGCCGCCCGTGTACAGCGCAAAGCCGATGCCCAGCGCCATGGGCAGCAGCGGCGCGAGCACTTCCGTCATATTCTGAATCGAAGTCATCGACAGAAACTTGGGGTTCAGAATATAAAATATCAGAAGTACAAACAGCGCGCTGAAGAGATAGATATTCCGAATCAGAAAAGCTCCGATCTTGCGATCCGGTTTTCTCGTGTTTTCCATAGAACCGTCCTCCTCAAAGCATCAGCTGTACTACGTCGATCTCCGCCGGTTTGTGGTCGACGGGGCAATCAAATTCTCCGCACACCAGGCCGTCCTTCATCACGATGATGCGGCTGGAAAGCCCCAGGCACTCGTCGAGCGTATCGCCCATGACCAGCACGGCGCAGCCCTTGGCGGTAATATCGCGCACCAGACCGTAAATATCGCTCTTTGCGCCCACGTCCACGCCGCGGGTCGGATGATCCAGAATCAGGATCGGGCACTGACTGTCCAGCACGCGCGCGAAGATGACCTTCTGCGCGTTGCCGCCGGAAAGCTCCTGCACGCGCTGCTCCACGCCGGAGCACTTGATGCCCAGCCGCTGTATATAGCCTCTGGCGTTTTCGCGCTGGCGCTTATTGGAAACCAGCCCGCCCCGCGTGTTTTTCTCATAGTTGGAAACGGAAATATTCTCATCGATGGGCAGGATGCCGATGATGCCCTCGTCGCGGCGATCTCTCGGCACGGACAGAATGCCCGCCTTGCGCGCCGCCGCGGGCGACGGGAAATTGACTTCCTTCCCCTGCACGATGATCTTGCCGCCGGTCTTGCCCTCATCGCCGCTCAGCACGCCGCAGACCTCTTCCTTGCCGGAACCCTCCACGCCGCACAGGCACAGCACTTCGCCCTTGTGCAGCTTGAAGGATACATCCTTAAACGCACCGAATTTGCACAGGTCGCGCACCTCGAGCAGCACCTCGTCCGAGGGCACGGTCTGGCGCGAGGAAACATAGTATTCGCCGTTCGTTTCGCGGCCGACCATCTTCTGATAGAGCATGTATTCGTCCGCGACCTTCGTGGGCACTTCCGCCGTGAGCTGACCGTCCTTGAATACGTAAATGCGGTCGGTGATTTCCAGAACCTCCTTCAATCTGTGCGAAATGAAGATTACGGAATTTCCGGCTTCCTTCATGGCGCGCATACGATCGAACAGCACCTGCATTTCCTCATCGGAAAGAACGGTGGTCGGCTCATCCAGCAGGATGATCGAACCATCGTTTCCGGATTCGGATACGATGTTCAGGCACTTGGTAATCTCCACCATCTGGCGCATGGCGAACGTCAGATCGCGAATCTTCGCATTGGGCCTGATGTTCGTAAGTCCCATGTCCGCAAGCGCTTTTTTCGCCGCCGCGTTCATCTTGCTCCAGTTGATCAGCCCCGCCGTTTTGAAGCGATCCTCGCGACCGAGATAGATATTCTGCGCCACCGTCAGATTGCTGATCATCGATTGTTCCTGAAACACCATGCCGATGCCATGACGGTTTGCGTCCAGCATCGAAGCGGGCTTGAAGGGCTTGCCGCGCATTTCCATCGTGCCCATAGAGGGCGGGATTACGCCGGAAATGATCTTCATCAGCGTGGATTTGCCCGCGCCGTTTTCGCCGATCAGACCGATGATCTCGCCGCGCCCGATCGTAATATCGATCCCCTGCAGGACGGTATTCGTTCCGTAGATTTTGCCGACGCCGTGCGTCTGTAAAAGAATTTCGCTGTTCACCTGTCCTGCCTCCTTACTTATTGATCATTTTCCGATCGCGGGTGGTCGTCAAAATGACGGCGATAATGATGATTATGCCGAGGACCGCCGGGCGATAGTCGGTATTTACCTTGATGATGGTCAGGAAATTGTTCAGCTCCAGATAGATCAGCGTGCCGACGATCGTTTGCAGCATGCCGCCCTTGCCGCCCGACAGCGAAGTGCCGCCGACGACCAGCGCGGTGATGCACGGGAACATCTGATCCTTGCCCAGATCCACGCTGCCGAACTTCAGGCGCACCAGCGCGACGAAGCCCGCAAGGCTCGCCGCCAGCGCGCTCAGTGTGAACACGCCGATTACCACGCGGTCTACATTAATGCCGGACGCGCGCGCTGCGGCTTCGTTATCGCCGATCGCATATACCGCGCGACCGAACGACGTATAATTCAGAATTACACAGCAGATCAGGAAGAACGCGACGGCGATCCACGTGATCACCGGAACATTCAAAAACGAGGTCATCGACCATTTTTCGATCCACGGAACCTTGATGGTGGCGGGCTTGCTGTTATAGAGCAATACGCCCACGCCGCTCGCGATGGTGCTGACCGCATAGGTGATGATGAAGGATGCGATCTTCAGCTTCACATGCAGAAAGCCGGTGATCACGCCGATCAGAACGCCCACCAGAATCGGCAGGAACAGACCGAGCAGACCCCAGTCGTTTGCGTTTCGGTTGTTCAGCATCAAAAGCGCGATGCAGGAACCCACCAGACCCATTACGCCTTCGACCGACAGATCGATGCGACCTACCAGCAGTACGAAGGTAAGGCCGGTCGCCAGAATCAGCGGCACCGCCGCCGTGCCCAGAATATTGGCGACGTTTTCCTTCGAGAAGAAGCGGGGATTGTAGATGGAAAAGCCGATCGTCAAAATCACCAGCAGGATCATCGGCGCGTATACGCGGATGCTGCTGCTGCGGGATTCGCGCTCCACCTTGGCAACGAACTGCTCCGCAACCGTCATCTCGGATGGCTTTTTCCTGATTCTTTCATGCATAAACGATAACCTCCCGAAACAATTTATCTTTGTATGGTGTTTTCCATAGGGTAACGAATTTGCAAACGCGCATCGCGCCGGTCGCTTTCACGTGCCAGATAAACGATGATCAAATGCCGCATGATGCATACGTCGTTTAACCATCGTTTACCTGAAATGGAAAGCAGCCCGATCCCCCGTCACAGGAGACCGGGCTACGTTCAGTCAATCCTTATCTTTATCTTCGATTACTTCACATCAGCGAAGGTCGGATATGCGGACAGGACGCAGAAGTCGAGGTCAGTGAAGTCATACTCGGGCTGGCCATCGATGAACATTGCCTTGTATTCGTCAACGTTTTCGGTGGTAACCAGAACTGCCTGGGTCTTGATGACCGGGTTTTCAACGGTGAGGCCGTTCTTCGCAGCTTCATAAGCATAGGCAGCGCCATAGCCCATCAGCAGATAGCCGTTGTTGGCGACGGTGCAAGCCATATCGCCAGCCTGGATCGCTTCGTAAGCAGCGGCGATGCCGTCGCAGCCGCAGGTCAGGATCTGACCATTCTTGCCGGCGAGCTTCAGCGCTTCAACCGCGCCCAGACCCATGGTGTCGTTCGCGGCCCAGATCGCAGCGATATCATCGTTGGTGGAGAGCCAGGTCTGGGTGAAGGTCATCGCCTGATCCTGAGACCAGGAAGCAACCTGCATGTCAACCAGTTCGATTTCCGGATACTCTTTCAGAGCAGCTTCGAAACCGGCGTAGCGGTTAGCGGCGGAGTCTTCGCCCTGCATGCCGTACAGCGCGCAAACCTTGCCCTTGCCGCCCAGACGATCGAACAGATACTTGGCGGTGTTGTAGCCGGCTACGAAATCATCGGGGGACATGTGGCAGACGAAGCTGTCGAAGTCCGCGGGCTCCAGATCGTCGGCATGGTGCCACAGGATGGTCACCTTGCAGCCTGCTTCTTCGCAGATTTCAACGATGTTCGCGGTGTTGGCTTTGGAAGCCGGATCCGCTACGAAGATGCACTTATCGCCATACTGTGCGATGAAGTCCTTCATTGCCTGGATTTCCTTGTTGTCGTCGCCGTCGGTGGTCAGAACCTGATACTCAACGTCGTCCTTGGATTCTGCGAACAGAATGCCGCCGTTGGCTTCCTGCGCCCAGAATTCGTTGTCCAGGGAGTGAACCAGGATGCCCAGATGCCATACGTCCTCAGCGGACGCTGCTGCTGCGAGAGATACAGCCATGAGCATGCAAAGTACGAGTGCCAGAATCTTCTTCATGATAAACTCCTCCTAAAATATTTTTGTAAAGGGTTGTTGCACCCTTTGCCAAACTTATTTAACAGCGAATATTTCGCCGATCTGGGAAAAGATGTGCCGGTTGGCGCGATACAGTTCGCGGTACACTGGATACATCTTCCGATACACTTCCACGTTTTCCGCGATGGGATAGAACGCCCGTTCAGGCTCCTTCACGCACGCAGCGCACGCTTCCATGTAATCCTTGTATTTGCCGACGCCCACCGCTGCGGTAATCGCCGCGCCCAGGCACGCCTGTTCATCGGACGCGCTGCGGTATACGGGGCGTTCAAAGATATCCGCCTGCATTTGCAGCCATACATCGCTGCGCGCGCCGCCGCCCGCGGCGATGATGCGCCTGCATTCAACGCCCATTTCCAGCAGCACGTTCAGGCAATCCTTCAGGGCGAATACCACGCCCTCCATCACCGCGCGCTCCAGCGCCGCGCCGTCGTGCGCCAGCGTCAGGCCGAAAAATACGCCCTTCGCCTTCGAATCCATGTGCGGCGTGCGCTCGCCGGTCAGATACGGCAGGAAAAACAGGCCGTTTCCGCCGATCGGGCTGGCAGCCACCTTGCGGTTGACTTCATCATAGTCGGTATCATGAAGCACCTGCTTCGTGATCCATTTCAGGGAAATGCCGGAATTCAGGCATGCGCCCATCAGATTCCAGCTGTGATCTACCGCGTGCGCGAACGTATTCGTGCGAAGTGCAGGATCGTACACAGGCTTGCGCACCGTTGTGGAAATCTGCCCCGCCGTGCCGATGTTGGAGGCAAATACGCCGTCCTCAACGATGCCGTTGCCCACCGCCATCATGCATTGATCCGCGCCGCCGTTGACCACGCAGGTCGATTCGCAAAGCCCGGTATCCGCGGCTGACTGCGCCGTAATGTGACCGACGATCTTCGTAGAAGGCGCGCATTCGGGCATCAGATTCAGATCCAGACCCAGCGCGTTCAGAAGCGTTTCCGACCAGCGAAGCTGCACATTATCAAAGGCAAGGCTGCCCGCGGCGTCGGAATAATCGGTAATAATCGCGCCGCACAGCCGGAATTTCACGTAATCCTTCGGCATGAACACCTTGCGTACCTTCGCGTAAAGCTCCGGCCTGCGGGTTTTCAGCCAATATAATGTAGAAACCATGAAGCCCGCGGCGATACGGTTCTGCGTCTGCTTCGTGATGAATTCAGCACCCAGCTTTTCGTAGATTTCATTGATGGCTTCGCTGCTGCGCTGATCCAGCCATACCACGGCGTTCATCACCGGTTTATGTTCCTCATTCAGTGCGACCAGACCGTGCATCTGACCGGAAAAGCTGACCGCTTCGATTTCCTTCGGATCAACGCCGGTGGTTTGAATCGCGCGGCGGATGCATTCGCAGGTTTTCTGATACCAGATTTCGGGATCCTGCTCCGCATAGCCCGATTGCGGGATCAGCGTTTCATAGGTTTCCTGCGCCGCGGTTGAAATGCCGGTTTCAAAATCTATCAGGAAAGCGCGCACGCTTGAAGTTCCAAGATCGATGCCAATGAAATACCTACCCATTTCCCGTCGCTCCTTATATGTACCAACGCAGGCGAATCTACAGGCGGCTTTCTGTAATCGCTTCACAGAAGCCGTTCTTTTCTTAACTGAGTAAATTATAACCAACAACCGATCTTTTGTCAATAGTTATTCGCACGAAAGTACAAATATCGCACAATTAATAAGAATCAGAACCGAAATATAGAGGCTCGATCGATTTATTGTATTTACTTTATTCGTTCTCTTCCGCGAATGTAATTAACAAAACGCAGAATTCATGAATTGCGTGAATTAATTCATCACTTTAAAGCAGGAAAACGGCGCTGTATGTAGAATATAGAGAATATACGATATTCGGAATCAGGACGGTGTACAAATGAAGATCAGCAGCATCAACCAGAGCATTCAGCGCGAACACAATCTATCCATGGCGATCGAAGCGATCCGCCGCATCCCCCACTGCACGCGCGTAAAGCTTGCGCAGGTCATGGGGCTTTCACAGGCGGCGGTAACCAAGCTGGTATCGCAATTGATCGAATGGGGCGCGGTATCCGAACAGGAAAGCATCGGAAACGGGCTCGGCCGCAAGGCGACGGCGCTGCGGATCAACACGGAAAAATACCGCGCGCTCGCCATTCACATCAACCGAGATTATATCAACGCAGCCATTTACGATATGGACGGCGTGCTCTACGATATGGAGCAATGCGAAATCAGCGCGAGCGAAGGCGCGCAGGCGTCCATGGATCGCGTGATTGCGATGGCGCGAAAGCTGCTTTCGCGAAATCAAACCCCCGTGCGCTGCGTGGGCGCGGCCGTGCCCGGCCCTTTTCATTACAGTCAATCGCGCATATCGATGATGAGCGGCTTCCCCGGCTGGGAAAAAATCAATATTCGAAAGGTGTTGGAACAGGCGCTGCGACTGCCGGTTTTTGTGGATCAGGACGCAAACTGCGGCGCGCTGGCGGAAATGTGGTTCGGCGGCGAGGATCAGCCCTCATCAATGATCTTTGTAACCGCCGATCGCGGCATCGGCGCGGGATTGATCTTAAATTCAAAGATTTATCGCGGCAGAATTGGCTTCGCAGGCGAAGTCGGCCACACCAGCATCGATCTGCTGGGCGCGCGGTGCGAATGCGGAAACCGCGGCTGTCTGGAATTGTACGGATCATCCGTGGCGCTTGAAAACATCTGCTGCACGGAGCAATACAATCCGGCAAATCCGGATACGATGCAGGCGCGCCCGAACGTGAAGGACATTCTGAAGCAGGTACGCGAGGGCGACCCTGACGCGTGCCGTGCGTATGCGAAAACCGTTTCCTATCTATGCTTCGGCATCGTGGGCGTGATCAATACGCTGGATCCCGAAGTCGTGGTATTTGGCGACAGGCTGGTCAACGGTGGATCGCTCTTTCTGGAAACGGCAAAACAGACCTTCCGGCAATATCTGATGCCGGAGGTCTACGATCATCTTCAGATCAAGGTTTGCACGCTCGATGGCGATCCGATGCTGCTGGGCGCTTCGGTGCTGGCTTACGATCACGTATTGCGCGCGCCATCCGAATTTTTCAGCGCCTGATCAACGCCGCGGAGCATCACCTTCGCGGTAAATACACCATTCTGATGGGTAAAGCTGCAAGCGCCGCCGTTTTTCTCAGCGATGCGGCGCACGGATTGTAGACCCACGCCGTTTCCCTTGCGCTTGGCGGATTTGTATACCCCGTCCTTTTCGTGGATTTCGCCGTCGAACGCGTTTTCCACCTGAATCAGCAGAATTCGCCCCGCGTGCATATGCATTTGAAGAGAGATGCACCTCCGCGCGGGTTCTGTGCGCAAACTCGCGTCCAGCGCGTTTTCCAAAAGGTTGGATAGCGCGAGACACAGATCGATTTCATCCACGCACGCATGCTCCGGCAGATCGACCTGCGCCTGAAACGGAATACTTTCCCGCCGCGCCAGCGCGCAGTAATAGCCCGTCACGCTGTCCGCGGCGCGGTTTTCGCAGAAATTCATTTCCATATCCGGAATTCTGCCGTTCACTTTCGCAAGATATTCCCGAATCGCGTTCAAATCGCCCGTTTCCGCCAGCGCGGATATCCGGTTTAGCTGATGGCGCATATCGTGCCGCGCCTGCCGCGCATCCTCGATCGCGGTTTTCAGATTTTCATATCGCGCCTGCCGCATGGAAAGCAGATGGTTTTCCTGCTGCAAACGGGCGTTTCGATTTAAGCTGTTCGCCATCAGCAGAAAAATCGCATTGAAACACAAAAGCAGAATCAATAGCGCGACGCTCAGGATGATATAGCCCTGCAAAACCCTGCCGGTGTACAATGTCTGGCGATATTTCGGGATCATGAACAGATTGAGCGCGATAAAAATCACCGGCAAAATCCAGAATCCGTACCATGTCTGGGCGAAATTTTCATCCTCCACCATGCTGCGCACGATGCGGGTGGCGGGATAATGCGCGGCCGCGGCGATGATCCAGCACATGGCGTTATCACACAGAACGGCGCGCATACAGAACCACGGATCGTTTTCCGCCGCGGCGTTCTGCATCGTCATCGCCGCATCGATGGCTCTGGTCAGGCTGTTTAAACACGCAAAAACCGCACAGACCGACAACGCCACCGTTATGGATTTCCACAGTGAAACGCGAAGCGATCGAACGTAGATGATCGCGGCGGCGGCGGTGGCAATGACCTGCGCGATCGCCGTCGACGCGCGCAGCCGATAACAGATTGCGCCGCATCCGATGATGATTGCCAGAAGCAGCGGAAGCGCCCAGCGTATAAGCTTCCCCGCGGGCTGACGCAGATAGGATTGCATGGGACTGTACGCCAGAAACAGCGCGGGGATGACCACAGTAAGTTCAAGTATCGGTCTTAATGCATTTTCCACGATCAGCGCCTCCCCTCGATCAGAAATTCCATCAGCGCCTGGCGCGCCGTTTTGGCAAGATCGCGGCTCACAACCACGCGGCTGCCATCATCCATGATGAATGCATTTCC
>JABLTK010160361.1_pt1 | contig 14994 bp, 24 predicted proteins | sample 7160131 | NCBI WGS metagenome assembly JABLTK01 (sample SAMN14651221, study PRJNA627086) | human gut metagenome | isolation source: feces | host: Homo sapiens
AAGTAACGAAGAAAATGCTCGGAGGAAGATGATTCATAATGGACCGGTTTCAATTCCTACATTAATCACTTCCAAGTCAGGAGTTGCCCAATTCCACGGGAAAGAAGGATTTATTTATGCAGAAAGGAATGGAATCGTGTCAGTCGATGATGTGGAACGAGAGTTACGCGCTCAAGTAGGATTGTTTGATATTGTTCATGGTAGTTGGATCGCTTTATTTTGCTTGTTGGAGCACGTCCAGATTATGTTGATGGGCATCAGCATGTTCACATATATCCTCGTTTTGCAGATCGCATTGCAACGGTATTTGAAGAGTATGGAATTCATCGAACGCGTTTTCCTTCTGAAGATATGGATGAAGTTGGTTGGATGAATACGAATCCTAGAAAATCCTTCCGACAAGTGACACATCAAAATGTTTGTTATGTAATGGCTTTTGAATGTGTAGACAATCAAATCGCGTCCTATCTACTATCGTCATGGAGTATATGGTGGTTATGGAATTGGCAGTTCAATTGGCGGGAATACAATGTCCGTTCAGCGGATCCTTAATTGTTGTCTTCGTTATCCGTGCAGCGCATCCTCGATTACCACTCTCGAGTTAATGACACATCCTGGTGTTCCTGAGCCGGATCCGAGTTTATGGGGATGTGGAACGGGAGCTGATGGATTTAGCCAGTCGCCTGAACGTGAGTTTGAATATAAGATCCTTACCGATTGTCATCTCCCCCAGTATCTGCAAGATAAGCAGATTAAATTGTGTTCCTATGCTGAAAGTCATATTGGATTGAATATGTCGAATGGAGAGAAGCAGCCTCGTGTAGTGATGATGTTATCATTGAAAGAAGGTACAGGTAATACAATCACGGGAATCCGCGTAGCAAGTCATTTGAAAGCTTTGGGGTATGTTGTACAGATGGTAGACACAACAGATTCATTTGCCACATCGAATCTCCTAGCGATTCTGTCCAATCCTGATTATTGTCAGAATAGTTATCTCATCTCTCTCTTTTGCATTCACGCTCTTCGTGCTGGAGTATTTGCTGCAGAGACAGATCTTCCTTTTATCCTGATGATGGGAGGAACTGATATCAATGTTAGTGCTGGACACATAACCAAAGGAGAGACAGTGAAGCATGTTCTTCAGAAAGCCACACATATCATTGCCTTCACGGAGGATATGAAGATGCGAGCAGCCAATCTTCTCGGCCAACCCTATCCTCCCATCACTGTCATCAGTCAGGTAGAGAAAGGAAAGAACTGAGACTCTAGAGTGCTGAGACTCCTGGAGAAGCTTCTCATATGCTTCGTGACATTCTTGAGTTAACATCACTAGATCAACTTCTGATTCTCCCTTCAGGGATTCGTCCTGTATGCATTGGGTCCATTCTTAAGGATAGATTAAGGATCTTCATCATGTGTTAGACACATTCTCAACCTATCATGAAACTCATCCTCGTGCTAATCTCTGTATCATTGGACCTGTTCTGGACAAGGAGTATGCAGATTCACTGTTTATTCGAATTCCTGAGGACCATATTCGATCGTTTCCTTCCAACTATTCGTTTTCAAAACAACGCGATCCTGCTCGCCTGCTTCATGGAGTTAGTTATGTTGCGTAGGAGTACAGTGATGTGATCATACATAGTCCTGTCCCGCACTCTGATTTTATGAAGATTTTGATGGATGTCGATGTGGTAGTTAACACAAGTATCTCGGAGGGATTTGCGGCAGTGTTACTGGAATCTGCTAGTGCTGGCAAGATCATTATTGCCCGAAATAATCCTGGCAATGCCTCAGTTATTGTCAATGGAGTGAATGGACTGCTCTATGATACTCCCGAGGAGTTTATATTTTTGGTAGACAAGATCCTTACAGATCCTGTCTACAAGAAGAATCTCGAAAATTCAGCCAAAATGTCAAATTTCAGTGGATGAATGAAGTGTAGGTATTATGAAGATTCTTCATTATTCGAAAAGGAAAGGGAACAGATTCGGTCAATTCTGGAATCTATCTGCAATTACTAACAGATGTTGTTCTCAATCAAGAGAATTATTTTTGAGTTTTTTTAAACAGGAGGTGTTTGTTGCATATGTTTTCGTAACCGTGGTTTTTCGATATTCTTATTGAGTCAGCCACTTTTGTTCTTTTATAGGCAATAATCATGGCTGGAAAGGATGGTAGGGTATTTGTGATCCTAATAATGGAAAGGTGGGAAAAAGAAGCCTCTGAAGCAGGCCAAGAAGGAAAAAGGTCCCGAGATGGAAGTATCCAATTAGTTCGATGTATCATATTTTAGGAAGATAGAGCCTTTAAAGCAAAGCAAAAGGAGGAGCAAGCTGCTTTGAAAGCGATGAGGGAAAAACTTGCAAAGAAGAAGTAAATGGATATTCTTGTTACGTTTGTTGCAAACAAAAGCAAGTCTAAAATACTAAGCAATACTAATGGTCTTGGCACCTTGAGGTTCTTTAATACGAGGAATCGAGAGAATGAGAAGTCCATCTTCGATTCGAGCCGACATCTGGGCCGCATCGGCATCAAACGGAAGTTGAAGCATCTTCTTGAAGATACCATTGCGTCTCTCGGAAATCAGATAGTTGTCTTCGCTTGTGATCACCTTCTTTTTTCTCTTTCCCTCGATCATAATCTTGTCATCCTTCACCGTAACATTTACACGATCCTTTGAAACTCCAGGAATATCAGCGATCACCACATACATTGTAGGTGTCTTACGATGAGGAAGAGAAGAAGGAGACCTACCTCAATCATATCAACGTTCAAAGGGTATAAATCGGGGTTCACCTCATTACTACATTATAAATATCAATAGAAATGACAACTAAGCGAGTCTTGACTTAGCGACAGCCGAAAGAGCATAATCGTCATCATCGAAAAACTTGTTACTCGCAAAATTAAGAATAGACATTTTAGAATAGGAAATAGTGTTAATGTCTCCCCAAATAGAAGATTCGACTATTAGTACTCTGATTGGATGCACGAATTTGATCTCGTGAATCAAGAAGGTGCGATTTCCAACAAACAGTTGCAAGCAGACAATCGTTTCTTCATGAATGTTGTAAGCGCAATAGCAAAAGCCTGGATTGAGGAAAGGGGATCAGCATAATCCACAGAATAACGGACCCGAGATACTTTGCCAAAACATACAAGTACTTTCGCTACCAGTGACAGAATCCCACTTCCACTCACCTTTCTCATCGTTGATGTCTTCTTGAAATATCAGCTGGAAATTCCTCTTCGAGGCCTTCTTTACACGTCCGTAAAATTTCAATCTAGAATGAATCTCTCATTCCAGACGTACGTCCATCCACCATATTCCGTCGACCAAAGCGGTTTCTTTGTAACAAGATGAGCAGGAGTATATAATACTTCCACCTCTTTTCGATCCTTAGAGGACATGAATTCATCGAGTCGCTACAAATCAATGCATTAACAATCCAATACAGTTGCCGGTAGATATACTTGCATGGAATTCGGTTTTCGTTCTGAGAGATTGTATTTGTAGTTGATTCGACATAGAACACGACGCAACAGATCATCAAACACTCCCTCAGGTATCAGATCAGGATTCACTCCATTATCATAGAGAATGAATTCCGACCCAACGTTGTTGCCCTTCAAGATACCGATATAATCAGAATCATAGATGTGACTCATAACAGAATCTGGAGATAACTGATTTGTCTTAAATAGAGCAAGTGTGTTGGGATAGATAGTGGGATACGCTTAACCTTATCTTTCATTAGGAAGGATACCAGACATTAGGAACTCTCCATTGTCTTCACGATACATGTGGTAACCTTGAACGTGGTCAGAAGTATCGCCTACTCTCAAGGATAATGATGAGACCTACGAATTCTCTCAAGATAACACCGCATCGTTCCTGGGAAACCAATTCGACTCGATCTCTTTCCAATGTGATGCAATTCAGCTTCTGACAGAACATCGAAAGAGCAAGGAGTGCCTCCGGAACTCAAATAACCAGGTAAAGTGAATTGAATCCTCTGAGCAATGTCTTGAAGAATAAACACTAGCAATAAGAAACGAAAACCAAGATTACCATCGAAGATGGAGCAATCGACTGATTCATTGTAATAATAAAATCGACGTACAGTAATACTGAATACAATCTGATTTCCAAAAGTCATTCTCGAGGGATCTGTCTCGGTGGTCACTGTTACTCCTTCTCTATCCAGTGATATCTTCTATGTTGCTCCTACCTTTTGATCCAGATATAACACAATTGCAAAACCGAATGACGATTGTTCAGAGAAGCGTAGGTGCAGATACGAATAAAGGATTCTAATGAAATTCCAAGACTAAGAGAAGCTTCGAATTTGTCAGAGAGGCTAGTGAGACCTAACCGACTACAAGCAGAACAAAGTTCAATATCAATTCCAGTATCATGACCCATGAAATGACGAGCCTGATCTAAGGAAACATTTGAAGACGACATTAGCGATAGATGAAGGAACCGAATCACAGTCACATAGGCTTTTAGAAATCTCAAGTGAAGAGGTAACAAAAAGATTACTTGATCGTGGGTACATTAATCTCAATCTGTTTCTTATCCTTCCAATCATGGTTCAATCGATTTCTATAACATTATTAGGACTGATACAAATAAACAAAAAGAATGGAATTTGACGTAGAATGGACTCACTACACACCATGGTTGAGGTCATTTCATTGCAAGTCAGTTGCATTCTACAGATGATAGATAGTACAGAAGTAAACTTGTTCTCCTCAAGAAGCATATCTATTCCTTCATCAGCACCTGAAGAAGCATATTTTACACAAACGATAATTGGATCCTGATAGCATGAACCTTTGCAACTCGTTCGAAAAAATGACGACATGAGTGTCACAGCATTGATTCTTTCTGATTCCAATTCCTAGATGAATTTATCGCACCATCGAGTAATTAAGGAAGGGGATCTTGTAATTCTGTATGAAAGGAAGGACTCGTTGATTCCAATCACAGTGACCAAAGGGGAGAAATATTCTTGTATTCTTGGAGCTTTTATCCATGACCAAATGATTGGGAAAGAATATGGTTGTCTTGTAGGACATTCGCTATACTCGGTTCCCCATAGATTACATCGCAAACAGGTAATAAGTATTTGTATGCACTGGAGCCTACACCAGAATTATGGTCTGCATGTATGAAAACAAGAACACAGATCATTTTCACTTTGGATGCAAGTGTAATTATTTTCAATTTGTTCATCAAACCTGGAAGTCGAGTTGTAGAATCAGGTTTGTAGAATGGAAAGGTTGCAATCATAGGTACGGGTTCGGGAGCTCTATCAACAGATATTGCTCGTGTTTTATATCCTACGGGACATCTCTTTACATTTGAATATAACGAAATGCGTGCAAACGAAGCGCGAGCCGAATTCGAGAAGAATGGATTACACGACTTGATTTCGGTTTATCACCGAGATGCATATGAAGATGGATTTGTTGTCGAAAGTGAAGACTCAAAGGAATGTGTTGATGAGACTCACCCCGTTGATGCTGTCTTTTTAGATTTACCTAAGCCATATGCGGGTAGGAAATGCACTGTGGAGAGTAATGCTCTAGCAATTCAACATGCAAATCGAGTCCTTCGTCGGAATGGTCGTATCTGTTGTTTCAGTCCTTGTATTGAGCAAGTACAAGAGAATTGCAAGGCTTTACGAGATGCTGGCTATGAATGTGGATGTTGCTGGAGAAGGTGATGGATAGTGATTGAGACTTTGGAGGTATTGCTACGCGAGTATGAATTGAACAGTATTGACAACAACAATAGTTATACGGTGAAAAATCGAAATGCTAAGAAGAGGGATGCTCCAACCTCTGAGAACCTGTCGCCTGTTCCTGAGCAGTCGGCTTCTGGATCTCCAGAAGCATTTGATCCTCGTCTCGGAGCGTTTATGGCTCATCTTGGAGTACCTAACTTGCAGCCAGCACCATCTGAACCGAAGCCATCATCATCTGAATCTCAACCTCCGACCTCAACTCCTTCCCTCCCTCTCTTTATTGGCTCAAAGAATATTACAGAATGCATGTCAACGATGGTTCTGGCAAAAGGAGAACACATTGGCCGTGGTCATACTGCCTACTTGACGTTTGCTACCAAAATTCATTATTCCTATTTGTAAAAAACAGTTCACTTAGAGGACAGATAATTATACAATGAATATGCACATAGTGCCTTCGCATCTGACGTTTCCTTCACAAGCGAATCTAATGGAATTACCTTCAAACAAATGTATTCGCCCTCTTCCATTAATCCAGTCGCCTTCCCCATATACGAATCCAATTCCTCTTTTGTCACATCCTTTTCATACAAAAACAACTTGATATACTCATCACAACCGCCTGGAGATGGATAGATTCCAGGATACTTACTACCATACACAGCAGCAGTCATATCCACAAGTTGACTACTCTCAATAGAAAGACCCACTTCCTCCCTCAACTCTTTTGCTGCAACTCCAGCAAACTGTTCACCATCAAATACACCTGCAGGAATCTCTGTGAAGGAAGCATCAGCAATAGGTGTTCTGGGTTGACGAGTGACAATGGTATACTTCATTCCATTACAGTTCAGTACAAGCAGAATTGCAACAGAAGGACCTCGCATAAACACAATTCCAGGAATGTGACGTCCCTCGGGAACAGACTTTTTGTAAACGAGCGACTTAAATTTGATAAAACCGATTCTACCATTTCCAAAATAGTCCACACTCTGAATGTCAATACTACGCACATCCAACTCAGGATCAACTTTCTGAGTCCAATTAATAAAGTTCTGACAACGAAGCACTTCAGACAGATTACATTCACAAGAAGCCGTAACCGGAACAGGTACTCCAGAAATAATAACTGATTCAGACATGAGACGAGTCAGACGATTCAAGAATAATGGATGAGACAAAGCTCGTAAGCAATGTAACATATATTGCATATTCTACCATTGTGCAGAAATCATTTCCATTAAGCAAGACACCACATTCATTAATGTGCAAAACATGAATAACACCATCATGCGAAGATGAGTAGATTCCACGGGGATTTATGGATTCTTGGGAGTTGCATGAAGGTAGTATCTGTGTCTTGAAAGAGCAGAAATAAGTCGTTTCTGATTCAATTTTTGAAGTCAGTTTGTAGGTGATATTGTATACATATCGTTGTGCAACTGAAATTGGTTGTTACTAACGACTGGTAGAACATTCTTTCATGGCACCTTCGAAGAACAAATCAGTAGTGGGCGGAGTTCGCTCGTATGGAAATGAAGGAAAGCATGCTCCAAAGAGTATGTTATCTGCTTCCTGATGATTCTTATCCTGTAGGTCCTGTTGAAGATAGTGATTTGGCTATTGAAGTTCCGTATTCTTTAAAGTCATGTGATGACAGGTGGCATAGTGGTTCGTGTTATTATTGGGTAGTGGGAATATCGATTCTATTCTGGATCATTTGTCAGAGAAAGAGGCTGTTATCGCTGTCGATAACGAAGTTTTGGAGTCTCTATCTACCAGTTTAGAAAATGTTGAGATTGGTGTTCGTAAGCTTGTGTTATGCAGTAGGACTCGAGTATTGTTCCCATAGATAGATACGGAAGATATGCTGATCAACGATGAAGATGGTTCTCTTTTTAGTGAATTCATTTCTGCCTTGCATGGAGTTTCTTCTCTGAGAACTCTTGTTTTTGTTGGTCATACATTCAAGTCTGTTGTACTGCCTTCTGCTTTCCCCGAGTCTATCTCTACTCTTGTCTTTGATAGTATGAATATGGGATAAGGATTATGGGAAGGCTGCACGATTGAGGAACTTGATTTTGAGGAGGGAGCTGCTAATGATCTTCAGACACTTGTGTTGGAAAGTAGGAGTGGCAAAAGAGAATTCTTTGTAGAGATTACTGGACTCTCAGAATTGGTATTTCCTGAGCATGGATGCCGTAATCTGGAACGACTGAAGGTGAACCGCTTAAGCAGTTTGAAGAGTCTCGTGATTGAGGATGAGGCATTTGAAGGAGGCGAAGTACTCGAAGTGTCGAGTATGAATAAGAAACAGAGGTGAGATGTAGATTGTAAGAACCTGGAGGGAGTGAGTGTTGGTGAGAACTGCTTTAAGGCGGGAAAGGGTCTTCTGATGTCAAGTGAGAATAGAGAGAATGATTTAAGACTAGGGAATATTTCGCTCATTAAGCTCACTTTGGGAGAGAATTGCTTCTATGAGGCTTCGACGATGGCAATTACATGTAAGTATGATTGGTTTTAATGATATGAAGTGCCTGAACTACGAACCTTTGAACTCCAAGGAAGCAATTTCACGACTCTAGATGAAGTGGATTTGACACCCATGTCTAACTTGGTGGAGTTTAAGGCAGGAGATGCATCATTCCAGAAGTCTACGGTGCTCATTTGTGAAGGTTGATGTGTGTGAGAGGAATAAGAAATAGGATTAACGAAGCTGAAGGTATTGTCACTTGGATCGAATTGCTTTGAAAATGGTCGCAAAATATATTTCATTGGTAGCAAGAAGAGATCATGATGAAGTCTAGATACTGTGAATATGCGTACGTTGGAATTTGGATCACGTTGCTTCCGTTCAATTCTCGATGAAGACTTTACTGTTGGAGGTATGTGAAGAGAGAGGAATGAGAGATAGAATTGACTAAGCTAGAGACACTGGTGTTCGGAGATCATTGTCTGACAAAGTTGGATCGATTTGTTTTGTTGAGTTGTCAATAAGGATGGTTATGATCCATAGAGAATCAGTGTTTGAAGACAGTACGATTTGGAAAAGGTTGTCTTAAGAATTGTGAGTATTTCGTATTACTAAGTAGGAATGATGATGATGATGAGATCTAGACTATGTGAATCGTGTTCATACAGAGGAGGATTCAGAACATGTGATGTTCCTTCCTGAGGAATATCCTGGACTCCCTCAAGAAGCTGATATCAATTGCAAGAGGTATTCTGTCTGTATTGAAGGTAAGTTCACAGGAGTTGTGTAATGCATAGCATGTCCTCGTCTTACCTCAATTGAGTTTGGTGGAGACTGTCTGCGTAGTATTCGACATGTTGATATGTGCTGTACCATTTCTCTGCTTCTCTCACCTAGACCTCAAGCGACTCAAGAACATCTCTTTTGTGTCCAATCTCTTTGAAGATGCGGAATCCTTGTCGATCACAGGTAATTCTAAATGGTCTCTTTGATAGGAAGATAATGCCAAGTTGACGGAGCTTGTGATTCCTGCGGGATGCTTCCCTCATATGAAGTATTTCGCCCTGCAGGGTATTGCGTGTAGTCGTTTATTTAGAAGTAGATATTCCTGAACTGGTGACATTGGATATTGATTCGGATGTGATGACAGATGGAGGATTCTGTGTGATGAGAAGTAGATGTGAATCTGGCGTTGAACTGTAGATCTCTACCCCACGACAATTTCGGTGAGTCCGAAAAGCATTCTCTGTACTGCAAGCAGTTATAAGTCGATTCCAAAGAAACTTCAGCGCATTTGTGTCAAGAATCTGTCGAAATTCCAGAAGCGAATTGCATCGGATGCATTCCTGGGCCAGGCATTGGTGGGATCAATCAGTGCTCTGGGTTTGGTTGCTATTATTATTGTTAGCCTCATTTAAGAAATTAGGAGGTACCATATCGCGATCGTTGTTATGTTTGTTGTTATATATTCATTTCTACGATTAGGTTCTCTATTTTGAAACGGTTTCTCTTTGATTATCAAGAAGCATTTGCGGATCACTATACGACATGTTTCCCTTATTCCCATTAAGGTCACAAATAGGTTTATTGCTAATTCAAATGTAGGAATCGATTGGGATTTGTCTGGGTCTTATCCTGTAGATGCAGAGTCTTCTGAAACAGACCCTTCGCAGAAATACTAGACTGGCGTTGTCTGCCCGCTTCATGGCCACCGCTCGTCCTTTTGCGCCTTGTTTCCAGGTGAATGATATAGGATTTTTGCTGATATCTAGTTCGTGGATAGACATGTTGGTCCTAGAGACAGTGATATTACGGAAATGCTCAAGACAATTGGCTGCACCAGTCTCGATGATCTCATCAAGAAGACCATTCCTAAGGAGATTATCACGCACGTAGATTTTATCTTTCTTTGTTATTGTAGAAGATGAAGCTTCCTGCTGCTCTCTCGGAGGAGGAAGCTCTGGAGGAAATGCGAACCATTGCTAAGAAGAACAAGCTGGAGAAGAGCTTCATTGGTGAGGGCTATTATGGAACGTTTATGCCTGCTGTGATTCAGCGCAACGTATATGAGAATCCGGGCTGGTATTCTGGTTACACTCCTTATCAGGCTGAAATCTCTCAGGGTCGTCTTGAGGGTCTTCTGAACTTCCAGACTATGATCACCGATTTGACTGGACTTCCTATTGCCAACTCCTCTCTTCTCGATGAGGCTACAGCTGCTGCCGAGGCCTATCATATTGCTCATGACTCTATTAAGAACCGCAAGAAGTTCTTCGTTAGTCAGGACTGCCATCCTTCTACGATTGCCGTCATCCGTGAACGTGCCAATCTCCTCGGTGATGAGATCGTTGTGGGTGATGTTCGTACTGCCAACTTCACTAACGAGTACAGTGGTGTCATCGTCCAGTATCCCAACACCTACGGAGAACTCTTCGACTATAAGTCTGTGAGTGATGCTATTCACGCTGCTGGAGGTTTGTTCATCACCGATGCTGATCTGCTGGCTCTGACCGTTGTCAAGGCTCCTGCTGATATCAATGCTGATGTGTGTGTGGGTTCGACCCAGCGTTTCGGTTTGCCTATGGGTTTCGGTGGTCCTGCTGCTGGTTACATGGCTGTCCAGAACAAGCATCTCCGTAAGATGCCTGGTCGTATCATTGGAGTGACGATCGATAACCACGGCAACAAGTGTCTCCGTCTGGCTCTCCAGGCTCGTGAGCAGCACATCAAGAGACAGCGTGCCACTTCCAATGTGTGCACGGCTCAAGTGCTGACTGCTAACATGTCATGCATGTATGCTATGTACCACGGTCCTGAGGGTCTGAAGAAGATTGCTACACGTGTCCACAAGATGGCCAATGCCTTTGAGTTGTCCCTGAAGGAGAACGGATTCAATGTGAAGAATGCTGACTACTTTGATACCATCACTGTGGATGTGCAGAATGCTGATGATTTCCTCCAGAAGGCCCATCAGAAGGGAATCTTGCTGCGTCGTGTCTCTGATACGGCTGTTTCTGCTTCCTTCGATGAGACCACCTCTGCTGATGACCTTGTGAAGCTTCTTTCTGTCTTCAACATCAAGGCTGATGCGAAGGATTTGGATGCCCGTTCTAGCGGAGAGATTCCTGCTGCCTTCAAGCGTGAAGGAGCGATTCTGCCTCAGCCCGTGTTCAATACCTACCACAGCGAGCACCAGATGACTCGATATCTGCACATGCTGGAGACGAAGGATCTGTCTCTCAATTACTCCATGATCACTCTTGGCTCCTGTACTATGAAGCTCAATGCTGCTTCCACTCTGATGCCCATCACCTGGCCTGAGTTCACCAACGTGCATCCCTATGCTCCTCGTGAGGACACCAAGGGATACATGAAGGTGATCGATGACATGGACAAGATGCTCGCAACAATCACTGGTTTCGAGAAGATGTCCTTCCAGCCTCTGTCAGGTGCTCACGGAGAGTTCTCTGGTTTGCTGACTATTCGCAAGTATCTCAATAGCATTGGCCAGGCCAATCGTAAGATTTGTTTGATTCCCCGTTCGGCTCATGGAACCAATCCTGCTTCGGCTGCTATGAACGGTATGACTGTGGTGGAGGTGAACAATCTCGATAACGGTGCAATTGATCTTCCTGATCTGTCTAAGAAGATTGAACAGTACAAGGATACTCTTGCCTGTATCATGATTACCTATCCTTCTACATATGGTATCTTTGATGAGGGTATTAAGGATATCGTGGATCAGGTTCACAAGGCTGGTGGTCAGGTGTACATGGATGGAGCTAATATGAATGCTCAGGTGGGTCACACATGTCCCGGAGTGATTGGTGCAGATGTGTGCCATCTCAATCTCCACAAGACATTTGCTATGCCTCACGGAGGTGGTGGTCCAGGTGTTGGTGCTATCGGTGTGGCAAAGCACTTGATTCCTTTCCTGCCCAACCATCCCACCTGCCCCGTTCATGAGGGAGCTGGCAGCAATGTGTCTGGTGCTCCTTACGGAAGTGCGAACTTGCTTCCCATTACCTGGATGTATCTGAGAATGCTTGGAATTGATGGTCTGCGTAAGGTGACTGCTTGCGCTATTCTGAACGCTAATTACATGGCTGCTCGTCTTTGCAAGGATTACACTGTGATGTTCCGAGGTAAGAATGGAATGTGCGGACATGAGTTCATTTTGGATGTGAAGCCATTCGAGCGTTATGGTATTACGGAGAATGAGATTGCTAAGCGTTTGATGGATTATGGTTTCCATGCTCCCACGATGTCATTCCCTGTTCATGGTTCCTTGATGATTGAGCCTACAGAGTCTGAAGATAAGCAAATGTTGGATCGTTTCTGTGATGCTTTGATTAGCATTCGTCACGAAATTCAGGACATTGCTGATGGCAAGATGGATAAGGAGGACAATCCTCTGAAGAATGCTCCTCATACTGCGCAGGAGGTTATTTCGGATTCTTGGAATCACAAGTATTCTAGAGAGTTGGCTGCTTATCCTACTCCTGAGACCCGTGCTAACAAGTATTGGCCTACTTGCGGTAAGGTTGATAATACTTGGGGTGACCGTAAACTTCTGTTTACTATTGATAGCTACACAAACTAATCAGGTGGCATTGAGGTGTTTGTTATAACGAAACATAATCGAGCATTATTCTCCCAATGAATGTGGATTTAGGGCATTTGGAGCTTCCATATTCAGAGAATGACTCAATCCCTTCCACAACGATGAAACATCTGTTGAACCCAATCGGTTCTCTTCCAGATTCGCAGATGCAATACGACAAAACGTAGTAGTGAATGGAAGTTGCGTCGATGGAATCGAACTACAGTTCATTTTCTCTCCAGGCTCCTACTACCATCGTCGCAACGATTCTACCAACTCATCCAAAGGAACACGCATAGCATTCTGTTCCTTGATGTCTATTCTTCATCTTTCTTCTCTACACGTACCCTTCATAACATACTCTCGATTCCTTCGTAGTAACGCTCCTGGATTGCACTGTGTCTGTAACATTTCTCCTAACGCCTTATCATCCAGCACTCCCAGAGACTGGGCCACAATCTGCATCTCATTCATCACTTGCGATTGTAGTGCATAGTAATGCTATGATTATCATCTGAACTCATACCATACCGTTACTAGCATCTTATTAATAATACCATGGGTTGGTAGAGATGGATAGATCGACTTTCCGAGAGAAAACATAACATTCATCACATAATCATCAGGAATACGTTCACCTCCCATGAATATGGTAGGGGGATTGATAGCATAGGACAGAACGGAAGAAGGAACAGGAAAGAGCGGAGCATCAAAATACCTAACTTTGTGCTTCTTTGCCATCTACGTATCAAGTCTCTGTTGATCACCAACACTATGAATTCTTGATGAAATGGAATAATCCTCCAATGCCATATCAAAGACGAATTTACCCGAAGGAATGAGCTCAAAAAAGTTCTCAGTATGAAGAAACAGCAACTCATTCTTTTCAGGTGAATCCAACTACTATTCAAGACTAGATGAGGAAATACAGCAAGAATGATCACATCACAAGTACGCAGACACTCTTCGAGGAGTGGATTCAGATCAAGAGATGGTTGACTGTTAATCACAACAGAAGGGAGACGATCTGCAACAACTTGAGTGTAAACCATATTACTATTCACAATAACATGGAAATTGAAAGCTAAGAGACGTTGTGCGATTACTCGAGCGAGTTCTGATTCACCAATCACGCCAACCTAATTCTAAAAAGTCTTCTCTATTGCTACAAAGAGTGTATGAGGATATAATGCAGGACGGCGGATTTTAGCTGGAATTGGATTTACCATTACCATAGGAAGTCGTCTCTTCCGTGGTGACCGTCCTGTAATCTCGTAAAAGAGTTGAGACATCTAGGCATCAATATGGTGTCACATTGGGACCTGACCAGACAGACGACCTCGATGTCCATGACCCCGAGGCAAAACGGTTCCAAATACATAGAGTTGAGTATTTGTTGTGACTACCCCTTTCATTTGTTGTTCTCTTCCTGAGTACGCATTCAGTTCTTTCACCATCTACTTTTGATTCCAATCACCTTTGCTTACGATATTTGCTACGATATCTTTGACAAGGTCCCATTCCTCTTCAATGGTGATGGCGTTATTAATTCTACATTATTCACACACACAACTATCTACGTATATTTTTCCCATCCTGCAATTTCATCTGCGGAGAGTTCACGATATCCTTCGGGAAGTGTATAGACTTTAGAAACTGGTGTTTCTTCAAGTTGGATAATGTCAGAAGGTCTCATTTCTTCTTTAACTACTGGAATGGCGCTCTCTAGTAGATTAGCACAAATAACAGGAACGTACTTGGATCTATTTCTGGCTCTTTTAGCAAGTCGTGTAGCTGCTAGAAATGATTCCATCCTACTGTCATTACAGTTGTAGTGGAATTCATCGGTTGCTGCTCCATTTATTACGACTTTTCTTTGTTGAAAGGAAAGAGAGTATCAAATGGGGTAATATACACGGAGTTAGTTTTCAAAAATGGATCAAACAACAAGCAAAAGCAGTGGGAACGCCATATATTTCTGCATAACAAGGTGTATTACGATATTTCATTTGTGGACAGTTTTTGGGAACTCACTGACTGGTTTTTGGTGGGTTGTGGACTAATCCTTCTGGTTTCTAGCTATCGTCTGTTCATTATCTCATTTCCAACAAACACAGACACGTTAGATTACAGTTGCCTTCTTTCCCTTTGATTTC
>JABLTK010089100.1_pt1 | contig 14990 bp, 17 predicted proteins | sample 7160131 | NCBI WGS metagenome assembly JABLTK01 (sample SAMN14651221, study PRJNA627086) | human gut metagenome | isolation source: feces | host: Homo sapiens
CTGGTGGGGCCGGAGGGGCAGCAGACCGGTGGTCTGCTGGGACGGCTGGACTTCTGGCGGAACGCCAACCGGTTGGTGGAGCTGGCGTTTCGGTCGGGCACTGGGGCATTTGTCCTCTTTGTGGATAAGCTGACAGTGGGAAACCAGACAGTACTGGTATTGCCGGAGGCACAGCTTTGGGTGGATTATCTGCCTGCCGAGTGCATCCTGCCCATCACCGTCAAGCATGGCCGAGTGACTGAATGCGCTTTCGCCAGCGTGGTGACATCCGGCGGTAGGAGCTACATCTATTTGCAGACCCACCAGTTGACCGGTCGAGGCTATCAGATCACGAATGAATACTATACCGCCCAGGAAGAGGAGGGCAGGGCTATCTATCGCCCGGCGGAGCTACCCAAGGGAATGCTCCCTAGTTTCTGCACAGGAAGCGACCAGCCATGGTTTGCCCTCTTTTCCCCTGCCCAGCTGAAGAACCTGGACGGTGGTGACGGGCTGGGTATGGCCGTGTTCTCGGAGGCTTTAGACCAGGCACGGCAGTGCGACCTGGCCTTTGACAACTACTGTCGGGACTTGTACCTGGGCGGCAAGAAGGTGTTCTACAACAAGGAACTGTTGCAGCCTGTGTCTGGTATGGATGGCCAGCTGCACCTGATCGCACCGGACAGCATCCGGCAGCAGCTTTTTGTACAGACCTCTGGTGACCCGGACAAGGACGACTGGCACGAGTACAACCCAGACTTGCGGGTCAGCGCCAACAGCCAGGCGGTGCAGGACGCTCTGGATTATTACAGCTTCAAGGTGGGGCTGGGGACGCACCACTACCAGTTTGGCAGCAACGGTTCCATTGCTACGGCGACGCAGTACATCGGTGACCGGCAGGATATGGTGCAGCACGCCAACCGGCACCAGATCCAGATCGAGGCGGCGCTGCTGACCTTCTTCCACACGCTGCTCTGGGCGGGAAAGACCATTCTGGGACAGCCCGTCAACCCGGACACCCAGCTGACCATCAACTTCGACGACAGCTATATCTCCGCCACCGAGACCCGCCGACAGCAGGACAAAGACGACTGCCTGTCTGGCTTCCTGCCCAAGTACCGTTACAACATGGAGTGGCGCGGCATGAGCGAGGAGGACGCCAGGGCGGCCGTCCAGGAGGCGGCGGAGGAGGGACAGAGCAATGACGTGCTGTCCTTCGGTGATGTCTGATGCTGTCGCCGGATTATCTGGCGCACATTCCGGATGCAGCCTGTGCGCTGTGGCAGCAGGTGGAGGAGGACATTCTGGCAGACATCGCCCGGCGGCTGGCCAAGATGGGGGAGATCACGGACACCGCCCTGTGGCAGGTTAAGCGGTTGGAGCAGGTTCGGCTCTTCCGGTTGGACGTTGTGCGACGGCTGAAAAAAGCGTCTGGGCAGAGCGAAGCGCTTATCCGCCAGCTACTGCAACTGGCCTGCACCCAGGCGCTGCAAGCAGATGACGCCGCCCATGAGGCAGCCGGTCAGACTGTGTCAGCGATAAATGACTCAATCGCTCTGCGGAACCTGTTGACTGCTGGCGCGAAGCAGACCAACGGCACCATGGCCAACATCACGGCGACCACAGCCAACACCGCTACTGGGCAGTTTGAACGGGCCCTGGATCGGGCGTGGCTCCAAACGGCGTCTGGCGCGTTCGACTACAAGACCGCCGTCCGCCGCTGCGTGGCAGACCTGGCGTCCACCGGGCTGGAAGCGGTGCGTTACCCGTCGGGGCACGTGGACACCTTGGAGGTGGCCGTCCGCCGGGCGGTGGTCACGGGGGTCAATCAGAGCGCCTGCCGCCTCCAGATGGAGCGCTGCAAGGAAGTGAAGTGCGACCTGGTGGAAGTGACCGCCCACGTTGGCGCTCGACCATCCCACGCCCAATGGCAGGGGAAGATCTACTCCATCAGCGGCAAGCACCCAAAGTATCCACCCCTGAGCGAGACCGGCTACGGTACCGGCGCTGGGTTGGGTGGTTGGAACTGTCGGCACAATATGTTCCCGTTTTGGGAGGGGATTTCGGAGCCTCAGTATACGTCCCAGCGTCTGGCAGAGCTGGATGCCAGGAACATCGAGTACAAGGGCAAACAGTACAACCGGTACGAGATCAACCAGATGCAGCGGAGCCGGGAACGCCGGGTGCGGCGATGGAAACGGCAGTATGCCATGGAAGAAGCTGCTGGCCTGGACAGCACCCAGACCGCCGTTTGGTTGAAGAAGACTCGTGTGGATCTGGAACACTTCACCAGAGATACCGGCGGCAGAGTGGATTCTGCGCGTGTGGGGGTTCATGGGTTCGGGCGGAGCCAGGCCGTTAAGGCTACGAATAGTGCTATCTGGCAGCACAGCGCGTGGATGAAATCCATTGGTGCGGAAAATTCGGAGCTGAGTTCTCTTGCAAAATATTACGAGGAAAAGTATAATGAATCCCCTGACTATCAGTTGTTTGCGCGGTATTCCAGGAGCGTTCAAAATGGCATGATTTCACCACTGGCCGGTTTTGACAACTATGTTAAGAGCTATCGACGCATTCAATCAGAGCTAGTTGGGAAAGAAACTGTAAATGGTATCCGAGTCACAGGACAGAGTATTCACTTCATGGAACGTGTGCTGGGAACGAAAGAGAATCCGAAGAACAAGCGGCCGCGTTCTGGCGTAGAGGTGGATGAAATCGTTGCATGCGTTACTGCCGGGAAGCTGCGACGTGTCAAAAAAGATTCCGAGGGCAGGATGAGCCAGCTGTTTTATTCGGAGTCTTGCGCAGTCTCCATCAATCCGGAAAGTGGAATCCTGGTTCAATGTAATCCTTTGTGAGGTGTCGATATGACGTACTATTTATTAAGTGCAGAAAATTTTGCAACGCTGCAAAAGGTTGACTTGACAGAGCTGGATGGACACATTCGACTCCAAAAAACACGCAATGCAGTAGAGACAGATCAAATCCGATCACTTCTGATTTTGCTGAATGAAGAAATTTCCCTTGCGGGGATGACCGCCGATCAGCAAGAAGTGAATGCCTATGGGCGAGCGCTGTATGCATTGTATGATGAACTGCTTTCCCAGAGATAAAACTGTTGACTAAACACGATGCGACCTGCACCGTGTTTTTTCATACCCATTTTTGTCCCGGAACGACGTAAAACTTGCCCAGCCAAGCGGACGCGACCCGTGTTACCAAAGCGTAGGTGCGAAAGGAGACCACATGAAACGAGAAGACATCACCGCGCTGCTGCCGGATATTACCGAGGAGCAGCTGGACAAGATCATGGGACTGCACGGGGCAGACGTGACGAACCTGAAGGAGAGTCTGGCCACAGCGCAGAATGATCTGACCACAGCCCGGAGCGAGCTGACCGCTGCCAATGAGAAGCTGAAAGGCTACGACCCGGACTGGCAGGCCAAGATGACTGACGCCCAGAACCAGGTGGGTGCTGTCCGGCGGGACGCCGCCATTCAGGCAGCCCTCATGGCCGCTGGTGCCCGGAACACCAAGGCGGCGCTGGCTATGCTGGATCTGGAGAAAGTCAAGCTGGGCGAGGACGGCAAGCTGGACGGCCTGGAAGATCAGCTGACTGAGCTGACCAAGAGCGACAGTTGGCTGTTTTCGTCTGGCGCGTCCGATACTGGGATGTCCACCATGTCCACCGGCGGCGAGCATGGCCAGGGCGGCACCGCCAACGGCGATGGCGTGGAAGCCGCCTTCAATAAGCTCAACCCCTGGCACAAATCTGAAACTTGACAGAAAGGATGATACACAATGGCACATACCAATCAGGATCGCTGGTCTGGTCTTGTGGATGCAAAGCTCCGCACCACCCTGGTCACCAGAGACAATCTCATTTTCAACACCCGTTACGAGGGCAGCCCTAAGGCGGGCAAGGTGAAGATCCCCGTCCGTGACACCGAAGTGGAGGTCAAGGCCTACAGCAAGAGCGCTGGCATTGACCCCGCCGCAGGCACCACCACCTATCTGGATCTCACCATCGACCAGGACGAAGCTGTCAACGAGCTGATCGATGGCTTCGATGCTGCCAGCGTCCCCGACGGCATCGTGGCAGACCGGCTGGACTCTGCCGGTTACTCCCTGGGCTTGAGCATGGACAAGAAGTCCATCAACGCGCTGGAAAGCGCCACCGGCGCCAACATCTCCGTCACCAAGACCGCCTGCACTGCCAGCACGGCATACAAGACGGTGCTGGAAGCTAAGAGCACCCTCTCCCGCAACGGCGTGCCCTCCGAAGGCCGCTGGCTCATCGCGGCACCGGAATTTCTGGAAGTGCTGATGCAGGACTCCAATTTCATCCGCCAGGGCGACCTGTCCCAGGAGCTGATCCAGCAGGGCGTGGTCGGCCGGGTGGCCGGTTTCAACGTGGTGGAGAGCTGCAACATGGACTATGATTCCACCACCAGAGTGACCAGCAAGAAGACCACCACCGAATTCATCGCCGGTCATCCCAACTGGTGCCACCGGGTGGAAGAGTGGGCGGTACCTGTCCACCTCCAGGATCTGAACGGCTCCGGCAAGTACATCGGCGCGTCTGCGGTCCAGGGCCGTAAGGTCTACGGCATCAAGGTGTCCAAGGGCAAGACTCTGTACATCAAGCGGACGGAGACTGCTGTTTCTGGCAGCTGATAGGAGGCGCGGCGATGACGGCACCGGTAACCTATGAGATGGCTGGGCGCAACCGTGTCCCGGCGGATGAACGGACGATGTACCAGCTTCGGGCGGAACAGTATCTCCGGATGCTGACCGGCATTGACGCCGAGGAGGCGCTCAATCGCGGCCTGGATTTTGAGTACAGCAACGCCGTCTACGCCGTCATGGACGCCCTCTACCTGGACGACCAGAGCGCCGGAAAGACCGGCGAGACCGTGGCGGATTGGTCGGTCAGCTACAGCCAGTCCACCACCGACACAGGCGCGGCAGTGTATGACGCTGCCCGCCCGTGGCTGGTGGATACCGGCTTGCTCTATCGGGGGTGTGACTGATGTGGAATCAGACGGTCACCCTCTATCACAAGAGCTATGACGGCGACAAGACTAAGTGGGCGCGGCACGAACTGACCGGCGTGCAGCTGAGCCTTGCGGACGGGACGACCATCAGCGCCAGCGGCGAGCTGGTACAGGGCGGGTCTACCCTGATTGTCCGCAAGCAGGCCGACATGGAGCGGGTCGGGAACGGTGACTACATCGTCTCCGGCTCGTGCCCGGTCGCGGCATTTGAGGGCAACCCGGTCAAAGTGCTGGCCGGATATGCTCCAATGCGCGTCTCCGGCCGCAAAATGTACCCGTACCGGTCGGCACTGGCGCACGCAACGTACACCCTGGAGGGGGTATGGAAATGAAGGTAAATGTCAAAGTGAATATCGACTGCAAGAAAATTTTGCAGTCCCGTGGGTTGGGGAAGAATGGCGCGGCGGCGCGGCACTTGGCGAATCTGGTTGCCAAGCATAGCGACAAACGAGTGCCGTTCCAGGCCGGCCACCTGAAAAATCAGCACACAATCACCGTGCAAAATGGTGCTGCCATCCTGGAATACACCCAGCCCTACGCCCACTACCAGTACCACGGCCAAGTCATGGCTGGTCGCGCGCCGAAGCACTACACCGGCAAGGCACTGACCTACAACCAAGCCCCCACCAGAGGGAGCAAGTGGGACGTGCGCACCATGCAGGCGGACGGCACGCGGATCGCGGCCGACTTCGCCAAGTTTGTGGGAGGTGAACCGGTATGAGCATCGTCGATGGCCTGCGTGCCTGGCTCGACGGCTACCAGGGCCTGACCGGCGGACGCATCAATGTGGACTGCCTACCGGCGGAACTGGCCAGCTACAGCCTGGACTCCGACCCCAGCTATACCGCCACCACCTACATGGACGGCACCCAGGCGGTGGAACGCACCTATGTTATCGCCTCCCGCGAGGCGATTGGGAGCGACATTGCCCAGAATGCCGCCAACCTGGAGTGGTACGACAACCTGGCCGCCTGGATCAGGCGGCAGCGGCGCGCCCGGAACTGGCCGGACATCGGCAAAGGGCGCACCGTCTCCAATATCTCTGTCGTGTCTACGCCGTATCCTTTTGCGGTCGAAGCAAATGGCGAGGCACGGTATCAAATCCAAATCAAGCTAGATTATTACGAGGAGTGATAGCATGAAACTGTCCGAAGTGATGAAGAAAATCACTGTCAACGCTAGTTTTGACGGCGAAGTAGCAGGCGACGATTACATCCTGGCGCTGGACTGCACAGCCGAAGGAGACGCTGATCATCCGGATAAGTATGACGTGGCGTCCGTCCATGTCTCCAACTACGGCGCGGAACTGTCCCCTGAAACGGATTCTACCAATTTTTATTATGAAGGCTACACCAGCATGAAAAAGTCCACCAGCCGCAAGTTCAAGCCCGTGGGCAAGCGGCTCGCAGGGGATGCGTTCCAGGACTTTATCTGTTCCCATGCGATCAAATATGGCATTGGCAGCGCTGTCGTGCGTAGCTACGTATTCTTTTGCGCCCTCACCGGCAAGGGCGAGAAGGGTAAGGTGCTGATCCTGGTCAACAACGATGGCACCGCTGAGTCCGGTGCAATCGGCGACATCGATGCCGAACTGCAGGTCATCGGCACGCCCGAAGAATATACCTACGCCGCGTCTACCCAGGGCACTGGCGGCTGATTGCGAGGTGAATGACCATGGTGGTAACCATCAAAGAGCACCGCTATGACGTGGATTTTGACGACGTTCGCGTCATCGCGGCGGCAGATGACGGCAAGAGGGCAATTGTGGAGGCGAACGCCTCCCTACCGCCCGTGACGGACGCAAGCTATGGCAAGCGCCTGATTGATTTCCTGGACGTGGTCAAGGCAGCTATTGACGGCGTTGTGGGCGACGGCGCATCCGCCGAGTGCTTCGGCGACGCCTACAATTGGCGGGACATCTTGACCGGCTGGGTGGGTATCGTGGAGGCCAGCACCGCCAGCGCAGTGGAGACCGGCGCTGCGGCCGCCGAGCTGGTACATCGTGCGACCGCCTGCGTCACCGCCAGCAAGGCGAGTGGCCGCCAGCCTGTGCGCCTGGAATGACCTATCTGCTGACGGATGCGCTGCCGCATACCGTTGACGTGGGGGGCGTCCCGTACGAGGTCACGACAGATTTCAGGCTGTTCGTGGCCTTTGAGCGGGACGCCTTTTGCGACCGCTGGGACGCCGCCGCGGCCTGCAAAACGTTGGAGTGGTTTTACCCTGACGGCATCCCGGCGGACGTTCCGGCGGCGCTGGATGCATTCGTGGCGTTTTATCAGGGCGGCTTGTTCGACCCTGTGGACGCCGCAGGCAACCCCAACCGGCCTACCAACGGGCGCAAGTGCATCCCCTACGCATTTGACACAGATGACCGGCGCATCTATGCAGCCTTCCGCCGTCGCTATGGCATCGACCTGGCGGCGGTGGACTTGCATTGGTACACCTTCCGGGCGCTCTTGGGCGGCCTGTATGAGCCGGATTTTGAGACGGTCGTAGGGTATCGTGCTATGGACACGTCCCGAATGGATGGAGCACAAGAACGAGAGTATCGGCGGCTGCAAACTGCCTACGAGCTGCACAAGCCCGGCGATTGCGCGGCTGGCGGCGTAATTGACTGGGACGCATGGACGGCAGACAAGATACGACGATTGAGCGGAGGTGAGTGATATGGGCGCAGACGGCCACGTAAGGATTGAGATTTCCGGCGACAGTAAGCCGCTGGAACAGGACTTGCAGCGGGTCGAAAAAGAGGCTGACGACTCCCTGTCCGCCGTAAAAGAAGGCGCGCAAAAAGCGGAAGACGCCCTGAATGACATGGGGGAGGCCGCCAGAGACGCCTGTGACAGCAAAGTGACTGGCGGCCTGGAGGACGTGGCGGACGCCCTGGCGAATGTCGGAGATAACGCTGGTGACGCCGGTAAGGGCGTGGAGGACACGGGCAAAAAGGCGGAAAGCGTCTGGAAGAAGCTCGAAGGGATGTCCGAGAGCGCCGCCGAACTCCAGGACGCCCTGGCCAACACGGTCAAGCAGAGCGCTGCCACCATCGGTAAGACCTTTGCGGTGGTCGGCGCAGGCGTCACCGCTGTCGGCACAGCGACCGCCGGTGTGCTGGTCAACCTGGGCAACGGTTACAACAAGGCGGTGAACCAAATCGGCGCCTCCACGGGCGCCACCGGCAAAGAGTTGAAGCAGCTGGGGCAGATCGCCCAGAACGTGTATAGCCACAACTTTGGGGACTCCCTAGAGGATGTGGCGGACGGTATCTCCGTGGTGCGGCAGAACACCCAGCTGATGGGCAAGGAGCTGCAGGAGGCCACGGAGGCCGGGTTTGCCTTGCGGGACACTTTTGGATACGAGTTGAGCGAGAGCGCACGGACGGCCAGTGCGCTCATGAAGAACTTTAGCATTGACGCCAACAAGGCGTACAACATTATTGCCACCGGCGCGCAGAAGGGTGCAGACCAGAACGGCGACCTGTTGGATACCTTGAATGAATATTCAACCCAGTATGCAGCGCTGGGGTTGTCCGCCGACCAATTTGTCACCGGCCTGATCGCCGGCGCAGAGGCTGGCGTATTCTCCATCGACAAAGTGGGCGACGCCGTCAAGGAATTTAACATCCGTGCAAAGGATGGCTCAAAATCCACAACCGGCGCATTTGCAACCTTAAAGCTGAACGCGACCAAGACCATGCAGGCGTTTGCCAGCGGTGGAGACACGGCTCAGCGGGCGTTCTTCCAGGTCGTTCGGGCGTTGGAGGCAATGAAAGACCCGGTGGAGAAGAATCAGACCGCCGTGGCGCTGTTTGGCACGCAGTACGAGGACTTGGAGAAGACCGTCCTGCCGGTGCTGGCCAGCATGGAAGACGCGAGCAAAACCACCTATGACGCCCTGGGCGAAATCAACGAGATCAAGTACAAAGACCTTGGCTCGGCTCTTCAGGGGCTGAAACGCACCATTGAGGGCGCGCTCATCCCGTCGGCCAGCAAGATTGCCAGCGGCCCCATGATGTCCGCCATGCAGGAGCTGCAGAAGATGGCCAACGACCTGGCTAAGAGCATCAAGGCCGGGGAGTATGACAGCGTGTTTGAGGGGATTGCCGACGGCATTACCGGTGTTATCAGGATGCTGCCTAAGATCAGGGACGGTGTCCGCAAGATCGCTCCTGTGGTGTCCAATATTGCAGGCATCACCATGGATTTTTTGTCCGTTGTGGTCGACAATATCGACTTGGTGATTTCTGCAATCGCCGGTGTCGGTACCGCCATCGCGGCGCTGAAACTCCTGACCTTTATCGGCGATGTTACACAAGCCGTAAAGACACTAACCGCAGCGTTTTCGCTGTCGGCTGGCCCCATCGGGTTGGCTGTGGTGGCAATTGGGGCGTTGGCGGCGGTAATTACTGACGTTGCTATCTCTGGTGACAGCGCAAGCGACATCTTGCGAGACAACACGGAGGCGACTCAAAAGCTCCGAGAGGAAAGCGAAAAACTCACCGAAGAATGCGAGCGAAACCGGAAAGAACGTCAAAAGAATGCGGATGCTGCCGAGACGGAAACGGCGATGGCGGAAGAATATGCTAAAAAGCTCAGCGACTTGGCCGGAAAAGAAAATAAGAGCGCAAGCGAGAAAAAGAAGATGGCTAAGTACGTTGAGAAGCTCAACGACCTGCTGCCGAACTTGAACCTCAAGTATGATGAGGAAAAGGATCAGCTGAACAAATCCACTGACGCTATCTATCGCAACATCGACGCACTCAAAGAGCAGGCCAGAGTAAAAGCGTACACGAAAAATTACGAGGCTGCTGTGAAAGAGCAGGCCGAAGTAGAAAAAGAGCTGAACGATGCAAGGGTGCAGTACCACAAAAACTTGGAAGAACTGGACAGAGCGCAGCGGAAGTTAAACGCTGTCTCGCCGGCAGACCAACCTGCGCTCTATGACAAACTCTCTGCGAAGGTCAATATTGCCAAGAAGAACGTGGAAGAAAGCAAAAAAGCGTTTGACGACCTATCCGACAGCAACAAAAAATTGACCTCTGACATGGATTATTGGTGGGAGAAAGCAGAGGGAGAGACAGAAGCCAAAGCAATTGCTGACAACCTGAATAAGCTGGCAGACATTGCAGAGGAAGCGGGCATCAAGCTGCCGAAAAGCGTGAGCGAGGGTGTCAAATCCGGGAAATATCAGATGGCCGAAAGCGTCGATGAATTGAAACGCCTCATCGACTTTGACGCCGCTATCCAGAAGGCCGGATTGCAGGGGGTGAAAATCCCACAAAACCTATCTGCCAGCGTCAACAGCGGGCAGATTTCCGTGTCCGACGCTGTTGCCAGATTGAACAACCTTGCCAAGTTTGACAAGATGGCCAACGAAGCAAAATCCATCGGTACGAAGGTGCCGAAGGAGCTGCGCAAAGGAATCGCCAACGGCACACTATCGGTAGAAGAGGCGTCAAAGCGCCTGGAGAGCGTTGCTAAGTTTGACCAAATGGCCAAAAATGCCGGCGTGAGTGGCACGAAGGCTACCAAGGAACTGCGCGGCGGCATTATCAGCGGCAAGGTCAATGTAGAGGATGCTTGCAAGCAACTGACGAGAGCGGGGGCAAAAGCCCTGGATCCGGACGGGCGAGCGGCAAAACCCGGCAAAATGACCGCCAAAGAGTATGCAGATGGTATGTTGCGGCGGAAGAGTAATGTGACCAGCGCGGCGAAAGAGCTGCGTGAAGGCGCAGTCAGAGAAGCTGCAAAGGGCGAGGCAAAGTTTGAAAACGTCGGCAAGTCTCTCGCGTCTGGCCTCGCAAGAGGTATCTTGTCCGGCGTTGGCAAAGTCATCTCCGCCGCTGAATCCATCGTGGAGAAAGGTGTGGCAGCGGCGAAGAAAAAAGCTGATGTCAATAGCCCATCCAAAGTCATGCGCGACCAGGTCGGCCTGCCGCTCGCGGAAGGCCTGGAAGTCGGGATGCACAAAGGCGCCCCACAAGTTGCTTCCGCTGCTGCTGATATGGTCGATGACGCCGTAGACTCTGCAAACGCCGCCGCCGCAAAAGCCAAAATCGACACAAGCAAGCTGACCCTGTCCCCGGCGGAAGCCCAAGCCGCCATTGCGGCCAACATCGACAGCATGAGCGCCCAGGCCAAACTGGCGGTGCAGTACGAGATGGACCGTCGCGCGGCCAGCGTGGCAGTCCAGGCGGCTGCTGCCCCCACGTACAACGACAGTCAGGTGGTGGGGCTGCTCCATCAGCTGCTAGCTGAGACCAAGGCGGGCAAGGTCATCCGAGTCAACCAGCGGGAGCTGGGACGCACCGTCCAGCAGTGGGAACGGCGCATGAACAACGTCACAGGAGGGATGTAAGTGCTGACCATCAATGGCGTGAGCTACAATAAATATCTGACGGCCTGCACAGTGTCCCAGGTGACACGCAGCGAGACCGTCATCAACACCCTGGCCGGGACGCAGTATCCGTATGGTACCGGCAAAGGGTACGAGGCGGCAATGACACTGTCGCTCGTCCCGACAGATGTCGTGCGCAGCCTGACCCATGCAATCACCGGCGCAGGGACGACGTTCGTGGCGTCCTTTTTGGGCGGCGGAGCGGAGACTATTGGCCGCACCTGCAGGGCGTCCAATGTGACTACGGCGCTGCAAAACGTAGTCGATGGCGGACACTGGACGGTGTCCTTCACCGTCATCACCGTGGACTAGGAGGCAAAGAGATGATTGAGACCAACGCGGCCTGGAAACGGATCGCAATCGACCCGTACCACCACACGACGTTTGACTTGACCGTGGACGGGCGGAAGATCCCGCCGGACAGGATTGCGCTGTCCCCGGAGATCACATCGGCGCTCTACACCGACCGGTGGAGCGTCGGCAACGTGGCGTCCAGCTGTCTGACGGTCACCTACCTGCCTGACCCGATGGTCACCAGACCGAAAAGGGCGGCGAGGGTACAGATGAGGTGCACCATCTGGCCGAGGGACGGCGACTGGGTGCTGGCGGATGAGTCCGGACAGTCCATTGTGACGCAGTCTGGTCAAGAGATTTGGCTGATGGACACCCAGACCATCACCATCGGCACCTGGTACATCAACACCAGAGCGACGGATGCCCGAGGCTGGGTGACGCTGACCTGTTATGACAAGATGCTCCGTCTGGGCAAATACACGGTCAAGAAGGCAGCTAAAAAGCACGGCGTGAAGCTGACGTATCCGGTGGACATGTTCCAACTCTCTGCCCTGGCCGCAAAGGTCACAGGGCTGGCAGAGCCGTCCCTGGAGGACGCTTGTGGGCTGGAATTTACCAAGGATGACGTCGAGGAACTGACCGTGCGGGAAGCGCTGGGCTATGTAGCTGCCGCAAACGGGGTGAACCTGATAGCTGACGCCGATGGGACGGCAATGGTGGCGCTGCATTACGGCAGCTACAATTATGACGGCCCGTATATCTACACGTCGGGAGACGACACGCACGAGCTGGTGGACGAGACCGGCGAACGTATCGTGTATTACGACGAGGACTCTGCAGCGGTGTTTTTGGAGTCCTCCCGCATAGCGGAGCTGGACCTTGGCGAGACGCTGCCGGAGGTCACCGCCGTTGAGGTCAGCGGTCCCGATGACGACGCAACATGGACGGCAACAGCCGATGGAGTGACAATGCTCGGCACGACGTACACGATCGACTGGCCGCTCTCCTGCGGCAGTCAGCAGGTGGCGAACCAGATGATTGACGCCATCGGGTATTTTGCGTATACGCCCTGGGACGCTCGCAGCGTGCTGCTGGATCCCAGCGTCCAGGTGGGCGACATTGTAATTGTGGACGGCGTGGAGACTGTCATCTCGGACATCACAGCCACTTGCGGCGGCACATATGTCGCAGACTGTGGGGCGGCTGGCGACTATGCTGCTGCCGAAGAGCTATAAGGAGGTATTTATGGCAAAACGGATTTGGGAGTTTTCGGCGCTGAATCAGATCAGTGACGATACTAAGTTTTTGGTGAGCCAGGGCGAAAACACGCGCGTTGTCCCTGGCTCGCTCATCAATCAGATTGCTGCCCGCATCGACTCTGTCATTGCAGGCAGCACGACAGAGGTCAGCGCCGCCGAAATTGCTGACGCCAGAGTGCAGGCGAACGGCCAAACGGCGACGTCTCTTGGCAACGCGATCCGGTGGGTATACAACGCGCTGCTCGCCGAAGAGCATGCGACGTATACCGAGTTTTCTGGGGGTGTCTTGTCGGACGGGTCACTGACGGTGACCCAGCGGCCGGGACTGTGTTTTATCACCGGCAACATCACGCTGTCCAAGAGCATCGCCGATTGGAAGACTATCCTGGACAGCACGGAGATCCCTGCCCCTCAGCATGGCAGACTGGTGCCATTCGAGGCGTCCCAGTGGGGCACCAGCTACGCCCGTACCCTGCGCGGGAAGATTACGCCGGACGGCGAGTTGCAAATCGTCTATGGCGTCGCGGGGAACTATGTGATTAACGTTTGCTATCCCATTGAGTGAGGTGCACCATGGATAAGCGTACACGAGCAAAATTTACGGCGCTTACGGCGAGGGTGAACGCGCTGGAGAAGAGCATGACCACCGGCATCTCCGCCAAAGGGGTGCCCAAGGGTGGCAATACTGGCCAGGTACTGGCCAAACGCACAGACGCTGATTACAGCACGGAGTGGGTTGATGCGCCAGAACCGGCAGCCATCACCAACGCTGAGCTGGCAAAAATTTTGACATAAGGAGGCAGCTATATGGGATTTTTGAACCCCGACGGGGTACTGTACCTCTGGGAAAAGGCGAAGTCGTTCTTTGCTCCTAAGAACGCAGCATCGGCAACGGAAAACGGACTTATGACGTCGGCGGACAAGGTAAAGCTGGATGGGATTGCGACAGGCGCGAACAAGTACGTCCACCCGCCGTACACGCCGAAGGAGTCAGGGCTGTACAAGATTACAGTGGATGGCACCGGCCACGTCAGCGCCGTAGAACTGGTAGCCAAAGCGGACATCACGGGGCTGGGCATCCCGGAGGCGAATACCACCTACGAGGTGTTTGGGAGCAACAAGGATGGCCTGGTCCCTGGCTGTGCGCCGAACCAGATGAGCAACACGTTGTATCTGACCAATCATGGCACCTGGACAGGCATTGACCGCCTGTCTGGCTTTACGTTAGACGAATTGTCCGACACGGTATATACCGGCATCATGTACCTGCAAGCAGGAGACAACGTCGCGGTCGAGCCCGTCACAAATGAGATGGGCGCGCCTGGCGTCAAAATCTCCGCCACGGGCGGCACCCAGAGCTACGCCCCGGCCACCCAGACCGAGGACGGCCTCATGTCCAGCACGGACAAAACCAAATTGGACGCGCTACCGAACAATGATACACTGGCGATCACCTACGCCAAGAAGTCGGACATCACCAATATGTACCGCTACAAGGGCAGCGTGGCGGCAGCTGCCAATCTGCCCACCACCAGTCTGACCGCAGGGGACGTGTACAACATCGACGCCGCCAGCAGCTACGGTCCGGCGGGTACCAACGTGGCGTGGACGGGAGCGGCTTGGGATGCACTGGGTGGGTTGCTGACCATCGACGCCATCACCAATGCCGAACTCGACGAAATCTGTGTGTAAGGAGGGGCGGCAAAATGCCGTGGCTTGACAAAACAGGCGTGACGCATTTGTGGTCAAGAATTAAGACCCACATCGATAGCGTGGTGCCGAAAGCAAATTACAGCACCAACACCTACACCAGTTTTTCCGGCAGCGTGCTGTCGTCCGGGTCGGTGACGGTGACTAAAAAGCTGGGCGTGTGCTATATCAGCGGCACGCTGGCCGTATCCAAGAGCATCAGCGCCTGGACCACCATCCTGCCCAGCTCCAAGGTCCCGGCACCGCAGCACGGGGAGTTGGTGCCGTTTGACGCGTCCCAGTGGGGCACCAGCTA
>JABLTK010080204.1_pt1 | contig 14988 bp, 14 predicted proteins | sample 7160131 | NCBI WGS metagenome assembly JABLTK01 (sample SAMN14651221, study PRJNA627086) | human gut metagenome | isolation source: feces | host: Homo sapiens
CGCCCTCCGCCGCGCGGGCGATTTCATTCAGCGCGTCCCCGTCCGCCTCGCGCCCGATGCCGTGCAGCACGGTGCGCAGACGTTCGATGATCGTATCGACCGATATGCGCTTGAAATCAAAGCGCTGGCAGCGGGACAGGATCGTGGCGGGCAGCTTTTGCGGTTCGGTGGTCGCTAGAATGAAAACCGCGTGCTCCGGCGGCTCTTCCAGCGTTTTCAAAAGCGCGTTGAAAGCACCGCTAGACAGCATGTGTACTTCGTCGATGATGTATACCTTGTATTTCGTCAGCGTGGGCGGATATTTGATCTTATCGCGCAGCTCGCGGATTTCATCCACGCCGTTGTTCGATGCCGCGTCGATTTCCATTACGTCCATGCAGGTTTCGTTTTTCAGCGTGCGGCAGATTTCGCATTCGCCGCAGGGATCGCCGTCCTTTGGGTGCAGGCAGTTGATCGCGCGGGAAAGCACCTTCGCCGCCGTGGTTTTGCCCGTGCCGCGCGTGCCGCAGAACAGATAGGCGTGGGCGATGCGGCCGCTTTCCACCTGCCTGCGCAGCGTGCGCACGATTGCATCCTGTCCCACGATTTCGGAAAATGTATCCGGCCGCCATGCGCGATACAATGCCTGATAGCTCATCTGAAAACCTCCTGCCCCAATATGCTTCTATTTTACCGCATTTTGCGCAATAAGGAAAGCCCCTGATTAAATTCGCAATATTTTGTCAATCGGGGATAAAAATGTGGTATACTTACAGTTGGAGAACAGCATTACCACGAAGGATGAACGATATGGATATGAATATGAAGAAAATCAGAATCATCAATACCGGCGGTACATTTTCATCGCGTCCGAGCGAAAAGGGACTGGTGCCGGAGCTGACCGGCCGCGATATATCGCATCTGCTGGATGAATTTTCGGATTCCGTTTCGGCGGAAATTCAGGATTACTGCGCGCTGGACAGCGCCAATATTCTGCCCTCGGACTGGCACAATCTGGCGGAAAGCATCGCCTCCTGCGCGCACGAATGCGATGGCGTGGTGATCATCCACGGCACGGACACCATGGCGTACACGGCTTCCATGCTTTCATTTATGCTGCTGAACATTCCGATTCCCGTGGTGATGACCGGCAGCCAGATGCCGCTGGGCGTACCGATGAGCGACGCCGAGGATAATTTCCGCTGCGCCATGTGGATGGCGATGCGCGGCGCGGGCGGCGTATACATCGCGTTCAACCGCAAGATTCTGCTGGGATGCCGCACATCGAAGGTGCGCACGATCAGCTTCGATGCGTTCGAAAGCATCAATTATCCTGCCGTCGGCGAGGTAAACGCGTTCGGTTTGCACCTCAGATCCATGGAGCGGCGCGCCGGTCTGCCCTTTGCGCCGGATACCCGCTATTCCGATCGAATCGCCGTGCTCAAGCTGTTTCCCGGCATGCCGCTGGATATTTTCCGCCTGCTGCGCGATCGGGGTTATGAGGGCATCTATGTCGAGGGCTTCGGTCTGGGCGGCGTGCCGTTCCGCAAGCACGATATGACCGCCGAAATTCGCAAGGCTTCCGATGAGGGTCTGCCCATACTGGTGGGCAGCCAGTGCCGGTACGAGGGCAGCAATCTGACCGTCTATGAAACGGGGCGGCGCATACTGGATTGCGGCGGCATTCCGGTGCACGATATGACGCAGGAATCCGTCGTCGCCAAGCTGATGTGGTGTCTGGGGCAGACCAAGCGCCGCGATGATGTATGCCGCATCTTCTCCCAAAATATCTGCGATGAGATTACATTGGGGTGATGCATTTACAAATAAACGCCGCGCAGAAATATTCTTACATTTCTGCGCGGCGTTTGTTTGTCATTTTTCGTATCCGTCGATCACGTCCATCACCGGAATGCCGAGGCTTCCAAGCTTTTCGCGAACGGAGGCGTAGAGCGGAACGCAGTCGAGCGCATCCGCGGTGTGCGCGTCCACGCCGATGATCGAACGGACGCGGTACTGCGCGGCGACATTCCAGAATTGCGGGCTGCAATAGCCGATATAGCCCCGCGCCCAAGCGGTTTCAAGGCGCTTATGCCCCAGCAGATTGTATTCCAGCGGCAGGTTCAGCCGCTGCGCGGCTTCGCAGATCGCGCGGCACATCTCATCGGCGGCGGAATCAAACTCCGCATAGCGATGCAGCGCCAGATCGGGGTGCGCAAGGTAGGTAAACAGGCCGCTTTCCATGCCGTAAATCGTGGCCTGCGCGTACCGCTCCAGATCGCGTGGACGGGCAGATTGACCAAAATAGAAGCCGTTGTTTTCATCGGTCGTATCGTAATGGTTGCCCAGAATCACATAATCCAGTTCGCGATCGTGCTTCGTGCGCTCCAGCCAGTCGAAATAGGCGGGGAAGGCTTCGCATTCCAGACCGATCATGATGCGAATCCGATCCGCGTATTTATCGCGCAGGCGGCGCAGCGTATCGATGTAATTGTCCAGATCGCCGACCGTCATGCGAATGCCGGATACGAAATCCGTCGCATACGGCCACGGCGTGTGATCCGCGAAGCCCAGGCAATCATAGCCCTGATCGATGGCGCGCAGAATGTATTCCTCCTCTGTGCCCTCAGCGTGATGGCAGCGGTAGGTGTGCGAATGAAAATTGGCAAGGTAAACATCGGGAAGCAGGGGATTCATGGCGGTACCTCCAACCTTAGTATGTACTCATTATACGCTTCAAAAATGATGGGGCGATTAAGTCTGCTTTATGGAAACGCATACTTGCAATTCGCGTCTTGCGCAATGGCGGGAAACGATATATAATGTAGGCAAATCAAAAATGGGAGATAAAACATATGAAAATTGTTGTGCTGGATGGATATGCCGCCAACCCCGGCGATCTGAACTGGGACGCAGTTCGCGGCGATCATGAATTTGTATTGTACGATCGCACCGCGCCGGAGGATACCGCCGCGCGCATCGCGGATGCGGATATTGTGCTTACCAATAAAGTGATTCTGAACCGCGAATTGATTCAAAACGCAAAGAATCTCAAATACATCGGCGTACTGGCGACGGGCTATAACGTTGTGGATACCACCGCAGCGCGCGAATGCAATGTGATCGTGACGAACATTCCCGCCTACAGCACCGATTCCGTGGCGCAGATGGTGTTTGCGCTGCTGCTGGAAATCTGCCATCACGTCGGCCATCACAGCGAACGCGTGCGCGCGGGCGCATGGTCTGCCTGTCCGGATTTCTGCTTCTGGGATTATCCGCTGATCGAACTGGCGGGCAAAACCATGGGCATCATCGGCTACGGCAGAATCGGTCATCGCGTGGCGGAAATCGCCCGCTGCTTCGGAATGCGCGTGATCGCGTGGACGCGCACGCCCCGCGACCCCGAATGCGTATCGCTGGATGAACTGCTGGCGCAGAGCGATGTGATTTCGTTGCACTGCCCGCTGTTCCCCGAAACGAAAAATCTGATCCGCCGCGAAACCATCGAAAAGATGAAGGACGGCGTGATCATCATCAATACCTCGCGCGGCCCCGTGGTAAACGACGCCGATCTGCGCGATGCGCTGTTGTCCGGCAAGGTATATGCGGCGGGCGCGGATGTGGCGTCGGTGGAGCCGCTGCCCGCGGATAATCCGCTGATGGGGCTGGAAAACATGTTCTATACGCCGCACATCGCGTGGGCGACCTACGAAGCGCGCTGCCGTTTGATGGACATCGCGGCGAAGAACATTCAGGCGTTCGTTTCGGGCGCGCCGATCAACGTGGTGAACTGAAGTATGCGTCATTTCGAAGGGATTCCGAAGCTTTGGCATCGGAGCCCTTTCTTTTTTTGCGCCATGCTGCATACAATGCCATCAGTAAGTATCGGGGGGAATGAAGATGCAGGAAGGATCCGGCGCGCACAGCTTTACTTTGAAGGATCGCGCCCATGCGGAGATCACCGGCGTTACGGATGTGGATTGCTTTAACGATCAGGCGGTGGTGTTGATTACGCAGCTGGGCGCGATGACCATCACGGGCAGCAATCTGAACATTTCGCATCTGAGCCAGCAGGAGGGCAAGCTGATCGTGGACGGCGAATTTGATTCCATCGAATATTCCGCGAAGCCGCGCGAGAAAAAGGGCGGGCTGTTTTCGCGGCTGACGCGCTGAATGCTGTTCGCAACGGTGGGACAACTGCCGAAGCTTATGCTGATGGCGGCGGCGGGGGCGATCGTGGGCTGCGTGTACCTTCTTTTGCGCTTCGTGCGCGGGCGCATCTGCGCGGGGTTCTGGCTGGGGCTGATCTGCGATCTGATCTTCGGTGCGGCGGCGGCGGTAATCCTGTGCGCAGGTCTGGTGATTTCGGATGGCGGCCGTGTACGCGCGTATCAGCTGGCGGGCGCCGGCGCGGGATTTCTGGCGACGATGGTGGGGTTCGCGCCGGCGATGCGCGCGATTGTGACCAGAATATGCGCGAAATTGTGCGGAATCCGTAAAAAACGTTGGTTTCTTGTCTTGTTTCGATAAAGGAAACCGAGGCGCGCACAACGAAATTATTAACACACAGATTATCAAACGTTCGATGGAAAGGGGGGCGGAGCGATGCAGCGCAGAATCCGCGTTCGGCCGCGCTTTTTTTTACTGATTCTAATGGTGATGCTGATCTGCTTCGCCGTAAGCTTTGCCGTGGCGCAGTCGCGCTACAGTCAGGCCAGCGGGCGCGTGTCCGCGCTGACGGAGCAGCGCAACGAACTGATGTCCCGCCAGAGCGATTTGAACGATCAGCTCGCCTATGTAAAGACCGACGATTACGTGATTCGCGTCGCGAGGGACGAACTGAGCCTGATCATGCCCGGCGAATATCGATACGTGGCCAGCTAACGCCATATTGCCCGCCCTTCGGGGCGGCTTTTTTATTGACAATCCATCTTTATAAATGCTATACTTTTTTGGAATAGATATCGGAAGTGATACGATGGGACTCAAGGCGATTGTCAAGAAGAATCGGGCGGTGTACCGGCTGGCGAACGCGGTGCGGAAGCTGCCCTATCCGCTGATTCGCGCCTATATGGCGGCGTGCCATGCGCTGCGCGGCGTGGACGGCAAAAAGGTGTATTTTTCCAGCTTCTCCGGCAAGCTCTACAATGAAAATCCGAAATACGTATGCGAAGCGCTGCACGAAATCGCGCCGGACGCAAAGATCGTATTCCGCCTGAATGCGCAGGGGATGCGCCAGACGGACGTGCCCGCGTATGTGCATAAGGTTTCGCAGTATTCGCCGCGCGCCCTGTATCATATGGCGACCGCGCGCGCGGTGGTAAAGAATGCTTCGCTCGCGCCGTACATGCGCACATGGCCGGATCAGAAATACATACAGCTGTGGCACGGCGATCGCGGGCTGAAAAAAATCTGTCTGGATATGGAAAACGCCGATCCGAAGCGGTTCACCGATCGATTCTATATGAATCTGGGCGTGTGCGGATCGGATTTCGGGCGCGATATCTATATGCGCCGCGCGTTTGGCTACACGGGCGAGCTGCTGGAGTGCGGCTATCCGAAGAACGATCTTCTGATCCGGAATCCGCCCGAAGTGTGCGCTGCGGTGCGCCGCGAATTGAACATTGATCCGGATGCGCGCGTGCTTCTGTACGCGCCCACGTTCCGCCAGAAGGAAACGGGCAGCGCCGCGCGCGCGGGCTTCAGCCTTTCGGCGCTGCGCGATGCGCTGGAAGCGAAAACGGGTCAAAAATGGGTGACGCTCTCGCGCGGACATACGCTCAACACGGGCGTGCGCTCCGATGGCGATCTGGATGCGAGCGTCTATCCGGATGTGAGCCGCCTTTTGCTGATTACCGATATGCTGATTACGGATTATTCGTCCATCGCGGGCGATTATCTGCTGTTGAACCGCCCGATCATATTGTATCACGCGGATCGATGCGCGTATGAAAGCGATGATCGATCGCTTTTGTTCGATCCCGAAGCTTCGCCCTATCGCGTGGCGCACAACCCGCAGGAACTTACGGAAATCGCCTGCAATTTCGGCGATGCCGCGCAGAACTGCCGCGAACTGGCGGCGTTCTACGGCGTGCGGGAAACGGGGCGCGCATCGCAGATCGTGGCGGAGCGCATTGCGGAATGGATTGGGGAGAAGAAAAATGGGTAAGCTGTTTCGCGCAGTGCGCACGCGGCTGCGCCGGAATAAAAAAATCTACAAGCTGCTGGGCGGCGTATACGGCGTTCGCAGAAATACCATAAGCGCGCTGGCGCGCCTGCGGTACGGGATCGATCCCAATATGGCGCTGTTCTGCGCCTTCGAACAGAAGAGCTACGGCGATAACCCGCGCTATATTTCCGAAGCGCTGCACCGGCTGCGCCCGCAGACCGACATCGTATGGATGTTCGATGATATCGCCGCCGCGAAGAAGAAATATCCCATCCCGGATTACGTGCGCTGTGTGCAGACGCTTTCGCGGGAGGGCTATGCCGCCACGGGGCGCGCGCGCGTGCTGGTGGATAATTATAACAAGCGCGCGTATATCCGCCTGAAAGCGCCCGAACAGGTGTACATACAGACGTGGCACGGCGATCGAGCGTTTAAAAAGGTGGGCTACGATATCGGCATTCCCCGCGCAAAGATGTGTGAAGAAAAGTATTGCGCACTGGGCATCTGCGGATCGGACTACGGCGAACGCCAGTTCCGTTCGGCGTTCCATTACAAGGGCGAAATCATGCGCTGCGGCTATCCGAGGAACGATATTCTGGTGCGGAATGATCCCGCCGAGGAAGCCGAGATCCGCGTGCGCCTGGGCGTTTCCGCCGATATCGGAATCCTTCTGTACGCGCCCACCTTCCGTGACAGCGATGCGCGTGCGCATCGCGCCATGCCGGTTCCGCTGGATCTGGGGCATGTGCTGGATAAGCTGTCCGCCAAAACGGGGAAGGATTGGATCTGCCTGACCCGCGCGCACTATCTGTCCTACGGCATTACCGATGCGCGGCAGGACGCGCGCATTCGATCCGCGACGGATTATCCCGAAATGGCGGAACTTCTGCGCGCTGCGGACGCGCTGATTACCGATTATTCCTCCTGCGCGGGCGATTACGCGCTGCTGCGCCGCCCGATTTTCCTGTATCAGAATGATCTTACGGATTATGTGGAAAACAGCCGCAGGCTGTATTTCGATATGGCGGATTCGCCCTACTGGGTATCGCGCACGCCGGAGGAGATGGATGCGCTGATCGATGCTTACACGCCGGAATCCGCGCGCGAAAACTGTGATGCGATCCTCGCGTTCTACGGCGAATGCGAATCCGGCCGCGCTGCGGAGCAGATTGCGGAATATATCATCGATAAGCTGCAATAAGAAATAATCAGAATAATATCCGCGCAGTTCCGCGATTCGGAGCTGCGTGGATATTTGACAATTGCACCTGCCGATGTTATACTTAATCTGTAACATTATGTAAATATGGAGATTCACATGAACCGAATTCAATCGGCGGTGGTGATCGGCGGTACCAGCGGGCTGGGCAGATCGATCGCCCTCGCGCTGGCGGCGTCGGGCGCGCGCGTTACCGTTTTCGGGCGCAGAATTCCTGATGCGGCGGAGAATAACATAGAATATCAGCGGCTGAATCTGCTGTGCGATTCGCTGGATGCGGTCGCGGCGCATTTGGACGCGGATGCGCTGATCTATGCGGCGGGGCTGGGCAGAATCGCGCCGTTTGAAGATTTGACGGATGGCGAAATCATCGTAGACTTCCGCACCAACGCGGAAGCGTTTGCCCGCGTGCTGCACATGTTTCAGCCGCGGCTGACGGGTGAGCGCGATTTCTTCTGTGCGGCGATTACATCCATCACGGGGCTGATTTCATCCCCGATGTTCTCCATCTACGGCGCGACCAAGGCGGCGATGTGCAGCCTGATCGAATCGGTAAATGCCGAGCTTGCTGCGCAGGAGAAAGTAAACCGCATATTGAACGTCGCGCCTGGCATGATTCCCGGAACGGGCTTTTACGGTGCGAAGGACGATCCGGCGCAGACGATGGAACTCGCCCGCCAGATCATCGATGCGATGCTGGCGCGCAGGGATCGCTTCATTCCGAAATATGACGAGGTATATCGCGGCGTGCTGGAGCGGTATCATGCCGATCCCGCGCGCTTCGGCGTGGAAAGCTATCACTATAAGTGCGGCAGTGGCAGAGTATCCGCAAAATCCAATCTGAAGATCGGCTTTCTGTCCGGCACATTCGATTTGTTTCACATTGGTCATCTGAATCTGTTGCGCCGCGCGAAGCGGTATTGCGATTATCTGATCGTGGGCGTGCATCCGCCGGGATCATCGCACAAGAACAAGCCGACGTTCATTCCGCTCGAGGAGCGCATGGAAATCGTCGGCAGCATCAAATATGTGGATCAGGTCGTGGTCACGCTGGATGAGGATGATGCGATGTACGATCTGTACCCTTACGATTATCTGTTCGTGGGCAGCGATTACAAGGGCACGGAACGCTTCAACCGCTATGAACAGCGCCTTACGCCGCTGGGCGTAAAGATTATCTATTTTCCCTATACGCAGGGCACCAGCAGCACGCAGCTGCGCGATGCGCTGACGCGAAACAAATAGGAGGGCACGCATGAATATCGCATTGATTATCGCAGGCGGCAAGGGACTGAGGATGCAGCAGGAGATTCCCAAGCAGTTTATCACTGTGAATGAAAAGCCGGTGATCGTATACACCATGGAAGCGTTTCAACGCCATGCAGATATCGACGCGATCGCCGTGGTGTGCATCGAAGGCTGGGAAAACATTCTGGCGGCCTATGCAAAGCAATACCACATCACGAAGCTGCGCCACATCATTCCCGGCGGCGAAAACGGGCAGGGTTCGATTCGCAACGGCGTGTTTGAACTGGAAAAGCATTACGGGCGGGATGATCTGGTGCTGGTGCACGATGCGATTCGCCCGATGCTGTCCACCGAAATTATTTCTTCCTGCATTGCCACCGCCACGCAGTATGGCTCCGCCATCGCCGTGGTTCCCTGTCAGGAGGCCATGCTGGAAACGCAGGATCAGATTTCCACAAATTCCAGCTACCCACGCGCCAATCTGAAGCGCACGCAGACCCCGCAGGGCTTTCCGATCGGCGTGCTGGCGGACGCGCATCGCGAAGCGCTGGAACGCGGCATCACCAATTCCATCGCCAGCTGCACGCTGATGGTGGAGCTGGGCAAAACGATTTATTTTTCGGCGGGCTCGGAAAAGAACATCAAGCTGACCACGCCGGAGGACATCGATATCTTCCGCGCGCTGCTGACCCTGCAGAAATAACGCCGATCGAGGTAAACTATGGCTGAGCTTTCGATTCGTGAAATCCAATTGAGCTGCTTCGGCGTGATGAAGGCGTTCGACGCCTTCTGCCGTGAAAACAACCTGACCTATTTCCTGTCCGGCGGCACGCTGCTGGGCGCGGTGCGCCACAAGGGCTTTATCCCGTGGGACGATGATGTGGATCTGATGATGCCGCGCGCGGACTATCAGCGGATGCTTACGATCCCGTTTCCGAATGAAAATTACGGCTTCTTTTCGCTGGAGGCCATGCCGAAGTATTCCCGCGCGTGGGTGCGCATGACCGATAAGCGCACGAAGCTGACCAACATTACGCGCTTTACCGGCGATACGATGGCGACCTACATCGATATCTTTCCCATCGACGGCATTCCCGCCGGAAAGTGGGCTTCGAAATGGTATTTTGCGCGCATTCGCATTCTGGATGCGCTGTGCAAATGCTCCAAGCGCAATTTCCTTTCGCCGGGCGAGCGTTTTTCCCGCCTGAAGAAGGTGCTGCGCGTGCTGCTTGCGCCCATCGGCGCGCATCGGTTTGCCGTGTGGATGAATCGGGTCGCGCGGCGCTATCCCTTTGAAACCAGCGCGTATCGCGGCGTGACGATGGTTACGCATTACGGAATGCGCGAAATGATGCCCGCGGAGGTATTCGATCATGCCGTGGACGTGGAATTTGAAGGGCTGAAAATGCCCGCGCCCGTGGGCTATGATACGTATCTGACCAAACTGTACGGCGATTATATGACTCCACCGCCTGCGCATCAGCAGATGAGCGATCATATGTCGGTGTACGCGAAGAAGGAAGATAAATGAACATTCAAAGCGATCTTTTTCAATCGGAGCTGCGCGATATCGCGCGTCTGCCGCTGCCGTATGCAGATTTTGCGAATAAAACCGTGGCGGTGACCGGCGCGGGCGGGCTGATCGGGCGCTATATGCTCTATGCGCTGGATGCGATCAACCGGGCGCATCATTTGAACCTGCGCCTTATCGCGCTGTGCCGCAATCCGGAGCGCACGATGCGCCGGCTTTCCGGCATTGAAAATCTTACGTACATGCAATACGATGCGCGGCTTCCGCTGAATGCGGAATTGACCGCCGATTACATATTGCACGCTGCTTCGAACGCGCACCCGATCGCCTTTTCCGGCGATCCCGTGGGCACGATGCAGGCGAACGTGCTGGGCACGATGAACCTTCTGGAAGCGGCGCGCCGGTGCAATGCGCGCTTCCTGATGTGCTCCACCGGCGAAATCTACGGCGAAAATCCCGCGATCGATGCGTTTTCCGAAACGGATTTCGGCATGGTGAACCCCATGAATCCGCGATCCTGCTATCCGGAGGGCAAGCGCGCCGCGGAAACGCTGTGCGCCTGCTATGCCGCGCAGTACGGCGTGCACGCCATGGCGGCGCGGATCACCTATACCTATGGGCCGACCATTACCGATGAAAGCAGCCGCGCGGACGCGCAGTTTCTGCGGCGCGCGATGGCGGGGGAGGACATCGTTTTAAAGAGCAGCGGATCGCAGGTGCGCTCCTACTGCTACGCCGCGGATACGATATCCGCGCTGATTACCCTGCTGCTGGTGGGCGAGGCCAATCAGGCGTACAACGTCGCCAACCCCGATTGCAGCGTGAGCATCCGCGAATACGCCGAAACGCTGGCGCGCATCGCGGGCGTGCGCGTGATCTTCGAACTGCCGCCGGATCAGGAAAGGGCGGGCTATTCCAAAGTAAATCGCGCCGTGCTGAACGCCGAAAAACTGATGCGCCACGGCTGGAAGCCGAAATACGATCTGGCGACCGGACTTGCGCATACGATCGAAATCTGCAAATAAAAAAAACGCTTTGCGGAACTTAATTGGTTTCCGCAAAGCGTTTTTCGTATGGGTTTGTTATTTTACGGTCAGTCCCGCCAGCGCCTGTTCGATCACGGGCTGCATGGCATCCTGTGCATCCTGCGCGCAGGAGAAGGTGAAGGCGATGATGGTGGTATCGTCCACGAAATAGTTCGCCATCAATACGATCTGGCCGTCGCTGCCCGCGGCGGTGATGCACGCGAACTGATTTGCGTTGTAGGCGGCTACTTCGGCGGTCAGACCGGCGGCAACGGCTTCCGCGCACAGCGCGGCGGCGTCGGAGGGCGCGCTGATCCTGGTTTCGGTGACGATCGCCATCGCGGTGCCGTCGGGATTTACGTATGCGCCCAGCAGCCGGCTGCCCTCGTCGGAATATTCCGCGTTGAGGGAAGTCCAGTCCGCGGGCAGGCGGGTAACGGCGCGGCCTTCGCCCAGATTCATTTCAGCATAGGTATCGTCCTGCGCGACTTTTACCGTCTTTACGGGCGCTTCGGCAACGGCTGCCATCGCAGCGCACAGCAGAACGGCGATCAGCACAGCAAAAATTTTCTTCATAGCAATCCACCTCAAAACAAGAATCCGGCGAAGAATCGCCGCTCGATTTTCAATTATAGCACACATTCCACAAAACAACAATGAATATGACAGAATATGACAAAACTTAACTCTTGCGGACGCTGCGGAAAACCTGCGCCGCGGTGGCTTGAGATGCGCGCGGATTCGTGGTATAATCATATATACCATATATCTGATGCGGACGGGAGAGGATTGACTTTGTTGAAAAAGCTGCGCGAGGGTGAAATCTGGAATGCGATTCTGATCGTTCTGGGGCTGGCGTTCTGCGCGTTGGGATACAATCTGTTTCTGATTCCGAACAACATCGCCGCGGGCGGGTTTACCGGACTTGCGCAGTTGATCAATTCCGCCACAGGCTGGCCGGTGGGCGTGGTATCGCTGTGCCTGAATGTGCCGCTGTTCGCGATTTCAATGAAATCGCTGGGGCTGCGGTTCGGTCTGCGTTCGCTGATCGCCACGATCGGGCTTTCGCTGCTGTTGGATAATGTCGCGCTGGTGCGCTTTACCGATGATCTATGGCTTTCCTCATTGTACGGCGGTCTGCTGTGCGGCCTGGGCTTCGGCGTGATTCTGCGCGGCAACGCGACCACCGGCGGCACCGATATGCTCGCCAGCCTTTTGCACCGGCTGATTCCGTCCCTTCGGGTCAGCGTGGGCATATTTCTGGTGGATGGTCTGGTGATTCTCGCGTCCGCGTTCGTGTTTGATACCAACGCCGCCATGTATGCGCTCGTGTGCGCCATGGTGTGCAATCTGGTGGTGGATTTCGTGCTGGAGGGGCCGAATTCCAGCCATTCCTTCTTCATCATATCGGATCAATATCAGAAGATCGCCGATCGCATCATGAAGGAGCTGGATCGCGGCGTGACGGCGCTGAACGGCACCGGCATGTATAGCGGTCAGGATAAGCAGGTGCTGCTCTGCGTGGTCAGCCGCATGGAAACCGTGGCGCTGCGCCGCATCGTATTCACCGTCGATCCCAAGGCGTTTCTGATTTCCACCAAGGCGCACGACGCCTTTGGCGAGGGCTTCAAAGACTACCACTAACCGCAGTGCGGTCTTCCAGTTGCTGCCGCGCTGGTTCGACGGCGGTTAACGCACCGGAGACCCGCGAAGCGGGTTCCGGCACCGCTTGCAGCCATTGATTTAAGCTGCAAAAACTGCGTTGGCGGGCAGACACAGAGAATGATTGTACCGGATGAACGAGTGAACCGCGCCGATGGACAGGTAATATGCCATCGGCGCGGTTCTGTTTTATTACAGCTCGCGTAAGACTTGAAATACGGCTTTTCTCCCGTCCATTTCCCGAATCAGCAATCCCGCATCGCAGAGCGCCAACAGATATCTAATTGCTATTTTACTGCTGGTTTATTGCTAATCTACTGCCATTTTATTGCTGCTGTACTGCGAATTTCCTTCCTGTGCAAGCGCTGTTTTTGCATCGGGCATTTCAGCCGCGGCGCGGGGCAGGGGCGTTGTTTTTCGCGCGGGAAACAGCGCCGTATGCGTTTTTCCATCGTCCGTCAGGCGGATGGAATCGCCTGCAACCATTTCGCCGTCCAGCGTGATTTGCCACGCCGTGCGGGTACAGATCAGGCGGTATTGCGCGCTTTTGTACCGCAGCGTGAGCGCGCAGGATTCCCAATCGCCCAGCAGCGCATGAATTCGCACGCGATCACCGCGCATTTCAAACCCCAGCAGTTCAAATACCGCCATTTGCAGCCATGCCGCCGCGCCGGTATACCATGTCCATCCGCCGCGCCCGATGTGCAGATCGTCGAAATACACGTCCGCCGCCAGCGCGTAGGGTTCCGTTTTGTAGATCGCCGTGCGCTCCGGTGAATCCGAATGGCGAATCGGCAGCAGCATATCGATGATCGCGTGCGCCCTTTTGGAATCGCCCATGCGCGCGTAGGCGAGCGCCGCCCAGCACGCCGCGTGCGTGTACTGTGCGCCGTTTTCGCGAATGCCCGGCGGATACGCCGCGATATAGCCCGGATCGCTTTCTCCATCGAACGGCGGTGCGAGCAGCCGGACGGCGGCGTTTTTTTCATCCACCAATTGTTCCCATACGGCGTCCATCGCCGATGCGCATCTGCCGGCATCCAGCCCCGCCAGCACCGCCCATGTCTGCGAAATCACATCGATCCGGCAGCAGATGTTGTCCGCGCCGCCCAGATGGCTTCCTTCGTCATCATAGGCGCGCAGATACCATTTTCCGTCCCAGCCGCAGGTTTCCACCGCAGCGCGCATTCGATCGCTCAGCGCGGTAAGGTATGTGCGGTCTTCCCCGTTCGGCGCGACGGACGCATATTCCGATGCACATACCGCCATAAATTCGCTCAGCCATACGCTTTCGCCGCGCCCCTTCGCGCCGATGCGGTTCATGCCATCGTTCCAATCGCCGCCGCCCATCAGCGCAAGACCGTGTTCGCCGGTTCGATCCGCGCGTCGGAAGGCGCGCATGATGTGCTGATGCAGGCTTTCGCATACCGCGGACGGCTGCATTTCGCCGTAAAGATCGCTGCAGCCATCGGGAATCGGCACATCCTGAAGGTACGGAACGCACACGTCCAGCGCGTTTGCATCGCCCGTCGCACGCACGTATTGCGCGGCGACGTAGGGGAGGAACAGTAGATCATCGCGTATATCCGTGCGCACGCCCTGATAGGGCTCGTGCCACCAGTGCAGTACATCGCCGGATTCGAACTGGCGCGCGGCGCAGCGCAGCAGATGCGCGCGCACGCGTTCCGGATCGTAATAGATCACCGGCAGCATATCCTGCAATTGATCGCGGAATCCGTATGCGCCACCCGGCTGATATAGTCCCGTGCGCCCCAGAATCCGCCCGAACATCGTCTGCGCCTGCAAACAGCCGTTCATCATCCGGTTCAGCGCCGCGTTCGGCGTTTCGATTTGCAGATTGCCAATTCGTTTGCACCAATCGTTCTGACCCGGCGCTTCGGGCTGCATTCGAAATGCGCGTGCCACGGCGTATGCCGAACGCACATCGGGCGCGCTGCCGATCAATATGCCGCATTTGTTTTTGTTTTCGCGGATGGGAATCTTTAAAATCCATCCGCCGCGCCGCCGGTTCAGCGCGTCGAAACCGCGCGGCTGCATCAGATCGCCGCCCGCCGTAAAATCGCGCAGCGAACAGCCGCCGACCGCCTCCGGATCAAAACCTTCGCATAGGAAGCCCGCACGTTTGCACCGAAAC
>JABLTK010082338.1_pt1 | contig 14982 bp, 10 predicted proteins | sample 7160131 | NCBI WGS metagenome assembly JABLTK01 (sample SAMN14651221, study PRJNA627086) | human gut metagenome | isolation source: feces | host: Homo sapiens
AACCCAGAGCATGAGCCGTGCCGGTTGCCCTTATGACAACGCTCCGATGGAACGTTACTTCAACACTTTGAAAAGCGAACTCATTTATCGGCATTCATACAGTTGCGAGGATAAATTGTTCTCCGACATTGAGAATTATGTTCTGCTTTGGTACAATTCCGTCAGACCTCATTCTTTTAATAACGGTCTTACTCCTTGGCAGAAACGCTTGACTTGATCTTTTGGGGAAGGTGTTACAATTTTGCTTGACAAGAACAATGAAAAAGGAGCGACCGGTTGCGGAACGCCCCTTTTCTTAGGCGACACCGCACAAAATCCGGAAAATGGTCTTTGTGTGGTGTCGCTCTTATATTTCTTATGTAACTTACTTTGCCAGAACAACAGACAGCTTTATTTCTCTCTCGGCTTTGCTAATGTCAGCCGCACCGCCGTCCTCTATAACTACCTGCACCTCGTACAGCTTGTCAGCAGAAAGCTCGGACGGAACTTCGCCGCTCTCGGTCTTTATGCTCCACAGCTCATCGGAAAGCTCGGTCAGCCTGCCGTCCGCACCGTATGCGTATAGACTGAATTCATCCGCGTTGCCTGTCAGACCGTTCATGCGGATGGCTACAGTAGTGCTCGGGTGAACGTTCTCCACCGTAATAGTATTCAGCCAGCCCGAAACAGTCCCCTTCCCGCCGTCGGAAACGAACTCCTCCTGCGAAAGCACGTTTCTGTTCGCATTGTCAAGGTCGACCTGCCTGTACGGCATCTCCGGCAGATATACAAATCTGTCCTGAAGCCTTAAAAGCTCCAGATATCCCGTGGGGCAGTAAAGCGAGTTGCCGCTGTTCCCCGCGTACATTCCTATTGCCATGTTGTTGTAGCCGTATTTCGAAGCAACATCCACGCTGAGAACCGTTTCGCCTGTTTCAAAGTCCAGCACGATGTACTGCCACATCCCTGTTTCGAGATCCTGGACATAGCCGTAAATGTACCCCGTAGCGGTCGAAAGCTTCATCATAGATGTGTCACGCAGGTCGTTTCTGCACCATACGCTCTTCATTTCGTAGCCGCTGTCAGTCTTTATCGTGTCCACGCGCTCAACACCCGGATACAGCATCTTGTTGCCCTTTGTGAGCCAGTTCTTGTCGTAGATGTTTTCGTAGCTCTGTATCGAGGAGTCGTTGTCGGGCTTTGCAAGGTTGGGACTTCCTGCGCCGAACCAGTTGCATACTATCGTGCTTACTGTGCCGCTGCCGTTGTCGTACACTATCGCGGAGTTCTCGATTGATACCTGCATATCGTCGGGAAGCTCATCAATTACGGGCATACTTGCCACCTTTTCGCCCGTTTTCATGTCAAGCGCTATGAGATTCACCGGCTTCTGATTGTCCGTGAACATGACAAGGTCCTTCGTAAGCGACGGAGAGCAGCCGCCTCCCCATGCAAGACCGCCGCCCGTGACAGTATCGCCCTCAGCGCTGTCCTTGGCGCCTACGCTCTCGTAGGGAGTGCTCCACACCTTATTCACGCCGCCGTTTGCGGTGAAGAGATAGCAGTTCTGATTTGTAAGGATGACCGCGCCGTCCTTCGAAGCCGCGATGCCGTTCTCCGCGCCCTCTCCCGCTACAAGCTCATAAACGAAAACCGCCTTGGAAAGGTCCGTATTGCCGCCCGCGAGTATCTCGTCTATCGCCGCACGTGAAATGTATCCAACCGCGCCCGTCTGCTTCCTGTCGGGATAAATTCTGAACCCGCCAGTCGCAAACCACAGATTTCCGTCATAGTCGAACACGACCGACAGCAGGTTCTGGTCGAGAGTTTTTCCGAGCGCCTTCTCTGCAACAGCCTTTATGTCAATGTCAAGCACCTTCACAAACTCGGGCAGAACGTTTCCGTCATCATCCGTTGTGCGTAGCATGAGAACATGGTTGTTGCTGGTCGGGCAGACTATCCTGTTGCTTTCATCCACAAAGGAATAGGAACTCTGTATCACATACCCGCCGCCGTCATGCTGCTTCGGTGAGAAATAGCCGAGCGTCTGCGAGGTTTCGGCGTTGATGTCGCGGATGGCTATGCCGCCGAGAAGCGGCACCACAGAATGCCCGTATGTATCAAAAAATACTGCCGGCGAAGCGTTGGCGTTCTGCTTTTCATACGAAACGTTCACCTCGGGATAAATTCCTATCGGAAATACATCGTCGCTCGAATCGGTGTTGTAACAGTCGTGGTGGATGTTCGCGTCACCGCTCGCCATGTATGGGTTTTCGTCCACAGCCTTGGCGGTAAGCGGCTTCGGCGTGAGCGCCGTGTTGCCATCAGCGCCTGTTTTGGCGGGTTGAGTGGATTCGGTTCCATCGGGTTTAACTTCGGATTCGGTGATTTTTGTGATTTCCGCCTCGGAGATGTTTGAAGATTCCGCCTCGGAGATGCTTGAAGATTCCGCCTCGGAAATATTCCGAGCGTCCGTTCCGTTTTTGATGAGCAGTCCCGTTGTGCAGCAAAGTCCTGCGGCAAGAACCGCAGCGGTCGCTGTAAGCGCGATAGTTGATTTGTTCATAAAATATCCTCCATAAATTTCGTTTGCGTAATTATAGCATTTTCTGCCTGCGTTTACAATGCTTTCTGCGTGAATGCGCACCGAAACTGCGCGAAAATCCCCCCGCACCTTTCAATGCGGGGGGAAAAATCAGATATTCAGCAGAATGATCACCCTGAAAATATTGTTCTCTGTTTCGACCGTCATCTGCCCGTGGTATTTGTTCGCAACGCTTCTCACAGAAGCCAGCCCTATGCCTGTGTCCTTTATCTTGTCGGAAAATATGTCGCCGCTGCGGCGGTTTATCTCGCCGTTGTACGGATTTTCCACCACAATGCCTATCATTGCGGGACTTATCTGTCTGCATATCACCGTCACCGTGCGCTGCACCTGCGGGAGCTTGCATACCGCAGTGACGGCGTTTTCTACAAGGTTTCCGAGGGTCATGCACAGATCCGACTGCACGTCGGGCAGCTCCTGCGGAAGCATAAGCCGCCACGCTATCTTCGCCCCGCTCTCCCTCGCGGAAAGGTCGTAATACCCCGCGATGGCGTCCACCGCAGCATTTGCACAGAACATGGTGCGCTCGTCGCCGAGTTCCTTTTCATACCTGCTTATGTACTGCCGCAGCTCCTCCGTCCTGTCCGAACCTGCAAGCCCCGATATCACCCTGATGTGCTGACGGAAATCATGCCGCTGCTGCCTGCTTCGCTCCATATAGCCCCGAAGTTGCTCGTATCTTCGCGATTCGATCGCAAGCAGGCGGTTTTCGCGCTCAAGGCTAATATTCCGCACAAACTCCCGCGCAATGCGGTAAAACAGGAATATCGAAAAGAAAAAAGCGCCGAACGATATCCCCGCAAGCACCACAGATATTCTGAACACGCGGTTTACAAGTATCGTCGCGGGGTCGCTGGGAACTATCATGATATACAGTAGCGTGAACCCCATGCCAAATGTGTCTTACCGTCAGCAAAACTCTTAAGCTGACCCCATGTGATGTTTTCGGAAATGTTCCGGTTTTCCTCCTGCGCAAGCGAGGACATAATGGTAATAAGCAGTTTGCCCTTAGCTTGCTTGATTTCTTCGGTTTTTGCTCTGCTGACAGCGAGTGAGCTGTTATCGGTAAGGATAATATTATTGCGTTCTACCGAAAAAATGAAGCGTGTATTTACAATGAAAGATTTATGTACGCGGATAAATCCGTAAGACGATAAGGCTTTTTCTGTTTCCGATAACGATTTGGTCGTTCTGATATCGGTATCTGTTGTATGTATAACGACCTCATGCCCGTATGCTTCAATATACTATATTTTGTTATACGGCAGAGAAATCAGTTTGCTTTGAAACGTAAACGTAGGCATTGATTCCTTCTACGGTGAAGGTGTCACTTGGAACTTACTTTGGAAATTTACGGCTGAAGTCGATAAACCTCAATTACCGCAACAAACTATTGAAAAAAGCAATAAAATGTATTATAATAAAATAGATTGGAAGAAAAAGAAGATTATGAACAGCGGCGAAGAAACAACCGCACAGAGAAAGGAAAACATTTTGAATTTAGAAACACTTATTATCGCCACATTGTTTGAAAACGGTGGGGGAATGTCATTAAAGCAGATAGCAAACAAGAACGATCTGCCGAAAAAATATCTCGACAAGCTGAAAAACACAGCAAAAATAATGATACGTCAGAGAACGATTTTCAAGGCGAAGAGCGATCTGCTCTATATAAGCGATATGCGCACCGTATTCACAGGAAAGGTGGCTACACTGTCGCGCACTTTCGGATTTGTCACAAACCTTACAACAGGTGAGGACTGCTTTGTAAGCGGAGGAAAGCTCAAAGGGGCGGTTCCCGGTGATACGGTCATAGCCCGTGAGGTGGCGGCAAAAACCGAGCAGAGAAGCGCGACTGCCGAGGTACTGGCAGTGCTTGATGTATCAGAAGAACTGTTCGGCGGAGTTATCGTGAAAGAGGGTATGATGCTAAAAGTTCTGCCCGATACTCTCGGCTGTCCCCCTCTTACTATCCTTAAAGTCAAGGACCAGATAAAAGAGGGCGACAAGGTGCTGTTTTCTATAAGAAAGCGCGGAGAACACCACTCGGAGCATATTGTTGATATAGTAAAGGTGCTCGGCTCAAGCGAATATGCTAAATCCGCTACAGAAGCATATCTTATTCAGAACAATATACCCGTTGATTTTTCGGAAGAGGCGCGAGATCAGGCAAAGCAGTATGTCAATGCCGTTATTGACGAGAAGCAAGCGGCTAAAAGACTTGACCTGCGTGACCTGCCAATATTCACTATAGATGGCGCGGATACCAAGGATATAGACGATGCGATAAGCGTTGAACGCATTGACGGCGGATATAAGCTCGGCGTTCATATCGCCGATGTAAGCCACTATGTAACAGAGGGCTCGCCGCTTGATAACGACGCATTTGAAAGAGGCACAAGCGTATATATTGCCGACAAAGTCATACCGATGCTCCCGAAGGAGCTCAGCAACGGCATATGCTCACTCAATCCCGGAGTGGACAGGCTTGCTTTTTCATGCCTTATGGAGATATCGGACAAGGGCACTGTAAAGAAATACAAGTTTGCAAAGACTGTTATCCGTTCGCGCGTACAGGGTGTGTACAGCGAGGTAAACTCTATCCTTGACGGCACGGCAACAGCTTTGACAAAGAAGAAGTATAAGGAAGTTATAGACTGCATACCGCTTATGAACGAGCTTGCGCAGATACTGATAAAGAAACGCAAGGACAGAGGTGCACCCGAGATACAGTCCAGTGAGAGCAAGGTGATATGTGACGAGAACGGAATTTGTATCGATATCAAGCCCAGGGTTCAGGGTGTGTCCGAGGGTATTATTGAGGAATTTATGCTTATGGCGAACAATTCCGCCGCTAAGGTCGGTATGAAAAAGGAGATCCCCTTTGTGTACCGTGTGCATGAAAATCCCCCTGCCGAAAAGATAGAATCACTGAAAACAACTCTTGAGGCGCTCGGCATAAATCCGCTTGGAATAAACGAAAAGGCTGAAGCAAAAAACTTTGCAAAGCTGCTTGAAGAAACTGCGGACGACCCCAGAAACGTAATTATCAACCGCATTGTACTGCGTACTATGGCTAAGGCTAAGTATTCGGAACAGCCTATCGGTCACTTCGGACTTGTAATGAAGGAATACGCACACTTTACTTCCCCGATAAGACGTTACGCCGACCTTTCTATCCACCGTATCCTGAGCGACTATGTTTCAAGAAAGGGCGCGGAAAAGCTTAAGAAGAAATACGGTGAGTTCTCGGTCAAGGCGGCTGCTCAGGCAACAAAGACAGAGCTTTCCGCAGTAGCGGCAGAAAGAAGCTGTGAGGATTTCTATGCGGCTGAATATATGAAAAAGCACATAGGAGAGGAATTTGACGGCATCATTTCGGGCGTTATCGGCAGCGGACTTTTCGTTGAGCTTCCGAATACCGTTGAGGGTAAGATCGATGTGCGTTCATTGTCGGAAAATTATTTTGAAGTAAGAAACGGTATTGCACTTTATGACGGCGTTACAGGCACAATGTACACGATGGGTGACAAGGTTCGTGTAAAGTGCATCAACGCAAATGTCAACTTAGGACAGATTGATTTTGAACTTATCAAGGTCTACACAGACAACTCGAACGGCGATAAAGCCGAATAATAAGTAAAAATCGAGAGGAGAAGAATTAAAATGGCAAACGAGAAGAAAGAACACAAGGATCTGCGTGACGTAAAGGCGTTAAAAGCTGTAGGCCATGGCGTTGAAAAGGTCGGAAAGATCAAGTTCGTAAGCGAGTTCAAGGACTTCATATCCAAGGGCAACGTAATGGATATGGCAGTAGGTATGATAGTCGGTGCGGCTTTCACAGCGATCGTTACCTCGCTTGTTAACAACATTCTCATGCCTGCGCTCGGTATGATCACAGGTCAGATTGATTTCTCGGATCTTAAGATAGTGCTTAAGGCGGCAGTGAAAGAGGGTACGGAGATAGTTGAACCCGAGGTCGCTATAGGATACGGCGCGTTTATCAACTCCGTTATCAGTTTCCTGCTTATTGCACTGTCGGTCTTCATTCTGATAAAGGTGCTCGGCGCATTTAAAAGAAAGAAAGAGGAAGAGCCGGAAGAAGAGCCTGCTCCCGATCCGCAGATCGAACTGCTCACCGAGATACGCGACCTTCTGAAGGGCGAAGCCGCTGTAAAGACTGAAAACGAAGATGAGAAAGAAACTGAAGCACTCACAAAGTAAGTACATAGAATTAACGCATAACATCGGAGGGTAAAATGAAAAATCAGGATACGATCATTTCGGACGGAACGCTCACAAACGAAGAAAAGGAAAAGCTGCAGCAGGAGTTTTTCGAGCGTCAGCAGAAAGAACTGCATAAAGGCAAGCTGTTTATGATAGCAAGCGTTGTTGCACTGTACGCAAACGCGGTTATCACTGCGGCTTTGTATCCGCTGTATCTGAGGAATCTTCTGCGCTCTATATTCTTTATAACCGACCCCAAAAAGGTCGATGATTTTGCTCTGCCCGAGTCGGCGATAATGTTTATCACAACGATGATAATATTTATTATCCTATGTATAAATATCGGTATGGCGATAGCCACCAATGTCTGTGCCGTAAAGAAGAAAGGTGCAAGACCGGCTGCTGCTGTTTCGTTTATACTTGCCGAAGTTATCAACCTTTTGATTGCGGTGATGCAGTTGAGCTCGGCACTGACCTACAGCGATACTGCGGCAGAAATCGCGATGTTTGTAAACATTCTGTTCTGCTGTGTGTGCGGAGCAGGGATCTATGTCACGATATTCAGGACGAATATTTCAGATTATACCTATGCGGCAGTGTCTGAAGCGTCTGAAAAAGCCGAAAAAGCGTAATTTACTTAAAATCGAAATTTCCTTAAGTAAATTTAAGAAAAGGTATTGCATTTTGCGCTTAACTGTTGTATAATCTAAAATGTGGCTATTCCCGATAGCTAACCCAAATAAACCGAAAGGAAAAATAGTTAATAAATGAGCTTATTTGAAGATAACAAGAAGAGAGTGATAGACGATTACGAGCGTCTTATCAACAGAAAGAACGCCGTTGCCGATTGCTATAACGGCATATATGACAGATATGTGAACCCTGTTCTGACAGCTGATCATGCTCCTTACTTCTGGAAGTACGATATGAACCCCAAGACAAACCCCTATTTTATGGAGCGTCTTGGCATAAACGCTGTGCTGAACTCGGGTGCGATTTATCTTAACGGCAAGTATTATCTTGTAGCGAGAGTTGAGGGCAATGACAGAAAGTCATTCTTCGCCGTTGCAGAGAGTGACAAGCCTACCGAGGGCTTCCGTTTCCACGACTATCCAGTTCAGCTTCCCGATACGGAAAAGGAAGAAACAAACGTATACGATATGCGCCTTACTCAGCATGAGGACGGCTGGATCTACGGTGTGTTCTGCTCCGAGAGCAAGGACAAGGACAGCAATGACCTTTCCGCCGCTATAGCTCAGGCGGGTATTGTTCGTACCAAGGACTTGAAGACATGGGAGCGCTTACCCAACCTGAAGTCAAAGTCACCTCAGCAGAGAAATGTTGTTCTTCACCCTGAATTTGTTGACGGCAAATATGCTTTCTATACACGTCCTCAGGACGATTTCATTCAGACAGGCTCGGGTGGCGGTGTATGCTTCGGTCTGTGCGAGGATATCAATGATCCCGTTATCTGCACCGAAGAGGTTGTGATCTCGCCCAGACAGTACCACACGATCACAGAGGTCAAGAACGGCGCAGGCGCTGTTCCGATAAAGACTCCCAAGGGTTGGATACACATTGCGCACGGTGTTCGTAACACTGCGGCAGGACTGAGATATGTAATCTATGTATTCGCTACCGACCTTAACGATCCATCAAAGCTCATAGCTTCCCCCTCGGGTCTGTTCATAGCTCCTCATAAGGGCGAGCGTGTGGGCGACGTATCTAACGTATGCTTCACAAACGGCGCTGTTGTCACCGAAAACGATGATGTTTACATCTATTATGCATCTTCCGATACAAGACTGCACGTTGCGGCTACGACGATCGACAAGTTGATGGATTACACATTCAACACTCCTACAGATCCGCTCCGTTCGGTTGACTGCGTAAAGCAGAGATGCGAGCTTATCAGCAAAAATCTTGAAATAATGCACAAGTAATTATTATGCCCCCGAAGCGCTTCGGGGGCAATTTTGCAGGGGAAAATATGAATAAAGAATTGTCGGAGATCAACAAGGAAATGCAATTGCTTCTGCGCAAAAGGGATACATTTGCGGACGGAATTGAGGCGTGTCTGAAGCTCAGAAGCACGCTATCAAATGCGGTAAAGGAACTGTGCGGAAGGCTTTGTGACGAGCAATACAGCCTTATGCCGTGCCCGAACGCTAAGGGGTATCATTGCAAGACAATCGCATATTCGATATGGCATATGGCGCGGATCGAGGATATCACGGCGCATACGCTGACGGCAGATGATACGCAGGTCTTGTTCAGGGATAATCACTTGGAGGGGATCGGCTCACCCATAATCACTACCGGAAATGAGCTTGTGGGGGACGAGATAGTTACATTCTCGAAAGGGCTGAATATTGCAGGATAACTGCGGTATGCGGGCGATGTCAGGGCAAGCACAGACGAGCTTTTACGGGATCTGAGCTTTGAGGATACCAAGCGCAGATTTGACGATGAGGACAGGCGGCGCATTATCGCTTCAAAGTTTGTCAGCGAGGACGAAAGCGCGGCATGGCTTATCGACTATTGGTGCGGCAAGGACGTTGCGGGGATAATCAGAATGCCGTTTACGAGGCATCTTATAATGCACATCAAGGCTATGATGAGGATAGCACGGAAAATCGGAATTGAGATATAATAACAGCCCAGGCATTCAGGGTGCTCGGGCTGAACTGCTGTCAATCGGCATTTACGGCCGTGTGGATAAAGCGGCAGATGGGGTAAAGAGAGCGGAAGCCATCAAGGATAAGTGGCTTTAAATCAGGGGTGAAGACGGTTTCGTCCTCGTATGTAAAGCTTGCCGAACAGCTGATGGACTTGCGGTTGTACCAGCCGTCAAGCAGGGGAGAAACCTCGCCCTTTTTGCGCTTGTAGAGGTCGCCCTCAAGCGTAAAGATGTTCTGCTTGTTGTAGGCTCTGACTAGCTTTGAGAACTTGTCGGGGGCGGAATCTATGGCGTTCCTGAGCTTTTGCATAGCGCCTGCGGAGGCGCTCCACATACCCATTCCGTAGCCCCAGCCCTCGCATGAAAGCTCAAAGTAGAAAGCCGGTGCTATCCACCAGTCCTGCCGCGTTTCCTTGAACGTAAACCAATAATTGTCACGGTAAGGGTAGGCGTGGGGAAAGCGCGCGTCCTTTACGATCCTTGACACGGAGCTTACCGTGTCATAGCCTATTTCGCCGTAAAAATCGCAGAAAAGCTCTTCACAGAGCGCTTTCATGGGCGCTGCAAGGTACTGCCTGTAATCTTCCTTGTGGTGTTCATACCATGGTTTATTATTGTTGAGCCGTATCCCCCACAGGAAGTCTACGACATTTTTTGTAAATCCGTCAAACATTTTTATCGTCCTTTCGTGAAGCTTCAACGTATATTTTACACTGTTACGAGGTAAAATGCAAGTGGGAATAAACGGACAATGTGAGCACACAATATTATTTGATATGCCGGGAAACGGCTCTATAAAGCGAAAGGGTGATAGTGTGAAACGCCACAACAAATGGCTTGATCTTATACTGTATATACTGTCGGCGGAGGTTATCGGGATGTCTTCGGGGCTGATCGCGGGGAGCTTTACGGAGTTTTTTGAGAAATACAATCAGCCGCCGTTACTGCCGCCTGCGTTGGTGTTCCCGGTAGTGTGGATAATACTGTATGCGGTGATGGGGATATCGGCGCACATTATTCATTACAGTGACGCGGCGGTGAGTGTGAAGCGTAAACTACTGATGGTTTACTGGGCTCAGCTGATAGTGAATTTCTTGTGGAGCATAATATTTGTGCGGTTTGAGCTGTTGTGGCTCGCGGCGGCGGATATAGCTCTGCTGCTCATTCTGATAGGAATTATGATACTCGGCTTCGGCAAAGTAAAGCATATCGCAGGGAATATAAATATACCGTATTTTCTGTGGGTGGCGTTTGCAACGTATCTTAATATCGCTACTATTTTTGTAAACTGACAGTGGTTTACAGCGGGCGAAAATCGAAGCAAAAACTGAAATACAGTATGTGTACCACCGGTATGTACAGTGGTACACTTTGCTGTGCATAAAAGGAAATAAATGTAAAACTATAGTGTCGTAAAAAGACTGAGTGCGCGTGAACCTGTTAAGCAAACGAGCATAAAATTTAATCTGAATTAAGTGGCAATATTTAAGTAATTTAATTACGGCGGCTGATGAAATTTTTCGGATATAGAATAATGGTAAACTGTTCTTGACAAAAATCAGTAAGGGTGATATACTTGTGTTATTGAAAGTATAAAGTTAAGGCTGATGAAATAAATGGAGAGAGATATGTGTAAGGCAGTGAATACCAATTTATGTAAATTCGGTGGGCTGAGTAACAGCACCTCTGTAAGTAATGCACAAAACTCTTGCGTAAAACTAAATATGGTAATAAAGGCATAGTTCATGTAGAGTGGGTATGCCTTTTTATGTTTTAATTTCAATGTTAAAGGAGAGGATCATATGAAAGTGAAAAAACTATTAGCGGGGATTATTGCGTCAGCTGCTTGTGTAGCAACAACGAGTATTGCGGCAAGCGCATCTGCCCTTATAAAAGTAGAGAATCCCGAACCGGGGTTGTCTTCCGGTACAGATTTATGGTCAATACAACTGTATAATGACGGAAGTTCAGATGAACAGCAAGCTCCGGTGGATTATGGAATAGATTACTCTGCGGTTACCGGTGTAAGGTTTACAGTTACAGTACCGGAAAAGGATGCAGACGGTGTAGACGGTAACCGTGACTTCTGGGACGGTCGTACAGGAGGAAGTGCAGTTCTTTCAATCAACGGCGGTGATATCAAACAGGGTACAGATGAGTGGGATACTTACAATTGGCCGAGTAAATCGTACTGGGGAATTTATGATGAGGAGCTTGATATTAACACCTTGAATGATAGTAATTCTATCAGTTATGAAAAAGTTGGCGATTATACATATCAGCTGACGGCGAACGGATTCACCAATCCGCTTGCAAACGGTGTTGCCAAAAAAATCGGTCGTATGGAACTGTGCCTACAGGAGTGGGGTTCAACCATTGCTAATTTAGAGGTTATAAAGTGCGAGGCGCTCGATGAATCGGGCAACGCATTACTTACTTTTAAAGGAAATGGTCTGCTTGTTGATAAAGCCGCCGAAGGTGTAAACAATTCTGAACTATGTGTAACGCAGGTGCGCGATGACGGCACATTAGCAGTAACAGGCTACACAGGCAATCCTGTTGATTTAGAAATACCCGAAGAAATAAACGGATTAAAGGTAACGGCAATAGACCATGTAGCATTCAAGGAATGCACAACACTAAAAAGTGTAACGATACCTGACAGTGTGACGAGTATAGGCGGTAGTGCTTTCAGTGACTGCACTGAGTTGACAAGTGTAACTATATCTGAGAGCGTGAACAGTATAAGCGAATATGCATTCTATAACTGTATATCACTTAAAACAATTACAATTCCCGCAAACGTATCATATATCGGATACAAGGCTCTGGGATATTATGGTGCATATTCTGAAGAACTCGCTATAGATGAATCAAAGAAAGTCGATGGATTCAAAATAAACTATGTCAGAAATACACAGGGACATCTGTACGCTACTCAGAATGGTTTTACTGATGAAACTTGTCTAATTTTCAATGAGCTTTATGACGGTACGTTGGAGATAGGTAAATATGCAGGAAATGATAAAACTTATGTAATTCCCAGTGAAAATGATGGTAAAAAAATTACCCAAATAGGCAGCTACGCATTTATAAATTGTACCGGACTGACAAGTGTAACGATATCTGACGGTGTAACATATGTAGGTGATTGTGCATTCTATAACTGTACATCACTCACATCTGTAACTATCCCTGCAAGTGTTACTCGTATTGATGATTATGCGTTCGGCTACTACTATTATGGTGATGATGAAAAAAAGATCGACGGTTTTAAAATAAACTATTTCAAGAACACAATAGGACATTTATATGCAATAAAAAACGGTTTCTCCGATGAAACTTGTCTTATCACCTATGAACTTGATGACGATACTTTAGGAATAATGGAATATGGTGGAAGTGATAAGTCATATGTGATTCCTGCTGAAATCGGCGGAAAAAAGATTACCCAAATTGCTAATGATGCATTTAACGACTGCACTGAGTTGACAAGTGTAACGATACCTGACAGTGTAACGTACATAAACTTTGAAGCATTCTATAATTGTACGTCGCTTAAATCGGTGACTATCCCCGCAAGCGTTACATATATTGGCGATTATGCATTTGGTTATTATGAAAATAATAACGATCAGTTCGACGAACCGGCAAAGGTTGACGGTTTCAAGATAAATTATGTCAAGAATACATGGGGACATTGGTATGCAACAAAAAACGGTTTTTCTAATGAGGCTTGTCTTGTTACAAATGAACTTGATGACGGTACGTTGGAAATAGACAGATATGCAGAAAAAAGCACAACATGTGTAATCCCTAATGAAATTAACGGCAAGAAAATTACAGAAATCGGTGCCGATGCATTCAGTGATTGTACTGAATTGATAAGCGTAACAATACCGAATAGCGTGACGAAGATAGGCTGGTCTGCTTTTGAAGGTTGCACAAGTCTTACAAGTGTAACAATACCAAAAAGTGTGACAGGTATAGATGATTGGGCTTTCGGTTACTATTATGATAACGACTACAAGAAGATCAACAACTTTAAAATCTACTGCTACAGCGGTACAGCCGGCGAGAAGTACGCCAAGGACAACGGCTTCGCATATGAACTGCTACCCTCAAAAGTAACCGGTGCTAAGCTTTGTGGCAGAGCGGCTGACGCATTGAGAATCAATTGGACTAAGAACGCTTCTGCTGACGGATATATCGTTGAGATGTATCAGAATGACAAGTGGGCAAGAGTTGCCAAGATCACAAACAACAGCACGACAACATTCAGAAAAGCGGGACTTAAGGCGGGAACTGCTTACAAGTTCAGGGTTAAGGCTTACAAGATGTATGACCGTACTTTGGCTTACAGTGAGTACAGCGCTACAATTGCCGCAAGAACAAATCCGTCGGTTGTAGCAGGCACTAAGCTCGGCGGTAGGGCGGCTGACGCGCTCTGTGTAAACTGGAGTAAGAATGCAAGTGCCGATGGATATATCGTTGAGATGTATCAGGGTAATAAGTGGGTAAGAGTTGCTAAGATAACAAGCAACAGTACCACAACGTTCAAAAAATCGGGACTTAAGGCTTCAAGCGTTTACAAGTTCAGAGTAAGAGCGTACAAGATGAGCGGTAGTACGGCGCTTTATGGTAATTACAGTGTGACTGTTACAGCAATGACAAATCCGTCTGTAATGGCAGGCGCTAAGCTCGGTGGCAGAGCGGCTGACGCTCTCCGTATCAACTGGACTAAGAATGTTTCTGCTGACGGATATATCGTTGAGATGTATCAGGGCAACAAGTGGGTAAGAGTTGCAAAGATAACAAGCAATAACACCACGACATTCAAAAAATCGGGACTTAAGGCTTCAAGCGTTTACAAGTTCAGAGTAAGAGCTTATAAGATGTGCGGTAAGACCGCGCTTTACGGTAACTACAGCGCTACAGTTACGTCTAGGACAAATCCGTCTGTTGTCAAGGGTGTTAAGATAGCGGGTAAGGCTAAGGACGCGCTCAGGGTGAACTGGACGAAAAACACTTCCGCTCAGGGTTATATCGTGGAGATGTACAAGGGCGGAAAGTGGGTACGCGTTGCTAAGATAACAAACGGCAACACGACTACATTCAGAAAGGCAGGACTTGCAAAGAACACAACGTACAAGTTCAGGGTACGCGCTTATCACATGAGTGGTAAGACGGCGCTTTATGGTAATTACGGAAGTGTCAGCGGAAAGACTGCGGCGAAATAACGCTCTGATTAAAAGCAAAAATCAATAATTACGACCGGGTAGCGATGGGAAAATCGTTGACCGGTTTTGCGTTGTATGGGATAGTGCGGGGTTGGCGGTGTTTGTGGGAATGGAGATGATCGGGGCGACGATCCCTCAGTCTTGCGGCAGATAAGGTAGTATTATTTGAGTGTTGCGTGTGTCGCGAATAATAGTAGTATTTGAAACAAGCGAGCCTTGCCGTAAGCCAGCTCCCTTTGGCAAGGGAGCCA
>JABLTK010079981.1_pt1 | contig 14979 bp, 19 predicted proteins | sample 7160131 | NCBI WGS metagenome assembly JABLTK01 (sample SAMN14651221, study PRJNA627086) | human gut metagenome | isolation source: feces | host: Homo sapiens
ATTACAGCCATTCCTCTCTTGGAAATACCACGATCAGGATGCACTTGCTTCAACACCTTGTAGATGTAGGTGGCATAAGAATCAACCTTGGTGGTTCTTCTCTTCTTCTTGTCATCAGCATTCTCCACAGCAGTCTTAACGTCTTCAGACATGGTCAATAGTAAAAGAATATGACAAATCCTTTGATCGAAATCTGTGGCTACAAGCAAGAGAATATTGTTAACCCAATGAAATAAGAGATGGCCAAAATAATATCAATTATTGGGTAAATAATAGTTATTGGAATTTTGATTTTCAAATCATTTTAGCTGTTTCAGTAAGTCTTCATTTCACTGGTGAAACAAAATTCTGTCAACTGAAAGCAATTATAGGAAGGAATTCAAGTTGAATGGGTCATTAAGGTAACAACAAGTACCAGGAATCACCCTGGAGGACCTTAAGATGTGGATTATTTGTTTTCACCTATTTGCTGTTCAAATTCGCTTGTAGTACGAGAAACAATATCCATAAGGTCAGTTACTGCAAATCATTTCTCACTTTCACAAATCATTCTCAAAGATCTGTGTAGATTGTCTAGCGGTGTACAAATTCCTTGAATATGTTTCCTGAAATGATTCATCCTGAAAAGAGACACCTAGAAACACCTATACACAGTTTCAGTCGAATGACTGTTAGTTCACCAAAAGGCTATTTGTCTATCAAAGTATGAGAAACGAATACCTAAATCAAGAGAACAAGGTTATCTGATTTGACACCAAAAGAAGCACAAAATAGTCCCTATTCTTTCGTTTAGACTGATTCTCTCTCATTACTTACTATTCGAGTCATGAGTCAAGTGCTTCCATCTGGAATTGATATGGGAAACATTGTGACACTGTCATCTGTTTTCCAGATTAACGAGGATGATCCTCAAAAGTCAGCTCCTGTTAAAGTAGCTGATCGAAACGGAGCAAAAGAGTCATCGTAAGATTATGAAAGATATGGTTTATTATACTTTTAGGTCTGAAGTGTACTTTGATAATGATAACCGTTTGACAGGAACTGCTGCAAAGGTGGTTGTATATGATATTTGAATAACGAGTTATCATTATAGAGTGACAGAAATCCTTCTCATTGTATCCGATTCATCAAATCTTCTATTAAACGACCTTTTAATGATATCAGTGAATTTACCAAGAGTGTTGTACCCTCAATACACAAGGATGAAGCAGGAGAAGTTGAATATGTCCTCCCAATAGGAGGAAAGGAGACACATTTTTGGCCTCCTCAACTTATTGGTGCCTGTATATCCGATCGTATTGAAGATGTCAAGAAAGAGAGAAAGAATACAAATCTTTGTCTTGTTCTCTCTGTTGAAACATTGAATATTCATGATACATAGGTCCCATCATACTATACAAAGGAACAGATCGAAGATTATCAGGCAGGTCTTGCAGTTTCGTCTATTACAGAATACATTATGATCCGTGAAGTCGATTCAGTTGCCGTTGATTATGGATTCTACAAGGATATTTATCATGAATTTGATTCAAATCCCAGAGTCGTCCTGTTTGTAGGTATCGGGTATAGTGAAGCTCAATCCTTTGCTGTTCGATTTTCCAAGGGTCATTATGATATTCTCGCATATACACACTCCAATCAAGTAAGTTCAAGTCAAGTTGATACTATTCTCTTTGATATGCTCCTGGATGCATACGATGAGGTTCGTGATCCTGATAGTGACCCCGATTTCCGCACTAGTCCTACTGCTGCTGCCAAACTTCTTCCTGTGATATTGATGGTTAAACAGCAGTTCAGTGTGTCATGTATGAATAAATAGGACGGATAAGTGTCTAGCACTCGAAATGTGTGAGGTGACCATTCCTGATTACAATGAGGATGGAGATGATATGTATCTTGAACTCTCTGCTGAAGATCTTCGTGAGAGGATTGAGGCTAGTGGAATGCTAAATCAGTTACATTCGGTTGTTCAACAGTGTATCGCAGATATGAAGGGAATCATACCAAATCAACTCGAGATTATGGATAATGGTATTCTAACTGTTCCTTTCTATGAGTGTGTAAATAATGTCTGTAAAGAGAATGGAGTTGAGATATCCTCTTTCACTTTTATGTTAGAAGCTTAATCCCACTTAGAGTTAAATGCTTCTCATATCACATCAGAATGTGTGGTGAATGGAAATGCGAAGTATGCATTTTATGCTAGTTATTTTGGAAATGATCATTATACCAATATGATACCAATGCTATGTTCATCTGTGACACCAGTCACAGTGAACTGCTCATATGTTACAGCTCCCGAGTTAGTTGCTCAGAATCACGCGGTCCAATGTAAGAATGATGAATCAAGCTGATTCGTAGTCTCTCAGATAGTGACTGCCAAGATCAAGACGGCTGAAGATATCGAGAGTACTGTTAGTCAACAGAAACGACTAGCAGAAGGAATCCTAGATGCTCAGAATGCTTATCAGCAAGTGATTCAATTCTATAAGCAGCGGATTGAGGATGGTCCTAATGCAGGAGGTCTGAATAGTAATGAGATTGCTTTGAATCCAATGATGCCTCATCTCATTGCAAAGTACTCCCAATGGTTCACTCATAATTCAAATTCGAATGAGAAGGTACTTCGAGAAATGACAGAAATGGCGACTAAGGAATTCAAGAATGAAGAGGCACGATATCATGAAGAACGAATGAAGGAACTGAAAGAGAAGAGATTACTAGAGCAGAAGCTAGAACAACAACGGAAAAAAGAAGGAGATCGTCGTCGAAGAGAAGAAGAAGAACGAGCAAAAGTGGAATTACAGAACAAGATTACGAGATGGAAGAATCTTGCAGAGAAAACAAAGAATCTATGTTGCTTTATGTCTGCTGAGGAGATCCAATTTCTACGAGATGAAGAACATATTATGTTAGAGTAGAAACAGAGAATGAATTCTAGATTGGATACCCCAGAACAGGGGAAGCAAACAGTTGGTCAAGGACTCTTACGTCGTTTGTCTGGATCCCATTCGCTACGATCCTCTGGATCGATGGCTATTCCAGGTAAGTCTATTCGTGATCCATATCTCGTACCTATCTCGATCAAGCCTCGTCGTCATAGTCCTATCGATATGACAAAACTAAGTCGTATGAGTGGTGTGGTGGAGGTTCGTCCTGGAGTGTTGTATCAAGGAATGTTATTAAATGGAGTACCTGAAGGAATGGGTGAATTAGTGGATATAAATGAGAATGAGTTGTTATATCAAGGACACTTCAAAAATGGCTTCTATCATGGAAGAGGAACTCTCTATATGAATAACACTCAAGTCAAAGATGGTATCTTTGAGAAAAATCGATTGATAGAAGGAAGAACGATTTATCGTGATGGATCCATGTATATTGGACAGTATCATAATGGAAGTCATCATGGACATGGGCGTTTCATTCTTCCATCGGGTGTATGGATTGAAGGAAAATGGGATGGTGGTAAACCCAAAGGAGAGTTCAAGATCCATGTTGCTGATGGAAAGAAGATGGAAACAGTCTATGATTTTGATCATGCTGATGATAACACATTGTATACCGTGAAGATCTTATCAGATCGCATTTATTACGAAGATAAGTATTTAATGAAGAATGTTCAGCCTGTGTTCCTTTTCTACTTCAACGGTGATGTTTATGTCGGAAATACAAATGGTGTCTATGTACCTGTTGGTGGGGACTATTATCGCATGGTTGAACGAGGATACGAGAAACTGGTTGTGGGAGAAGGCATGCCTGGATTGACTCTTCGTGACATCAAGTGCAATCCTGTATCCCTTGTCAAAAACATATCTTTTGTCTTTGGTGAGTGAATGAATTGAAGTTTGTTTGTTCGTATCACTGAACATACTTCAGGAGTTTAGAGAAATCGGCCAATCAAATCTCGTTTTGGCAATGATCAAACTTTCTTGAATCCAAAAAATCTTGTGTATCTGGGATATTCTGATGGAGCCTGATTTGCCCTATCCGTCTTATCATGGTAGTGATAATGAAGTAAATCAATTGCAGACTATATGAGAAATTGCTCTTCCCAAATAGCATCTATCTCCTATAGACAGCTAACAGACGTCGAATTGAGACAGTTCCAGTCCTTTTGTTTGAATCAATGTAAAGTTTCTAATTCACGTTAAAATCTATAGCAACGGATAAGACGTTCTCGAATGTCCATATTATCACTCGGATCAACGGACAAGAGATAAGATTCGATCCCCATTCTGTGACCGGATGCCTTTTTATTGATGATGTTTACCTCTGCACGTCTTCAGGTTTCGTGAATTATGGCTCGGATATTGTTCTCCCAAGTATGATTCGCAATAGTACATTGCGTAACTGCTATGTTTTTCCCAATTGTCATATTTCCCAAAATGCGCTGATTGAGAATACAATTATCCAGACCAACTCGATTGTAATGGGTTGTGGTCGTATTACTTGTTGCAGTAGTATTTTGCTTCATTAGTTATTGTTAGAGCATTCTCTTTTTGGAAATGGAGTGATATGCAATATGGGAAATGAAACGGGAGGTCTCCAAATCCCTATAACTGCTGATCTTCTCTACAATGACCTCGAAGACGCCACCTCCATGAAACCACCTCCACTTGACCCTTCTTACTTGTATTCTCGATGATGGATTTGATACCTAGGGATGATATTCGAGGTGATTATTGTGTGATTGGACCAAATGCCGCGGTTGAGATGTGTTCATTAATCGACAGCACTGTCATTGGTCCGTTTGCTCATGTAGTCTCTAGTCATATCGTGAATAGTTCAGTTTTGAGTAGTCACTGCAATCCTACAAAGTAATGAATGGATGTTTCTGTGAAATAGGGTGACTTCAGGTGATATTATTGATAGTATTCTTCAGTGGGGAACCGTTTTTGAATCAGGTTCCAATTGCGCACAAAGTTTGTTGTGTGAACACACAACAACAAGCTGTAATGCAAAGATTGTGAATAGTATTATTGCTCCCAATACGGGTGTATCTTCAGGTGAGTGTAACTCTTCTCTTGTGGGACCTTTTATTGGATTCCATCATAATAGTGTACTGATTAGTGGTAGAACTGATCAACATGGATGATACATAGCTCTGTGGTTTTATGGAAAAGGAAACATTGGATATGGAGCCAATATTGGAAGCAATCATACAGGAAGATTACCTGATCAGGAATGTCTTCCTGGTGAGGGTGTGTTCTTTGGACTAGGATGCAACATCAAGTATCCTTGCAATATGCTTAAAGCACCGTATTCGTTGATCGCATCTGGTATTACGCTACTACCTCAAGTGATCAAATGTTGTAGGAATAATGAATAGAAAGTGGAAATGCCCTTTTCATTGATCAACAAGCCATCGGTTAATGATAGTTCAGTTTCTCCTGCTTATAATGAGATTCTTCCTGGCTGGGCCTTGTACAACAACTACTACATGATTATCCGTAATGAGAACAAGTTTATGCAACGTAACAAGAGCAAACGTAATGCATTTGAGACACAGGTGATTCGTCAAAGCATTGTTGATTTGATGTTCAGTGCTCGATCTCAGTTATTGATGCGTGAGCCAGCAAATCAGGATACATTTCTGGATTTGGACTCATTTGGCACGTTACGTGATACTCGGAGTAGTTCATTCAGTATGTTGAGAGCGATTGGAGAAGAAAGTGAAGAATCAGAGAATGACATGACCCCAATCAACCTCGAAGTGAAAGATATGTATACCGATTCGGATGTAAGATTACTGGCACAGATTCTAGTATAGATTACTGGAATTGGTAAGAATATGATGACAGAACGTAGTCGTCAGCATGGAATCAACATCTACTCTTACTTTATCCGTCTGTTTTATCTACGTAAATTGAAATCTCTGGTCCAAGACATCTATTCCGAGTCAGAATCATATTCATTATCTGAGTTACTGTCAACAGAAACATGGAGAGAAATGAAGGAGTAGGAGACTCTGTATGATTCTATGATAGGACACTTCGTACAGAATGCAAAGAGACGACATTGGATATGTTGATGGAGGTGTTGTACTCGATGGAAGATTTGCTCCTTCAAAACGCTATTCGTTCGAAAAAGAAGGATTTTGTACGTGGACGTAATATTTACGAAGTTGTATTGTCTTGGAGAAATGACATGTAGTTCTATGACAAGACCCATGACTACGAGAAGGATATGAAAGTTGTTGAAGAAAGAAAAGCGTATCTATTCACTAGTTTTGGTAACGAATAGCTTCTTGGAAGAGGAAAAGAAAACTGTAATGAAGATTGTGCAACGCATTAAGGATGTTGATGAGACACTTTCTATCCTCTAAAAGGTGTATCCATCATGTTTTTTAGAACAATGACTGCATTTACTAGAGAATTAGAGTTACAAAATTATGCTGAAATTCGCGTTGTTTGATAGCTGCCATAGTAGTTGTATTCCCGTGGAACCTGTGTCACTACTAATATAGTACCATTGTTTATGTTTATTGAGTATGGATGCAGATACTCAGAGTACAAACAATGCTGTTAATGATGATCAGTTTGGTGTTATTGGTGTTTGTAATCATCTAGTTCAGTAGTGGTGACACTCTCTTCAAAGGATGTTAATGAATGTAGTATTTCTTCCAATCTGTTATTTCTAGCTTTTTGGAAGGACTTGTTACTGTCCCAAAAAGGTGTCGTATCGGTTAGTCCTGTTGAATTGAACAATACAATATCATTTATTGTAACATTTGGAGATCCTTTAAGAGCGCGTGAAGCCATTTCGGGAGAAGGGCCTTTCTTTTCTGACGTGAATGTCCAGAATACTGATTTAAACAGCATCAAAATCACTTGCGTACCATTAGACGAAACTAGCATCAAAGTACCTGAACGTACCTATGGCGAGAAATTGTGACCAATAGTGGCCTTAATGATAAATCCATCAGAGACCGTTTCAGCATGTAGTGTAGAAACTCCACAACAGAAGTGTTTGAGAAAGATCTTTGTGGGTGGTTTGAGTGCAACCACTGACAACAATTCATTGCACTCTCATTTTGAATCTTGCGGAGAAATTGAAGAAGCAACTGTTATCTATTACCATGGGCTAGAAAGAAGTCGAGGGTTTGGATTTGTCCTTTTTGTGAATGCTGAATCTGTTGAGGAGGCCATGCGACAATGTCCTCATATCATTGATGATAAAGAAGTTGAGATTAAGCGTGCGTTTCCAAAGATTGAAAACTTAAATGAAAATAGTGATAAGAAAAAGAGGAGACATCGTAAGAAGAAGAAGTTATCTTCACAATCTTACAATTCTCTCAAAACAGACCATAAGAATAGTGACTATTCCACCGTAAATAGTCATGTTCCCAATGGAATAGGAGCTGAACCCTCTATTAGTGAAAGGGCTGAGGAACCCAGTTGTTTGCATTCGGTGGGCCCCAATATCAATCCCGCGGATATGTCTTATTTTCAGTATGTTCCTCAGCCATTTTTGCAAAGACAAGTGGGTCCTTCCCAACATCTCCGATTTTCAACAAGCTTGAGTGATGTACACTTTTCAATGGGAAGTCGTGATCCTTATGTTCCCAATCAGTTACCATATGAAATGAATCCTGTTCGATACTATCCTAACAATTATCGTGGTTATTCTCATTATTCTGAAGAACCATATCAACGGGATTTGCGTACTCGTCATGTTATGGGGGAATACGATTATTCTGATAAGTCAATATATTCGTATGTTCCATATGAGCACATGAATGATTATATGAATACTTCAAATCAGAGGTCTCGTATTGATTATTACCCTGATCAGACACGTGAATTTGGTATGACTGCATATGAATATCCTCCGTCTTTTTCATCTGTATTGCGAGGTAGTACTCATAAGAGGTATTATTAGTTTGCAGTCATATTGTTTGTTAAAAGTGGATATTAGTTAACATTAATCCCACTTATTCCATCATTTGCTTCTTAACAAACAAATCACTAAAGCTAAACAGATGTTTGTGTTGTTCGCATCTTTTTAATTTGCTATTCAATCATTTACTCCTTTCATTCTTACAGAAACGATGAAACACAAACCAACACATTCTCCAAACCGTAGATCAAATTCTTCTGCTTCTTCCATATTGAAATACAGCATATACCCAACATTCTCCAAGGCTGATTCCTTAATTACTTTCTTCGTTTCTTCCTCTCCTAATAGTAACCGGAATACAGGTTCACTTGAATCATTATCCTCCACATTACGCAAAGGAGGAATTGTCTATATGATATTCTAGTCTCTCTCTTACTAGTGTCTTCTGGTGATCAATCCATCGTTTCATCTCTTCATCTGTCAAACCCATTCGTTCTGCATACTCTGGATGAACTCCTAGAATACTCCAAATTGATTCAAATCCTAGTTCCTTAAGCTGGGTCTTGTGACTCTCCAAACCAATCTCCGAGAGAAACGTACTCAGACAATCCAATTGACGTAGCATCTCTGCAAGACGTTTTCGATGACCAAATTTCATTCCCATTGACTTCAAATCCTCTTCATTTGTTGAAAACAGATCAGAACATACTACGTAGCCCTATCTTCAATCTCTCTTCTTATCCCTACCTTGTTTCTGAACGTATCAATGTATTCTTGAAGGCCCAGAGCTCCTAACAGCTCCTCTACAGTACTAGAAGGCCTCAGTTGAGGCTGACCAGAGTTAGGGCTGGGGACCACTGGAGTAAGCGACTCCGTCTCCTCCTCACCAGGTTCTATTGAAGTAGTCAGAGGTGTGGCAACTTTGAGTGAGGCCTCAGGGGAGAGAACCTCGAGCACCTCTGGAACATGATATTCTGGGAATAGCTCTCGAATTGATTGAATAGGACACTGCATAACCAGATCCAGAGGAGTGACACCTTGCTGATTCTTCTGATGCTCATCAAATTTGAGTGTAATGAAAAGTTGGATAATTTCTTGCTGGAGCGAGATGAGACTGTTTTGTTGGGAACATGAGACAAGTAATGCAACATGAAGAGGAGAATTGCCATCTCGATCAACAAGTTTCATTAACTCATTCCGAGGTTTTGATTCGATGAATAAGGAAATAGATTCCAAATCAAGACGGCGAATTGCATCGAAAAAGGCCGCATTATATTGCTCGCTATACTTCGCGAAGCAAGCATCTTTTATAAATGGAAACGACATACAGATGGGGGTCTTCCCGGACTATATATAAGGGAAAGAAAGAGTTCCAACCAAGGAACGAATGTTCAGATCAGCTCCAGATGCCACGAGCATTTCAAACAGATCTCGGTCGAGGAGAAGTGCTGCCCAGTGAAGAGGAGTGCGTCCATAGACATCCTGTTGGTTGATTTCGAATCCACTCCGCAACAACTCTACAATCACGTCTACATGTCAATAAGATCCAATAGAGATACTATAAGCCCCCTGCTCACATGCAAGATGTAAAGCAAACAGACCATTTGAAGTACGATAAAACTTACAGTCTGGATTCTTTATGTGTGCATGGATATAATCAACGTTGTCCTTTGTAACCGCATCTAGGAAGTTCTAAGCCAATTAGCCAATTCTAAGAGATAGAACATTTTGTTCTTCAATAAGTGTATGAATAAATTGAGCAGTATTAGAAAATCCGGATTCGCTTGCTAATATTTCAGCCGTCTTATTATCCTGTTCATTACTCCTTCATTCAACAAATACAGTTGTAACCTGATCAAGATGAGCTCCGTACTGAAATAAGGTATATAAACAATCGTCAAATCCTTTAGAGGCGGCAAGATGAAACAGAGTTCTTCCTTCAGAGTCATACGCATTGATATCAATTAGCTGATGTTTCAACATCGCATCCAGCTCCGTGTTATCTCCATTGGAGTTTAGCATACAATTCTGCAGCTCTTGTAGAACTGGTGTCTATAGCATTAAAATACATCTATTGTGTCAATTACCGTTACCCAGTTAATCATCTCCGCTGTATCGGTTTGTAGAGCGAATTGGTAATGCACGTACAGTGTGAGATAATAATAAACATATCCACACTGGACGAATCCCTTTGCTTATAATCTCATACCTGTTGGAATAACAACGATAAATAAACAAATAGAGCCAAAGTTAAGTCATCTGTGAAGAGTTAGAGTAGATGACTTGGGTTGGAATACTATGCTTTGAAATCAAATATTGGATACATCAGTATCAATACTACAATATCTGAAGTTGATTACCACTCACAATCCTATTCTGTTGACTTGAAAATCGATGTTTCGAGGATTGCAGAGGATGTATCCTCTATTAAGAACATCCAGATGTCTAAGGCCGTGTGTTCTACCGAATTTCATGTAGGTGAAGAATATCGAAATAATATCTGTAGGTCGATTGAAACATGGAATAAATTACTCATTTGTCGATCTATCTCCACAGAAACGAGCAATCTTCCAAGTTCCAATGGACAAGAACCAGAGAAACGGCAATTGAGAGAACTCGATATGTCTGATGCTGGTGATCGTCGATCGTAAGAAAAGGTATGGGAGGTTACTCTCTAGGTTTATTCGAAGAATTTCTGTATCTGAAGATGCTCCAAAGGAAGAACTCAATCGTGCTTTTGATGCTTACAAGGAATTGGCCTATCGTGATATTCGTATTTCGCATCGTGATTTATTGCAACTGATTCAAACTATGTTGACTACCTGTGAATGGGATCATTATGTGTATTCTCAGATGCTCCATCTCCTTTATGAATATCATTCTAGTAAAGTCGCTTTAGAGGTGATTCGTCAAATGCGTGAGTTCCATGTCAAGGTCAACAGTGATGATTATATGGATGCTATTCGCGTGTGTAGTGTGTCGGATAATGCGGAAAACGAAGCAGCAATATTGTGGAATTGGATGCTTTCAGAAGGATATGCTCCTTCTCTCATTGATTATGAGATTCTGATGAATTGTTTCATTCGATCCAATGATATTGCAGAAGCGGAGAAGTTGTTTGAGTCGATTCGTCATAAGGGTTTAAAACCGACTGTTTGGACTTACAATACTCTTTTAAATGGGTATAAGAAGACTGGTAGTTGGGAACGTGCGCTTCAGATGTATCAGATTATGAAATTGGATAAAATTGTTCCTGATGGCATCACATATACAATTCTTCTTGATCTGTTGTTGAAGATGAAGAAACGAGAATATGGAAATGTAATTGTGAGGGATCTTCAAGGAGGGACCAATCTCCTCGATCTGATAACGAATTGTATTCAGACTACTTATCCCACTCATTTCATGGATAATGTTAATCTTATGAATAGTCAAGAGTTTTTAGATTCATTTAATACTCTTTTTAGCAATGAATCCTTGAAGAAGTATCATGATCAATTCTCTCATTTGTTCTTGAAGAAGTCAAGTTTGAATTCGTTGTTACTATGGTATATTAACCAAGACAATCGGTTTGCAGTTCTCTATTTGTACCACTGTACCATGCGTTCCAGAAAGACGGCTCCTAACGATCTCACATACAAATTGTTGTTTCACTATTGTGGTATAAAACAAGATTCATTATTTTACGAGTTAATTATGAAGAATGCAGCAGCTCAAGGTTTTACTTATAATGTAAGAATCAGGGTTGATTTCTATGATAGACATCACTTGTACGAGATGCCTGCAAATATTATATTTTCTTAAATGACTATGAGAAAGGAATGGAATTGTTACAAGAGAGCATTAACTGCAATTTGCTTCCAAATTACAGAACACAACCATTTCGATGTATATGTTAAAGATTAAGATGAATTGTAGTGTTGTTATGGAAGTATTCGGATTCACTCACATTCTTTGCTGTCTATCAGATATCCTTAATTCTATTAAACTAAGTTGTCTTAATAGTACTTCCTCTATTCCTTTGTCAAAGCATACGGAGAAAAGGAGTTACAGAATGTGAATTATCATGATGTGACAATTATGAGTTATGCTGGAGCCGACGAACAGAAAGGAGAGAGGAATATGAAGATTGTGAATACCATCTTGGCTAATCTTCAGCCCCATATCAATATTACTGAAACTCCTGATCATCGTGTGGTGTTACATCGACATAGTTTTATGAGTTATGTACGTGATGAAGGAAGGCGATACCAGTACATGAAGAAGAAAGGTCGTCCGTTTAGGTTACAATTGGATGTCACAAAGATTATCCGAGAGTGTTTTATTGATGTGAATTGTGATGGGATTTGTCATGTTTGTTGTTAGAGAAGCTGTTTGAGTATTTAGCAAAGATTCAAGGATCGGAAGTCTTGATAATCAATTGATTATTGGACGTTTCTTCCCCTTTCCCCAATTTGGAATCAATCATATTTCTTTTCATGAGCACGATTATTAAGACTGAAAATGCCCCTGCTGCTATTGGACCTTACTCTCAGGGTATGGTTTGCGGCAATATTGTCTTCACCTCTGGTCAAATCCCTGTGGATCCCGCCACTGGAACTTTCTCTGACAATATTGAGGTCCAGGCTCGTCAGAGTCTCATGAACGTGAAGGCTGTCGTTGAGGCTGCTGGATTCAGTGTCACGGATATTGTGAAGACCACCGTTTTCGTGAAGGATCTGAACGACTTCGGTAAAGTGAACGCTGTGTATCAGGCTTTCTTCGAGGAGTTCAAGGTTCCTTTCCCTGCTCGTTCTTGCGTCGAGGTTGCTCGTCTTCCTAAGGACGTGGGTGTGGAAATTGAGGCTATTGCTTACAGAAAGTAGATTATATGAGTTTCCGATTGTTTAAAACAAACACTCAATAGTACTTTGGGAAAATTCTTAGGTAGATCTGCTAGCTTGAGTACGCGGAGAGTTTGCACTGGAGAGAAGGATTTGATTATGTTAGCTTGCGTTAGTGGTTTTAGGAGAGGCAGCGTCTATAGTCAATCACATTGAGTTACACTACGTTGTTTGCTAAGGAGGATGGGAGTGACGATACAAGTTTGACACAATAGACTGGATCATCTCGAATGGCGTTCTTCACATCCTCTGGAGTCAATGGGTGGTTACGAAATGCCTATATTTCATAGATTATATGGAAAACAACATAGTCACGATACTGCATCTGAATGAGAAGACGAAACCGCTTGAAACATTCCACATCATTTCGACATAGATTACACTTCTCCAATGGAATCGTTGGAGGACATAAAAACGTAGGGAGGAGGAATGTCCGATTCAGAAGTCGACTCAATACAGCAACCTGATGGAGATACAGAGTATTATTCTTCCGTTCCTCGGATGCATCCACCATAAGATACCTTCGCTCCGATGAAGAATAGTATCCATCGCTATCATCATCATAAAACCGCATTTCTCGCCATCGATAGAATTTGTTTTCGCTTCCAACAATGTAGTTATTATGCATCATAATCTGTTGAGGAGATATTGGATCCCAATAGAACTGATGTTGCGAAAAGAAGACTCGACCACTAGAGAACTGATCTTCTGGTAACAAAACCAAACGCAGACCAGAATGTCTTCCTAGAACTGCAACAAGAGATTCTTGATCTAATTCGTTGTTCGATACCATGTATCTAGCCCCTGATTTCAGAAATGCACGTGTTATCGCTGTTGGAAGCAAAAACATGAAACCACTATTCAACGAATCATCCTTCTGAGTAACAACATCAGTATTCTCTTCCGAATACTGATTAAGAACAGGCCAAGGGTCCTTAAAGAGGATAATGTCACAATCCATGTACAAAACTCGGAATCCAATGGACATCAACCTAGAGAGATATGTGAGTTTGTTAACCACTTTTTTATAGAAGGATTTGCTCGTAATCACCGAACTCTGCTGAAGAGCAGAAGAATCTACGTTACTAGGATGATAAAAGTACACAGGAATTCCTTTGGAATGAAGAGACTAGATCGAAAGCAAGAATAGTCTGTACATCAAATGCATTCTGATCAATAGCCGTCACAAAGAAGTTTGGGTATCTCTCAAGATGTGAGAGTCTGTAGAACGTATAAAAGTGACGCAGATAACCCGAATCGGTAAACGATGTCATGACAGTACCATTCAAAGCAATCGGTTCCAGCAACTTGTACAAATCACGTAAATCATAGGGTACAAATACTTTCAAATCATTAACAGGACTGTTTGTAATGACCGATTCCATAGAACTGCTGTTGACTACCGAACTTCGATTCACTACTGATTCCACAGTGACAGATTCCAGTCTGCTTATATTCTGATTATTCGGATTCAATGAATACAATAGTCCTCCTCGCTTCAATTCTTTGGAAAATTCCTTCTGCGACACATCAAAAATGATTGTAACAAGAAAAATGAAAAGAAAGCATAGGATGACACACTTCATTTGAATAATCACTAGTTAAGTCTGTCAAAAGCTAGAGAAATACTGATACTATTCTAGAAATACTAAATCTAGTGTTCAAAATCAATATTAAGTGAATAACAAGAAAAACAAAAATGAAATGGCCCAATCTAAATAGAAGCAGAGTTCTTTCACTCTTTCGTATCATTTGTACATCTAGGGGGATTCTACCAAGTTTTTCGGCTCAATAAAGTCTTCTTCCACTTAGTGTAATCCTCAGACATGGGTAAGGGGTATGTATAGTTCTGAAGCATTGATTGAAATGATGAAAGGTGGTGTTGGCAGATGTCTCAATGTGAACAAAAGTATTTACGTTATTTAGTAAACCTTGTGGTATTCGTGCTGCTCGTAAACTTCGTGTGGTTCGTCGCAATGAGAGATGGGCTGATAAGGTGAGTTATCCTTTAGATGCGTTTATTTTATAGACTTACAAGAAGGGACACAATATCTCTTCGATTAAGGCTAACGTCCTTGGAGGAGCCACTATGGCTAAGGGAATCGTTCTTGAGAAGGTGTAGGTACTGGATTAGTAGGCTTATGAATAGTGGAGTAGAGGCTAAACAGCCTAACTCTGCCATTCGTAAGTGCGTCCGTGTTCAGTTGATCAAGAATGGAAAGAAGATCACTGCCTTCGTTCCTCGTGATGGTTG
>JABLTK010107398.1_pt1 | contig 14959 bp, 15 predicted proteins | sample 7160131 | NCBI WGS metagenome assembly JABLTK01 (sample SAMN14651221, study PRJNA627086) | human gut metagenome | isolation source: feces | host: Homo sapiens
GCACGGGACACCACGTCGAACATCATATTCAGGGAAGCCGCGCCGCCGACGAACACCTGATCCGCCTTGCAGCCCAGCACATCCGCCCAATAGGCGCGGGCGCTGGGGATGCCCGCCAGCTCGCCGTAATTCCGGGCGTCCACGCCGGCGTCGTAGCAGTCCTCGGGGGTTTGCAGCACGGTCAGCAGGCCGCTGACCATGTCCAGCTGTTCCGTCGCGGGCTTGCCCCGGGCCATGTTCAGCTTCAGCCCCTGCGCCTTGCAGGCTTCATAGGACGCCAGCACACTGCCGTATTCACGTTCCAGTTCTTCCCGGGTCATGCAGGAATAGGGAGTCATATCGATCATCCTTTCGGCATTTTGACAAGTTTTACGTGTATATTATATGTCCGAAGCCCCAAAAATGCAACATCAGATTGGGCAAAAATTCATTTTTCGTCTCAAAAGTCAAGAAATCTATGAAATGCACAAAGTTTCCTGCACATGTCAATTTGTTTTACTGCATATTTTCGCACAAAAACGGCGTGACCGAACCCGGTCACGCCGTCTTCCGTTATTTCGCTGCTTTTTTCGGGGCTGCGGGCGTTTCGGGAAGGATCACCTTTTCCTTCAGCACGAAGCCGGTTCTCGCGGGGATGTACAGCTCAATGTAGTCCCTGCCGTCAAAACGCTTGGTAGCGTAGGTCTTTTTTGCCACGTTTCCAAAGCCGCCGTACTTTTCGTCGTCGGTAGACAGAACCACCGTGTACTCGCCCGGCTGGCGAACCGGGACAAGAACGTTATTCAGGGAATTACCGAAGTGGAAGTTGAACACGAACACCAGCCCGTGGCGGTAGTAGGCAAGGGTCTGCTCCGGCGCTTTCATCAGCAGCAGGTCTGCCATTCGCTGGTCGAAAATCCGGTTCTCCTTGGTCAAACGAACCATATCCTCGTCAAAGTCGCCCAGCCACTGGTATTTGAGCATCCCGTTGTCCTTCAGGCTCCACTGGCGGCGGCAGTAATGGAAGCTCCAGCCATTGCCCTCCCGGGGGAAGTCGATCCATTCGGGGTGGCCGAACTCGTTGCCCATGAAGTTGAGGTACGCTTCTCCGCCGCCGGACAGAGTGAACAGACGAATCATCTTGTGCAGGGCAATGGCGCGGTCGATCACAGGGTTGTGGCAGTCCTTGTTCATGTCCGTGTACATGTTCGCCCCGGCCAGGCGGAAGATCATCGTCTGGTCGCCCACCAGCGCCTGATCGTGGGACTCCACATAGGCCACGGTTTTCTCTCCGGGACGGCGCAGGCACATACTGCCCCACATCTGATTGATGTCCCAGAATTCGTCCTGCCCCTTCACCGCCTTGATCCACATATCCGGCAATCCCATACCCAGCCGGTAGTCAAAGCCGATGCCGCCGTCCGCAATGGGCAGGCACATGCCGGGCATACCGGACATGTCCTCGGCGATGGTGATGGCCTTGGGGTTCACCTGACGGATCAGCTCATTGGCAAGCTGCAAATACGTCACCGCCTCGGTATCGGTGTTGTAGGAGAAATACTTGCCGTCGGAGGTGAAGTCCGTACCGAGGGCGTGGTCATGGTACAGCATGGAGGTCACGCCGTCGAAGCGGAAGCCGTCAAAATGGTACTCCGTCATCCAGAATTTCAGGTTGGACAGCAGGAAGTGGATAACGCCGGTCTTGCCGTAGTCAAAGCACTTTGTTCCCCACGCAGGATGGTCGCCCTTGGGGCCGTCGTGGAAGAACTGCCATGTGGTGCCGTCGAACATGTTGATGCCCTCGGCGGTATTCTTGACGGCGTGGGAATGCACCACGTCCAGCAGCACCCGGATGCCCATGGCGTGCGCCTTGTTCACCAGATATTTCAGGTCTTCCGGCTTTCCGAACCATGAGGAAGCGGCGAAGAAACTGCTCACCTGATAGCCGAAGGAGCCGTAATAGGGATGCTCCATAATGGCCATGAGCTGGAGGGTATTGTACCCCGCCTTGTGGATTCTCGGCAGGATGTTGTCGGCAAACTCCCGGTAGGAACCGACCTTGCCCTCCTCCTGCGCCATGCCAATGTGGGCCTCATAGATATACAGCTCGTCCTCGCCGGTAAAGCCCTTGTCCGTCCACGGGAATGCCTTGCGGTCATCCACCACCTCGCACTCGAAGGTGATGTTCTGCTTGTTCTGCACCACCCGGCGAGCATACAGGGGGATGTGCTCCGTGCGGGTCAGGTTGGCGTCCACCACAGTCTTGACCTTGCAGCCGTCCCACAGGGCGTCGTCGCCGGGGAGATACAGCTCCCAGTTTCCGTTGCCCAGATTGGTCAGCGGGTGGGAGGTCTGGTTCCAGCCGTTGAATTCGCCCTCCAGATACAGCTGGTAGGCGCTGGGCGCCCACTCCCGGTAGTACCAGCCGCCATCCACGTGATGGAAGCCAAAGTACATGTGAGCGTTGGCAAAATCATTCAAGCTCTGTCCCTCGGACAGAATACGTTTTTTTGCCGACCGGTACAGGTGCATCCGCAAATCAATATCCCCGGCGAAAGGCTCAAGCTGGGGATTCAAATCCAAAATACGATACATAGCGTCTCCTTTTCCGCGAAAGTATTGTCTATCCAATGGAGGGCGGTATCACCCTTCGCTCCTATTTTAGAAGAATCGTGCGTCTCTGTCAAGGACTTTTCATTTTTTACAATTCGCTTTGCTCTTTGATTTTGATTTTACATAGCGAAGATTTTGGAATTTACATTAAACTAGTAAAATGCGAATCGTAGGATAAATCCCGAGTACATCAAAAATAAAGCCTACAAGGAGAAGTAAGATTATGAAAAAAGTCATTTCCATTGCACTGATTGCCATGCTTGTTGTCGCCATGGCCGGCTGCTCTCAGAGCCAGCCCGCCGCCACAACGGCCGCTCCTGCCGAGACTGCGGCACAGACGACCGCCGCTCCTCAGACCGAAGCCCCCGCCGCGCTCTCCGGCACCGTCGCCACCGACGGCTCCACCTCCATGGAGAAGGTCATCGGCGCTCTGGGCGAAGCCTTCATGGAAGCGAACTCCGGCGTAAACTTCACCTATAACCCCACCGGCTCCGGCTCCGGCATCACCGCCGTGTCCGAAGGCCGCTGCGACATCGGCCTGTCCTCCCGTGCGCTGAAGGATTCCGAGGTTGCGTCCGGTCTGGTCGGCACCGTCCTTGCCTACGACGGCATCGCCATGATCGTCAACCCCGCCAACACCGTGGAAGATCTGGACATTGAGACCATCGCCAAAATCTACACCGGCGAGATCACCAACTGGTCCGAGGTCGGCGGCGCTGACGCTGAGATCGTTCTGGTCGGCCGTGAAGCCGGCTCCGGCACCCGCAGCGGCTTCGAGGAACTGACCAAAACCGTTGACAAGTGCAAGTACCGTCAGGAGCTGACCTCCACCGGCGACGTCATCACCGCAGTCGCGCAGAACCCCGACGCCATCGGCTACGCCTCTCTCGCCTCCGTCAAGGATTCCGTCAAGGCTCTGAAGGTCGCGGGCGTGACCCCCAGCGAGGAGACCGTCAAGGACGGCACCTACCTCATCCAGCGTCCCTTCGTGCTGGTCACCAAGGAAGGCGTTGAACTCAGCCCCGTTGCTCAGGCGTTCTTCGACTATGCCACCAAGGGTCAGGCCAATGACATCATCACCGCTTCCGGCGTGGTTCCCGCCAACGGCTAAAACAAGCGAACAAAGGCTCCCCCATTGGGGGAGCCAACTGCCGTTTTCTCAATTCGGTAAGATGGTAAACCTTCTCGAAAGGCTGATAACATGAAACATAAATCAAACATTTTTGAGGCCATCGTCCACGGTATTTTCCTGATTCTCGGACTGATCACCGTGGGCTGCGTGCTTCTGATCACCATATATTTAATCATTTCCGGCATTCCCGCCATCCGTCAGATCGGCCTGTTACAGTTCCTGTTCGGCAAGAAATGGGCGTCCACGGCGGCGCAGCCGGAATGCGGCATTCTCCCCTTCATTCTCACCAGCGTCTACGGAACCGCCGGGTCTGTCATCATCGGCGTACCCATCGGATTCCTGACGGCGGTGTATCTGGCGAAAATGGCGCCAAAGCCCGTCAAACGCTTTATGGAGCAGGCAGTCTCCATGCTGGCGGGCATCCCCTCCGTGGTTTACGGCCTTGTCGGCATGATGGTGCTGGTGCCGGGACTGCGGAAGCTCTTTCACATTCCCGACGGCTCCAGCCTGTTCGCCGCCATCATCGTCCTCGCTGTGATGATTCTGCCCTCCATTATCAAAATGTCCATCACCGCATTGGAAGCGGTGCCGAAGGAATACGAGGACGCTTCCCTTGCGCTGGGCGCGACGCCTGAGGAGACCTACTTCCGTGTCTCCGTCCCCGCCGCCAAAAGCGGCATTGCCGCCGCCGTAGTGCTGGGCGTGGGCAGAGCCATCGGCGAGGCCATGGCCGTCATGATGGTGGCAGGCAACGTCCCCAATATGCCCACCTCCCTGTTTCAGAGCGTCCGCTTCCTCACCACCGCCGTGGCAAGCGAAATGTCCTATTCCAGCGGCCTGCAAAAACAGGCGCTGTTCTCCATCGCGCTGGTGCTGTTCCTGTTCATCATGCTCATCAACGCCGCTCTGAATTTCTTCCTGAAGGGAGACAAATCGAAATGATTTCCAAAAAACGAAAGCTGTTTCTCTGGACGGTTCGGGGCGGGATGTATCTTGCCACCGCGCTGACCGCCGGACTGACCCTGTTTCTCATGGTCTACGTTCTGGCGAAGGGCATTCCCAACATCACATGGGAGCTGCTCAGCACCAAGCCCAGCTACCTTGCCGACCGCATCGGCATTCTGCCGGACATTCTCAATACCCTGTACATCATCATCTACACCCTGATTCTGGTGCTTCCCCTTGGCGTGGGCGCGGCGATCTATCTGACGGAGTACGCCCACAATAAAAAGGTCGTCGCGGTCATTGAGTACGCCGCCGAGACCCTTTCCGGCATTCCCTCCATCATCTACGGCCTTGTGGGTATGCTGCTGTTTTCCAACAATATGGGCACTTCCCTGCTGGCAGGCGCGCTGACCCTTGTCATCATGAACCTGCCCACCATCATGCGCAACACCCAGGAAAGCCTGAAAACCGTGCCCCAGAGCTACCGGGAGGGCGCGTTCGGTCTGGGCGCGGGAAAGTGGCGGGTCATCCGCACGGTGGTGCTTCCCAACTGCGTGGACGGAATCGTCACCGGCTGCATCCTTTCCATCGGCCGCATTCTGGGTGAGTCTGCCGCGCTGCTGTTCACCGCCGGATTTGCCCATGTGGTGGGCGGCTTCTGGGCTGCGAGAAACAGCGCGGGCGCGACATTGACGGTTGCCCTGTACGTCTACGCCAAGGAGCAGGGAGAATTCGGCGTCGCCTTTGCCATTGCCGCCATTCTGATGGTGCTGGCATTTCTCATTAACCTGTCCGCGTCTCTGGTAAGTAAGTATTATGGGAGGAAGAATCGAATTGGCTGACATTATTACCGCGAAAAATCTGTGCCTCTGGTACGGGGATACCCAGGCACTGAAATCCATTAACATCGCCGTCCCGGAGCACAGCATCACCGCCCTCATCGGCCCCTCCGGCTGCGGCAAATCCACATTCTTAAAAACCCTGAACCGCATGAACGATCTGATCCCCAGCGTGAGGATCACGGGAGACGTGCGCTACGAGGGCAAGGACATTTTTCAGGCAGAGGTCAACAACCTGCGCAAGGAAGTGGGCATGGTGTTCCAGAAGCCCAACCCCTTCCCCATGAGCATTTACGACAACATCGCCTACGGCCCCCGCACCCACGGCATTCACAACAAGGCCAAGCTGGACGAGATCGTAGAGCGTTCCCTCCGGGACGCCGCCATCTGGGACGAGGTAAAAGACCGGCTGAAAAAGAATGCTCTGGGTCTTTCCGGTGGCCAGCAGCAGCGGCTGTGCATCGCAAGAGCCTTGGCGGTGGAGCCGAAGGTACTTCTGATGGACGAGCCGACCTCCGCTCTTGACCCCATTTCCACCTTGAAAATTGAGGAACTGGCCGCGTCTCTCAAGAAAGACTATACCATCGTCATCGTCACCCACAACATGCAGCAAGCTGTCCGTATCTCCGATTACACCGCGTTCTTCCTGTTGGGCGAGCTGGTGGAATTCGGCGGAACGGAACAGATTTTCTCTCAGCCGCTGGACAAACGGACAGAAGATTACATCACGGGGAGGTTCGGATAATGCGGGAATTATTTGAAGAGCAGCTTCTGCTGCTGAATCAGGAACTGACGGAAATGGGTTCCCTGTGCGAGGAGATCATCTCCCTTGCCACCCAGGCGCTGGGTTCCTACACGAAAGAGCTGGGGGAGAAGGTCTCCAAGGTCGGCGCGAAGATCGACGAGGAGGAGCGCACCATCGAGACCATCTGTATGCGTCTGCTTCTGCGCCAGCAGCCGGTGGCGCGGGACCTGCGTGCCGTCTCCGCCGCGCTGAAAATGATCACGGACATGGAGCGTATTGGAGATCAGGCGGAGGACATTGTGGAGATCATCCCCTGCATGATCGCCCATCCCCACGAGGAATACCCCAAGATCCGGGAGATGGCAAAGGAGACCATTGCCATGGTCACGGACAGCGTAGATGCCTACGTCAAGCAGGACGTATATCTCGCCAAGGCCGTGCAGATGCACGACGACGTGGTGGACAACTACTTCACCCGGATCAAGAGCGGTCTGATCGACATGATCGCCAAGAACCCCGCCGAGGGAGAATACGCCCTTGACCTGCTGATGATCGCCAAATACTTTGAGCGCATCGGCGACCATGCCACGAACATCGCCGAGTGGGTAGAGTTTTCCGTCACCGGCAGCCATAATGCAATTTCTTCATAAGGCAGGCAACGATTGCGTTTGTTAACGAGCAGAAATCCGCTGTTTTCGTTTCCGAAAACAGCGGATTTTTCACATATTTGCATCTATTTCCCGGATTTTTGCCCGGATGGCGAGCAGATCATCAAAGGTCTCCGGGCGCTTGGATACATCCCGCAGCAGCGCCGACGGGTGGTATATCGCCGTCATCCAGACGCCGTTCCGTTCCACCCACTGGCCGTGCTGCCTCGTAATGCGGTAGTCCGCGTCGATCAGCCGCTTGGCGGCGATGCGCCCAAGACAGACGATGATCTTCGGCTTTACCAGCGCCACCTGATTGCGCAGATAGCCGATGCAGGCGTCCTGTTCCGTCTCCAGCGGGTCACGGTTGTGGGGTGGGCGGCACTTGACGATGTTGGCAATATAGCAGTTCGTCTCCCGGCTCAGGTCGATGATGCACAGCATATCGTCCAGCAACTTTCCCGCCGGGCCGACAAAGGGCTGGCCTTTCAAGTCCTCCTGTTCGCCGGGGCCTTCCCCCACGAACATGATGTCCGCGTCCTCTTTTCCCACGCCGAACACCACGTTATGTCTCGTCTCGCACAGGCCGCAGCGGGTGCAGTCGGCGCAGACGCTTTTCAGTCCGTCCCAGTTCAGCATCGTTAGCGGCTCCTCCTGCGTTCTGCCCGTCTCCGGCGGCGCTGGGCGCGGATGCGGGAGCGCATAAAGGAATTGAAGGCCAGATACGCGCCCACAAGCCCCAGACCGATCACGCAGATGGTTCCGATGGTGGACAGCACGCCGGAGCCGCCGACGCCGTCCTTCTCTCCGTTGGAGCGGATGGACACGCCGGTGTCCCCCGTCGCCCGGACGTCCGCCATGGCGTACAGCTCCACCTCCGTGACGCAGGAATTCTGATACCAGACCTCCATCGTGGCGATCTTATCGTCCTTCTTGATAGGTGCGGTCAGGCCGCCGCCCTCCACGGTGTAGTTCATGACGTAATTCTTCATCTGAACACCGGCGGGAACCACCGTATCCACGTCCGTAAAGGACTGTCCCACTACCTGACATTCGCCGCCGGACACCGGCCACTGGTTCACCGCCATGCCGTCGTAAATGATGCGGTTGACCTTATAGTTGTTGAAAACGTAATTGGCAAGCTCGGTTATTTCTTCAAAGTTACCATAGGTTTCCACGATGCCCTTCTCGGTCGTCTTACGGGCAGCTCCCAAAACCACAAAAATGACCCGCATGTTATTGTGTTCCGCTGTGCCGACGATGCTCGCCCCGGAATTCTCAGTATAGCTGGCAATGCCGCCGGTATAGCGGGAGCTCATGAACTGTGTGATGACGTGGTCGTCAACCAGATAGTTTGTGGTGGTGAGAGGGCGTTCTTCACTCACAAGATTCGTTGCGGGAATTTTATAGGTTCCCGTCTTGAAAATTTCCGCGAAAGTCTCATTTTTCGTCGCTTCCATGGTGATCTTCACCATTTCCCGGGCGGTGGTGTAGGATGTCGCCGTATCCAGACCGGAAATGTTGCCGAACTCCGTGCTGATGCAGCCCATCTGCTTGACGCGGTCGTTCATCATTTCCTTGAAGCGGTCAGTCGTACCGGCCACATGCTCCGCCAGCGCCACGGCGGCGTCGTTGGCGCCGATCATCAGCAGCGCGTGAAGCAGATCGTTCACAGTCAGCTGCTCGCCGCTTTTCAGATTTGGCTTCATTTTCAGACTGCTTCCCGGCACCTTGGACTGGATGCCGTCAGAGCAGGTGACAATGTCGTCCAGATTGCTGTTTTCGATCGCCACCAGCGCCGTGACTATCTTGGCAAGGGTACCGGTGGGCAGCTTGGTATCGGGGTTATAGGAGTAGATGACCGTCTCGGTATTCGTCTCATAGGCGAAGGCCGCCAGCGCCGTATCCAGCCGGCTGTCGCTTCCCGCCAGAGGGCGCATGCCGTTCAGGGTGCGGCAGCCGTTGTCGATGCAGACCCGGCCGAAGGGGATCTGGGCAGCCTGCTGCTCGGCGGGCTGCGTTTCCTGCGTTGACGCGCCAGTTTCCGCGGCAGACGCCGGAACCGCCATCTGACAAAGGAGCGCGGCGCACAGGAGCAAGCTTAGCAATCTCAATTTTTTCATATTTTCCCCTCAATATTTCTTCACCGGACTTGTCCGGCGGTGAAAAGTCGTGTATAATGATGGAGATATTATAACAGCTTTTCCCCCTCTAGTCAATCCGGGAGGCAGATTCCCATGAAAAAACCACGGCTCAGCATTTTGATCGCCGTAACCCTTCTTTTCGCCGTCTTCACCCTTGGCTTCTTCCTTGGCAGAAACGGCAATCACGGCAGCGTAGAGCTGTCCGTTCCCGCCGCCATGCAGACGCTTCCGCCCCAGACCACCCTTCCGGAGCCGACCACCCCGGAAACCGTGGCCGTTACTTTCCCCATCGACATCAACCGGGCGGACACGGAGCAGCTCACGGCACTTCCCGGCATCGGGGAGGTTCTTGCCCAGCGCATCATTGCATACCGGGAGGAAAACGGCAGCTTTCTTTCCACCGATGAGCTTAAGAACGTGGAGGGTATCGGAGAAAAGCGTCTGGAAGCCATACTTGACCTTATTACAGTTGGAGGATGAAAATGAAAATTTTAGTTGTGGACGACGAGGCCCTTCTGGTAAAGGGCATTCGCTTTAATTTGCAGAACGAGGGCTACGAGGTCATCACCGGCAGCGACGGTCTGGAGGCCGTGCAGGCCGTGCAGACCCAGCACCCCGACCTTGTGGTGCTGGACGTGATGATGCCCAACATGGACGGCCTTTCCGCCTGCGCCAAGATTCGGGAGTTTTCCGACGTGCCCATCATCATGCTCACCGCCAAGGGCGACGACATGGACAAGCTTATCGGCTTCGACCACGGAGCGGACGATTACCTGACCAAGCCCTTTAACATCTTAGAGCTGAAGGCGAGAATCCGCGCCCTGCTGCGCCGCGCCGGACGCACCGAGGAAAAGGCCGCGGGAAACAGCCTGACCATCGGCACCATCACGCTGGACCTGGACGCCCGGAACGCCTACCGGAACGGCCAGCTGGCCGACCTGACCGCAAAGGAATTCGACGTCATTGAATTTCTCATGCGCAATCCCAACCGGGTCTACTCCCGGGAAGCGCTGCTGGACACCATCTGGGCTTATGAATACCGCAGCGACATCCGCACCGTGGACGTCCACATCCGCCGTCTGCGGGAAAAGCTGGAGGAAAATCCGGCAGAGCCGAAGTACATTTTAACGAAATGGGGCGTTGGCTATTATTTCCGCAAGTAAAAAGACCGGCTTCCGGGGCTACGGCAATACCCAGTTCCGGTATGCCATGACCTATGTGGTGGTCACGCTGGTCGTGCTGTTTTTTCTGAATATCTACTGCTCCGGCGTCAGCCACAAGCTGTTCTACCAGAGCAAGGAAGCCTCCATGATTGAAAAATGTCTGCTTGCTTCCGACGAAATTTCCACCCTTGAGGTGCTGAACAGCTCCACCGTTACCGGCATCGTCAATCAGCTGGAAAGTCTGAAGGTCACCCGGCTCGTGGTCACCGACCACAGCGGCGCGGCGCTGTATGACAGCAGCGGCGCTTCCGTGGGCACCTACGTTCTGCTTCCGGAGATCTTACAGGCGCTTACCGTCAGCAAGCAGGCCCCGGAGGGGAACAACGTCTTTACATGGACGTACCACGACGGCATCACCGACTCCCGCGCGGCGACCCCCATCGTCTACTATGGCACCGTGGTGGGCTGCGTATACATGACGGAGTACGATACCACGCAGGGCACACTGATCAAATCTCTCCAGCAGACCCTGCTTCGCATCACGCTGATGCTGGAGATTATCGTCGCAGCCTTCTCCGTGGCCTTTTCCAACGCCTTCTCCCGGCGTCTGAACCGGATCATGGCCTCCATGCGCATCATCCGGGAGGGGGATTACTCCCACAAGGTGGACATGGGCGGCAGCGATGAGCTGACCGTTCTGGGCGAGGAATTCAACGACCTGACAGAGCGGCTGCAAACCTCCGAGCGCAAGCGCAGTCAGTTCGTTTCCGACGCCTCCCACGAGCTGAAAACCCCTCTGGCCTCCATCAAGCTGCTGACCGATTCCATTTTGCAGAACAACATGGACATGGACACGGTGAAGGAGTTCGTGGAGGACATCGGCAACGAGGCCGACCGCTTAAACCGCATGACCGCCAAGCTGCTTTCCCTCACCAGAGCCGAAAATCCCCAGCCACAGGAAAGCGAGATCATCTATATGGCGCCCACGGTGCAGCGGGTGGCGAAAATGCTCCGGACGAACGCCAGCTGGTCGGGCGTGACCTTCTGCTTAGAGCTGGACGAGGACACCCCCGTCCTGATTCTGGAGGACGACCTGTACCAGATCGTTTTCAACCTGATGGAAAACGGCATCAAGTACAACCTGCCCGGCGGAACACTGACGGTGCATCTCGGCCGTCAGGAGGACAATGCGGTGCTCACCGTCAGCGACACGGGCATGGGCATCCCGGAGGATGCGCTGGCGCATATTTTCGAGCGGTTTTACCGGGTGGACAAGGCCCGTTCCCGGAAAAGCGGCGGAAGCGGGCTGGGGCTTGCCATCGTCCGCACCATTGTCCAGCGCAACCGGGGCGAAATTTCCGTTTCCAGTACGGTGGGCAAGGGTACCGTCTTTACCGTCACCTTCCCCGCCTTTGACACGGAGGTGGACAAGTCATGAAGCGGTTTTTCTGTCTTCTTCTCTGCCTGTGCCTGTTTCTGCCCGGCTGTTCCGGCGAGCTGATGAAGAACCCCGTCACCTTTTACTATCCCCGGCGGGAATACCAGTACGGCGCGGAGGACGGCGTGATCTCCAGCGAGCAGCGGGAAGCCTCCGGCCACGCGGATGATCTGCACTACCTTCTTTCCCTGTACCTGATCGGCCCGTCCAGCGACGAGCTGGTCTCTCCCCTGCCATGGGGAACACGGCTTCTTGGGGTAAACCGGCAGGACGGCACCATCACGCTGGAGCTGACAGACACCTCTTTTACCATGACGGACACGGAATTCACCCTCGCCTGCGCCTGTCTGACCATGACCACCCTGTCCATCACCGGCGGGGACGAGGTCACCATCATCAGCGGAAGCCGAAGCGTCACCATGAGCCGGGACAGTCTGACCCTCATTGACGACAGCACCGCTTCCACAACGGAGGAAACCAAATGAAATTCATTTCATGGAATACAAACGGCCTGCGCGCCTGTGTGGGCAAGGGCTTTCTGGACGCCTTCAACGCGCTGGATGCTGACTTTTTCTGCTTACAGGAGACGAAGCTCCAAGCGGGACAGATCGACCTTCCTTTGGATGGCTACAGTCAATACTGGAACTACGCCGAGAAAAAGGGCTATTCCGGCACGGCCATCTTCGCAAAGCAAGCCCCCGTCTCCGTGCGCTACGGTCTTGGACAGCCGGAGCTGGACACCGAGGGGCGGCTCATTACGCTGGAATATCCCGGCTTCTTCCTCGTCACCTGCTACACCCCCAACGCCCAGCGGGGGCTTGCCCGCATTGACCACAGGCTAAAATGGGACGAAGCCTTTCGGGCATACCTCAGCGAGCTGGACAGAGAAAAGCCTGTCATCGCCTGCGGCGACCTGAACGTCGCCCATCAGGAGATCGATCTGAAAAATCCCGCCTCCAACCGGGGCAACGCGGGCTTCTCCGACGAGGAACGGGAAAGCTTCGGGCGGCTTCTGGACGCCGGGTTCACCGACTCCTTCCGCCGCCTCCACCCGGAGGCCACCGGCGCGTACACATGGTGGAGCTATATGTTCAACGCCCGGGCGAACAACGCGGGCTGGCGTATCGACTATTTCCTCGTCTCCGACCGCATTGCGGACAAAATCACCGCCACGCCCATCTATTCGGACATCCAAGGCTCTGACCACTGCCCGGTGGGGCTGGAAATCAAACTGTAACGTCAAAATGGCAGGAACAAGAACGTTCCTGCCATTTTGTTATTCCGGAATTTCGATCCCCACCTGTTCCCCTTTCCGAACCAGATAGCTTTTTTTCAGGCGCTCTATGTAGGCAAAGGGTTCCTCCGGGGAAATGGGGATAAATTTCCCGGCAGGCTTGTCATGCTTGGGCAGGAGTGAAAATGTCAGTTCTCCTTCCCCCAGCCGTTTGACCGGCAGCGAGGTGTTCAGCCCGAAGCCGCCGTCCACCGGCACCACCAGCCCGAGACTTTCCCGCTTGTCAGCGCAAGTTACCCAGAGTCTGCACATCACGTCCCCGGTCAGCTCGCAGCGGCACAGGAAATGATAGTAAAGCCCCTGCCTTGTCACCTGCACCTTTCCCACCGGACGGTTTCCGAAATATACGCCGTAATTTTCTTCCAAATGCAACGCCCCCTGCCGCATTCTATGCCGCAGGGGGCTTCATTATGAATCATGTTGCCCGTCCGCCGCCGGGAAGGCCGAAGCTGACGGCAATGGCGTCGTCCACCTGCGCCATCTGGTTTTCGTCCAGATGCCCCATGTGCTCCCGCAGGCGGCGCTTATCGATGGTGCGAATCTGCTCCAGAAGGATGATGGAATCCTTGCTTAACCCCACACTTCCCCCCGCGATGTTGATATGGGTAGGAAGCCGGGCTTTCCCCGTTTGGCTGGTGATGGCCGCCGCAATGACCGTGGGGGAATGGCGGTTTCCGGTGTCGTTCTGCACGATCAGAACAGGCCGGGTCCCTCCCTGCTCGCTGCCCACGACCGGCGACAGGTCGGCATAGAATATGTCGCCCCGTTTGACTGATGGTTCCGTCATAGTGTTCACTCTCCGTGCATCAATACCCACGCTACCGGATGAATCCATATGTAACGCGGTAATCCTATTCTCCCACGCCATGACCGGATTTATACGAGTTTTTAATAAAACGCTTAAAAGCGTTTTATTAGGCCGCAGGATTGCGGCCAGCGGCCACTGCCGCTAAAAATCGAAGTCAATACATTTCTTACCGCCGCCTAGGCGGTCTGCCGTGAAACGGCTTTCATAAAATGATGAAATCATTTTATGAAGAAATAGTATTATACGGCTGCGCTGGTAAAATATCCTATGCACGGTTTTTCCAAAAAGCTACACCGTTTCAAAATTTGTGACCTTCAATGACAGAATGCGCCGTTCCTTGTAGAGAATTTCGGCGTTTTCCGGGCAATCGTCCTCCCCCAGCCAGATGTCCAGATGAAGCGCATCGTCCTCGTAGCTGTCGTCAATGGTCAGCCGCAGACGCCCGCCGTCCATCCCGGCGGAGGTGATATAGCCGCTTCGCAAGGTTTTCATAAGTATCCACGGGGCGCTGACGGGGGTCACCTGTTCCTCCGCCATCAGATCGAATTGCAGCGCCGTGTCGTCAAAGGTCAGCTTCCCCCCGGCGTCGGATACCTTGCCGGTGATGCCCGTGATGGTCTCAGGCGCGGTGACGGCGAAAGTCAAATTGCCCTGAGGATCGCACCGGCAGTCCATGGAAAAGGTGTACACTTTGTCTGAGTAGTCCGCCGTAATTTCGCAGGAAAAACGGCATTCGGAAGCCTTCATCAGCTCCGATCGGAGGTCAAGCCCCCGCTGCATCTCCTTTGACCCGCCGGAACACCCGGTGAGAAATACAAGCACCACCACGGCCGCCGCGATTTTTTTCAAAGAAACCCCGCCTTATTTCATAAGTCGCGGAAGGGCGCTGAGCATGTCCGTGGGCAGCATTCCGTACTGCCCCAGCTCTGCCGCGCACCGGTCCCCCGCCGCGCCGTGGAGCCACGCCCCGCAGGCGGCGGCTTCCAGCGGCGGCAATCCCGCCCCCAGCAGCGCCGTAATAACACCCGCCAGCACGTCCCCGCTGCCCCCGACGGCCATGCCAGGATTCCCGGTTGGGTTGATATAACCGTTCACGCCGTCGGTGATGCAGGTCTCGTGACCCTTCAACAGGACAACGCACCCCAGTTCTTCGGCAAGGGCAGCAGCTGCAGACATGCGATCTTCCCCGATGACGCCGCCCAGCCGGGCAAA
>JABLTK010127317.1_pt1 | contig 14954 bp, 17 predicted proteins | sample 7160131 | NCBI WGS metagenome assembly JABLTK01 (sample SAMN14651221, study PRJNA627086) | human gut metagenome | isolation source: feces | host: Homo sapiens
AATTCGACTTATAGTCTCACCATTGACGGATTATCAAACTTATTTCCCTCTCAATAAAAAATGGGAACTTTCTATTTTATTCACTATATTTAAATTCATTAATTTACTAATTACCTTTATACGTGTTATAATATTTAGGAAAGAGGTGCACTATGGAAAAATTTTATGTTACAACTCCAATTTATTATCCAAATGGTAAATTTCATATTGGAACAGCTTATACAACATTAATTGCCGATGTACTAGCAAGATATAAAAGGCTTAATGGCTTTGATGTCAGGTTTTTAACAGGAACAGATGAACATGGGGAAAAAATTGCGTTAAAAGCATCAGAAGAAGGAATAACCCCTAAAGAATATGTTGATAAAATGGCAGAACTTGCTAAAGCTTTATGGAAAAAAATGGAGATAACGAATGATGATTATATAAGAACTACTGATTTGCGTCATGAGGAAAGTGTAAAAAAAATATATCAAAAGTTTTTAGATAATGGAGATATTTATTTAGGTGAATACTCTGGTCTTTATTGTGTGCCTTGTGAGACATTTTTTACTGAAAAAGAACTTGTAGATGGGAAGTGTCCTGACTGTGGAAGAGAAGTTAAGATTGTTAAAGAAGAAACTTATTTTTTCAAAATGAGTAAATATCAAGATAGATTATTAAAGTACTATGAAGAACATCCTGACTTTATATTACCATCGTTTAAAAAAACTGAAATGATTAATAATTTTATAAAACCAGGACTTGAAGATTTATCAATTACAAGAACTACTTTTGATTGGGGTATAAAAACTCCTAATGACCCTAAACATGTTATGTATGTTTGGGTAGATGCTCTTTGTAATTATATTACTGCTTTAGGATATTTAAGTGATGATGATAGTTTATTTAGAAAATATTGGCCAGCAGATGTACAAATTGTTGGAAAAGATATCGTTAGATTTCATACGATTTATTGGCCTATATTTTTAATGGCATTAGATATACCTTTACCAAAAACTATATATGTTCATGAATTTATTATGATGAAAGATGGAAAAATGAGTAAAAGTAAAGGAAATGTTATTTATCCAGAAATGTTAATAAATAGATATGGACTTGACGCATTTAAGTATGCCTTGTTAAAAGCAATGCCATATGGTAGTGATGGCGAATTTACTCCTGAATATTTTATTCAAAGATATAATAATGAACTATGTAATGATTTAGGTAACTTATTAAATAGAACTATTTCAATGATAAATAAATATAATGATGGAGTAATAGAAAAAAATAATAATATAAGTGAAATAGATAAAAAGCTTGAAGATGAAGTGTTTAATTTTAAAGCTAAAAGTACAGAATTATTAGAAAACTTTAAATTTAGTGATAGTTTATCTGAAATATTTAATATAGTTTCTAGAAGCAATAAATATATAGATGAAACTATGCCATGGATTTTAGCTAAAGATGAGAGTAAAGTTGATGAGTTAAATTCTGTTTTATATCATTTAGTAGAAAACTTAAGAATAACTGCGGTTTTACTTAGACCTTATTTAGAGGATACTTCTAAGGAAATATTTAGACAATTAAATATAGGTGAAGATTTACAAACATATGAAAGTATAAAAGAATATGGAAAAATATTAAATATTAAAGTTATTTCAAAAGGAGAACCAATTTTTGCAAGATTGGACGTAGAAGAAGAAATAAAATATATGATAGAACAAATGAAAAATAGTTAGTTGGTGAAATATGAATAATTTAATTGCACTATTATTGTGTTTTGTTGTAGGCTTCATAATTTTTATAGGAGCCTTAATTGCATTTAAAGTTAAAAATAAACAAAAGTTACTAGATTTTTCTATCGCACTTGCTTTAAGTGTTCTTTTAACACTTGGGTTTATTGAAATATTACCAGAATCTTTTGAACTAATAAGTTCGAAATTAAGTAAACCATATTCATATATAACAGTATTTTTATTAGCTTTATTTGGTATTATAGTTTTAAAATTACTAGATAAGTTTGTACCAGATCATTCAAACGAAGGAAAAAGCAGTAAAAAAGTCTTCGCACATATAGCAATAATAACCTCACTGGCAGTTTTTCTTCATAATATAATAGAGGGAATGGCTCTTTATTCTGCGTTTATTGTATCTTTTAAAACAGGGGTTATTTTCTCTCTTGGAATAGCTTTTCATAATATTGCTTTAGGTTTAGCAATTTCAACAGAATTTTATGAAAGTAATAACGATAAAAAAAAGACTTTGCTTTTGATGTTTATTCTAGCAATTGCTACTTTTATAGGTGCAATATTTATGCTTTTATTTAATATAGTTATGGAAAGTAATTTTATTTTAGGTATAGTTTTATCTATTACTTTGGGAATGATTTTATACATTGTATTCTTTGAATTGTTAATGATGTTTATTAATTCTAAAAATAAAAGAATTAGTGCATTAGGCTTTATTGTTGGAATACTTCTTATGATTATAACTTCTTGTGTTTAATATTCACATATGTATTTATACGTGATATAATTAAAGTAGGTGGCATAATGATTAAACATAAAAGTGAACTTATAAAAATATCTAAGAAAATTTCTAAATTAACTAATAAAACTTTATTTACAGTAGTTTTAGATGTTTTAAATTGTTATAAAAAATATGATATTACTTATAAAGAATATCTTGAGAATGAATTTTATTTAATGAATGATGAACAAAAAGAGTGTTTTATAAGTAAAGCTAAGAATTTATCATATGTTGCTTTATATAATGACTATAATTATAAATATGTATTTGATAATAGGTATGAATTTAATCAAGTGTTTAAAAATTTTATTAATAGAGATTATTTTTTATTAAAGGAAAATAATTATAATGAATTTATTGATTTTTTAATAGGTAAAAGTAAAATAATTGCAAAACCAATAAATAAAACTAGTAAAATAAATATAGAAGCAATAAGGATTAATGCCAAGACTGATAGAAAAAAATTATTTGATAGTTTACTCAAAAAGAAGTTAGTGCTTGTTGAGGAATTTCTATATCAAACAAATGAATTAAACAATCTTTGTGAAAGTTGTGTTAATTCAGTACAGATTACTACATTTTTAAATGATAATAAAGAAGTGTCTATATTAAATAGAATTTTTAAGATTGGTAGAGGAAGTCTTCTTAATTCATTAAATAATGGAGGGTTATATACTTTATTAGATGAAGATGGGAAAATATTATATCCAGCGATTGACTCTGCAGGTAAAAAGTATAATATTCATCCCAAGAGTAAGGTTGATTTTGAGGGGTATAAATTAAAAAATATAAAAGAATTAGAAGAATTTGTTACATATATTGCTAAAGAATTTGATGAGGTTAGATATGTAACTTGGGATGTAACACTTACTAGTAGTGGACCTGTGTTAATTGCTGCGGATTACGTTCCAAGAATATTTAATATTAAACCTAGTATAATAAGTGATTTTAAAGGATTAAAAAAGAAATACGAAAAAGAATTTGAAAAGGGTGAGATATATGAAAGAAATAGCTAACGAGAGTTTTAATATTTTAAAGCGTGTTATTATTTTAGTAGCTATTTTTTTGATAATAATAATAGGATGTATTATTTGTAAATATACGGTAATGCAACAAATTCAGGATATAGATGAGGCTGTATACCTTTTCTTTAAAGAATTTATGGTAAGTGAGCCAATTACTAAAGCTATGAAATTTGTTACATTTTTTGGGAGTGAGTATATTTTTATTCCTATAATAATATTAATTTTAATAGGTTTAAAAGATAAAAGATATGGTATGTTTATGGCAATAAATTTAATTTGGGTATATGTAATGAATTTTATTTTAAAAAATATTTTTGTAAGACCCAGACCTATCTCAGAGTTAGTACCAGATATCACAGGATATAGTTTTCCTAGTTCACATGTAATGTGTGCGATTGCATTTTATGGAATGTTATGTGTTTTAGTTTGCACTACGTTTAAAGATAAGCTAATAAAAAGAGCAGTTATAATACTTTCTAGTTTACTTATTTTTCTTATTTCACTCTCAAGACTTTATTTACAAATACACTATTTAAGTGATGTATTAATGGGACTTGTTTTCGGTGGGCTTTGCCTATTAATATTTATCAGTATTATTAGAGCAATAGATAATGAAAGAAGAAATTCTGTAGAAAGAGTTGTTAAATAATGATTGGTGTAGTACTTGAAGGTGGCGGAGCAAAAGGTGCTTACCACGCTGGAGCAATTAAAGCTTTATTAGATAAAGGAATTATTATTGATGGAGTAGTTGGAACTTCAATAGGTTCTATTAATGCTGCGTTTGTATGTGCTGGCGAATATAAAAAAATGATTAAATTATGGAAAAGTACAACTACAAATGATTTAATTGGAATAGATAATGAATTAATAGATAATATTTATCATAAAAAAATATCTAAAAAGGTTATTTTTGGAACGCTAAAAACTACAATTGATATTTTAAAAAATGCTGGTGTAGATACTACAAAATTAAAAAAAATATTAAATGAGAATATAAATGAGAAGAAAATAAGAGATAGTGTAGTTGATTTTGGACTTGTTACATATAATTTAAGTGATAGGAAACCAGAGGAAGTTTTTAAAGAAGATATTCCTAAGGGTAAGTTAATAGAATATTTAATTGCTAGTTGTTATTTACCTGTGTTTAAAAGCGAAAAGATAATTGATAATAAATATTATTTAGATGGTGGTTTTTATGATAATTTACCTATCTCAATGTTATTAAAAAAAAATTATAAAAAAGTTTATGCAATACGTACAGGTGCATTAGGCAGGGTAAAGAAGCCAAGTTTAAAAGAAGACCAAGAGGTAATATATATTAAACCAAAAGAAAGGCTTGGAACGGTACTTGTTTTTACTCCAGAGAAAAATGAAAGAAATATGAAACTTGGTTATTATGATACTTTAAGAGCAATTGATAATTTAGATGGAACAAAATATTATATAAAAAATAAAAAACCAGAATATTTTGATAAAATTTTAAGAAAAATAACACCATATATGTTAGATGCTTTAATGAAAGAATTTAAAACAAAAAATAAAAAAACTTTAACAATTAAAGTATTAGAAAAATTATCTGAAGAATATTATATAAATAGATTTAAAGTTTATAGTTTACCAAGTTTAATTCTTAAGCTTAAATTTGCAGTAAAAATAAATAATAAATATTATGATTTTATAAAAAATATTAAATTAAAGTTTTAAAATTAGTAAAAATATGTTATTATATTTTTACATGCAGGTGTAGTATAATGGTTATTATGCGGCCTTGCCAAGGCTGAGATGCCGGTTCAATTCCGGTCACTTGCTCCATAAAATATAACTATCGAACTTTTTAGTTCGATTTTTTCTTTATAAAATAACACTAACATTTTTAAAAAAATTGCAGTGAACGAAAAGTGAACGAAAAGTGAACGAAAAACATTGATAATATTTTTATAACTTTAGATAATGTTATTGGTGATAATAATGAGACTAATTGAAAATGAATATTGTGAATTAAAAAGTATATTAACAAAAGATATTAAAAAAGAAATTATTGCTTTTGCAAATACTAAAGGTGGTAAAATTTATATTGGTATAGATGATAAAAACACCATCCTTGGGATGAATAATATAGATAATACATTGCAGTCATTAACTGGAATGATTAACGAAGGCATTAAACCATCATTAATAGAATATACACAAATTAAAACTGAAAAGTTTGATGATAAAGACATAATTGTTATTGAAATTCAAAGTGGTCCAAATAAACCTTACTATTTGGCTGATAAAGGACTAAAACCAAGTGGTGTATATTTAAGACATGGAGCTTCTTCTATTCCAGCATCTGATGAAATGATAAGAAAAATGATATTTGAACATGCTTCATTAAGATTTGAAGAAATGATTTCTAGAAAACAAGATTTAACTTTTGATTATTTAGAAAAAAATTTAAAGATAACCATATAATATTTGATGAAAACAAATATAAATTACTAAATATTATTAATGATAAAAATAAATATACAAATTTAGGGCTACTCTTATCTGATCAATGCTCTTATACAATAAAATGTGCAATATTTAATGGAACAAATAAAATAGAATTCCGTGACAGAAAAGAATTTACTGGTTCAATTTTAAAACAAGTTGATGACATATTTGAATATTTCGAATTATTTAACAAAATTAGTGGTAAAATTATTGGTTTAAAAAGAATTGATACAAGAGATTATCCGGAATATTCATTAAGAGAAGCCTTATTAAATGCTGTAATACATAGAAGCTATTATTTTGACAGTAGCATAATGGTAACACTTTATGATGATAAATTTGAAATACTTTCTATGGGTGGATTAATAGATGGAATAACTATGAAAGAAATATTTAAAGGTGTTTCTTCATCTAGAAATCCAAATTTAGCAAATATATTTTATAGATTTGGATACGTTGAATCATTTGGAACAGGTATTGGAAGAATCATGGATAGTTATGCTAAGTACGATAAAAAGCCGATTTTTGAGGCAACTGAAAATATATTTTCTATCACACTTCCGAATATGAATTACATAGAGACCTCAAATAGTTCAAATATTATTGCTACAAGTTTATCACAAGAAGATATAATTATTAATTACTTAAAAGAATATAATAAAATTAATAGAAATGAAACAGAAAAATTATTAAATATTTCTAAAACAAGAGCATATCAAATTCTTGATGAAATGTTGAAAAAAAATATAATAAAAAAAGAAGGAACTGGTAAAAACACATATTATATGTTAAAATAATATTGGATTGATTTCATATATACAAAATCATTAAGGAGTAAAAAGTTGTAAATAACTACGACACTCGCTCCAATTTAATATTAAGCCTTGAATTTCAAGGTTTTTTTGATGTTTGAATATAATTAGGTACTATTTTACGTACTACCTTTTATAAAATTAAACTTTAAAATTTTTTAAAAAAAGATTATCTATATTTTTAAATCAATTTCGATAATCTTTTTATTTTCTAAACTCAATTGTCTATATTTGACTCCACAAATATCAAATAATCTTTTAGAAGCAATAGTTTCTTCAGTATCTTTATATTTATCAGATAAATATATTACCTCTTTAATACCTGATTGTATTATTTCTTTAGCACATTCATTACATGGAAATAAATCTACATAAATCTTAGAATTTTCAAAATCTTTTCTATGACCTCTATAATTTAATATTGCATTTCTCTCAGCATGTACAACATACATGTATTTTGTTTGTAATTTATCTCCCTCACGCATCCATGGGAATGCTTCATCTTTATATCCGTTAGGTGTCCCATTATAACCAATTGACAATATTCTATTATCACTACTAACTATAGTAGCTCCTACTTGTGTGTTTGGGTCTTTACTCCTTTTAGCAGATAGTTTAGCAACAGCCATAAAATATTCATCCCAGTTTAAATAGTCTTTTCTTTCTTTTTCAAATATTTGATGTTTTGTTTTCCATTTTTCATATTTTTCTTTTTCTTCTTCTTTGTCAAATTCTTCATAATAGTGTTTAAAAATATAATTGTTTTTAATTTTGTTTTCTTCTAATATTTTTGTTTCAACAACAATATTTTTATTTTCTTTAATCCAATTTTTAATTTCTTTATTTATTTTTTCATAATAATAAATTCTTATAGGAAGCTTATATTTTGATAAAAATAAAGAAATGTTTTTTAATTCTTCTTTATAATTATTAGAAATTAAATATAGTAAAGTAATTACATTATCATCTTTAAATATCTTTTTATATTTATTTATTAAATCGTTTTGTTTTAATTTTTTTTCAAAATTTACTAGATTTTTTAAATAATTTGGATTAGTTAAAGATTCTTTAGAAATAGTATTTAAATATAAATATAATTTTAATGGAATATTATATTTTTCTATTAAATTTTTAATTTCTTTTAAATTATTTTCAAAAAAATTTGTTGAAGCAGAAAGTTTATATCCAATAAGTTTATAATTAAGTTTTTCTTTTAATTCATTTTCATATTTTATTATTTCTTCTATTAAGTTTAAGTTTAAAATATTTTCTATATTAAAAGTAATTATAAGTTTATTATTATTAGTTCTTTTAATATCATTTTTTGTTAAAGTTTTATATAAACAATTTAAGTAATCTTTTACTTCAATGTTTTTGCTTTTTAAATTATTAATTGGAATATAAATTTTATCAACACTATTATCTATATTTAATATCATTTCTATTGTTTTATCGTCTGAAATAAAAATATGTTTTAAAAAATTGTTATCATCTTTAAAAATATTTGTTTTAAACATAATTACACCTCTATTTTAATTATAAAAAAAATAAACATTTTTTACAAACGTTTATTCTTAATTATTAATCCAATTTTTAATTTCATCTTCTGCTTCATAACCATTAAATCTTTTAGCATCAATAAAGTTAATGTTAGGATATGTGTTTCTTAAATCACTTAAGCTTCCACTCGCACCACTTCCACCAGAGGTTACAAAAATATATACTTTTTTGTTTTCTAAATTATTCTTTTCAATAAAAGTATTTATAATTCGAGGTGCAGTATACCACCAAACAGGAAAACCGATAATTATAGTTTCATAATTATCTAAGTTTATATTTTCATTACTTATATTAGGCCTACTATTTTTATCTTCCATTTCTAATGAAGAACGGCTGTTTTTATTATTCCAATCTAAATCCAAATTTGTGTATTTTTCAGTTGGAGTTATTTCTACTAAATCTGCATTTACTGCTTCTTTAATATTTTCTGCGATCTTTTTTGTTGTACCTGTTGCTGAAAAGAATGTTACTATTGTTTTATTCAATTTTTTCATCTCCTTAATATTCTAAATTATTTATCCAATCTTCAACTTCATCTTTATTAGTATTTAATTTTTCTCCATCTATCCAGTTAATGTTACTATTGTATTCTTTTAAATCGTTCATACTTTGCTTAATACCAGAACCACCAGAAGTACAAAAAGGAATTACAGTTTTACCACTTAAATCATTATTATCTAAAAATGTATAAATTATTTTTGGAACTGTTCCCCACCATATTGGATAACCTAAAAAGATTGTATCATATGAAGTAGTATCAATATTATTAGATATTTCTGGTCTAGCATCATCACTGTTTTGTTCTCTGTTAGCTCTAGAGTTATCATTTGAGTAATCTATATCTTCATCTGTGTATTTCTCTTTTGGTATAATTTCAAAGATATCTGCGCTAGTCACATCTTTTATGTAACTCGCTACTTCTTTAGTATTACCTGTTACTGAAAAGTATATAACTGCGGCATCTTTAAAATTGTTATTGTTTTCATTTGTTTTGTTTTCTTTTGTAGTAGGTGCTTGCTCGACTGTTTTACTTTCATTATTTTTATAAATAAGGAAAATAACTCCTCCAATAACTAAAATACCTAAAATTATTATTAATATAATTTTTTTACTCAATTCTAAATCTCCTTTCTATGTTAATTATAATACCTAAAGCTTACTTTAGGTCAATAGTTTTTTAAAATCAATCTAGAAAAAAATAAAAGTTTTAGATATAATAAAAATAGAAAGGATAGAAATGAAAAGTTTAACAGATGAAATTTTAAGAAGTGAAATTCAAACAAATTCAACCGCAGGTATTATATTTCTTTTTGGAATGCTTTTTATAGTATTACTTGTAATAATAAAATTATATCTACATAATAAAAAAATGGATAATAATCCTAAATCTATAAAAAAATATGTATATCCCACACTTATAGGAATAGTATGTTTTTGGCTTTCTTTCTTTATTTTTAAAGCTTTTACTTTTAAAGCAAGCGATGAATGGTATTTAACAGAAGATAATGTTATTAGAACATTTGAAAAAAAGGAAGTTGCTCCTGCGGGTGTTAGAAAAACACATTATTATGCGATTGTACCAAATAATGATAAAGTAGGAATATCAAAAGCTTTATATGAAGAAATTCGCTCTGGTGAAGAAGTTTATGTTTTAAGAAGTAAAGATGGTTCTGCAGTTCATATTTATTTAAAGAGCGATTATTTTTATGTAGGGAAAAGATTAAGGTAAAGCGAACTAGGCTTTATTTTTTATTTTGTCCCACTATGACCAAAACCCCCACCACGATTAGTTCCAATTTTTTCTATTTCTTTAACTTCAACAAACTTTATTTTTTCTATTTTATTTAAAATTATTTGAGCAATTCTATCTCCTTTTTTAATTATATAAGTGCCTTGTTTATTACCTTTTTCGTTAATATCATACACTCTTTCATTGTTAGTAACTGAAGAGTTATTAACAATTATTCCAACTTCATCACGATATCCTGTGTCTATAGTACCTGGAGTATTCACTATTCTAAGAGGTGTTTTTAAAGAAATTCCGCTTCTTGGTCTAATTTGAATTTCATAACCATCTGGTACTACAATTTTAATTCCAGTTGGTATTATTTTAGTTTCATTTGGTTTTAATATAACATCTTCTGCGGCTCTAATATCCATACCAGCATCACCTATATTGGAATACTAAAATTTCAGCGGTAAATTGTGTTGCTCCCTCAGTTAAAAACATACCTGTTTTTCCATTATAAAATGAACATTCTTCATGGTTATCCACATTTCTAGTTTGCAGAGCATGAGTTAATTCATGAAAAAAATATAATTTATTTGTTTCATAATTTAATGTGGAATTCATTGTTATTTTATTTCCATTAGTTTTTCCATAAATACCACCTAAATTTTCTTCTGATATACAATTTAATAAACTAGGCAACATTTCAGCTATTTCTACGGGGTTAAGATATAATCCGCCTTCATAATCTAATTGGTTAATGCAATCAATATAATCAGCTATCAATATATAATACTTTTCGGGAATATTAGCATTTTTATTTTGAAATAATCCTTTTATTGAATCAACTAAACCACTACTTAATAATTCTTGTTCTCTTTGTGCTCTTGACTTCATTGTTTCCTCCTTTCTTACTTTGAATTTAATAAAATTATATAATAAATAGAAAAAGTTTACAATAATTCCATTAAAGTATGATAATAATTTAAAAACGTTTGAAAGTTGTAAGTTATTAGTTTTTAAATAAAAATATTTGTTTTTTTATACGTAGTTTTTAAATAAATTTTTTAGTTACTTCAAAAATTTCAAAACAAACTTTAGTGTTTTCATTAAAGTTTGAATCTATACTTTTAAAATACTTGATGTGTTCATTTTTCCACTTTTTAAAGTTTCCTTCTCCTTCAAGGTTTGAAAGTTCTTCTTTTATGTTTTTAAATTCAGTAATAATTACTTTTTTTGTTTTAGTTATACAAGCTTTTTTATTATTGCTAAAAACTAATATGGATTCTTCACCAATTATTGGAATATCCTTTTCATCAAATAAAGAAGTAGTAGCAACCTTTTTTCCAGATAATACTAATTTTACTAGTTTGTCGTTATCTATTCCAAAACGCCATGTTTCTAGTTTGTTACTCATAATAACACCATCATTTCTAACAATAATTATAACACAAATTTTTTAAAGGATTTTATGATAAATTTATGTTAAAATAAATATGCATTTGAAATAATAATTGCTATTAAATAGAGGACAGATGTTAGTTTTTAGGGTGGCTTAACAAGCCATTGATATAAATAGGCTTAAATAATAAAATGTTTTTTGAAAGGAGAAGTATTTTATGCAAGATAAAAAAAGTTTTGGCAAATATATTGCAGAAAAAAGAAAAGAAGCGAATTTAACACAAGAGGAGCTTGCAAATAAATTACATGTAATTCCTACTACTATATCAAAATGGGAAAGGGGAGTGACTTATCCTGATATTACAGTTATAACAAATTTATGTAAGGAATTAAATATATCAGAGCATGAATTTTTTACGGCTTGTGATGATGATGCGATGAATAGAGAAAAAAAGGAAGTTCAAAAATATAGAAGGTTAAAAAAATGGTTGTTTAATATTTTAAATTTTGGATATTTAATTGGACTTATTATTTGTTTTATTTGTAATTTAGCAATAGAACATACATTATCATGGTTTTTAATAGTCCTAGTGGGAGTTTTAATTTCTTTTTCTATTACAAGTCTTCCAATTTACCTTAAAAAGAATAAATATAGGCTTATTAGAGTTTCTCTTATTGTTACAGTTTTAGTATATTTATTACTATTCACTATTAATTATGTAACTAATGGTAATTGGTTGTTAGATAGTCTTCTAATTGCATCGGTTGTATTTGTGGTTTTATGGATTTTAATTTTGGTTTGCACATTTACTAAAATATCTATTTCTTATAAAGTTTCTATTAGTTTAATTATGTTAGCTTTTCTTACAGTTTTTACAAATAGGTTATGTGCTTATGTATTAGATATATCTAATGATAGTAATATTTATAATATTATTAGTGCTGGAATAATGGTAGTAATTGCTATTATTTTGGGATTAAAGGAACTTCTTAGTAAGAAGGATTAATTTATAATAAAGTTCTATATAACCTGATTTTATTTTTGAAAGTGTTTATTGAAAAGGAACAATTATAAATTTCATTAAAGCAAAAATTGGAGGAAAGTATGGAAAATTATATTTGCAAAATAGCATCTTTAGAGGAAATAATAAAGAAAAGTGATTATGAAATAAAAATTCATCCTGGAAACGATATGTGGAAAGTTTTTAAAGAGCTTGCAATTAAAAGGTTTAAAAATAAAGAAGCAATAGTATATATTGGACTGTTAAATAATGAAATAATTTGTGAAGCAACTGCTTATATAAATATTGAAGCTTTTAAAGGTGATATTCAAAATATAGAAGGCTTATTATCTATGGATATGGTGTATTTATCTGGATTTAGAACAAATAAAGAATATGAAGGTAAAGGGTACTTTTTAAAACTTTTTAATTTTATGGAGGAGGATTTAAAAAACAAGGGTTATAAGAAGATGTGTTTAGGTGTTGAACCAAATGAGGTTAGAAACATGCAAATATATTTTAAGCTTGGTTTTATAAATTATATTAAAACAACTATTGAACATTTACCTTCAAAAGCTAAAGAAATAATTGTTTCTTATTATTATAAAAATATAAATTAAAAAGGAAAAGATTTAAAATTTATCTTTTCCTTTTCATTGTAAAAACTACACATCCATTTTTTTCACTTTCTTCTTTTGTATAATAACCGCCTTCATAAGTATCTTTTACTACTTCTTCAACATTTTTATAAGAGTTTTTAAAGTCTTCTTCAAAGTATTTAGAATAACAATCGTACCAATTTGTAAAAGTTTCAACTTTTTCAACATCAACACTAATTTCTTCATTTAGCTCTGGAAGTTTTAAAAATTTAATAGTATCTCCAACTTTTATTTTTTTTCTTTTTTCATCATTAAGTCGATATTCTCTATTTTTTCTTCCTGATTTTAAGTTTTCAAATTCTTTTTCAAATAGTTTCATTGTATGTTCCATTTTTACCTCCTAGATAAACAATAAAAAAGTTGCTTTTGACTACTTATTTATTAATTTCTGAGTACATTTTATTATATCACTTTTATATTTTCTTCTTCAAAGTCTTAATTTGTACTACAATTATAGCATATTTCCTTTGAAAAATATAGACTACATTTTTAACTGTTTTAGTGGTAAACTTTATTTGATTTGGGGTGTGTTTTATGTTAAGTAAGAAAGAATTAGAAAAAGAAGAAAACTATTTAAATAAAACTTTATGTGTAGTTAAAGACATATTAAAAGAGCATGATTTCGATAGATTGAACTTAAAAAAAGAATATGATGCATTTAAGGATTATCTTTGGAATAACCAAAGCGAACATATGGATGAAGATTTTGGAAGTATAAGCTTTGGAATGAATTTGTTTGAAATGCATGCGAAAGAAAAGTTAGTTAAAGATAAAAATAAAAGAATCAAAAAACTTAGTAAATCTTTAAATACTCCTTATTTTGCTAAAGTAACTTTTAAAACAGATGAAGTAGAAGATATTTATATAGGTATAAATAGTATAGAAAAAAATAATAATTTTTATGTATATGATTGGAGAAGTAATATAGCTAGTATGTATTATAATTTTGAACTTGGAAGTGCTTATTATAATACTTTAGAAGGTAAAGTAAATGGAGAAATCTTAAACAAAAGACAATTTAATATAAAAAATGGAAAACTTGTAAATGTATTTGATAGTGCGATTAATATAGATGATGAATACTTACAAGAAATACTTTCTAAACAAACTAGTGAAAGTATGCAAAATATAGTTTCTACTATTCAAAAAGAACAAAATAAAATAATTAGAAATGATAAAGATAAATATTTAATTGTACAAGGATGTGCTGGGAGTGGTAAAACTTCAGTTGCTTTACACAGAATAGCTTATCTTTTATATAAAGATATAAATTTATCTTCAAATAATGTCTTAATATTTTCTCCAAATGATATTTTTATAAAGTATATTAGTAAAGTACTCCCAGAACTTGGAGAAGAAAATGTACTTAATACTACTTTTAAAAAGTTTTCTTATTCTATTTTAAAAGAGAGTAAGAAAATAGAAAGTTTTACTAATTTTGTAGAAAGAATTCACAATAATAAAATAGATAATGATTTAAAAGAAAAATTATCTTTTGGCATTAAAGAAAAAATAGATGATTTTTTTGGGAGTTATATTAAAAATATAAAATTTAAAGGTAGTATAAAAAATGAAGAGGGTATTATAAAAAAAGAAGAATTAAATGAGCTTTTACAAGTTAGATATAATAGTTATAATTTAAATGACAGATTAAATTTTATAAGTGAATTTGTTTGTAGAAAACTTAAGATAAAACTTAAATATAAAAAAGAAGTAAAAGAGTTTTTAATAAATAACTTAAATTTATCTTTAAATATATATGATATTTATAATGA
>JABLTK010082586.1_pt1 | contig 14943 bp, 10 predicted proteins | sample 7160131 | NCBI WGS metagenome assembly JABLTK01 (sample SAMN14651221, study PRJNA627086) | human gut metagenome | isolation source: feces | host: Homo sapiens
GCACTTGATACTATAGGTGCGGAATTTGTAAGAGACGTGGAGCCGGAATCTATAAATTTCTCCAGGGTAGACTCAGACAGTCCGTCAATATTCATTGCATTTCTCGACACAAAATGTCCAAATGACTTAAGCTTCTTGGCAGGGCAGTACTCATTTGTACAATAAAGGGTCTCTACTCCCTCCTCATTCCTTATCTCTGTCTCACCGCCGCACACAGGACAGGACTTTGGTATCTCTGCGCTGCCGCTTCTTGTGAGATTTTTTGAAATCTGAGGTATTATCATGTTCGCCTTATATACAGCAATCTCATCTCCTATACCAAGCTCAAGCGATCTCACTATACTCACATTATGGATACTTGCTCTGCTTACGGTAGTGCCCTCAAGCTCCACCGGTTCAAATACAGCCACAGGATTTATAAGTCCGGTTCTTGAAGCACTCCAGCATATATCCGTAAGATGAGTTACCGCCTCCTCATCAGCCCATTTGAATGCCATGGAATCCCTTGGGAACTTGGCAGTTCTTCCAAGACTTCTTCCGTAGGCTATATCATCAAGTACCAGTACAAGTCCATCGGAAGGAAAATCATTTCCTGATATCTTCTCAGAGAACATCTTTACCTTATCCTTAAGATCTGCCCCATCGGTAAGATAGTGCTCAACCACCTCAAACCCCTGAGACTCAAGCCAGTCAAGCTGTCCGTTAAAGGAATTACCCAGATCAACATCATCCCCTGCCACCAGGTTAAAGGCGAAGAAATTAACATTTCTCTCCTTAGTTATCTTATTGTTCAACTGCCTCACGGATCCACTGCAGAGATTTCTCGGATTCTTATATTTTGCCGATACATCTGTAATGGCATCATTTATCCTGTTAAAGTCTGAGTACCTTATAACCGCCTCTCCACGGATTATAAGCTTTCCCTTGTAGCCGATCCTGTGAGGTATGTTCACAAACATCTTTGCATTTCCTGTAATTACCTCTCCGATCTCTCCATTTCCTCTGGTTACTGCCTTAACCAGCTCACCATTCTCATAGGTCAAAACAACCGTAAGTCCATCCATCTTCCAGGATATGACCCCCTTATTACTTCCAAGCCACGAAACAAGAGCGTCCACATCCTTTGTCTTATCAAGGGAAAGCATAGGACTCTCATGCCTCTCCCTTGGAAGCTCACTTAATATCTCATAACCAACCTTAATAGTCGGGCTGTTTGACAAAACTATACCTGTATCCTTTTCAAGTTTACATAACTCGTCATAAAGTTTATCATACTCGAAGTTGCTCATGATCTCAGTATCTTCCTGATAATACTTCATGGCGGCATAATTAAGTGTCTTCACCAGCTCTTTTATTCTGTCTATATCCTTCATAAAATCCCCCTTTAATTCTTTCCGACCAATCGCCTCAGCTCACTTTCTTCCTTGGATGTAAGGGGTCTGAGTTCTCCCGGTCTCATATCTCCAAGCCTTACATTCATGACTCTTATCCGCTTAAGATTCACAACCTTATATCCAAAATAGTCGCACATTCTTCTGATCTGCCTGTTTAACCCCTGAGTCAGTACTATCGTAAACGAATAGTTGTCCAGCTTCTTAAGTCTGCATTTCTTGGTGACCGTATCCAGTATAGGAACTCCTTCGCCCATGGCTCTCAAAAATTCCTCCGTAACAGGTTTGTTTACTCTTACCCTGTACTCTTTCTCGTGATTATTTACAGACTTCTGTATGCTGTTCGAAAGATCACCATCATTGGTAAGCAGCAGAAGTCCCTGGGAATCCTTGTCCAGTCTTCCCACATATTGAAGTCTTATAGGATAATCTATATGGGCAAATATATTGTCCTTATCTCTCTCATCCGCTGTGCAGGTAAGACCTATGGGCTTATTATATGCAAGAACCACCATCTTATCTGCCGGTCTCACAACACAGCCCTTAAAGGTAACCTTGTCTCCCGGCATGACCTTCTGCCCCATTTCCGCAGGTTTTCCGTTAATACGTACTTTTCCCTCTGATATATATGTATCAGCAGCTCTTCTGGAACATACACCGGCTTCGCTGAGATACTTATTTAATCTTATTCCTTCATTCTCCGCCATCAATTTATCTCCGTTTCATTTTCATTTCTTCGGTGTTTTTTCTGGTTTTATCCATACAAGTAGAGGTTTTGGAGAAAAAAATAAACTTTTTCTCATTTTTTGCTTGTTTTTTTAAACTTAATAATATATAATTCAATCATCACAAGGGCGTGTTTCATTATGAAATGCGCCTTTTTACATAATTATCCAAATAAAGATTATATAGAAAAGGATGTGGCACATATGGACGCTATCGACAGAAAAATATTACATTTACTCCAGACAAATGCAAGAACTCCACTTAAGTATCTTGCCAGTAAGGTCTTCCTCTCTTCTCCTGCTGTCTCAGCAAGAATAGACAGACTGGAAAAAAACGGTATAATCACAGGATATCACGCTTCTGTCAACCCGGAAGCCCTTGGTTATCACATCACAGCATTTATTCATATGGCTCTTGACCCGAAGCAGAAGCCAACCTTCTATCCTTTTATCGATTCATGCCCTAATGTACTTGAATGCAACTGTGTTACCGGCTCCTACTCAATGCTTATGAAGGTATGCTTTCCAAGTACCATGGAGCTTGACGCCTTTATCGGCCAGCTTCAGAAGTTCGGAAATACCGAGACACAGATCGTGTTCTCGACACCGGTCCAGACCAGAGGAATAGATATCGCCCTGAGCGGAAGTGACGCCGAAGCCATCTGATACGTAATCCACACATTATATATATATTATATAAAAAGCTGCCTTTCTTAAAAGCAGCTTTTTTTATCCTTTGTAAGTTCGTACCTACTGGGCAGACTCTGTAGAAGCTTCTGTTCCTTCCTGCGTGTCTGCTTCTGAGGATGAATCATCCTCAGAGGTTGCCTCCTCACTTGAACCATCACCGGTATTGTCTGTATCTGTAGGATGTATCTTATCGTAGAAATCCTTAAAGGCAGGATCGTTATTATAGAGATACTGTACATTGTCGCTTACATGAGCATATATCTTCTGTATATCAGACTTGGCTATTACATTGTTTATATAGCTCTCAATACCTGTTGATCTGTTTTCATTTATCTTATATGTACCATCACTCTGCTTTGCCACATAGAAGGATTCAATATTAAGCGGATTAGAATCAACATCGGCAATAACAAGATTGGAAAGTACAAATACCACCTTACCGTTATCATCATATCCATCTGCTACATAGCAGGTTACATTCTTATATTCCTTGATAAATTCTGCAGCAGAATTCACCTTTGACATATCATCATAGTTCTCTGTCTCAAGAACACAGGACTTAAGACCATCCTGATCACAGTTTACCTTAGCTGTAAGGAAGGCATTTATCACATCTGTAATTGCTGTATCATCGCACTTCTTATAAGAAGCGTTCTCAGGAATATCAAGCTCAACCGAATTATCCTTGCCCACATCATCAGCAGAAACCTCTTCTGTTGAAGCTGCTTCAGAGCCGGTCTGTTCTGTATCCTGGACAACTGCGGTATTTCCTGTATTGCCCTTATCCTTGGAGGTATCCTTTATAAAGAAGAAATACACATAGGCAACGCATAACACTGCAAATAATATCCAGCAGGTAACAAGCGGAGCCACCGATGGCTTCTTAGGCCCATTATACTCCTTCTTCTCAGGACGCTCGTCCCACATATCTCCAAAGGCGTCATCTATGTACTGCTTATTATTCTTGTAATCTGTATTATCCTGGTAATCGTCAACGTAGGCTTCATTAGAATCATACTGATCGTCTTCATAATACTCCTCGTCTTCTTCGTACTGACCGTCCTCAGAATACTCCTCGCCATCTTCGTACTCACCATCCTCAGAATACTCACCGCCGTCTTCGTACTGATCATCCTCAGAATACTCCTCACCGTCTTCGTACTCACCATCCTCAGAATACTCACCATCATCCGGGTACTCTACATCATCGTCATAATCAGCTTCATCATCATAAGCCGTCTCGTCATCATACACTTCACCATCATAATCAGTATCATCATATGATGTATCGTCATTTATATCTTTATCCGGCAGATCATCATAAATTTCTTCGTTATTCTTATTCTTCTTTTTATTCTTAGCCATTACAAGCACCGAACCTTTCGTTTCACACTCTATCTGTAATCATACAAGGTGAATATTAACATTATCATTGTCAAATTGCAAGTTTATATTAAATGCAAAATATCCCATGACCATAAAATATCCCACAACCATAAAATAATATTTGCTAATAACTACTTTTTGTATTAAAATACTCTTGTTGCACCAGTAGCTCAGTGGATAGAGCAATGGCCTCCGGAGCCATGTGCGGTGGTTCGATTCCACTCTGGTGCGTATATATAAAAGAACCCGTGAAAAATGATCACTCATCTTTCCACGGGTCCTTTTATTTTTATTGTTTGTAATGATATCCGTGACATCGTTACGCTGCAGCAACCCCTATTTCTAATGGTTGCTGCTCTATTTGTGTGTATCTCAAGTCCCTTGAGGAAGCACCGCCTCAAATCCTGTGACCTGAAACAGCGTTGACGAAATGGGGGGACCGTGTTACATAGTTACCGTTACGAACTTGCATATAAAGAGAAGTGCAATGATCGCTACTATGATATCCTTCTTCTTGAACTTTCCTGTAAAGAGGGCGATAACTGTGTAAGAAATCGCACCGATACCGATACCATTTGAAATTGAGTATGTGAGTGGCATCATGATGAGTGTAAGGAAAGCAGGAACTGCCGAACCCATATCATCCATGTCTACCTTAGCGAAGTTCTTAGACATAAGAACACCTACATATATAAGAGCAGGAGCTGTTGCACAGCTAGGAACAATGCTTGCAAGTGGGCTTAAGAATAAGCACACAGCAAAGCATGCAGCAGTGATAACACTGGCAAAGCCTGTTCTACCGCCGGCACCAACACCCGATGCTGACTCTACGAATGTTGTACATGTTGATGTACCAAGTACAGCACCTGATACTGTACCGATAGAGTCACAGAGCATTGACTGGTCAAGGCTTATAGGATCACCGTTTTCATCAAGCATACCTGCTGAAGTTGCTGTACCATAGATAGTTCCAAGAGTATCGAACATATCTACGAGACAGAATGCTACAACAAGCATTATAGCTGAGAATATACCACCAATATAAGAGCTGTCAACAAGTGCTGACCATGCGTCACCATTGAATACACCTAAGAATCCGATCTCGCCGAAATCCTTGAACGACTGTGAGATACCGCTTACGTCAAAGCTTGGGACCTCCCACATCATTGCCCAGTAAAGAACTGTTGATATGAGGATACCAATGATAACGCTTGCCTTTAAACCACGTCTTGCAAGGGCTGCAATGATGAATACACCAAGGATTGCTACAAGAACAGGTACGCACTGTCTCCAGACATCAAATGATGTTGTAACAACACCATCAACCTCTGTGCCTATAGAAGAAATCCTTCCGTGGAAATCAAAGAACTGAACAAATGTATAAGGATTGTCCTCTATTATTCCTGCGTTCTTTAATCCGATAAGGGCGATAAAAAGACCGATACCTGCTGATATTGACTTCTTGAGACATTCAGGAAGTGAAATTGCAATATACTTTCTAAGTCCTGTAACTGAAAGAATAAGGAAAACCACACCTGAAAGGAATACTACCACAAGACCTGACTGATAACCTGTGATAACATCTGCACCGGCGAAGAATGCACCTGATACAAATATTGTACAGAAGAATGAGTTAAGACCCATTCCACAAGCCTGGGCAAATGGCATTTTAGCAACAAATGCCATAAGTAATGTGCCGATAATAGCTACAATGATTGATGCGATATATACAGAATTCCATATCTTACCCATAGCTACAGGGTCTGCACCAAGTCCTACCAACCAGCCGTTTGCACCTTCCGCAGCAACCTGGTTTGGATTTACAAAAATGATATATGCCATAGCAAAGAATGTTGTGATTCCGGCAAATATCTCTGTTTTTACTGAACTTCCTCTTTCGGAAATCTTAAAAAATTTGTCCATTTTTGCTCTCTCCTGATTTAGTTTTTTGGTAATATTCTCATCTCAGATTTATTTCCTTTAAACTCTTCCCCTCCTATTCGTCAAAGTAGAGACATTAATATTACATTTTTACCCTATTATATTAACATATTTTGACGATTTTCAAAGTGATAATGACGAGATATTTTATATTTTTAAAAATTTTATGAAAGAATCTGAAATTTTATCCCTTTATTGCACTGATAAAATCCTTAAGCTTTACCTTCTTGCCGTTAAAGAACATCATGCCCTTGTACAGTCTTGCCGCAACGTAGAGGATGATCATTCCCGATACAACAGAAATGATCAGGGACACTATAGCCATAGGAACAGAAAGTGTTCCTATGAGCACACTGGCAGGAGCCGTCATTGCCGCAGAAAACGGTACAAGATTATATGCCAATGGGATATTGTAATTTCCCGATGCTGTCAAGCCTGAAGCAAACAACACCAGCATGAATGCTGCCACTAAAGGAATTATAAATATGCTCTGGACATTTGCTGCGTCCTCAGGCCTTGCAAGAGCCGAGCCTGCAAGTCCCGCCAGCATAAGGTAGAATACCAGACCTGCAATAAAAAGCAACACCGCAAGAACTATTGAAGTCCCGGAAAATCCCATGCCATCGAACCAATCCCTTAAAAGATCTAAAGCCGTTGTTACCGCACTGGTATCAACGCCCAAGACAGTCTTAGACAGAACATCCCCAAGCAGTACACCACCGACAATGCAGCCTATCCATATAATGAACTGAATAACGCTGGCAAATACCATGGCAAGTATCTTACCGCTTACCAGGGCATAAGGTGTCACGGACATCATTATCTGCTCCACCAGCTTACTGGTCTTCTCCATAGGTACATCTGCGCATATCTGCTGACCATAAATAAGAACTGCAAAATATATGATCATTACAAACGCCATCATCATGATAACCGCAACTATATGCTTGCTCTGTTTCTCACTTTCTCCACCGATTTTTGATACATTGATGGCGGTAGGAAGCATAACCTGTACTATCTGCTCCCCGGTAAGACCTGATACCTGGAACAGATGGGTCTTAAAACAAGGCACAAGATATTCCTCCATTGCAGCGGTGTTGAAATCAACCTGCTCATCTGTCACATTATCAGTATTGCCAAAGATAACACACAGCACAAAGGAATCACCGGATTTCTTCTGTACTACCACATACTGTGCTCCATCCGTATCCACCAGCTCCTCCGGGCTTTTATCAGATGTGACAAATTCCGTATCAGCAGCGTCCTCATATCCAAGTGCTGCTCCATACATGCTGTAATCCGGAACTCCAAGTCCTGTCTCATCAACAACATAAACCTTGTCCACATTGTATGTATACTGATCTTTCCTGCTGTTTTTGTCACTCATGATCATGATAAATATACTTATTCCCACAAGCAGGAACACTGCCAGTATTATGGTCACTGCCAAATATTTCTTAGATTTCATATGGATCCCAAGATTATGGGAAAATACAGTTTTAAATCCATGCATTTTATTTTTCATTTCCGGCAGCCCCCTTTCCAGAAAAAGCATACTTTACCATAGTTATCATTTCCTTCACCCCGATAGGATTACCGTTCATAACTATGACATTCTCGTATACAGACGCAACAAATCTAAGCAATACAACGGCAAATACCACCATTATAACAGCCGATACAGCTACCATAACCAGATTTACCTTTCCTATTATGATCATACCCGGCAGAACCATCACAGAAGTAAGAGGAAAATAAACACAAAAATCTACAAATCCATTCACCCCCACGTTTACCATGGTATTGACTGCTGCAAATGACACCAGGAAAGCTATAAGTATTATCATACTATATACCTTCATTCCCTGCTGCAGATCCTCCATCCTGCTTACCGACGCTGCAAATAAAGCCGACAGCATACCGTACATTATCATTCCGATTATAAGTATCAGTATGCATATGGCATATCCCTTCACATCAAGTCCTGTAAGAACGTCAAAAGGTATCACACTCTTACCATCTGGTGAAGCTCCGTTTCCAATGACAGTGTCTGTGATATTCTTTGACAGAACTGCTGCCCCGCTTATTATGAGCACCTGTCCCACAGTTGCCACCAGCATAGCCATGATCTTACCAAACATCAATGCCATAGGTCTTACGGTGGTCATAAGGTATTCCACGATCCTGTTGGCCTTCTCCTCCACAACCTTATTTGCCACAAGGGAAGCAGACATAACGATTATCATATAAAACAATACCAGCATCACATATACAACAGAAAACTGGGTGAGGGATATGGTACTAACCTCATCAGTCTTTCTGAACTCATCAATATCCATAACATCTGTTGTTACTCCCGCTGTCACCTTCATAAGGGTGTCCTTATCTATATTAAGGATCTGCACCTTATACTCGGAGAACCAGTCCTCTAGCTCTGTTCCAAGGGAATACACATCATCCTCGGACACCTTGCTGTTCTCAGGATAATACATGTCGAATATATATCCTCCCGATTCCAGATCCATCTTGGCCCTTAGTATGACCGCATTTTCATTATTTTCGTCTACAGTGTTATAAAAATTGTTAACATCTTCTTCGCTATAGTCTTCCCCGGAAAACACACTTTCTATGTGGATATTCTTATTTTCAAGCTCTATGGGCAGCTCGGAAATATTAGTTTCATTTATCACATACAGCTTCTCTACAGATGAAGAATCTGAGGAATCTCCATCCTTTTTCTGTCCTATGGCTATAACAGGAAATGCCCCGATAGCCACAATAAGCATTATGACAAATGCTACTATGAAGGATTTCTGCTTAAGTGTCTGCCTGAGGGTAAATTTAAAGACATAGCTAAAGCCTGCAAAATCACTTTTCTTCATTTACATCCCCTACCTTCTCAACAAAAATCTCATGTAACGACGGCTCCGCCAGTTCAAACCTGATGATGTTCACACCTGCATCAACAAGCTTGTGAAGAAGCTCATTGGCCTGCTTCTCCCTGTCAAGCTTGACCATTATTGCATCGGGAGTCTCCTCTGTGATCTTAAGTCCCAGCTCATTTATATATGAGCTTATATCCTCCTCTGCCTTGACTATGAGATTTACTCTTCCATAGCTCTTCTTTATCTCGTTTAAGTTGCCGCTAAGCACCACATTGCCGTGATTTAATATGGTGATATCGCTGCAGAACTCCTCTATGGTTGCCATCTGATGGGAGCTCATGATTATATATTTGTCATTTGCAGCTACCTCATGGATTATATCCTTGAAGATATTGGTATTAACCGGATCAAGGCCTGACAGCGGCTCATCCAGTACAATTATGTCAGGATCCGCAATCAAGGTTGCCATAAGCTGTACCTTCTGCTGATTTCCCTTACTTAACTGGTCTGCCTTATAGGGCTTGGCAGGAACCTTTCTCCCCTTCTTCATGACCGGCTCCGGATAGAAATATTCCGTAAGTTTTAATTTCTCAGCCCAATACTTTATCCTTTCTGCAGCCTGTTTCTTAGGTACATTCTTAAGTGCAGCGAAGTAGAGCATTTGATCCATAAGTGTGACCTTAGGATATAGTCCTCTCTCCTCTGCCAGATAACCTACATTTACCTCTTCCGTGGAAAGGGGCTTTCCGTTAAATAACACCTCGCCCTCATCACGCTTAAGCATACCTAATATCATTCTTAAAGATGTTGTTTTACCTGCTCCGTTCGTACCTAACAGAGCATACACTCCCGGTCTGTCCATGGCAAATGACAGATGATCCACAACAACTCTGTCTCCGTAGCTCTTCACCAGGTCTTTTATTTCAAGTCCCATATTTCTTTCCTCCCATATTGAATGTCAAGCTTTCATATAAAACTTGACACAAGTATTGAACACCAGTCTATTAAAAATCCACCCTTATAACTGAACAAAGGGCCGTCACATTATTTTTCGTGCCAGCCCTTTAAGATTATTGTAATGATGTCTAGGACATTGTATATCTTATTTGTCTGTTATCTCACTGTGGAGCTGCTGTAATGACTTACTCTCACAGTTGTCATGAGTCTTAAGATACTCTATTCCCTCGATAGTTGCTTTGGCAGCAGCTATTGTGGTCATGTAAGGAGTCTTCGTCTTAATGGCAGCCTTTCTTAAGTAACTGTCATCACTTACACTTTCCTTGCCGATAGGGGAGTTGATTATAAGATCAATCTCACCATTTGTAATGGCGTCAAGTACGTTCGGACGGCCCTCATAGAGCTTCTTTATCTTCTTGGCAGGTATTCCTGCTGCTGTAATAAGGTCACAGGTATTGCCTGTAGCTACGATCTCGAAGCCTGCAGCATTATATCTCTTGGCAAGAGCTACGATATCCTCCTTGTCCTTTCTGTTTACTGACATAAGAACCTTACCTGACATAGGGAGCTTAGAACCTACGCCCTCCTGAGCCTTAAAGAATGCCTCACCGTATGATGGTGAAAGTCCGAGAACCTCACCTGTTGAACGCATTTCAGGTCCGAGGATAGGATCAACCTCCTGGAACATATTGAATGGGAATGCAGCCTCCTTAACACCGTAGTAAGGAATATGCTTCTCCTTAAGTTCAGGAACCGGTGATGGTCTTCCTGTAAGCTCACTTGTGATTATATCTGTTGCGATAGGTACCATTCTTACATTACATACCTTTGAAACAAGAGGTACTGTACGGGAGGCTCTTGGATTTGCCTCAAGAACATATACCTTGCCCTTCTCAATAGCATACTGCATGTTCATAAGACCCTTTACATGCATTTCCTCTGCTATCTTTCTTGTATATTCCTTAATTGTCTTAACATTCTCCTCTGAGATGTGTACTGATGGAATGATACATGCTGAATCTCCGGAATGTACACCGGCTAACTCTACATGCTCCATAACAGCAGGGACAAATGCATGTGTTCCATCACTTATAGCGTCTGCCTCACACTCAAGGGCATTGTTAAGGAAACGGTCGATAAGTATTGGTCTGTCAGGAGTCACACCGACTGCCGCCTTCATGTAGTCTGCCATGCTGGCGTCATCATATACAACTTCCATTCCACGTCCGCCGAGAACGTATGAAGGACGAACCATTACAGGGTAACCTATGCTGTTGGCGATTGAAACTGCCTCATCAACAGTTGTAGCCATTCCTGACTCAGGCATCGGGATCTCAAGCTTGTCCATCATCTCTCTAAACAGATCTCTGTCCTCTGCAAGATCGATAACTGCAGGAGATGTTCCAAGAATCTTAACGCCATTTCTCTCAAGGTCTGCTGCAAGGTTAAGTGGAGTCTGACCACCAAACTGTGCGATAACACCAAGTGGTTTCTCCTTCTTATATATACTTAATACATCCTCAAGTGTTAACGGCTCGAAGTATAACTTGTCTGATGTATCGTAGTCTGTTGAAACTGTCTCAGGATTACAGTTGACGATTATTGTCTCAAATCCCAGCTTCTTTAACGCAAGAGCTGCATGTACACAACAGTAATCGAACTCAATACCCTGTCCTATTCTGTTAGGACCACCGCCAAGGATCATGATCTTTCTGTTATCTGTAACTTCGCTCTTGTCCTCTGCATTATATGTTGAGAAATAATAAGCACTGTCCTCTGTGCCTGATACATGTACACCTTCCCATGCCTCTTCTACACCAAGCCCGATCCTCTTGTTTCTGATATCATCCTCTGCTATCTCAAGAAGCTGACTTAAGTACTTGTCTGAGAAGCCGTCCTTCTTAGCCTGGATAAGAAGCTCATCTGCAGGAAGTCCACCCTTATACTTAAGAATCTCCTCCTCTTCTTCAACAAGCTCTCTCATCTGCTGTATGAAGTAATGCTTAACCTTTGTAAGTTCAAATATCTCATCATTTGTAGCACCCTTTCTGATAGCCTCATACATAATGAAATGTCTCTCAGATGATGGTGTGATAAGCATGTTAAGAAGCTCTTCCTTTGAAAGTGTATCGAAGTTCTTGGCATGACCAAGTCCGTATCTTCCGATTTCAAGGCTTCTGATAGCCTTTTGGAAGGCTTCCTTATAGTTCTTACCGATACTCATGACCTCACCTACGGCTCGCATCTGTGTACCCAGCTTATCCTCTACACCCTTGAACTTCTCAAATGCCCAACGAGCGAACTTGATAACCACATAATCTCCGTCAGGTACATATCTGTCAAGGGTTCCGTACTTACCACATGGGATATCCTTAAGTGTAAGACCTGTTGCAAGCATTGCCGATACAAGAGCGATAGGGAAACCTGTTGCCTTTGACGCAAGGGCTGATGAACGGGATGTACGAGGGTTGATCTCTATAACTATTATTCTGTCTGATACAGGATCATGGGCAAACTGTACATTCGTACCACCTACAACCTGTACCTTATCTACTATCTTATATGCCTGCTCCTGAAGCTTCTTCTGACATTCCTCAGAAATTGTAAGCATAGGTGCTGAACAGAATGAATCACCTGTATGTACTCCAAGTGGATCGATATTCTCAATAAAGCATACTGTGATCATGTTGCCTTCACAGTCACGTACTACCTCAAGCTCAAGCTCTTCCCATCCAAGGATAGACTCCTCAACAAGAACCTGACCTACAAGACTTGCCTGAAGACCTCTTGCACATACGACCTTAAGTTCTTCCTTGTTGTATACGAGACCGCCGCCGGCTCCACCCATTGTGTAAGCAGGACGAAGTACTACAGGATAACCTAACTTGTCTGCGATAGCAAGTGCCTCATCTACTGTATAGGCAACCTCACTTCTTGCCATCTCGATACCCAGCTCGTTCATTGTCTTCTTGAACTCAATTCTGTCCTCGCCTCTTTCAATGGCGTCAACCTGAACACCGATAACCTTTACATTATACTTATCAAGAATTCCAGCCTTATAAAGCTCTGAACAAAGATTGAGTCCTGACTGGCCACCAAGATTAGGGAGTAACGCATCAGGGCGTTCCTTCTTAATAATCATCTCAAGACGTTCTACATTAAGGGGTTCAATATATGTAACATCTGCTGTCTCCGGATCTGTCATGATAGTTGCTGGATTGGAATTAACAAGTACGATCTCATATCCAAGCTTTCTAAGGGCTTTACATGCCTGTGTTCCTGAATAATCAAACTCACATGCCTGCCCTATAATTATAGGACCTGATCCAATAATAAGTACTTTGTTTATATCTGTTCTCTTTGGCATAATTACCTCCACTGTATTTTTATTCAATTTCTTATTATACACAATTTTATTAATTTTATAAACAAGAAACTTAATTTTTTTAATATATTTCTGCTATTTACCTCTACTTTGCCGTCCGGAACTTATCTTTCTTCCTCCGGGTACCTGAGTCCCCATTCTTTTCTGGCTTCTGTCATGAGCTTCATTACATCTATGGTGTAATCAAGACACATCCTGTTATCTCCGTCAACTGCTGCCTCCATGTCGGAAACCTCATAAGCAAGGGCTTCCTCTGTAGCTCCGGCAGTTATCTTCTCAGTATGTCCGTCCTTATAGCTTCCGAAGTTCATCTACCTCGTCTTTCATCTGATATTTATTAAGATCAACCTTTCCATTTACAACCTCTATTCCGTCTGCCATGAGCCAATCTGCCTGAACGGTCTCCCCGCCAAAGGCAAATGCACCTGCAAGCTCACCCTTGGAATTGACAACCCTATAGCATGGAATGTGCTCCGGATCAGTATTTTTATGCAATGCATTACCCACAGCCCTTGCCATCTTTCTGTCACCTGCCATAGCCGCCACCTGTCCATAGGTCGCAACATAACCTTTAGGTATCCGCTTTACTGCCTCGTATATTCTCTTTGTAGGGCTGTCCGTTACACAATCGTAGCTTTCGGCGATCATCTGCTTTATGACTTCATCGGGAACTGTTCCGTCAAGGATAATGGTATTCCAATGCTCCCTGTTCTGGTGCCATCCGGGAACTACGGAAGCATAAGCCATCCTCATTAAATCTCTGGTATCCGGTGTAACCTTTACATTCAGATTAATATATCCGTTTCTTTCATAAGTCCAGAGAAATGCCTTTTTGCTATCCTTTACTCTTACAAGCTGCCAGTTATCATCATGAAACGGAGCGTCCTGATAAGAGTCAGGAAATGACAGGGCATACTCAAGTGCTTCTTCTCTTGTGGTCATACTTAATCACACCTCTGTTTATTTTGTAAAAACTTATAACTTTTAATATATAATATAACCTTATCCGGCAAATTTTTATCCTGTCATTTACCTGAAGGTCTTAAGATAAGCTTTTTGCTCATCTGTTATACGGTAGCTCTCCACTGCCTTCTGTATGGTCTTTCTGTGAACCCAGTCATCAAGCCTATGCTCTTCAATATAGGGAACCACTGCCTCCCACTGTTTGGCAAGTGCCGTAGCAAAATACCAGGCTATCATCATGTTTATATAATATTCATCGGAATGAACTGCCGCCACCTTCTCTGGGTACTCCGGTCTAAAATCGTCATCCAGAAACAGCCTCATAAGCAATCCGATACCATATCTCACTGTATAGGTATGATTCGACGCAAGGAAACTGTCTATTTCCTTTAACACATCTTCCTTGTGATCTTCAAAGATCCTCGGTGTTGGGAAATCACAGGTTGCCCAGTTATCTATGTACGGAAGCATATTTTTCAGTTCTGCCATGCATGTATCGTAGTCCTTAATGCTTCCGATCAGTATCATGTGAAGGTTATCCTCTTCATAGTATTTGTGCGGCAATTCCCTAAGAAATTGCTTCCAGCCAGGTGCAGCGCCAAGGCCCGCTACCGGCACCC
>JABLTK010085222.1_pt1 | contig 14942 bp, 12 predicted proteins | sample 7160131 | NCBI WGS metagenome assembly JABLTK01 (sample SAMN14651221, study PRJNA627086) | human gut metagenome | isolation source: feces | host: Homo sapiens
GGCCCGCCGCAGCGGGTCAGTTCCGGCCCGTTTCCCGGGGCGGAACCTCATGTTTTTTGCGAGAGGCAAAACCCGTAAAACTCAAAAAAAGTGGCATTCAGCCACTTTTTTGACACTCTGACTCGAGTAAATGGCATGAGCCATTTACTCGAAAACCTATTGTCCTATCTTTATCACGAACACGGCCGGCATTAGCCCGCCCGCCTCCGTTCTGACCTCCGTGACCAGCCTTAAGCCGGGATGCTCGCGAATCAGCTTCTTGAGCAGGGTATATTCCATGGTGTACAGTATTGCCACGCCGCCCCGGCGGAGCCATTTGGGAATGTTTTCCAATATGCCGGCGTAAAGCTTTTCGTTTGACTTATGGCTGCCGACGCGATTGCCAAAGGGGAGATTTGCCACCAGCTCGTCATATGGCCGCTCCGCAGTGAAGCGCATGCAGTCGTTGTGTACGAATTTGGCAATGCTGCCGGCGGCCTCTGCATTGCTGCGGGCTATGTCTATGGCCTTGTTTGATATATCAACCCCAGTAAGGCCGGCACAGGGGTAAAGCTTTTCCCGCTCTATGAGAAATGTGCCGCTGCCGCAGCAGGGGTCCAGCACCCTGGCGTCCTTTCCGCCCAGGAAGAACTCCGCGTATTTCAGTATGGCGGCCGCCGTCGCGGGGTGCATGCTGGCCGGCAGGGCCTGGAGCCGGTAGCTGAACCTTTCGTCCTTTATGGTGAGCAGCTTTGCGTACATGAACGCGCCGCCGTTGCCGCCTATCTCCACCCTTATCTCCACCTCATAGTTGTTGGGGCAGTTGAGAAGCATCTTATCGTCCATTACCGCTATCATCTTTCGCGCTATGGCCAGCCTGTCTATATTGCCCTCCCCCCTTATCTCCAGCCTGTAGCCGAAGGGAGGCTTGCCGGTATGGCAGGCGGGCAGCAGCTTTTCGAGAAAGCTCTTTGCCTTTATGCCCATGGACTTTGGGTCGGGGTTTGAGTTGGCGGATATCTCGATGAGCGCCTCGGTAAAGCAGCGGCAGGCGAAAAGCCCCATCATGTCCTCAGTATGCACGTGTACGTCGCTGCGGTGTACGGCGGACACCCTGAAACCATGCTCGGCAAGCTCCCGGGCCAGAGGGTCGGATAGCTTATCCGGGGAACGCAGCTCTATTTCGCAGGGCCTGGGAAGCGCGGTGAATTCGTGCTTTTCGAAGGTGAGAAAGCTTCGCATGGCGGTTTTGTAGGCCTCTGTTTCCGCCTCGAAATGCACCTTTTCATCCTCGCTGTTTGCCGGCTGTATAGTATATGAGGCGAGAGCCGCCTTGGCCTCATCACCTCCTATGGAGCCTAAGGACAGCAGCATCGAAGGCCGCACGAAGCGGGTATCCTCTACTGAAAGGGCCTGTTTCAGGTATTTCACGTCCGAGGGGACCTTCAGCTGACCCATGAGAACCGCGGCATTCTTGCGGAGCTTGGGTTGATTGGAAAGCAGGGCGTTTCGAAGGGCCTCGCGCTCGCTGCCCATGATATCGTTAAGCTGCCTTGCGTATTTTTCCTGCTTTGCGCAGCGGCAGAGAAAAGCGCACGCGGCGGAGTTGCCCTCCGAAAACAGCTCGTAAGCGAAGGGGAACGCCTCGGAGGCGTAGTGCATCATGTGCTCGGGGCCGTTGGGCAGCGCAAGCCTCTGGGCCACTACCTCTTTGGTAAGCGCCTTGTGCGCCACAGAGGAACCGTAGCTGTCCCTGTTTTTGCCGTTGCTTCTTTTGTGGCAGTTCATCTTTTACTCCCCTCCGATTCGGACCGTATGACGTCCAGCACCTCATCGGTGCCGTCCGCGGTGGAGTCGCCGCTCATGGCGGAAATAAAGCTGAGCCTTCTGTCGTAAAGGTCGTGTATGCTGTCGAACAGGGTGTCCGGCGTAAGGCCGGCCTGATCCAGCGTCATGGCGTAGCCCTTGCGGGCAAAATAGCCGGCGTTGAGTATCTGGTCCCCCCGGGAGGCGGAAAGGGGCAGCGGTATAAGCAGGGCGGGCTTTGCAAGTGCCAGAAACTCGAATATGGCGTTGGCGCCGGCACGGGAGAGTATTATATCCGCCGCGGCGAAAAGGTCGGGCAGCTCCTTTGAAATGTACTCGTACTGGACATAGCCCGGTTCGGCTATGGAATCGTCCTTCTTGCCCTTGCCGCAGAGGTGGATAATGTCGAAGGAGCGGGTCAGCCGCGGCAGCGCCGATCGCAGCGCGTCGTTTATGGCCTGGGCGCCCTGGCTGCCGCCCATGGTAAGGAGTATGGGCTTTTCGCCGGAAAAGCCGGTAAAGTCCAGCCCTCTCTGTCTGTCGCCGCCGTAAAGCTCGGGCCGTATGGGGGTGCCGGTATGGACGCCCTTTGCGCCGACGTATTTTAGAGTATCTTCGAAGGTGACGCATACCCTGTCTGCAAACCTGGCGGTTATCTTATTGGCCAGGCCGGGAGTATAGTCGCTCTCGTGGGCTACTATGGGCGCCATGCCCTTTGCCGCTATGACTACGGGCACCGATACGAAGCCCCCCTTTGAAAACACCACGTCCGGCTTTACCTTGTTAATGATGCGCTTGGCCTGGAATATGCCGCCTACAACCTTGAATGGGTCGGTAAGGTTCTTCAGCGAAAAGTACCTGCGCAGCTTGCCGGCGGATATGGTGTGATAGGTCACGCCCTCAAGGTCTCCCACAAGGCTTTTTTCTATTCCCTCGGCGGTGCCTATGTAGTGTATCTCGTAGCCCTCCGCCCTGAGCCTTGGCAGCAGCGCCAGATTGGGTGTGACGTGGCCGGCAGTTCCGCCGCCCGTTAGGATAATCTTCTTTGACATGGTTATATTTCCTTTATATATAAAATCAAATAGCGCACTAATCTGCACCGCCGTATTGCCGTTACAGCGAGAGCCGGCGAGAAGAACCTGTCTCATTTTCATTATTATGCCACGAAAACGATTATTGTTTCTGAAATTATATCACCCTGCCGCGATTGCCGCAAGGCGTATGCTGTGGTATTATTAAAGGGGCTGCGGCCCTATGATATTATAAACGGCGCAAAGGAGAGGCGTGTATGAGACTGAGGGATATGAATCCAGGCGAGGCGCTGGCGGCCGCGGCTGCCATGACCCTAAGGCTCGGGGGCTTTTCGAAGGCGGCGGAGCTCATGGGAGAGCTGCTCATGGATACCTGGACAACGAATTTCCCTGGCGCTCTCGGCGCATATCACAGGCTGACGGAATATATGCTGTCCTCCCCCGCCAGGAGGGTCACAGGGGACCTGTGGCGAGATCAGCTTTTATACGAAATAATGCAGACGGAACACCCTTTTGCCCTCTCTGCTGCCAGGGGCATACGGGATGAGGCGCAGCTCATGGCTATGAGGGAGCGGCTTGAGATAATGGGCGAGCTTTCCACCTTAACGTCCCAGCGCATAGCCCAGCTCATAAGTGAAAGGGGCAGAAGCTCAAGGGCAAACGACGCTGTGGCCATGAAGTCCACCGCCATATGGTCGGGAGGCAGCATATCAAACCTTCCGCGCCGGAATAGCGAGGAAGAGCAGGCGGCGCAGCTGCCGCTGGAGTTTACCCCATGGAAATACGGCCAGGCTGGGCTTACGGACAGCTTTGTATCAGATGAGGCGCTGGAGGAGATGTATCGCCGCTTTCTCGAGACGGCTGATTGGGGCGAGCTTACCGAAGATATATGGAACTTTTTCGCATCCTACGGTACGGGGGAATTTTTGCAGCATCGCTTCTTCAGAATTGAAGATGGCCGCTTGGTGCCTATGGAGGAGCCGGAGGCGATAGTTCCGCTTTCCGCCTATGAGGAGCAGCACAGCCGGCTGATGGAAAACACCATACGCTTCATGCGGGGGGAGAAGGCGGTGAACATGCTGCTGCTGGGCGGCATGGGGACCGGCAAAACGGCTCAGGCGGTGTCACTGCTTCAGGAGCTGCCGGAGGTCAGGCTGATAATCGCCCCGGAGGGCGAGCTTGGGCATATACCCGCGCTGATAGGGCGGCTTTCGTCTCAGCCGCTCAAGTTCATACTGCTGCTGGACGATATAGCCGCGGACGGGGATGGCATAAGGCTCCTGTCCTCCGCCACGGCGGGGTTTCGGGCTATGCCGCCCAACATACTCATATACGCCACCTCCCGGGAGGAGGGCGGCCCTCTGCCGGGGCGTATAACCTTCCGCTACCCGGCCCTTAAAGAATTTACAGGCATGATATCCGAATTCCTTGAGGCTGAGGGAAAGTATCCGGACGCGCAGGCCATACACAACGCGGCGCTGGACTATCAGGTGGACGCCCGCGAAAGGCTCACGGTTACCGGGGCGCTTATGATAGCGGGCGAGATGGAAGAGTAATACAGAAACTTTCGAAAAAGTGGCGCTCAGCCACTTTTTCGGGCTTTCTCATTGGGCATCGGCCCCTGAAGCTTTTTAAACGGCCTATTATTTTTTTATACGGCCTATTATATTATTTATAATTTTCGTCGGGCTTTTCTTTTCTCTTTGCTTCTTTCTGCTTTTCTTTTCTCCTGAAAAGAAAAGAGAAAGAAGAAGGGTACCCGCCCCGGCGGGGCGGCTTTTTCACCTCAAAACTCTTTGCCATATTAGAAACTCTATGCTAAAATGTAATTTGGTAAAGTTTGAACGCAATTTTTCAAGGAGGGATACTTATGAAGATATACAACACCATGACCCGCAAAAAGGAGGAGCTGGTGCCGCTGGTGCCGGGCGAGATAAGCATGTACGTATGCGGCCCGACGGTATACAACTTTATTCACATAGGCAACGCAAGGCCGCTGGTGGTGTTCGATACCCTCAGGCGCTATCTTGAATACAAGGGCTACAAGGTAAGGTTCATATCCAACTTTACAGATATAGACGACAAGCTCATCCGCCGGGCCAACGAGGAGCACACCACGGTGCCGGAACTTGCGGATAAGTATATAAAGGAATACAAAACAGATGCGGAGGGCCTCTGCGCCGAGCCTGCCACCTGCAATCCCCGCGCTACCGAGCACATACCCCAGATAATCAGGCTGGTGGAGACCCTCATAGAAAAGGGCCATGCATATCCCGTAGCAAACGGCGATGTATATTTCTCCGTCCGCTCCTTCCCGGGCTACGGCAAGCTTTCAGGTCAGTCCATAGACGACCTTGAGTCCGGCGCGCGCATAGAGCCGGGAGACCTGAAGCGGGACCCCTTGGACTTCGCCCTCTGGAAGGGCGCCAAGCCCGGCGAGCCCGCATGGGACTGCCCCTGGGGCAAAGGCCGCCCGGGCTGGCATATAGAGTGCAGCGCCATGAGTATGGAGCTTTTAGGCCCCACCTTCGACATTCACGCAGGTGGCCAGGACCTTATATTCCCCCATCATGAAAACGAGATAGCCCAGAGCGAGGCGGCCACAGGCAAGCCCTTCGCAAGGTATTGGATGCATAACGGCTATATAAATGTAGATAATCAGAAGATGTCCAAGTCCCTTGGCAACTTCCGCCTGGTGCGGGACATAGCTCAGGAATTCGACCTTGAGGCCGTCCGATTGTTCCTGCTCTCCGCCCAGTACAGGAACCCCATCAATTTCACTCGTGAGCTTATCGAGCAGGCCAACACCGCCCTCACCCGTATCCGCACCGCCCGGGAACGCCTTGCCGAAGCCAAGGAAGGCCCCGCTACCGCAGAGGACGAGAGCTTCCTCGCCTCCCTTGCGGAGCATGAAAAGAGGTTCTGCGACGCCATGGACGACGACCTGAACACCGCAGACGCGCTGGGCGCAATGTTCGACTACGCCCGGGCTGTCAACACCTTCGTAACAGAGCCCAGAAGTAAGGAAGCGCTGGAAAGGGCGGCAAAGCTCTTTGACGATATGACCAACGTGCTGGGCATACTCCAGCATAAAAAGGCGGAGGAATTCCCCAAAGAGGCGGTCGCTCTGCTAAACGAGCGCGCAGAAGCCCGCAAGGCCAGGAACTGGGCACGGGCAGACCAGATCCGCGAGGAGCTGAAGGCCATGGGCTTTGCGGTGGAGGACAGCAAGGAGGGCGCAAAGCTGAAGAGGCTGTAAAGGGCGCGCCTGCTAAAAAATCCACGGATTCAGCCAATACATTTTTGAACAATATTTTAAATCATTACCATATGCCTTGAAATAAGGGATATTGGTTGATAAAATCAGGAGGAAATAATCATTGGGAAGCGATATGCTTTCGCTCTTTAGCCTTATAATAGGCGTGTACCTCATATATGCCGCCATAGTCGGGCGCGGCAAGCTGTATGAGAACGAGTACCTGAACTGTCCGAGGGAGCAATACGTCAAGGGGCTGCGCATACTGGCTGCCATATCCGGCGTACTGCTGACGGTATCCAACCTTCTGGAGTATCTTGGCGTCATAGCCTACGGCTCCCCCATAGCCATCGCGCTTTGGGCGCTGGGCTTTGCAAGCCTGATAGTCATGATGGTGTACTCCTCGAAAAAGACCGACAGAAAGGCTGCGGCGGCGGGGCATAAGACCGCCGCGTCCGCCGAAAAAAAGGACTACGATCCTCTTCGCGCCGCCTTCGTGTTCGACGATGATGAGGACGTATCCCAAAAGAAAGAAAAATAAGAAATCACTCTGAAAGGAAAGCGTTATGAAAAAGACTATTATCCGCATCGTAGCAGTGGCCATGCTGGCACTGATGGTGCTGACCGCACTTCCCGCCTTCGCTTATAATATCGTAGGCACGGCGGCGGCCCAGACCCCCGTCTACAAGGACACCAAGGGCAGGAAGGTCGAGCTGTATGTCAGCGGCCCCGTCACCATAAACAGGCAGGATAACAAATCCGGCATGTACAACGTCACCGTCAGCTATGACGGCAAGACCTACACCGGCTGGGTATACCCCTCCGCCATCTCCGGCATAGGCTATGACAAGAGCACCGGCGGCTCTGCCTCCGGCTCCACCTCCGGCACCACCGGCGGCACGACCTCCGGCGTCACCGGTACCTATACCGCCACCATCGCCACCGGGGCGGCCATAAACGTAAACGGCACCAACTACCCCGTAAGCGTAGGCGGCAGCATCAACGTCAACTACCGCGACGCGGCCGGAACTCAGGTAAACGTCTCCGTAGGCAACGTCACCGGCTGGGTAGCCGCCTCCTCCCTCTCCGGCTTTAGAAGGAACGGCTCCTCCATAAGCCTTTCCGACCTGCCCACCAACGGCGGCAACACCATCGGCGGCACTACAAGCCCCGCCCCCACCCCCTATGTAAACCAGAACCAGAACCAGAACACCGCCAGCGGCACCTTCTCAGCCAACCTCGCTGCGGGCACTGCTATTACCAATAACGGCAAGACGGTAGGCATCGTGCAGAACGCGGGCAACGTCACCGTCAACTACCGCGACGCCTCCGGTTCCCAGGTATACGTCACCATAGGCAGCGTGGCGGGCTGGGTACCCGCAAGCGCCATCTCCAACCTCAGGAGCACAAGCTCCGGCTCCATCAACGTAGCCAACCTGCCCACCAGCGGCGGCACTGCCGGCTCCACCGGCGGCACGGCCTCCGGCGTGAATATGTACGACAAGGCCAAGAGCGCCGTATCCAAGGACAACAACATCTACGTCCGCTCTACCGCCACCAGCTCCACCAAGGGCGCTACCAAGCTGCGCAATATGCGGGGCAAGACCTTCACCGTGCTGGGCACCGACGCCAGCGGCAGCTTCCTGTATGCGGACTATAACGGCACCCGGGGCTTCGTCCGGGCTCAGGACTTCACCTTCACCAGCGGCAACGTGGTTGAGCAGAAGCCCAACAACAACACCGGCACAAACGGCGGCAACGTGACCTCCAACAACACGGGCATGGCCGCAAGCGGCGCCATACCCGGAGTAGGCAGCAAATCCCAGAGCGATGTGTGGGGCAGCATAAAGATACCCGGCGCGGAAAACTACCCCATCTACGGCAACTACACCAACAAGAAGGGCAACCTGTACTACTACGATTACAGCAACATAAAGAGCTACAAATATGTACATACCACCACGGCGAAGGGCTCTCAGGTGGCGGTAGTAATGGGCCACAATATGCGTAAGTCCAGGACCTACTTCCACAACCTGCACCATATCCAGAACGCGATACTGGGCAAGTCCACCTGCGATTACTGCAAGAAGAGCTGCTCCGGCTACGGAAAGAGCATTTCCGCAAGCTGGGAGGGCAGCAGCAGCTGGGAGGTAGTGGCCTTCTTCGAGGTACCCAAGAACAAGGCGTATAAGAACATACTGCCCCAGATGGCGCAGCCCTGGAACTACACGACCTCGCAGTACCTTTCCAGCGTGGCGTCCTATGTAAATACCTTCTCGGGCAAGAGCTGGGCAAACACCTCAGCCCTGACAGACAATGGCAAGTACATGATGCTCGTCACCTGCGGCGACAAGACCGACAGCAGCAACATCGCAAAGCTCTACATGCTGCTCAAGGCGGTAGGCTAAAAAACAGCACAAAAAAGCCGCCCCGCATTGACATGCGGGAGCGGCCGGGATATAATAACAGTAGGGCAAGACCAAAGCGGTCGGCCTGATGGTTAAGGCTATATTAGAACCGTCACCGTGCAGGGTGGCGGTTCTGCTTTTATTCTCTTGCCACTTCACTATTTCAAACCTCTTATGTTATAATGTATCTTGGCGTGGAATAGGCGCCGGAAGGAGTAATTTAATGAAGAAATGTTCTGTCGGCGGTCAGGCCGTTATGGAGGGCGTCATGATGAAGGCCCCCGGCGGCATCGCCATGGCGGTCAGGGACGCAAAGGGCCGCATAATATTGGATTATAAAGAATATCAGACAAAGGCTCAGAAGGGTACCTTCTACGGCCTCCCCATAGTGCGGGGCGTGGTGGCCTTCGTGGAGAGCCTCACCATAGGCATGAATACCCTCACCAGATCCGCCGAGCTCATAGGCGACCCCATAGACGAGGAGCCCACAAAATTCGAGAAGTGGCTGTCGGAAAAGCTGGGCAAGTCGGTGGAAAAGGTTGTAATGGGCCTTGCGGTGATACTGGCCGTGGCGCTGTCCGTGGGGCTGTTCTTCCTGCTGCCCCAGTTTATAAGCAGCCTTATTTTTCGCGGCAGCGCCGCCGCCTCCGCCACAAAGTGCCTTGTCGAGGGACTTGTGCGCCTTTGCGTATTTATATGCTACATATTCTTCTGCGCAAGCGTGAAGGATATAAAGCGGGTTTTCATGTACCACGGGGCGGAGCATAAGACCATCGCCTGCTATGAGGCGGACGACCCCCTTACCCCGGAAAACGCCATGAAGCACAGCCGCCTCCACCCCCGCTGCGGCACCAACTACCTTTTCCTCGTGATGGCGGTATCCATAGTGTTCTTTGCCCTGGTGGGCTGGAACGAAAGCTTCTGGCTCAGGCTGCTTTCCCGCATAGTATTTCTTCCACTGGTGGCAGGAATAAGCTATGAGGTGCTGAAGCTCGCCGCGAAGTACGAAAACATATTCACAAAGATAATCCGCGCCCCCGGCATGGCGCTCCAGTACATCACCACCAAGGAGCCCACCGAGGACATGCTGGAGGTGGCCATAGCTTCCTTTAACCTTGCCATGTCAGAGCCAAAGGAGGCGATGGAGGCGGTGAGAAGGAACCGGGAAGAGACGGCGGATAAGGCGGAGACATGACCGCGCTGGAATACGCGGAGGAGCTGCTTTCCCCCGTTACTGAGGAGCATGAGGCCGAGGCGCGGATAATTATATCCGACCTCACCGCCCTGCCCATAGGGCGCATAAATATAGAAGTCCCTCCCCTCTCCGCAGCGCTTAAGGAGAGCATAGACGGCATAGCCAAAAGGCGGGCGCAGGGCGAGCCCCTGCAGTACATACTGGGCAAATGGGAATTTATGGGGCTGCCCTTTTACACGCGGCCCTGCGCGCTGATACCGAGGCAGGATACCGAGACGCTGTGCGAGGAGGCGCTGTCGATAGGCGGCAAGACGCTTCTCGACCTCTGCTGCGGCACCGGCTGCATAGGGGTATCGCTGGCAAAGCTTGGGGACTTTGAGGTGACCTTCGGGGATATAAGCCAGGACTGCCTCGCCCTTGCCCGGGAAAACGCCGCACTCAACGGCATACCGGGCAGCTTCGTATTGACCGACATGTTCGGCAATATATCCGGAAGCTACGATATGATCTGCGTAAACCCGCCCTATATACCCACCTCGGAGCTTGCCTCATTGCAGGTCGAGGTAAAGCGGGAGCCGGTGCTTGCGCTGGACGGCGGCGCGGACGGGCTGGACTTTTACCGCCGGATATCCCGGGATTATGCTGCCCACCTGAACCCCGGCGGCACTCTCCTTATGGAGGTGGGCGCGGGGCAGGCGGAGGACGTGGCGGCGATGTTCCCGAAAGCGGAGATAATAAAGGATATTTGCGGAATAGAAAGGGTGGTGGTCGTCAGGGCATGAAAAGGCTTTTACCTATCGCGCTTTCAATGATGCTCCTCACCGGCTGCGCCGTGGGCGCGGCGCTTCCGGCGGAGCCGGAGATAACGCCCTCCCCTACACCCACTTTCTCCCCCTCGCCGGAGCCGGAGGTGTATCGGGCCAGCGTGGGCATAGTGGGGGATATACTCATGATGACGAGCCAGATACATGGGGCGAAAACCGCCGAAGGGTACGACTTCAGGCCCAGCTTTTACGCCATGGAGCCCCTGTGTTCCTCCGTGGATATAATGGCGGGCAACTTTGAATGCACCCTTGCGGGGGAGGCAGCGGGTTATACCCAAAGGCGGCCCGCCGCGCCGCCCCCAACCGAGGATGACCCCAACCCCAAGCAGCCCTACCAGACCTTCAATGCGCCGGACGAGCTTGCGGCGGATCTAAGGGCAGTGGGGTTCGACCTGCTCACCACCGCCAACAACCACTGCCTGGACAGGAGCAAGGAGGGGCTTTTCAGCACGATAGAGACGCTTAGAGCCGCCGGGCTTATGCAGACCGGGACGTATTTGAGCGAGGAGGAGCGGGACGCCCCCTGCATAATGACGGCGGGCGGCATCACCTTCGGCTTCGTCGCCATGACCGAGAGCGTGAACAGCTATGACGCAAGGCTGGGGGGAGACAGCTGGGCCGTGGGGCGGGTATCCCAGCGGGAGCGCATACAAGGCGAGATAAGGGCCTGCAGGAGCGCCGGCGCGGAGGTGGTAATAGCCTTCCCCCACTGGGGTGAGCAGTATATGGATAAGCCGGTCAGGCGGCAGCGGGAGTACGCCCAAATGCTTGCGGACTGGGGCGCGGACGCTGTGATAGGCAGCCACCTCCACTGCGCCGAGCCCTTTGAATGGATAACGGCGGAGGACGGGCGCAGAGTGCCTGTCGCCTACTCCATGAGCAACTTCATATCCAACATGGCGGGGCAGAACACCGAGTACGGCCTGTTTCTGCGGCTGGATGTGAAAAAGGACGAGAGCGGCGTAAGCATCGAGATGAGCTACCTTCCCACCGCCTGCATAATACAGAAGGCCGGCGGCCGGCGGCTGCATCAGCCCATACCCTGCTGGGCGGAGGAAGCAAAGCGCACCGGCGTCGAGCCGCTGAGCGAGGGCGAGCTTAAAAAGACCCAAAGGGCATTCGACCACGTTGTGAAAATATGCGGCCTTGAGAACGCAGGGCTTATAGAATGGACGGAGGAATATGATAAACAAGCTTAACGCACTGAAAAGACGCTACGAGGAGCTGACAGCAGCCCTCTCAGCCCCGGACGCAATGAACGATCAGGCCGCCTGGCGGGAGATGGTAAAGGAGCACAGCCAGCTTGAGGAGATAGTCAACGCCTTTGACGAGTATACCGCCGCAGTGCAGTCCGAAGCGGACTGCAAGGCCATGCTGGAGGAGCACCTTGACCCCGAGATGAAGGAAATGGTGCACATGGAGATGGCTGAGCTTGCGGAAAAGCAGCGGAAGCTCATAGAGGATATGAAGATAATGCTGCTGCCCAAGGACCCCAACGACGAGAAAAACGTAATATTGGAAATACGCGCAGGCATAGGCGGCGACGAGGCGGCGCTCTTCGGCGCGGACCTGCTGCGCATGTACCAGCGCTACGCCGAGCGCCACGGCTATAAAATGGAATACATGAACGAAAACACCACCGAGGCAGGGGGCGTAAAGGAAGTGGTGCTCAACATCATAGGCAAGGGAGCCTATTCGCGGCTCAAGTTCGAAAGCGGCGTTCACCGGGTGCAGCGGGTGCCGGAGACTGAATCCCAGGGCCGCATACACACCAGCGCGGCCACGGTGGCGGTAATGCCGGAGGCTGAGGACGTGGAGGTGGAGATAGACCCCAAGGATCTTCAGATAGACACCTACCGCTCAGGCGGCGCGGGGGGGCAGCACGTAAACAAGACGGAATCCGCCATACGCATAACCCACATACCCACGGGCATAGTGGTGCAGTGCCAGGACGAGCGCAGCCAGCATAAGAACAAGGACAAGGCCATGAAGGTGCTCAAGTCCCGCATATACGAGCATTTCCTCAAGGAAAAGGAGAGCGCGGAGGCCTCCGCCCGCCGCAGCATGGTGGGCAGCGGCGACCGCAGCGAGCGCATACGCACCTACAACTTCCCCCAGGGCCGGGTCACGGACCACAGGATAAACATGACGCTGTACCGGCTGGAGTCCTTCCTTGACGGGGACATGGACGAGATGATAGACGCCCTCATACTCGCGGAGCGCACAGCCCAGCTCACCGGGGAGGCGGAATAATTGGAGACTCGGTACTTCAATGCTGTCAAACAGCCCGAGGCAGGCACAAAGCTGGGAGGCGGCGTAATACGCTCAGGGGGCCTGGTGGCCTTCCCTACCGAGACGGTATACGGCCTCGGCGCCAACGGCCTTGACGGTGAGGCGGTAAATAAGATATTCGAGGCCAAGGGCCGGCCCAACGACAACCCGCTGATACTGCATATCGCAAAAAAGAGCGACCTGAAGGATCTGTGGAAGTCGGTTCCGGAAAGGGCAAGGCTGCTGATGGACGAGTTCTGGCCGGGGCCGCTGACCATGGTATACCTGAAAAGCAGCAGGGTGCCGGAGGAAGTCACGGGGGGTCTTGATACGGTTGCCGTGCGTATGCCCGACAATAAGACGGCGCTGGCTCTCATACGCGCTGCGGGTGTACCCATAGCCGCCCCCAGCGCGAATTTATCCGGCAAGCCCTCCCCTACCACCGCCGATCACGTCAAGGCGGACATGAACGGCCGGATAGACGTAATAATAGACGGCGGCCCCTGCAATATAGGCGTGGAGTCTACCGTGGTGTCCCTCATGGGAGGCGCCGTCACCATACTCCGTCCCGGCGGTATTACCCGGGAAATGCTGGAAGCCGTAATAGGCCCGGTAAACCTTTCCCCCGCCGTTTTAGCCCCCCTGAAGCAGGGGGAAGCCGCGGCCTCCCCCGGCATGAAGTACAAGCATTACGCCCCCGACGCCCAGGTTATCGTAGGCACAGGCTCATTGCCGGATATGGCGGCAAAGCTCATAGCCGAGTACGAAAGAAGGGAGGCGGAGGGCCTGACCTGCATAATTTTCGCCACCGAGGAAACTCGCTGTTTCTACAGGGGGAAAAGGTATGTTATAATAGGCGAGAGAAAAAATCCTCTTACCCTCTGCGAGAGCCTTTTTGCACAGTTCCGCGCCCAGGAGGACAAAGCGGACGTAATACTCTGCGAGGCGCTGCCGGAGACGGATATGGGCCTTGCGTACATGAACAGGTTATTGAGGAGCGCGGGATTTAAAACTATATGACCAAAGGAGTTGCCATGAAGATCGCCATTGCCGCCGACCACGGCGGGTACAAGCTCAAGGAAGAAATAAAGCCATACATCGAAAGCCTCGGCCACACCGTGACCGACTTCGGCACCTATTCGGAGGACAGCGTGGATTATCCGGATTACGCCGCCCTCTGCGCAAGGGCAGTGGTTTCGGGAGAGATGGACAGGGGCATAGTGATATGCGGAACCGGCATAGGCATCTCCATTGCCGCAAACAAGATAAAGGGCGTGCGGTGCGGCCTTTGCACCGACCCGGTAATGGCCCGGCTGACCCGGGAGCACAACGACGCAAACATGCTGGCGATGGGCGCGCGCATCATAGGCGGCGAGCTTGCCAGGGGAATAGTAAAGGCATTTCTTGAGACTGACTTTTCCAACGGAAAAAGACACATTGACAGGATAAACAAAATAACGGAATTGGAAAGAGCAAAATAAAATCGCGTTGGATTTTTGATTCAATATACTAACCTATAAACCGAAAGGAGCAATACACAAAAATGGGTAAACTCGTCGTAATCGACCACCCTCTGGTACAGCATAAGCTGACCCTGCTCAGGGATAAGACCACCGGCACCAAGGAGTTCCGCGCTCTGGTAGAGGAGCTGGCTACCCTGCTGGCCTATGAAGCGACCCGTGACCTTCAGCTGGAGGACGCTACGGTAGAAACTCCCGTAGCTACAGCCCATACCAAGGTACTGGCCGGCAAGAAGCTGGCAATAGTTCCCATACTGCGCGCAGGCTTGGGAATGGTAGACGGCATGATGAACCTCATACCCGCCGCCAAGGTAGGCCACATAGGCCTTTACCGGGACCCCGAGACGCTTCTGCCCGTGGACTACTACTGCAAGCTGCCCTCCGATATTTCCGAGAGGGATATCATTATAGTAGACCCCATGCTGGCTACCGGCGGCAGCGCCAACGCGGGCATTGACGTAGTTAAGCGCGCAGGGGGCAAGAATGTAAAGCTGGTCAACCTCATAGCCGCCCCCGAGGGAATCGAGGCGGTACAGAAGGCTCACCCCGATGTGGATATATTCGTAGCTCACGTGGACGATCACCTTAACGACCACGGTTATATAGTGCCGGGCCTCGGCGACGCAGGCGACAGGCTGTTCGGAACAAAATA
>JABLTK010152964.1_pt1 | contig 14933 bp, 10 predicted proteins | sample 7160131 | NCBI WGS metagenome assembly JABLTK01 (sample SAMN14651221, study PRJNA627086) | human gut metagenome | isolation source: feces | host: Homo sapiens
CGGAGGATGATAAGAAACCACAGGACAAAGCACCGGTCACGACGGCGGTGCCGATGAGCACCTTGCGCTCGGGGGCGCGGCGCAGCAGCAAAGCGTTGGCGAACGGCACGATCACGACCGTCAGGCTTTGCAAAAAGCCGGCAGTGGAAGCCGAGGTGAGGCTTGAGCCCAGGCACATGCACGTAAGCTCGACCGCCATGATGGCGCCGATGACGGCGGCGCGGACGATGAGGTCGCGGTTGATGCGGAAGGTGCACTTGTGGAAAAGCAGCACGCAGACGATGAAGGCGATGGTGCAGCGCAGCGCGATGATGCTCGTGGCGTTCATACCGTCCATGCCGATCTTCATCAAGGGGTACGAGAAGCCCCATGCGACGGGAACGGAAAACGAGAGCGCGATTGCCTTTTTGCGATCCATGGGACTCCTTTTGCTTCGGAATGGTTTCACGAAAAGGATTGTGCGCTGCTGAAACGATGTAGTAAAGCGAATGTATCTTCAGTATGATTAAGCAATGCTAATAGAAGATATACAGGCCGGGGCAAAACGTTCCACGGCCCCTTTTGCTACGGAGGCGTTATGGCATCACGGTATCAGGTCGTCTGCGCGGTGGTCGATCGCGGGAGCCTTAAGGCGGCGGCCGACCAGCTGGGCTACACGCAAAGCGCGGTCAGCCAGGCGGTCAAGGCACTCGAGCGCGAGCTGGGCACTACGATTTTGGAGCGGGGCAAGCAGGGCGTTTCGCTTACGCGCGACGGGAAGCAGTATCTGCCTTACCTGCGTCAGATCGTGACGGCCGAGGCCGAGCTTGAGGGAAAGCGTCAAGAGCTGCTGGGCCTGTCTTCGACCGACATCCGCATAGCAACCTTCACCAACGTGAGCCGCACCGTGCTGCCACGCGTGATCCGCGGGTTCAGCGCTTTGCATCCCGGCGTGCACTTCACCCTTAAGCAGGGCGATTACACGCGCAACGCCCAGTGGGTGCACGACGGCGCGGTCGATTTCTGCTTCACCGCGCGAGGTTTCACGGCAGGTTTGGACATGCATATGGTCTATCACGACGAGATGGTGGCGCTGGTATCCTCCGAGCATCCGCTGGCCGCTAAAGAGCAGGTGACGCTTGAAGATCTGGCGGCCGAACCTTTCCTTTTGCTTGACGAGGGCGAGCAGAGCCTGGTGCTCGATGCGTTTGCCGTTCATGGGCTGCAGCCGCTGGTGACGGGCGAGGTGACCGACGACTACACCATCATGGCGATGGTCGAGGAGGGCTTGGGCGTCAGCATGCTCTATCGCCGCACCGTGGAGGGCGTGCGCGCCGATATCAAGGTGCTTCCGATCGCGGCGGCGCCATCGCGCGATGTGGTGGCGGCATGGCGAAGCTGGGAGACCATGCCCATCGCCACCAGGAAGTTCATCGATTACATGAGCTCGCATATCGAGGCTTAGCTGCGTGCGATATCGCAAATGGGATTGCCGGCGGGTGACCGCGAGGTTTCCCTGGACGTTGTGGACGAAGATCAGATGGGCGTCCTCGCGCGAAAGCCCGGTCTCCCACATGGTAGAGGCCATGGGGGACGGTCTAGAGGTTCCATCGTGTTCAACTGCAGCCGGGCCATGGTGCCACACGCTTCGTGCGAGACGATTCTCGTTGAAGGCGATATGGCCCTGGTTTCCCCGAGGTAGCTACTTGGAGTGCGTTGCCAGCATCCTATAATGACCATAAGACGATACACACAATCAAGGAGGTTCATCATGGAGAAGGAACTGTTCGATTACGTTGCCGAGCGCGCGGGCATTCTCGCCACCGCCGACACGAGTAAGCAGGAAACCAAGGACGCGGCTGCTGCCTGGAAAGACGCTGTTGCCGCCGATAGCAGCGACGCCGCTGTCGAGGCTGCAACCACCAAGCTGCTCGACTTTCTTGAGGGTCGTCCCACCACAATTGATGGCGTTATCGCGTTCGCTCAGGGCCCGGCGAAGGAAATCATGGGCGAAGAGGCCGCGGCCAAAATGCTCGAAGCGCAGCTCGCGCGCAAGGAAGAGGGCGCCAAGTATTGCAATTGCCCCTCCTGCGCCGCCGCCTCCGAACTGCTTGCGAAGTTCGGCCGCATCGAGCTGTAATACATCTCACGTCGCAAGCTACGCATAGAGCGCGCGGGTCCTTCAAGGTCCGCGCGCTTTTGCTTTGATGCACGATAGGTTCACGATAGGGGGGTGTGTGTATGCTAGAGTATCGAAGTCTCTGGCGTGCGCGTCCGAAAAGACGATACGGGTCACCCGAGGACCTCACCGACGGCCAGAGGGCGAGAAAGAAGGGCACGGAGGGAGCGAAGAGCGTTGCCGCCTAGGCTAGCCCCTGTCACGCAAACTACCGAAGCCTCCGTTTTCGGCTATGCGCTGCGCCCGCTCGGATAGCTATCTTATTTACGCAGGTCAAGCTGGGTGTTTTCTCTGAGCTGCGTTCTGTTTGTAGCAGGCTTTCGCCCTGGTGTAGAGTATTTGGGCAGAGGATTGGTGCGAACACAACGCGAGAAGGGAAACAGAGCGTTCCGTCGGGAAGTCGGAACGCTCTGCTTGCATTTTCGGGATCGTCCCAAACCCTTGCCAGTTCTGTGGCGGATGCCGAAAGCTGCAGATCGATTATCTGCGGATTGTATTAATCCATGCCTGAATATCTTTCTCAGAAGTACGGAGCATGGATTCATCGAACTGCACATCGAGGCCCGGCTTCACGATTGCGCCTTTGCAGGCTTCCTCAAAGTCCTTCAGCGTGTGTCCCAGCCAGCCGCCATTGGTGGCAAACGGATACACGATCTTCCCGGTCAGGTCAGCCCGCTCCAGGAAACTGCGCATGGCGGGCGCAAAGGTGTACCACCAGACAGGAGAACCCAGGATGATGGTGTCGTAGTCTCTCCAGCAAATGTGCAGCGGCTTCAGTTCCGGGCAATAACCCTCGGCAATCTCACGCTGCCCCTGATTGACGACTTCATCATAATCGCCATCATAGGGAACAACCGTATCCATACGAGCAATATCCCCGCCGATTTCCCTCTGGATCATCTCGGCGATGCGCTTCGTGTTGCCTCCGTAGGAGTAGTACAGAATCAAGGTTTTCATTTCACGCTTTCTCCTCATGCAAGAGGCTTTCCGCTGAACACGGGAAATGTGCTGAATTCACCATAGTTGGCGATGCGCTCCATGTTCTTGAGAGTTTCCATGTCTTCCTCGGAGATCGCGAAATCCACGTCCGCGTTGCTTTCCATGTGGGCGGGATCTGCCGTCTTGGGAAGCGCGACGGCTCCAAGCTGAAGGACATAGCGGATGCAGAGCTGGGCGGCAGATACGCCGTACTTCTCTGCCATCTTAACGATCGCCGGATTCTTCAGCGCCTCGCCGTGGGCGATGGGAGAGTATGCCTCCACCTGAATGCCCTGCGCCTTGCAGAAGTCCACCAATGCCGAATCGGTGTTGGTGATGTGCAGGAGGATCTGATTGACCATGGGCATCACGCGGCAAGAGCCCAGGAGGTTCTCAAGGTCATCTTGCAGGAAGTTGGACACGCCGATTACCTTGACCTTGCCCGCCGCCCGCGCATCCTCCAACGCACGCCAGACCTCCTTGTTCTCCTCGAAATAGCGCTTCTCCACACGGAACTCGCTCCACGGCTGGGGAGAATGGATGATCATCTGGTCGAGGTAGCCGAGCCCTATCCTCTCCAGCGTCTCATCGATGGACTTCGCCGCATCCTCGTAGGTCTTCAGCTCTGCCGCGACCTTGCTGGCGACGAACAGCTCTTCCCGGCGAACGCCGCAGGTGCGCACGCCCTCGCCGACGCCGCGTTCGTTTCCGTAGGCCTGTGCGGTGTCGATCAGGCGATAGCCCAGCTTTACCGCCTCGCGAACGGCTTCCGCCGCTTCGGCATCGTCGATGAACCAGGTGCCCAGTCCCAGCTTGGGAACCTGAACTCCGTTTGCTAACGGGTAGGTTTCATTCAAGACCATCGTTCTACTCCTCGCCCCAGATATCCTTTGCCATGCGGAAAACCGCCCACGCCTTGGGCCAGCCGCAGTAGAAGGCTGCATGGGTCACGACCTCCGCGATTTCTTCTTTTGTAATACCGTTCTTCTTTGCCGCCCTCAGGTGATAGCGGAAGCTCTCATCGGTAAGCCCCTGAGCCATCAGCGCGACGACGGTCACGAGGGAGCGGTCGCGGAGGCTGAGCTGCCCCTCTCGGCTCCAGACCTCTCCGAAGAGCACGTCATCGTTCAGTTCCGCGAATTTCGGGGCGAATTCGCCCAGGGCATCTCTGCCTGCCGTCTGCTTGACTGCCATGTTTCGTTCCTCCCTACAGCCTTGCGTACTCTTCATGGGATACCGGCTCACACCACTCGTTCTCGCAATTCTCGCCGGGAACCTCCACGGCGATATGGCTGAACCAGCTGTCCTTCTTCGCTCCGTGCCAGTGCTTGACGTTGGCGGGGATCATCACGACGCAGCCCTCGTGCAGGCTGACGGCGGCCTTGCCTTCCTCCTGGTACCAGCCCTCGCCAGCCGTGCAGAGCAGGAGCTGGCCGCCTCCTTTGTCCGCGTGGTGGATATGCCAGTTGTTGCGGCATCCCGGCTCGAAGGTCACGTTGGCGGCGAACAGGCCGCCTTCCGGATCGGTCAGCGGATTCAGGAACGAATCGCCGGTGAAGTACTGGGCATAGGCGGTGTTCGCCGTTCCCGTGCCGAATGCGTTGACCTTCTCGAACTGCTCTTTTCGTTCATACCTCATAATTGAAACCTCCTCTAAGGATCATCGATTCACGCCATAGTGCAGCCAGGCCGCCCCGCCGTCCATGGCCTTCGCCTCTTTCAGCGTGAAGCCAAGGGCCTTGCTCTCCGAAATGCCTTCTGCGGCTCGGAAAACCGGCGGCGTATCCGGGCTCCCGTCTGCCGCCGCCGCCAACACGATGCTGATCTCATCGCACATCCCCGCTTGCAGGAACGACCAGTTCAGCACGCCGCCACCGCCCAGCATCAAGGTCTCGATGTTGAATTCTTCTTTCAGCTTGGAAAGGGCCAAACCGTGATCCAGCTCCGTTTCTCCCGCGATGATGTACGAGATTCCCAGCTTTCTCAAAAATGCCCTGTAGGCGTTGCCGACCTGCTCTGTCAGCACCTCGACGACATGGGCGGTGGTGTCCACATAGCGCAGGGTGCTGCTTTTCCACCCCAGCTTGCCGTGGGGGTCCACGGAGACATAGAACATTCCGAAGTCCGGCTGCGCGATGAAATCACCTGCCGGAACGGCCGGCGCATCTTCGTCCAGGTCCGGCTTCCTGTAGAAGGTGAAGTTGTCGTCCGTTGTCACCCTGCCGGACAGCCAGCCCTGGTGATGGTAAAAGGGCTCTTTCCCGAAGGCGATGTCGTAGAACGCATCGCCCGCCGCTCTGCCCTGTGGCGTTCCCATGTAATCGCCCATGATCTTTCCGTCCAAAGCGCACATCATGTGGCAGAAAACATACGGCCTGTTCACGTTCGATTCCCCTCCTTATGATTGACAAACATTCTGTTTGGAAGCATGCTTCCTTTGAACTTCATGTGCATCCTAGAACTTGAAGTTAACTTTAAGTCAAGGGGTTCTGGAATAATTCGGAGGTGTTTTCAGATGGTCTATACGGTGGGGGAAATGGCGAAGCTGCTGGGGGTTGCGGCGTCCACCTTGCGCTACTACGACAAGGAGGGGCTGCTGCCCTTCGTGGAGCGCTCCTCCGGTGGCATTCGCATGTTCCGGGAATCGGATATCGAATGGCTGCAGGTGATCAGCTGCATGAAGAAAGCCGGGATGTCCATCAAGGACATCCGGCAGTACATCGAGATGGCGCTGCAAGGAGACGACACCATCGATTTGCGCCTTGCTATGTTCCGGCGCCAACAAGAAGTTCTGAAACAGCAGATGGCGGAATTACAGCACACCATGGAGATGGTGGATTACAAGTGCTGGTATTACGAAACGGCGAAGGAAGCGGGTACGGTCGATGCCCCGCAGAAGATGGAACTTGCCGAAGTCCCGGAACGCTTTCGGAAGATTCGGCAGGAGCGGCGCACTGCGCCGGGGACTGCGGCAACGATATGACAAGACTGCTTAGGCAACGGCAGTCAACCGCTTGATTATCACGGTAACTTTATCGTTCAAAAAGTACTACTAACAAACGACCACCCCGGCTATCCGCTGTTCGCGGAAGAGCAGGGGAGTTCTTGTCGCCGGGGTGGAACCTTTTCAACTCTTTCGTCCCGTTGAGTTTCAATTGAGTTTTGTGGCGTGTTTCAGCCAACTGGGACAGGCGACTGGGACAATTTACTCCCTCAACGAATTTTTTACTCCCCGTCCGTGGGGGTGCCGCCATGTCCGTCCTGTACGGCAATTAGGAGTAAATCTTCCTAAAACAGCAGGTCAAAAGCATAAACAATACCCCCGATTCCAAGTGGAAATCAGGGGTATCTCATTTCATTTATTCCCTCAAGTTGCTGGGGGCTTTGCGTTTCTTCCGTACGCTGCGACACTCTGCGGTACCCAGCGAATGGAAATTCGACGCTTCAAAATAACCTTTCGGCTACTCCCGCTCGGTGGGCAGCGTTTCTGCCGTCTCGTCATTCCGGTTGCGCCCAGTTTTCAGCGCCGTCTCGAGCCGAGTGCCGCCAGGTAACGCAATGTCGCGTTTCGTCGGCTTCAGGGACAAAATCTGGGACAACTTCAAAAACTTTTTTAAACTCAGAGTATTGAGTTTTTATTTTTATCCCCAGGGACACGGCGAGCCGCCTTTGGAGCCTCGATAGCGCCGAAAACGCCGAAAACGCCCGTTTTGAAGCTCAAGCGCTTTTTTGCTTGCTAGCCACCAGCTGCAATCGTAAGTGAATTAACGCGGGCGGCTTGCGTGCCATTCGCAAAACACCAGGTCGCAGGTCTTCGCCTTCGGCGGGAAAAGTGAGTAGTCTCAGGTGGCTTGTCCATGAGTCGAACCGAGTTCGCGATTTGGGGTACAGGTGTGATTAGAGGACGAAGCCTTCCTTTTCGGGAAGTCGCCCGTTTAACTGATAGCTCTCGAAAATGAGACGCAGCAGCCGCATGTAAATGCGGGGCGGCAGTCCGATGCCTCGGCGTCGACGCCGCACAGCCCGCCAACTACGATGCTTCCGTCGCTAATACAGGCTCCGCAGCATATTGCTCGAATCGTGCCCGGAATTCGAGGCGCAAGCCGACCTCTCGGACCCGGCGACCCTCGAGCTCATGGCTGCGGCGAGGAAGCGGCTCGAGGCGATTTACGCGATCACGGGGGACAAGGTTCCGTACGCAGCCTAACGGCCTGCGTCAGCATTGCCAAAAACGCCCATCGAAAGGGCGAATCCCTCTTGACAGAACTATAGGAACACCTCTTTTTTCTGCAGCTGATGCTTTCCTGGCGCGTTATGCGCTTGCGATCTTGACCTTGCTAGACGGAGCCAACTATACGAACAGGATCATTGTCCCAGTTGAATCCTAGGTTCGCATATACGAACCTAGGAATTCCTTTCTCATTAGCGCAAAGATTAGCGTGAACTATCAGCAAAATCAAAAAGAGAAGGACGCTGCTATGAAACGAAATGCCACGCGTCGGGAAAAGCGGATGACATTGCGCGCAAGAGGAAGACGGGCATGCGCGTGCGTGCTTTCGCTGGTGCTTGCAATAGGACTCGTTCCTAGCTTTGGCATAGCCGATGTTGCCCAGGGCGAAGCTGGCGTTGCGGCGAATGTTGCCAGCGCATCAGACGATGCTGCGAACACTGAAGCCGTAGGCATGGCCAACGGCACCGATGCCCCCGATTCGCAGAAGGTGGCCATTCCCGAAAGCAGCACGGCTATCGATGCTGCCGTCATTTTCGAAGGAAACGAGCCTGGGGCGGCTTCTGACAAAAATGGCGAAGAGGCCGGCTCCGATTCGGCTCCATCCGCCGCTCGCGATGCAGCTTCCGCGCAGGGCGGTAGCGCAAGCGCCAGCGCTGACGCAGCTGCTGCGCAGGATGACGCCGCTACTCCCGCCGACGACCCCGAAGTAGGTCCGAACCCCTTTAAGCAAGGTGTGGATGCGCAGTCGCTGCTTGGCTTGGACAACTACGACAAACACGTTATGGTAGACAGCGAGGGCAACGTCGACAAAACCGAGACAGCCAAGCGCTGGAAAACGAAAGTCGGCTGCGAGGGTAAAAAGATGTGGGCAGGTACGCTCATCCAAGACAATGGCTACTGGGACCAGCCGGGGTGGAGCTTTGCGGTCGACTGGCCGCAGCCAAACCCCCTGCACGATGCTGAGGTGTATGCCTACATTGAAAAAAACTACAGCGGTACAACTGACGGCGCGGAGCGCGACGTGGTTATTGCCGAGGGCGATGCTGGTCTTACGTCCGCCAACTTCCGTGATCTGTTTGACGGCAGCCATGATGTGTACATTGGCGACTTCGGCTTCGAATACAATCGCCTTAGCTCGCTTTCAATCCCCAGCTTCGTCAAAAAGATCAACATGGATGCGTTTATGCAGGATGGCACAAATGCGTCTTTGACCGACTTGCAATTCGAAGAGGGCATTGAGTGCATTGCGGGCGGGGCATTTACCAATTGTAACGGCCTTGCGAAGCAGGACCTGATTGAGTTTCCAAAATCGCTTAAATACCTTGACGGCGGAGCGTTTACGACGTGCGGCGCTCTGAAGGTGCGGTTCGACAATCCCGACATTCGTTTTGGCAGCCAGTACGACAGCGACCAAGACGACCCTTCTCTCCCTTTCGACGACGGTACAACTGTGTATGCCTACAAGAAGAAGAGCGACGGCACCGATTCTGACCCGTACCGCCTTTCGCAGCAGGATACCGAATCCTCCAAGCACTATAACTACGTATGGCTCGACGATGAATCGTCGGTTGTCACGGTTACCGGCAAAGTTGAACTTCCTGAAGGCGTTGCTCCCGGCGACGTGTCGGTAGTTATGGAGCAAAACGGCGCATTGAAGAAACTGGCGCTAGCCGAAGACGGATCTTTCGCGTGTCCCGACGCAGCAATTGCTACTGAGTGTTCCATCACCGTGCAAATTGCTGGGTACTATGATAAAAACTACCTGCGCACCGCATCGCAGATGGGCTCATCGTGGGATTTGGGAACAATTGCCGCGTCTGATTTCAAGAAAATCGCCGCTCAGCGCATGCTCCCGATAAACGTCTATACAAAGAACGCCGCGAATGCGGAAGGCGAAGAAGCGCTCACGAATATTACGAGCAATCCTGGTTTATCGTTCAAGCTCAAGCGCGATGACGTCGATCTGGCTTCGGGCGAAGACGCCGATTACGTCGTGCAGTGCAATTCTGTTGTGCTCTCCGAAGCGCTTGCGAACGAGGGCAACTTCGAGAGGCTTTCGCTCGAAGTTTCGACCAGCGATTCGCTGAAGCTTACGGGCGCTACGGTTGCCTACAGCAGCGAACGGGGCGGTTTCGAGGCAACCCTTTCTTCATGGGGCAGCGCACGTGTGTCCACGAATGCCGCGTATGAGGGCCGCAGTCGCGTATTCCTCTTCAGCGGGATCGACGCGAATGCGCGTTGCGTCGTGGACAGCTACACGTCGGTTGTATGGCCAGATGGTCAGGAAAACCCCAATTGGATTCTTTCTACGGGCAAGCTGAAGGCGGGAACCTATGTTGTGGCGGCATGCAAGCCAGACACGGTGCTCTCTGCATCGAACCTGGGAGTGTTGGAGCGTTCTGGCGTTCCGTACGCGAAAGTCGAAGTCGAAATAACCGACAATTCAGTGTCTGAGGTGACGCTCGACGTGCCCGATTACGACAAAGAGCAGCTGCTGAAGAATGCGGGGGTGAAATCAGCGCGCGTACAAGCCCCGGGTGACGGTGTGGTTGCTGGGTGCGAAACAATAATCGAAGTGGCCTATGACCTCGATAAGCCAATGCCGCTCAAATTCACCTTCGGCATTCCTTCCGCTGATTATCACGGCGTAAGCGCATCACTGAAAAGCTCAGGTAATGCGTCTTGTGGGGTGTATGGGGACAGCCTGGTTGTTAACGTCGACGCGCAAACGACCTCTGATGTGCTCTATATTGCGTTTACGCCCGATAAGCAGCAGGTTTACTCGCTTCCCGTGTCGCTCGAGGCGGGCGATAAGCTGATTCCTTTGGGTGATGCGTCATTCCTCGCACGAGGAATGACGGTCAAGGTTGCCGACAACTGCGTAAAAGATACGGGTAATCAGGCCACGGTGTACGGTGCGCCTTCGTCGTTTATCGAGCTTTCCATTGCTGGCCAAACGGTGGGAACGGCATATACGAACGCGCTTGGTCATGCGCAGATTTCATTTAACATTCCCGAAGAAGTCACCCAAGGTCTTCTGTTCGGCGACTACGTAAAACTTGATGCGAAAAGTGAACAGGTTGATGCTCATCTCGATTGCTTCTATCGCCCAGGTGCGAAAATCAAGACGTTCAGCATAACGAATGCGGGCAAAACCCAAACAAGAATCGTTGATGGGAAAGAGACCTACGATAACCTCACCGTTCTGTATCAACTCCCAAAGAAAAAGAATGCATATTGGACGTTTGATGTGACGGTTGACAACGCCACTGCGCAGATCAACGCCGGCGATGTGCTAATGATGTACGCGAAGCTGACAAATGGGGAAAATGTTGCGGTACCTCTTGCCCTTGTATCGCAAGGAGACGAGGGCTCGCGTTACGTGGGCGAATACGTAGACGAAGAATACCTGGCGTTGCTTGAGGAAAACGAGGGCGAGGGGTATTTCTCCTCGGAATTGCTCCAGTCGAAGAATCTCTTCATTCCCGAAAGCTACAGCTTTAGCAACTTCGCGCTTTCCTACAGGGCAAACCTTGATGAAGATTACGAAGAGCGCGCGAAAAAGCGCATTGAAGATGAGGTTGCCGAAAGGCAGCAGCAATACAGTGCCTTCTGGGCGGACTACTGGGCGGGCTTTGAGGTGGATGACACCGCCAAGCAGCAAGCCCAGGAAGTCGATGCCGCTTTGGGCGAGGTTGTAGCGCAGCTCGCTGAGCGAGATGATGCGAGCAGCGAAGACGTACAGGCCACCATTGCCGAAATTGAAGCGTTGCGCCCTGATTTCCGCGACTTCGGATCCGCGCTCGCTCCCGACGATGACCTCTGGATTGCCTCGATCGATTCGCCTATTTTCACAGGGAAGCTTCCGGACGATATCAGCTGGACGGCTCCCACCGATGCCGAGCTCAAGGAGTGGTATGGCGACGAGATTCTGATGGACGACAACGGCAATGTCATTCTCGATGAGAACGGCAACGAGCAAAAACTCACCGACATTGCGCGCAAGTCCTTCGATGAAGTTCAGCAGGAAATTGAGCAGAAAAACGCATGGGCGCGCAATACGCAAAAGACAATCGTGAACGGCCTTGACAAGTTGGGTCGCGAATCGGGCGTGGGCGCGCCGAGCGAATCGGGTTCGCCCTACACCCTGATAGACAACGTTATGAAGAAGGAGTGCGGCGATACGCTAACCATTTCGGACGGAGATAATGCGAAGGGCGAGCAGATATCCTCTTCGACGAATGGTCGTTTTACGGGTGATTACTTCGTCACCGAAGAACAGAAGAATGGTAAAGACGGCAAAACGCCTGGGATTTACTCGGGGATGACCGCTCGCGTGACAGAAGAGGCACCCCAGGGTGTTGAGGCGCCTGCGCGTGTTACGACTTATACGTCCAATTTCGATGAAGCTCATGAGCGTAGCGACGCCGCCAAAGCGGATATGTGGTCATCAGCGTGGAGCATTGCACGAGGTCAGGTGCTCGAACTGGTATCGGGGGGCTTAGATAAAGCGAATGAGATCACAATCGTGAACATCATCAACAGACGTTTGATGGAGCATATGCCGGTAAGTGAGGTTTCGCCTCTTATGGAGGCATATGCGAAAGCGAACTTGTTCGAGAAGGAAATGGAGGAAATTGGTAGAGCGAACCAGATGATGCAAACGGGCAAGGGCGTAACGGGCGTGCTCGGCTTGGCTAACGATTACTTCGGTATGGATAGCGCGAAGAATTCGCTCATTGACAGCGGCAACGAGATTCGTCTCATCGAAACGGACATCGAGAATATCTACCAGCTCATTAAATACTGGCGTGCGTACAACCCCTGCGACAGCGATTGCCAGCGCTGCCTCGACGCGTTGTATGCCGAGCTTGAAGCCGCCGAGAAATACAAGGAATACCTTGTTGCCGAAGATGACAACAACTATTCGGATGTTATGAGGGGCTGCGGCACCTCAACGCTGAACGCCATGCTGGCAGTATGCAGCCTTTATGGTTCGGGCTCGTTCGGGGCGGCGGGTTCTGCGGAAGTGTACGGGTTTTCCGATCTTATTGGCAACTTCGTTTCCAAGCTTTCGCTGTGTACCGATGTGGCTTCGACATCTGCTCACATGCTGCGCGCTCCTTGGGCTGACGTTGCCAAGAACGAATACGCCGAGGCAACGGCGTATCGCATGAGCGTATGCAAGAATTCCGGGAAGAAGAAAAGCAGGGACGATGAATACCGTGAAACGATCGATTGGGACCGTTTCTATGGGTCGGATGTTCGCTACCGCAATTATGGTGCGAATGTCATTCTCGACCCATCGGGCGTGGTGTATGAGGCGTTGGAGAGCAATCCCGTAGAGGGCGCAACGGCTACGTTGTGGACAAGGGGCTCCGCTTCCGGCGGGTCCGAGCAGGAATGGAACGCTGAGGCATACGAGCAGCGAAACCCGCAAACGATCAGCGGCGATGGTTCGTTCGCGTGGGATACTCCCACAGGTCAGTACCAGGTGCGCGTAAGCAAGGACGGCTATCGCGATTCGGCGAGCGAGTGGCTCAATGTGCTTCCGATTCAGACAGGTGTGAACATCAAGCTAGAGTCCTCAAAAGCGCCCGAGGTTCAAGAAGCCTGGGCTGATCCCGACTGTATCGAGATCGCATTCGACCAGTACATGAAGGCATCGGATTCCCTCGAGGCGACCCTGGATGGAGTTGCCGCCGAACGCATAGAGTGGGTTGATCCTCAGGAGGCGTCCGAGGCGGATGGCTACGGCACGCTTTCTCGCGTGCTGCGGATATACCCGAAAAGCTCGCTTGCTGAAGGGTCCCAGGTGAACCTCGCCATAAAGGGCTTGCAGAATTATGTGGGCACGGCTCTGGCAACGCAGGGGGGGAATTGGTCGCAGCAGCTGACGGTTTCCAAACATCCCTCCCAGCTTGTGGCTAATTTCGAAAACGCTGTGGTGCTTCAGCAGAATGCCAGCGAGCCGGTGCAGGTTATCGCATATGTGCGCTATGCCGACGGGTCGCCTGTGGCTGGTCAGCGCGTGGTTGCGAAGCTGGAATCGGGTAGCCTTGCGTCGTTCGAAGGCGCCGCGTTCCAGAGCGATGCGGACGGAAGCGTGTGGGTTGAGGCCATGACCGACGCAGAGGGCAAGGCGAGCTTCCTGCTGGCAGGCGAATTGCCTGGCATGACGACGCTTGGGCTTTCTGCAAGCGGCACCGATCTTACTAAGGAGATAGCCGTGCGTGTGACGCCTGATGCGGCGCAGCCCGCGCGTCCCATGGCAACGATTGACGGCGCCGTATTCGATGCATCTTCGCCGAAGGAGAATTCGATCGAGGTTGCGAAGGGCTCTCTTCTGGATCTTTCCTGCAGTACGGAAGGCGCAACTATCTACTACACCACCGACGACACGTGCCCGTGCATTGAAGACGGTTCGCGTGTTGGGTATACGGCTCCTGTTCCGGTGACGCAGAATACGCGATTCCGAATTGCGGCGTACAAAGAAGGTATGGCCTTCGAAGCTTATAGCGAGCGGTTGAATCTTAATGTGACGGTTGCCGATTCTCAGGAGCCTAGTCCTGATCCTGGGCCTGTTGATCCTGGTCAAAAGCCTGGCTCCGATCTGAACAATCCAGACGGCGGAACAGCACAGCCTGGTGGGTCGGGTGCTACTTCTGGCGATACCTCAGAAGGCGGCGATTCCGCCGCAGACCCAGGTGCGAGCGGTGCTTCAGGCGCGGAGCAAGAAGACGATGCCAATGCCGAGGCAACGGGTGTAGCATGTGCTGCAACCGGTGATTCGTCTGGTTGGGCGGTTGCGGCGCTTGTTGCGGGTGCTGTGCTCGCGGCGGGTGCGGCGACCTGCGTTTTCCTCAAACGCAGGCGCGAACGGCAGAGCTAGCTGCGCGGGCAGCCCCTGCGGAGGCGCTCCGCCTCGTCGGCTCGCCGCCGCCTCGCCTCAAATGGCACGCGGCTAGCTGGCACGATGCCTCCGAGGCTTATCCCCGAGCGCTTCGCCGCGGCAGCAATCGCCCCATTCGTTCCAAAGCGTTCGGCGATGGCGAGATATTGACGCTGTGCGTTCCCGGGCGTTCGACGATGACAAGATTGGTAGTCGGTGGTGACTTGATGAATGAAGAAGTGTCATTCACAGACGAAGACTGGGAAAAGTCATTCTCAGAATAAAATACATCAATTAAATCATCGCTACAACCTCAGCGCACTGGATATAACCAGTGCGCTTCAGCTCTAACAAACATAACGAAAAAGGCTAGGTTGAAACTCGATTCTACCTAGCCTTTACAGTGTTTGAGCTGCGGTTTTCTTTATTCGTGTACCTTTTCGGGGGAAACCGGGTGAACTAAATCACATTCCAGAAAACCTCAAATCACTCGGTATAACTAATACACTTTTTACTGTGTATTATTCCCACTCGATGGCTTCGGTTCTGCCGTCCCGTCATTCCAGTTGCGCCCAGTTTTCGGTGCCGTCTCGAGCCGAGTGCCGCCAGATGACACCATGTCGTGTTTCGTCGACCTCGGGGACAAAAGCTGGGACAACTTCAAAAACTTTTTA
>JABLTK010099229.1_pt1 | contig 14920 bp, 16 predicted proteins | sample 7160131 | NCBI WGS metagenome assembly JABLTK01 (sample SAMN14651221, study PRJNA627086) | human gut metagenome | isolation source: feces | host: Homo sapiens
GATCCAATACAAGCACGCATAGCCTAATTGGATAAGGCGCTTGCCTACGGAGCAAGAGATTGTGGGTTCAAGTCCCACTGTGTGCTTTTCTTTTCTTTCCAATTAGTCACATTTGTCTTTGTTGAAGATACTTTTGCCGTAGTTGCTGGAGTGAATTCTTTTTCTTCAGTATACCAAGTCATGGATCGAAGCAGAACGAATGTGTATTCTAAAGGCCAGGGAAAATCGAGGAATGGGCTAAAGTCAGCATCGATGAAGCCATTTTCGAAGCGAGCATCAGCACCAGGGCCTTCCTTTCGCAAGGCGAAGCAACGGACCAAGATAGATATCAAACAAGCAATTAATGAAGCACTGGAGGACTATACTGAGGAGCATATTGAGGAGTATTCCCGATATGAGTCGGAGTTGGTGCCTACCTCTCCGATGAAGGAATCAATCTATGTAGATGTAGAGGAACCTCCCAAACAAGAGGCAAAGCGGCGTCATAGTTTTGATCTTCAGGTGACAAAGAGTCCCGTTCTCCTATCACGGTCGGATGAGAGGAAGGTGGAGCCACTTTCATTGGATTCTCTTGATAATTTGAAGAGGGAACCTTCGATCTCTCCAGGACCTTCCAGTAAAATTGAATTTGGACGGATGAAGTGTAGTTGATGACTTTCAGAGTATTTCGATCCAGTTGTATAAGACTCTCTTTTCTGCGACAACTGCTTCTCTTCCCACCAAATCTGTTTTATCTCCAAAGCAGGAACATGATATTATGTTGTTGCTTTTGGATATTGTGGTAGCAAAGGGATCGCTTCCAAAGAAGGAAGATACGATTCTTTTTTATTTCGATAAGACAGTTATTTCTTCCATGGTGTATCAACTTCGGTACGAGAGTCCTTATGGAGTTAGTAGTCGCTGTTGTATTCTGGAGAGCTTGGCTCGTCACGATTTGTCGTTAGAGAAGCTCGTTGTTCGAGATGTTGGGCAGTATTTACTGCAGTATGTTACAGATGAGCGTGGACTGATGATTCAGAATGATGGTAAGAGAATTTGTAGACTTTAAGAGTAGATGATTTTGCGGCGATTCAAAAACAGATTGGAGGTCTCCATCGTTATGTCACTCTCTTCGAGTCGTTGGTTGATGTAGGAGAATGGAGGAGATTTGACTCTAGATTCTTCGAACCAATATTGCTCTCACACCTCCTCTTTCTCCTGAGCAAGTTCAGGTGTATCAGTCTCGTGCTAAGGCGTTGTTGCGCTGTGTCGAGTCGCTCATTCGCTCTCGGTCTGGAATCGAGAAATACTTGGAAATTGCTTCAGCAACCACATTGGCTCTCTTCTCTGTCAATCCATCACTGATCGTTCCATTCTATTCGTTCGTGTTGACACACTGGCCACGAGGCTTTTCGGATAAAACTGTCGCGTTGATCGGGTTTTTGGAGAATTTGCTGGCTGCATCGCCACCGCTCTATTTGACTCCCTTCTTAAAACCGATTGTACTCCGTTTGTTCCGTCGTATATGTAATGAATTGCTGGGAAGCCAAGTGGAAATTAGCAAACGAGTGGCATATCTGCTTCAGAACTATTACATTCGGAATAACTATATTTCGATGGATTCGGCAATTGCAGAAGTGGTAAAAGTGACATTGACCAAAGGAAGTAGGTTTTAAGAATCAACTTGACTTGTAGTGGATCACTGGAACGAGATTGTAGCAACAACATGTGAGAAGACGTTTGATGTAATTCTTGATGATTTCTAGTCTTTTATGTACTTTAGCTGTGTTTATTACAAACAGTAATATAAATGACATTAGAACTTGCGTCTAGCTTTCTGTTTTTGCTTCTTGATAGGATCGATAATGGTACCAAGCCGTGTTTTGACTTCAGGTCTGGTAAGGTTATGGAATGATTGGTTCGCATTCCATTCTCGTCCTAAAGGTTGTCGCATAGCTCGTTCATACTGTTCTCTTGATGTGAATGGATACGGCACACCCTGAATACGATACATCTCAGATTTCTTATCTTCATTCTGATTGATGATAACATGCTTCAGATGAGCATCACTCCGTTCAGGCAATTCGATTTTCGGTTCTTTGGGTACAAAACGGCGTTTCGGCTCCGGAGCCCCAATCCCTGCCCAACTACCCCATCCCTCTAACATGGGCGTTTCTTTGATTCCATGTTCCCGTTTGTATGTCTCAATCTCTTCTGCTTCTGCTTCAGCCTTCTGCTCTGCAAACTCCTTCTCTGCCTCTTCGTCTCCGAAAGCACGTGTCATGAGTTCTTCCTGTGTCCAATCTTCCATTCCAAGAACCCCTTTCACAGGTTCCTTCTTCGACTTGCTATCAATAATAACCACTTTCGGAGCTTCTCGTTTCTCACTCCGTTTCTCATCTCGTTTTTTGGCAGCTCGAACTTCTAATCGAGCCATTGTGCCTGCAATATCGACAGCATCATCTCCTTTGGTTATTTCCTTTCGTGTGTTGCTACGAGAGACTTCATCTCCAGTTCCTAATAACCAAGGATTCTCCTGTTGAGAGAGTGTTTCCTTATCTTGATGGTCTTTCAAGAGTTTTTCATCTTCTCCTTCTAGATCCTCATTCTCTAAGTCCTCGAGTAAGTGTGATACAGGTTCTGATTCTGCATTCTTTGTCAGAGGGTCTGTTCCAACCTCTATGTCCTCTGCTTCAATGTCACTACCATGAGCACCACCAATGCCATTCCCAGCCTCACTTCCAGCTTCATTCCCAGCCTCACCACCTACATCACCCTCATCATCAAACAAAGCAGGGACTTGAGGGGCTTCAAACAAGGGACCAACCTTGATGGTGTCAGCAACACTCAGACTCTTTGTCTTCTGTTTATCACGACGAACACTCCCAGAACTCAACACCTCTCGAATCTTTGCTGCTTGGGCGGATTCTTCCTGTAGAGATTCCTCCTTCTTATCATCATCAAACTCTTCTTCCTCTTGCAACGCTTGCATCAACCGTTCTGCATCCAATCGAGCTTCCTCTCGCTGTTTCTCAAGGGCTCGTTTCATGAAGGCCATTCTACGTGTCACACACTCTCCATTCACCTACTGGAAGACCCCTGTCGCAGGTTGACTCACTTCTGCATTTAGATCCTTCAGCACTGCCTCTGCTTCATCCAAGAGCTTCGTATCGTCCACATCTTCCTCACTACTACTGTCATCTCCCTGTCCTTCCATCCGACGACGTAGCTTCTCGCCTTCTCGCAACTGTTCATTAATGGCATCCTACAATGAAGAGATTTGCGAAGACATACCCGGGTATTTGCATCCTGCATTCCGTACCGAAGAGCTCGCTTCACCCACTACATCTTACTCCTTCTCGTCACCCCCACCTTCGATGTGTTCTTATGTTTCAGAGAAATACGTTCTTGAGCTCGTTTCATTGCATCCTTCTCCAACAACTCACGATACAAGGCCGGATCCGTTTCTTTCAGCAACTACATGAAAGCCACAAATCCACACTTACTTCACGTTCTTTTTCCTTGCGACGCTCTTCTGCCTTCTTGTGAATCTTGTGGAACTTTTTGCTCTTAATCTTGTTGATACGCTTGTTCTTCTGTTCCTGATAGAACATAAGTGACTTCATCTTGGCTAATTCCTGGTTTCGAGCTCGGACCTCATCCACACTCAGCTTGTTTACTGCAAGATCTCGACTTTCCTTGTCTCGGATCCCTTTCTCCTTCATATCACTCTTTTCGAGTATCTATAAAGTAAATACGTTGTTCCCATAGAATACCACATCGATTTCCTTTTCCATTTCTGTTGTTGGCTCAAACTTGGCTGCCAAACTATTGGACGTGACTCGAGGCATACTTGGGTTGGCATCATCAAATGTTAAGAAGGTTTTTTCACGGTTCTTAAACACAATTCCATTCCATAGACTAATATCGCTCTTGGAGTCTTCATATGCAACCTACCAAGCTTATTTCATCCATAACAATCATACTTTTCTTTCGAGTCGTTCGCGTTGAGCTCTAGGAAGTGCAGCAGAGACTTTTGTCTGGAAATAATGGAGAAAGAGAATTACCTACCTTTGATTTTGCAATCTGAGACACCTTTTCCTTCAAGTCATTGTATTCGGTGGTATCACCGAGTTGACCCACTAAATCTTCTATACTCAGTTCATTTCGTTGTTCACTTCTCTCCATGATCCAAAAGTGGTCAATTATGGGTGATAGTGAGTAAATGGGAATGGCGCAATGAGCCCAATAGACCCAAATCCAAGAAGAATGGTTCTAATCACTTTCCTTCAGTTTGAATATCTCATTTGTACAAGATTTGGAACAAAAAGAAAGACACTTATTCATCACCCTGTTTCGTACTTTTTGCTGCATTTATTTCGATTTCTACAATCAAGATCTTTGGATTCTTACATACGCTGTACAAAATCTTCAATCTCAGGGATCATCATCTCAAATCCATTCTCCTCTAAGGCCTTCAGAATATGTGAAGGTTGAATTGTAGATTTCTTTTGACTCTGGGCGATATCGAGTGCTCTAAACACGACACTCTTCTTTGTCCCTTACGCTGCTGTAATATAATGTATAAAGATTGTTGCTGACAGTTGGATTGATTCCCTTGCTTCTTTGGATACCTCATCATGACTCCATTTCTTTTGTATACTTGAATACCATCATCAAGGATCCGTTTTGTTTCTTTTAACACAATCGATGCTTGAAGTGAATCCGAAGATGATGCCATTCTTTTATGAAAACTACTTTGGTTTCTTAGGTGGAAGAGGTGATTAAGTCGGTGTATAGATTGCTACGTTAAAAGAGCTGATGGAACACAAATCACATGGAAAAAGATGATATAGAAATGATCAGAAGCAAATGAAAATGGATCCATAATGTGATGAGATCATGTAGTGAATACCACTTCTTCTTGTGAAATCTTCACATTCATTGAATTGTACACACTTGGTAATTCAGTTCAAAGAACTTGGAGCTTCGTTCGTAGAGTGTTGAGTATGAAAACATCAACACTTCGAACTTCTTTAAACTTCATCACCATGTTAGGGTACTTGTCAAACGATGCATTGATAGTATCTCTCTTTTCGATTTGGGGGTTAAATAGAACGACCAATCATGTGTTGAAAATTGAATGGGAGTTTCAAAGTCAATGAATGGAGTGGATTTAACTTTTTCTTACGGAAATGAAAAGTGTTACTTTGAAGTTGTTTGGATTTGTCCTACTGATTTGTGCCATTCAAGTTGTCAACGGAGATTGTAATGATGAAACATTTGGATCTGCCGCTACAGGAGAGACTGCTTATGCTGGATGTCCTAGTAATCAAGACGGATACCAGTCTGCTGTGTGTACTGATACAACTTACGGAGAGGCCGATACGACTCATTGCACACCACGAGTGGTGACTGTGTTCTCCTATGGTATTAGTGCTATTAAGTTTACTAAGGACCATCCTATTGCTACTCTTAGTCTTCAGACTGATGGTGCCATTTCCTCCTTTTCCATCAGTGAGGACCTTCCCGCCGGTCTTGTTTTCAGCACGGCAGACGGATCTATCTCTGGAACTCCTACTGCTGTCTCAGAGGAGACAACCTATACTATTACTGGTGGAGAGTCATCCACAACTCTGAAGATTACGGTGTCTCCTGTTATTTGTCAAGCTCTTGATAACTTCCCTGAAACAGAGGCTGGTCAGATTGCCTCTGCCCCCTGTTCTGCTGGATACACAGGAACTGCTACCCGTGTATGTAACGATGGCTCCTTCGGTCCTATCGACACCACAAATTGTCAGTTGATGGCTCCTTCTAGTCTTTCTTATATTGGATCCACAAGTGTGAGACGTGGAGAGTCGATTGTTTTGACACCTAGTGTTTCGAATACTGTTACAACTTGGACCTCTACTCCTCTTCCTGCTGGTATCCAACTGACGAATAAGGGTACGATTGCTGGAGTTCCTACTGCTGCTGTTGGATCCTATTCCGTCACTGTTACTGCCTCCAATCTTGGAGGTTCTACAACTTGTATTGTTAGTCTGGCTGTGACGGCTGCTTCTTGTAGTGGTCTTGAGAATGACAGTGGTGTGGCTGTAACTACAATCAGTGGTCAGAGTATTTCACTGAACTGCCCTGATGGTTACATTGGTAGTGTTCTTCGTCAGTGTGTGGATGGTGTTTATCAAGATGAGCTGACTATGGGTTGTATTGCTGAGAGACCTACAAATTTCTTGTATTCTAAGACTATCTATGAGGTGTATACTGGTGTCTTCATGACTACAGGTCGTCCTTCTTATAATGGAATTGTTAACTACTTCTCTATTTCTCCTGAACTTCCTGAAGGTTTCAGTTTGGATGAGGTAACTGGTGTAATCAGTGGCTCCTCGACTAGTGCCTACACTTATACTGGTACTGTGACTGCAAAGGCCTCTGCTGATGCTCCCAATTCTGTTTCACAATCAATCACTATTATTATTTCTGAGCCTTCTTGTGCAGCTACTGAGGATTATGCAGAGGCTGTTGTTGGCAGCACTTCATACTTCAGTTGCCCTACCGACGAGTATGATGAAGGTAGGATGGTTCGTAGGTGTGTAAGAGAGGGTGATATTGCCATGTGGAGTATTCCTGATACGCACTGTCAGAAGAAACAAGATTATACTTTCCTGATTATTTCTGTTGTTATCCTTGTCGTCTGTTTGATTATTCTGTTGATTGGATGCTGCGTCAAGTCAAGTCGTTCTCGTAGCAAGAATGTAAAAACATTGAAGACCACCTCTAAACCTGCTCCTAAGGCCGCTCCTAAGCCTGCACCTAAGGCCGCACCTAAGCCTAAGTCCGCTAAGGTTACTATCTAAGAGTGCAATGTAGTATTGTCTTTGTTTGTATAAACACATGAGAATGGATTTGCATATAGAGCCATAGGTCTTGATTTGGATTTGCTTTTTGCTACACGTTTGTTTTGCCTGCGAGGTTGGGTAGAAGATTGAGACTGATCATGTGGAAGGAACTGAGTTTGATCGGTTTGAGATGACTGAGATTGATCTGACGGAGGAAGCTGGTTCGATGGAGGAAGTTGGTCAGATAAAGGAAGCTGATTCGATGGTGGAAGTTGGTCAGATAGAGGAAGCTGATTTGGTTGAACTTGATCAGATTGCGATTGCTCATTTTCTTCTCTTTCATACGCTACAGGAACTGGCATGAGAGGTTGCACAGGAGGACGACTCGGTTCAATTGGTTTGACCGCAGTAATAGGGTTCGAGTCAACTAATTTAGATTCTGGAGGTTGAACAGGCGCAGATACCATTGGAGGTGGAGGAGGTAAAGGAGCAGCTTCTTCCTCCTCCTCTACTCCAGGAATTATCCACTTCTTCTTCATCTCATCATAGTACGGTTTCACTTCCTCTTTTGGCAATTCCACTTTATAAACCTTTTTGCCAGATTCCGAACGACCAAAAAGAGAACCAAATAGGGACCAGGTACTTCGTTCTTCCTTCTTCGGCACTTCCGTTGGTGTAGTCGCTGGTTTTGGAGTCTGTTTGGGTTGGGATGGAGTTGGCTTGGGCTGTGTCTGTACTGGGTATGATTCAAATGGTGTCTCCTGAGCAACAGGAGCGGGAGTGGGAGCCTGGGCCATTACAGGCTCTGTTTTCATAGGAATGGGAGCAGCAAACATTACATGACGAGGTGGATCCTCTGAGACCACAGGACTATCGTTCCGAATCGGTGTCTCTTCAATAACAGGTTTCTCCGCCTCAGGTGTTGGGATTGAGTTCCTTGTTTCTGGATTGATCTCTGAGAGTGGAGTAGTAGGGATGAAGGGAATGAATGGCCGTTTGTGAGAATCTGCACGATGAGAACGCCGCTGAGCAGGTGTGGGACGTAATGTTACAAGTTCTGGTTGTTGCTCCACTGCTGGTTGTGTAGGAACCTGCTGTTGCCCAATAGCAGGTGCTTGTATCAAAGGAGGTGTTTGTTGTCCAAGAGGTGTTGGCTGCCCTTGAGATACTGTCTGCCCCATAGTCTGTATCGGAGCCACCGGAGTTTCAGGCTGCGATGTTTCAACCGATTGTGGAGACATCTCTCCTTCAACCGTCGCCATAATACTGTTAATTCCCTTATCTACGGCAGACAACAAATGACCAATGATTGAATTATCTTCATCTTTGTCTCCCTCCGTTCCCAATCGCTGTCTCAACAATTCCAACTGATTCTGAAAGCTCACATTATTCACCCGATAGTTCTTCACAAACCCATTCAACTCCTCCACATAACCGCGCGCCTGTTCTACCAAGCCCTTCTCCTCACAGTGGAGAGCATGGAGGAGTTTAACTGAAGCTAATGAACGCGATCGATACATTCCATTCGATAGCGATAGACCATACTCATAGATCTCTGAAGCCGCGATGCAAGCAACCAGAGCGCCTTCTTGATCTTCATTACTTCCACTAGGTCCTTCCTCGACTACTTCCCCTCCCAAAAGCGAAAAAGCCGGATTAGCAGTGAATGACTGAAGCTCTCGACCACAGAGAATTGCACAGATCTGAGCTGGAATGATCCGATGTTGAGCCTGAAGACTGGCTCCCAACTCTGTGATAAGCGCTGTTGCGGCCTCCTTTGGCACAATAGCCAACAGACCCGAGAGCATACGTGACCATCCCTGGAGATTCATGTCTTGAAGGGATGTCTTTGAGTTCCCTAGAATAAGCGGAAGAATGAGAGCAAGAGTATTCTGCTGGGGCAATAATTGATCGCAATACTGACGACACACCTCCTTGAAAACATCTTCTCCTTCAAGATAAGCAGAAACCATCGCTAATGCCCATAGATTGTTCTGTGTTGCAATGGATATCGCTTCCTGTCTCTAGAATCACATTTCACCTTCAGTTCTACTCGTCCTCCCAACAGCAAATCTTGAATGGCCACCAGATCACTGGCATAAGTATCAGGACTTGGATTTGGGAGTTCTCGAGGTGGCAAATCATTAATGTAGTTCGTATTTGCCATCAACAAAGCACAGAGCTTGTCACGTGTAGCAGCACTGCGTTCAGAGCCCAAGACACCATTACTCTCCACATGAATGCGAAGAACGCCCCAGAGAAGCTTCCAATCATCATCTGTTGCTACACATTAGCTCGTAATCTCTCTCCCACTTGCTTCCTCTTGGATCATCAACCACTGAAGCACTTTCTCTCGTTTCTTTCCGTGGGTTAATGGGCCATCTAGGGACGAGAACGAAAGGAGAGAGAAGTTGTCATGTGGGAGTTGGGTGGTGATGTGATGCGGTCCACAAGCAAAGCTAACTCTATGTGTTGGGAGAGGAGATGATCCTTTTGGAATGAAGGGAGTGAGAGGAGTTTCATTGATTGGCCGTTGTGGAGTAATCGGTGTGACTGGTGTAGTCAACTGAGTTGGAGGGATCAGCTGTTGGGGTGGAGAAAAAGGAGATTGCTCAGAGGATGAGGAAAGGGGGAGGGGAGTAGATTGTTCAGGTATGATAGGAGTAGGCTGTTGAGATGTGACAGGAACTGATTGTTGAGATGTGATAGGAGCAGGTTGTTCAGGTGTGATAGAAGCAGATTGTTCAGGTGTGATAGGAGCAGGTTGTTCAGATGTGACAAGAACAGATTGTTCTGGGAGTGATGCTAGAGATTCTGACGTAGTCAATACAGGCGCTTCGACAGGAACATGATCCTCTTCAGGAGGTGGAGCAAAGAAGGATTCTGCAGTTATAGTATCAAGCCTATCATCCTCTTTTGCAGCCAATTCTGACAATATGTGCTCAGTAGTTTTCAATGCATCCTTTGCAAGATCCTCCGCAGGTAGAGTTGAAGTCACCACAGGAGGAAGAATCACCTTATTCTTGCCGTGAGATCCACCATTTGGAGGAATGACAGTCTGGGGTTGAGAACTACTTGACTGTGTCTGGGAGACATTTATTTGTGGTTGCAGAACAGCAGGAGGAAGTAACGGCTTAATCTTTCGTGAACGATGCACTCTATCCTCTTTGGGTTTTGATGTTTCCAATCCACTTTGAGTACCTTGTAAGGATCCCTGTACATTCCCTGCGACTCCTAGCACATTCCCTTCAGTTCCCGAACTACTCTGCATACTTCCCGACACTCCTTGCGCTACAAAAGGGACCAATTTCTATTCATCACCAAAATTACACAAACCCTAACAGGACGTGTCACCTTTGAAACAACTTGCTCTGGTTCGGACGGCGCTACAGGTACCGGAGTTTCCGGCAATCGCGGCACAACCGGAAAAGAAGACAGCTTGCGAATATTTCGCCCATTGGACGGCTTACTCACTGCCACAGATTCCTGTGGATGAGGGACCGAGGGAACTGGAAGAATAGGCGTTCTTTCAGAAGGTACTGAGTTCGATGTAGAAGAAGATAGCTGGACTGGCCTAAAGCTCTGAACAACGGGAGGTACTCGTTTTGTAGTATTTGGTACTGTCTTGGCCGTTGGAGCAAACGGACTCACAGGGGTGGATTCTTTCACCTTTAAATGAAAGTTATTATCAACAATCACAGTACGATCACTTCCAGGCCGATTATGGGCTGCGAACGGACTTACTCTTCCTTTTGGAGTCCCCACGGGGTTTTCATTCTTATATCCTTTCGGATTCGTCGATCCCTTCACGAGGTTAGAAAATGGGTATAAAGGACGATAGAACAGAAAACAGCATACTATCCTATTCAAAATACCTACCTGATACATTGCACGTAACAAAAACAGGAAAGAAACAAGAAGAGTGAATCCGAGTGTAACTAGTTTTCGTAATACATTCAGAATTGGAAGTCATGTAAGGAAGGAAGTGTAATAGAAACGACTCTTCAAGTCGTTCTACAATGGATGTCTAGATAAGGGTGATTGAACTCATCTTTGATAAAGGTGATCTATGTAAGAAGAGAAATGAATCCTGTTCATCCAAAAGCCCGCGGAGTTTTGCGCCTTTTTTGAAATGCGCTCCAAGAGTTATTTTCAATTCTTACATGCCGACGCCTGGAAATAACAAATCTGGTGGTCTTCTCTCTCCTGCCAAACTGGGAATGCAGTAGGATGTCTTTGTGTAATGGCAATTATAGAACTGATGAAAATGCGAATCTTTTATCTGGATCTCGAAAACGTAATGTAGGGAATTGATCCAAAGTGGATGAGTACTAGAGACTTCCTCAGGACAATTCCACGGAGCCTGTGAAGAAAACAAGTAAATTAGCACGAAATGCGCTTACAGATGTTCAGAATGAGCAACTCAGTATTGATGGAAAAGAATCAACGTTTTCTCATCCTGTAAGTAAGTGTAAGTGTTGTGTTGATTAGGTTTATTCAGATTCAAAAAGTGATAAAACGCTAGAGGATGTGGTATCTGAGCTACAGTTCAAGAATCAAACTCTTCAGGAAGAGTTATCTCAAGAAAAAGAGAAAAGCAGGACTCTCTCCGACTATGCTATGGAATGTATAGACAGTAATGATAAGGTACTAATGTGTGAGTTGTATGATGAACAGCTTTCGGAAGAAATTCAGCAGTTGAAAGTCGAGAATGCTGATCTACGCAACCAAGTTGTAGAATATGTCATCCTAGATACTGTTAATGATGAGTAGGTACTTCTTTATAGCTGTTTGAAAGATTCATTATTAATGAACTAGTCCTTTGTGTTCCATATTGCCCGTATTTGTGACAAACACGAAACCGTTTTCCTTTATTTTCTTTCCTTTGCATATTGTATTCCTTAAATGTACTTTCCAATTCGTCACTCCATTGGTTACGACGCTCGATCTTCTCCTACACATTATGCAATCCAAAGAATAGAACAAAATATAGGGAGTCAGTATCACCTGAAAACATATAATTATCTTCAACAAGGGTCTCCTCCAGGGATCTATCCATCTCCTGCTTCTCTTTAGGAAAAAAAGCCGCTAACGTTGATGGAACTAAGGCTTAAAGCAACTGAGATAATTAACCATCACTATCACCGACAACACGGGGAACAACAACAAAATGGGATAGTTTCTTTGCTGCCTACTAGGAAAAGAAATAGTCTAAACCAACAGCAGTATTCAGTTCGAGTAACTGTTGGGTAACATCACCATAGACTGCTGAAATGCCATTCCTATTCTCATAAAAAGGAATAAAAGCAATACCAATCGCGTTTCGCTAAATCCTCCTGAATATGTTCAATAGACTTTATGATAAGATTAACAGTAGATGGCATATAGGATTTGTCTATCTGATACCGATCCTTCTCTGAATACTACCATCATATAATATTATCGATACCTACCATAGATAGCGAGAAAATGATAATAACAACAATATTCAGTTCTTTAGGAATTCCAGTTTCTAAGCCAATGATTTCGAGTCGAAATTGGTCATTCCAGTTATCTGAACATACTAATTCCTTTGATTTGAGCGTCTGTGTCTGTCCAATGGATGCATTGTCGGAATATCTCAGTGCTTTTATATATAATAGCTAATGAATAGGTACTGTAAAGCCGAAAAAGGAGAAGGAAGTATCTTCACTTCAGGAAAAGCCTCTATTCCAAGATACTGGAAGGAAATTGAAATTCCGAGCGGCATCAGAACTTCATGACAAGGATAATGTAGTAACATACTAGAACTATTATCTACAGGATAGTTCCAACGATTCTAATGAAAAATCTGTTGTGATTCCAGAAGATTTGCATCCTAGTCAACGGATGTTTGTTTCTTGACTATTCCTGACGATATAGATCTCTTTTCGATCAGTTGAAGGAGAACAAGAAGCGTGAGGAAGATGAGTTGGCAGAACGACGTAAACTGATGTACGGAGTCCGTCCAATGGATGATGAAGAATATAAAGATTATGAACAGATGGAGATTGCTCGTCGGGAACGTGAACGCATCACAAAAGAGAAGATGGATTATGAGGAAAAGCAGTTTAGTAACTGTATTTTGTAGTGAGTGATTGATAGAATTAATGCAGCGGGATACAATGTTAGCTGAAGATGAAGACACTGAATTGTTGGAATGCGATGAAATGATTAAAGGTAGAGTCCAGAATCTCATTTTCGGTAAACAAACGAAAATAGACATGGGAAAGAAGACATCCAAGCTGCGAGTTCGGAGAAAAGAAAAGGATGGAAAGAAGAACGAAAAGGAACAAAATAACGAAAAGAAGGAGAAATCGACAGATAAAGTAATTCACGAAAAGAGTCAAGGAATATCCCATTTACTGTATTTTTCAGATAGTGATTCTTCTGTTTGATTATCTAAGAAGGCATCTACATTGTAGGAATCCTAAGAACAGACAATTCATTCTTCTTTCACTCTAGACTGTTTTACTTCATTTTAGGGAAGCTATTTTTAACCACAACTTGGAAATGGATGACAGTTTCATGGACATAAAACTTGTGTCAACGGTGAAATGTCATTAAACTATTATGGAAATAGACTCCTCAAAACATAAGAATGAAATGTATGTGCTTAGAACGGTAATAATCAACAGACAACCACATGAGAGTTACGAGGAGAAGGCCAATTTCTTCTCCAAAATACTCTTTCTGTGGCTGAATCCTTTGCTATCCCTTGGAAATAAGCATGCTCTCAATCCTGAGGATTTGCCTCAACTCTCGTAGTTATCGTTAATAGATTTGACAAATAGTTCTTGTGATCGTTCTAACACCATCTATTCAACTATTTCCCAACAATGGAAGGCATCTAAAGATACTTCGTTTGTATTCTCCCTTTGTTCTGATGAATAGTCCTAGTCTAGTTAAGAGTATGACCAAGTCTTTTGGGATTCCTTTTGTAATGGCTGCATTTTTGAAGTTGATTCATGATATTTGTCAATTTGTGGGACCATTTATGCTTCCAAGGATCATTAGCTTTTTGGAAGATACTGATGCTCCAAGAGTTCTCCTTTGATTTGTGAATGAACTCTAGAAAGATGGTGTTGTTGATGGTGTCGTTATGTTTGTGGCTGCATTGCTTCAGAGTCTTTGTCTTCGAAACTATTTCTATTTGTGTTTCCGAACGGGTCTACGCTTACGCAGTTCTTGTGTAACGATGATGTAGAGCCGAGCGATGATATAAACTTGTAGTTACAATAAGTCATTGACACTGAGTGCTGCTTCTCGTTCCCGTTACAATCAAGGTGAAATCATGAATCTTATGGAAGTAGACAGTCAACGATTCCAGGATATTACCTCGTGAGAACTCATCACTCATCTCATTGTTAGCTATCTTCAGACATTGTGGTCTGGTCCCTTCCAGATCATTGTCTCGATTGTGATGCTGTGGTTTCAGGTGGAGATGGGAAGTATTGGATGATGTGTAGTTGAGATGGGCCACATTGGGCGGAGTTGTAGTCATTCTTGTGATGATTCCATTTTCACGACTTCTCTCCAAGAAACTGGAATCTGTTCAACAAGAGCTCATGAAGGTGAAGGACAAGCGAATCAATGTGACAACTGAGACATTAGAGGGAATCAAACTGATCAAACTCCAGGCTTGGGAACGATCATTCTTACAACGTATTTCGGGAATCCGATGTGATGAAGTGAGTGTATTGCGTCGCTATGTCTATTGGCAAATGCTCTCTTCTTCTGCTTGGGATGCTACTCCATATTTGGTGTCCATTATCTCATTTGCTTTGTTTGTCATCATGGGTGGTCATTTAACCACTTCGATTGCATTCACATCTAATACTCTGTTCTTCTAATTGAGTCGATTTATTCCTAGTTTCAACATCTTACGGTTCCCACTTGTCATGTTCCCTGATGTGAGTGCATACACACAATGAATAATGAATAGACAATCAACAGTCTGGCTGAGTGTTCTGTTTCTCTGAAGCGAATTCAGAGCTTCCTTCTGGCTGAAGAGATTGAGAAGCCTTCTCGTAACAATCGAGAGCGAGTTGGTGTGACTGTGTCTCATGGTGACTTCTATTGGA
>JABLTK010082023.1_pt1 | contig 14918 bp, 17 predicted proteins | sample 7160131 | NCBI WGS metagenome assembly JABLTK01 (sample SAMN14651221, study PRJNA627086) | human gut metagenome | isolation source: feces | host: Homo sapiens
AGACGGTGTGCGCAGGGTATAGTCCACGCCGCCGCTGGCATAATTGAAAAAACCGGGAAACTCCGATGAGTGTCCCCGGTCAAAAGCCGTTTTTTCGGATCAGTTCAACGACCCGCATTTGGAGGACATATCGGAAAAAGGCATGACGAAACACGCGCACCGACAGCATGCGCAATTGCGGCAGTTCATTCGATTTGCGGCGGTCTTTTTCATAATAGGTCTCTCCTTTCATACGCCTACCTCGGCGGTATGTTGGATACAATATAGCACATATTGCCTACCCTGTCAATAGGCAAATCAAAATTTTTTCAAAATCTCAAAGCCACTTCTTCCGTCGGAAGAACAGTATCAGCGCAACGAGCACCACGATACTCACGACAATTATCACAAGATATCCATATTCCCAGTTGAGCTCCGGCATACCGGAAAAGTTCATGCCGTACCAACCCGTGAGCAAAGTAAGCGGCAGAAAGATAACGGTAACAACCGTGAAAAGCTTCATCAGATCGTTCTGCTGGATAGACAGCTGCGCCTGATACTCCTCCTGAAGATGCTCGATAACATCGCGCAGGTTCTGCACCGTCTGGAGATAGCGGTCGGTGCGATTCTTGAGAATGGCGAAGCGTTTCGCCGCAGAGTTCGAAAATACGGAATTGTCGTTCGCAGAAGCTTCGTCAAAAATCAAAGTCAGCTGCTCATAATAGCGCTTTATTCTCAGCAGCTCGCGCCGCCAGGCGGACAGCTTTTCGAAGACATCCTTGCCGGACTCACTCTTGAAAAGATAGACATTTTCGTATTCGTCTATTTCATTCTCGAGCCTCGAGAGGCAGTCCATATCGCCGTTTAAAAGCCGGACAAAGAATCTGTAGAGCAGCTGCTCGGATCTAAGTTCCGGATTCTCCGCCGCGAGCCCGTCCATTATCTTCTTTGCCGTATCGCCCGCCGCGCCCTCTGTGAAAATTATCAGATTCTCGCGGCTGACATAGGCGAGCATTTTATAGTCCTCGGTGCGCTTGCTGTGGACATCGTACCAGTCAAAGGCGAGGAAATCGAACTTTTCAAAGCTCTCGAAGCTCTCTATCTCACCCTCGCGGACATATTCAAAAACCGACGGCTCCATATACTGCGCCGCCTTTGCCATATGTTCAAACGGAAGAACAAGCTGCATAATAAAACCTCTTTCTGCATTCATATCCCTATAATTATACCACATTTGCAATCCCAAATCAAAAAATTTGCTTTGGCTCGTGTCAATACACTGAAAAAGCTTTCAATTAATTTTTGTTGAAAAATTTGCTTTGCAATGATACAATAATAACTGTAACCACATAAGAGGAAAGGAGCGGCACTATATGTCAGCAACTCACCCGACATTAAGCATAATCGTACCCGTATATAACTCCGAAAAATATCTTTGCAACTGCCTTGACAGCATAACAGAACAGTCCTTCCGCGATTTTGAGCTTATTCTTATCGATGACGGTTCGGCCGACAGTTCCGGTACAATATGTGATAACTACGCTATGAACGACGGACGTATAAAAGTTATACACAAAGAAAACGGCGGCGCATCCTCGGCACGCAACTGCGGAATTCAATCCGCTTCTGGCAAATACATAAGCTTTGTTGACAGCGACGATTGGCTGAGCCGAGAAATGTATTCCGTTATGTTTGCCGAAATGCAAAAAGATGATTATGACATTGTTATATGCGGCTTTGTTATGCATCTTGAGGACGGGGAAAACGAATATCCCGCCTTTGATTCCGTCTGCTCTGCGCGTGAGTTTTCAAAAAACGTACTGGACGGCGGCTTTTTGAACGGCTGTCTGTGGAATAAAATTTATAAGAAAGATATTATTTCGAGCTTCGATCCCGGGATGCATTTATGCGAGGACACAAAATTTAATTTTGATGTCTCCAAAAAAGCTGCCAAATGCCGCTATATTCCGGATATGCTATATCATTATAACCGCGCAAATCCTCAATCTACCCTGAATTCCTCATCCTATTGGGGCGATGAATTTATAAGTAATCACGAAAAACTTGTCACGCTCACCGCCGACGACAGGGAGCTGAATGATATCGCCGTCAAAGAATTGTTGAATTCGGTTTTTGTCATAGTGGACGCCGGCATCAAGTTCGGCAGAAGCTATGAGGAAACAGAGTTTTTTTCTGCGGACTGCCTAAAGAAATATGTAGGCAAAATATATTTTAACAAGCACATCAGCTTCCGCAACAAGATTAAGTTTATGCTGTTACGTCGTTTTAAACACATATATTATTTCGCGGCAAAGCGCAAATTCGGATAATTATAAAAAGTCACGGTATCAAAGCCGTGACTTTTCTTTATGCGGGCTTATCATCTTTTCGAGTATGTTTTTGTCCGCGGGGCAAAATCTCCGTTTTTTGAAAAATTCGCGCAGATTTACTCTTTATAGATTATATCCCACAAACGCCGACATAAAAAGCGGAGTTTATTTGTACTTCCCGCCATTGACACCCGCATTTTAAATCGGTATAATTTAATCAATAAATATAAGGAGCTGTAAAATATCATGGAAAAGAAGTATGCGATTCTCGTCGTTGATATGCTCAACGATTTCGTAACCGGCGCGCTCAAGTGCGACAGAGGTCTTGCGATAGTCCCCAAGACCGCAGAGCTCGTCAAAGGTGCGAGAGAGAAGAACATCCCCGTCATTTTCTGCAACGACGCTCACCTCAAGGGCATTGACCACGAGCTCAAGTTCTGGGGCGACCACGCAATAGCGGGCACAGAGGGAGCAAAGGTTATCCCCGAGCTCGAAGTTTGCGAGAGCGACTACATTGTTCCCAAGAGACGCTACAGCGGTTTCTTCCACACCGACCTTGACCTTCTCCTCAGAGAGCTCGGCGTCAACACCGTTGTTCTGACCGGTCTGCACACTCATATGTGCGTGCGTCACACCGCCGCCGACGCATATCAGCTCGGCTATGACGTTGTTGCTATTAAGGACGCAACCAATTCCTTCACCGCAGAGGACTATGAGTACGGTCTGAGCTATCTCAAGGGCACCTACGATGCCGAGATTACCGACACCGACACCTTCCTCGCATCGCTGTAATCAACATAAGAACACATCAACCCTCCGACGGCACTGCCGAACGGAGGGTTTTTGTTAGTCATAAGAATAAATTTATTTCAGTATTCTGCCTACCGCGTCTATCTCGTCGGCTGTGAGTCCTGCGGAGACGAAATAGTCCTCGACCGAACCGTAGCGGCGGAAAAGATACTCGAACACGGCGGTTATATTCTCCGCCGGGGCGCCGAGATGCGACATATCGCTCTCCCAGACGAGCCCCGTTTTCTTCTCTATCTCCCTGCGGTAAAACGGCTCGAGATAGCTCGAGGACAGGCGGTAATCCGCAACGATATCCTCGAAGTATACGCCCGTCAGGTGCAGTATCAGCGCGGCGGTTATGCCTGTTCTGTCCTTGCCGAGGAAGCAGTGGAACATCGACGGCGCGTCAACGCGCGACAGCTCGGAAAAGAGGCGCGCATAGTTGCCCTTGCACTCGCTCAGGCTCGTCACATATATCTCGGGCATAGTCAGCTCCATATGCGGCGAGGCGGGGTTTATTTCGAGCAGGGAGAAATGATAGTAGTTGATTCCGGGCTGATTTTCAAACTCCGACGGCATGGTTATCGCCTCGGAATCGCCGCGCAGGTCGAATACGTTCTTTATCCCGTAGTCGCGGAAGAACTCCATGTCGTTCGGCGTTGAGGCGCGCGGTCTGCCGCAGCGCAGAAGTCTGCCGTATTTCGTGAAGCCGCCGCCCTTTATCGGATATCCGCCGAGGTCGCGGCAGTTCTGTATGTTTTCAAGAGGCATATGTCTGAAGCTTTCCATAGTCCGCCCTCCTCATAGATTCTATCTCTATTTTAATGCATTTTCAAATATTTTTCAACCGTGAAAATGCAGAAAGCGACTTGAAAGCTGCAATTATTTTTCCTCTTATATATTACTGTGGAAATAATACAGGGTCGTCGTCTGCGAATCGAAGAAGTAGACGTTGTAATAATCGTATTTTGAATAGACTCCGTCGCCTATCGGCTTGCCTTCGCGGTCGTAAATATAGAGATAGTCGCTCTCATCGATATCGTCGCGCGAAAAACGGTAATTGTTCACAAGGTCGGCACCCTCGTCGCCGTCGCGCAGAGAGTCTATAACCTGCTCAAACTTATCTATATATCCGAGAAGTTCCGTCTTGCTCTCGGCGGTCACGGGCTTGAAATATTCGCTCTCCCCGGGGCTCGCGCCGGGAAAGGTGTATATCCCGAAGTCCGTCGAATCCCCGAAGCCCGCGCAGCTGTAGCGCTGCACCGACATCGCCTTTCCGAGCGAGGCTATGACGGGATCTCCGCTCTTGAAAACGCAGGCGGAAAGCGAAAACGCGAGCAGAAGCGCCGCCGATATCAGAGAAATTATTTTAAGCTTTTTCATTCTTTTTCACTCTCCCCCGGTACATATTCGAGCAGGTCGCCCGGCTGGCAGTCGAGAATCTCGCAGAGGGCATCGAGAGTCGAGAAGCGAAAAGCCTTTGCCTTGTGATTCTTGAAATTCGAAACATTCGCCATCGTCATGCCCAATCTGTCGGCAAGCTCGGTGAGCGACATTTTTCTTTTTGCCATCATAACATCCAAATTTATAACTATCATGCCGTCACCCCGTTAAAATATCCCGTCGTTTTCTTCTTTTATATCCGCCGCGCGCTTGAACACGCCGCTCATCGCAAACGCGAGAACTCCCGCGACGATGCAGACAAAAACGAACACGAAAGCAGGCAGATAATAAAGCCCCATGAGCTCATATACAGCGAGCATCGAGCAGAGCACCGCCTGGTCGACTGAAAATATCAGCAGCTCCGCGAAGGCGCATATTCCGATATTGCGGAATTTTTTCGCCGTTCTCATTGAAAACGCCTTGTCGGTGAAAATGCGCGAGCAGATGAGCTTCAGCTCAATGAGCGCCGCCAGATACGGCACGGCGCAGACATAGACCGAAGCGCTGGTCAGAATCCAAGTATAGGGCGGCAGAGTCGAAAATTCGCCCGCTTTTATTATCGCGACGATTATAAAAGGCGAAGCGAGAACCGCAAGCAGCGTCAGCACTATGCCTGCAATCACAAGCCCGTTGAGGACGATTTTTTCTGTTTTTATTTTCTTGTCGTCTTTCATTTCACATACCTCTTCTCCTTGGTTTGCGAGGTCATTGTAGCACTGCAATTCAAGATTGTCAATAAATATTTATCGTTATTCTTTAAATTTTTACTGTTTTTCTGCGTATCGGCTGCAAAAAACTCCCAAGGCCGTTTAGCCTCGGGAGCTTTCGGTAAATTGAAATTACAGGAATCTTACAAGTATTCCCGCAAGCAGAACGGAGACTATAGTCACGCAGACGAAGCCCGCGACGAGCATTTTGGGCATTATCTCGGCGGTAATATTGTCTCTCTCGTCGCCCTCTTCGGTGCTTATGTTGATAGCCTCGGTGGTTATCAGCATATTAATCGGGAAGCCGGAAAAGGCGTTGAGGACTATCGCGTAGCACATGAAGAACGACTGCTTGAAAATCTTGCTTGCAAGCAAAGTCATGAGTCCCATGGCTACGGTCGCAAAGACGACGAGCGCTGCCGATATGCCGACAACGGACGCGATGCCGTCTGTGCCGGAGCTTGCGAGTGTCTTGAACAGTCCCATCATAAGCACGGTCATAACGAAGCCGTAGGAGCTCGCCTCATGGAGGGCGTCCGTCTCAACGAGCTTAAGCTCGTGCGCGGCGAAGCCGAGCAGCAGGCAGACAACATACATCGGGACATAGCCCTTTGTCACATAATCTATCCAGTAAGCGGCGAGAGTGATAAGTGCGAGCTTTAAAAGGATAATGGTAGTGCTTGTGGCTCTCTTCTTCTTTTTCTCGTCCTTCTTCTCCTCGAAGGCGGCTGTAGCGGCCTTGAATTCGCCGTTTCTGTAGAGCTTTGTGAGCCTCCTCGTCTCCTTCTTCAGGCAGAACGAGGTCAGCGGATAGCCGACAAGTCCCTGGAGGGAGAGGCAGACTATCGCAACAAGGGCTGCGGAGGTCTTGCCCGCTTCCGTAGCGGCGCTCGACATCATCGCGGTAGCTATTGCGCCGCCGGCGAGCGGAGGCGCTGCGACGATCGCATTATCAAAGCCGAAGAGTGCGGTTCCGAGTGTCAGGCATATTATCGTTATCGCGGCGACACCCATGAGCGAAATTATGACGGTCTTCCACTGCGCCGCCATCTCTTTTCTGCTTATGAGCGTACCGAGGTGGGTGACGAGCAGACCGCAGGCGACTTTAAACAGCGCATCGGACACGCCCGCGTCGTCTATTATCGTCTTCGGAAAAAGCCCCGTAGAAAAGCCGACAAGCATAAGTATCATGATGACAAGCACCGAGGGTACCCAGCCCTTTGTCACCTTTGCCAGTATCTCCGAGATGGCGAACACCAGCAGCAGCGCGGTAAACGAGCCGAAAGCCGAAACTATTATAGAATTCACTTTATATCTTTCCCCTCATTAAAAAACGGTATTGCTATTAAAGGAACTTATCAAGCTCGCGCTCAACGTTCTCGTACTTCTTGACCTTGGGCTCGCGGATGAGCTTTCCTCTCGCCATGACCATCTTCACGTCACGAAGAGCGGTAAGGTCGTCGATAGGATTTTTCTCCGTAACGATAAGATCCGCGCACTTTCCGGGCTCGACGGTGCCGGTGATATCATCGATATGCGCTATCTCGGCGTTCCTCTTCGTAGCGGTATAGAGCGCAAACTTATTCGACACGCCGCAGTACTTGTGGAAATAGACAAGCTCTCTCCACATATCGTAGTGGGTGATGAACGGGCAGCCGGTATCGGTTCCGAGTCCGACGGGAATGCCGTTTGCAAGGCACTTCTCGGAGCAGTCGATTATGCCCTCAAAGACCACCTTGCCGTTGAACTGCGAAAGCTCGGTGGCGTGGCTTACGGAGCGGTCGAACAGCGCAAAGGGAAGCGCGGGAGAGAGCGTTGTAATGAGCGCCGCGTGCTTCTCCTTAAAGAGCGAGATTATCTCGTCATCCGCCTTCGCGCCGTGCTCTATAGTGTCCACGCCGTTTTCAAGCGCAACGCGCACGCCCTCGGGGCTCTCGACATGGGCGGCTACTATGAGTCCGCGCTTATGCGCCTCGTCGCACGCAGCCTTGACTACCTCGGGCGGCATTTTCAGCGCGCCGGGTTCGCCCTTGACCTTTGCGTCAAGCACGCCGCCGGTTATCATAAGCTTTATGAGGTCGGGCTTATCCTCGGCGATTTTCGCAACAAAATCTCTCGCCTGCTCCGGGCTCTCGGCTATATATGCGAGTGAGCCCGCCATGTGTCCGTCAGGGACGGAGACAGCCATATTTGCGGCGAGGATTCTCGGGCCGACTGTCTTGCCGGCGTTTATATCGTCGCGGATGCTCGAATCGGCGTTCTCAACTCCGCCGACGGTTCTTATGGTTGTAACTCCGCTGTTGAGCTGCATCTGAGCCGCGCTGCGGCAGACGGCCTTGATTATCTTGCGGAAAAGATTGTTGCTCGTCATTATCTTAACGAGCTTCTTCGGGTCGGACTCCTTCTTCTTCGGCTTGCCGCTCGAGGGAAGGTGGAGATGCATATTGATAAGACCGGGCATTATATATTTTCCGCCGAGGTCTATCTTCTCATATCCGGAGATGTCCGCGTTCCCGTCAACAATGGCGGCTATCTTCTCGCCATCGACAAGAATTATCTTGCCGGACTGAGGCTCCATATCCTGAGTACCGTCGAGAATGATGCCGTTCACAAGTGCGTATTTCATTTTTTTCGGTTCCTCCTTGAAAAAAGTGCAAGTCCGCATTGTATGTCGCGGCAGCTTATTGGCTTATGCGAATATTAACACGGTTGCTATGCTTAAAATTATAGAGCTTTTTCCTCCGTTTTGCAAGCTTTTTCCGTTTAAATCGCTGAAAAGTTTTTTTGCTTTTTATCACCTTTGAACGGAGAAGCGGATATTTGTACTTGAAATTATGTTATGAGCATAAAAATACCGCCGCATCCTAAGACACGGCGGAATTTTCACTATGTTTTCTCTTACTGGATGAATCCGGCGACGGTGAGCATATACTCGCCGATCTGAGCGCCGAACTCGGGTGCGCCTTCCATGATAAGCTTGCCCTTCTTCGCGGAGTCAAGCATATCGTCAAGACCGAGCAGGATGCCCAGCGCGCTGTCGAGAGAATCGAAGCGGAGGGTGAAGAAAGGCATAGCTCTCTTGTAAACGCCTCTGCCGGCTCTCGATTTGCCCGCCTTTATGCGCAGATAAGCCGAAAGCTCATCGTGGCCGTTGACAGCCCACGCATAGACACGGTCGGGGCTCTTGAGCGCCCAATCGTGAACATCGGGATGGCCGAGCTTGTTGAGCTGGCTGATACCGCTCGAAAGCAGATAGAAGTAGCACTTGACGAGCAGAGCCTTGGTGTCCTCGTCCTCCGGGATGCCCTTTGCGGTAAGCAGAGAGGACATCTTCAGCAGCACTGCCATGAACGAGGCGAACAGGCCGGGATGCTTTGCAATACCCTTCATCTTGGGCAGAGTCGAAAGGCTCATCTTGCCCTTGAAGAATGCGTTCATCGCCTCAATGCTCTTGAACTCAAGCTCGATGTGGGGAGCGGTGTCCACTTTATCGTTGTGAACGAGCCACTCGCCGCAGTTGACTACGAAATGGGTAGCCACCTTGCCGTCCGGGCTGTCGGGATCGAGAGCACTGACCTGCATAACGCCGTGCGCGTGCTCAAACTTCTTTGCGAGCGAGGGAACGTCGCTTGCAATTACCTTGATGAGCGGAAGGACAGCGTTGAGAAAAAGTTTATTTGTAAAAATCTCATCTCTTGATGCCATATAATCATTCCTTTCCTTATCGGGATACGGGCGAAGCTATTACACCTCGTCGTCCCAATCGTCATCAAGCTCGAAGTCCTTGCCCATGACCTCACGGACAGCCTCAACGATACCGTTCGAGTCGATACCGAGCATGGACATGATGTCCTCATGCAGTCCGATGGGAGCAAACTTATCCTGGATACCGAGCTGCTTGAATGCGCAGCCCTTACCGGATTCAACAACAACCTCTGCAACAGCACTGCCGAGACCGCCGATGACGTTGTGATCCTCAACGGTGATTATGCGGCGGGTGTCCATAACGGCCTTGAGGATAGCCTCGCGGTCGATGGGCTTAATGGTGTGCATATCGAGAACTCTGACCTTCAGGCCGTCGGAGCTCTCAAGGAAGTTAGCCGCCTGAAGAGCCTGGAATGCGCAGGAGCCGCAAGCGATAACGGTGATGTCGGTGCCCTCTTTAAGAGTGACTGCCTTGCCGAGCTCGAAGCCGTAATCGGTGTCCTTATAGAGGACGCGGTCGAAGCCTCTGTTGATTCTGATATAGAACGGGCCGGGGGTCTCATATGCCGCACGGACTGCGTTGACAGTCTCCATACCGTCTGCGGGGCAGATAACGGTGAGGTTGGGCATAGCGCGGGTAACTGCGAGGTCGCAGATAGCGTGGTGGGTCGAGCCCGCCTGGCCGAACGAAGTACCCGAATGGGTAGCTATAACCTTAGCGTTGACATTCTGATAGCAGATGTCGGTGTGAAGCTGGTCGGCGCTTCTGAGAGAAGCGAAAACCGAGAAGGTCGAAAGGAACGGCACGAGGCCTGCTCTTGCCATACCTGCGGCGACGCCGAACATATTCTGCTCTGCGATACCGACGTTGAAGAATCTGTCCGGATAAGCCTCACCGAACATGCCGATCTTTGTTGATTTGCCGAGGTCAGCGGTCAGCGCAACAACTTCGGGGTGCTCTGCGCCGAGCTCAACAAGGGTCTTGCCGTAATATTCCGCGGTAGAAAGAGCGGTTGATTCAACGGCTGTATAGGTCATTCCGCCTGCCATAATTATTCGCCCTCCTTTTCTGCTCTTGCTTTGCGTGCCTCATAGTACTTATCGAGGCTCTCTATAGCTTTCTTGTACTTCTCTTCGTCAATTGCGCCGTAGTGCCAGCGATAGTTGCCCTCCATGAAGTCGATGCCGGCGCCCTTTATTGTGTTGGCAATTATCATGACGGGAGAATCGGTCTTGTTCTCAAGAGCAAAGTCGATAGCGTCGCAAAGCTCTTTGATGTTGTGTCCGTCGACTTCCTTGACGATGAAGCCGAAGGAGCGCCACTTGTCGGCGAAGGGCTCAAGCTTCATGACATTCTCGGTCTCGCCGTCGATCATGCACTTATTGCGGTCGACGAAGGAGATCATATTGGTGACCTTGAAGTTGGAGGCCGCCATGGCTGCTTCCCAGTTCGAACCCTCGTCGCACTCGCCGTCGCCGAGGATGCAGTATGTTTTGTAATCCTTGCCGAGAACTCTTGCGGCAAGAGCGGTTCCGACTGCTATCGGAAGTCCGTGGCCGAGAGAACCGGTGGAAGCGTCAACGCCGATAACCTTGTTCGAGTCGAGGTGGATGCCCATCTTCGAGTTCGTGTGGTTAAAGGTCTTGAGTTGCTCGGGATCGTTCCAGCCGAAATCGACGAGCACGGGAGCGTAAGCTATACCCGCGTGACCCTTACTGAGGATAAAACGATCTCTGTCCTCCCACTTGGGGTTCTTGACGTCGAGTCTCATGTACTTGTGGTAGAGAACGGTAAGCATATCCATGACGCTCATGCCGCCGCCGATATGACCGCTGCCCGCCCAGTATGTGGTGTCGAGGCAAAGTCTGCGCAGCTCATGAGCCTTCTTTTCGAGCGCTAACCATTCCTGCTTTGATAATGGCATTTACATTTCCTCCTTACAGAAAACATTTTTTATCGTCTGAGTGAATAAGCGGGTACCCCCGTAACTCACAAAGCTTCTCTTTTACCCGGGAAATAACGCCGGATGAAGTATATGACCCGTGCACGGCAAAAATCACTCCGAACGTCAAAATATCCAAAGCTTTAAGCGCGCACAAAGTCATTTTTATCTCATATGCATATATAATAGCACAGAAACCCCCGTCTTGTAAAGACAGGACGGAGGTTTTTTTGGGAAAAATCAGGCAAGCTCGGGGTGATTCTTGCGAAGGGTGTTGAATGCATCCTCTGCAACATCAACGGTGTGAGCAATATCCTCATCGGTCAGGGACGCATTGAGGAAATGGTTATGGTGGCTCGTAAGGAATATGCCGCGCTTGACCATCTCGGCGATCCACTCCTGATGAAGCATGAGGGAATCGTCATCGGCAAGGCGCAGATAGAACAGCGACGGCTCGCCGGAGACTACAAGATGGAAGCCGTTGTTCGCGGCAGCAGCCTTGAGACCCTCGCCGACCTTGAGACCCTTCTCGCGGAAGATGGCGGGAGTGTTGAGCTTCTTCATCTTGTTGATGCAGGCGATACCTGCGGCGAACGGGATTGCGCTGAGCCAGTAGCTGCCGGTATAGGACAGGCTGCTGATAGAGCTCTTGAGGAACTCCTTGCCGCAAAGAGCGGAGACGTTCCAGCCGTTTGCAAGAGCCTTGCAGAAGCAGATAAGGTCTGCCTCGAAGCCGTAGAAGTGGTCACTGCCGGCGATATCAAGACGGAAGCCTGCGCGGACGTCGTCGACTATGAGGACGATGCCGTTCTTTGTGCAGAGCTCACGAACCTTCTGCCAGTAGCCGTCTGCGGGAAGCTGGTTGTCAAAGAAGTTGCCGTGGAGATAGGGAGTCGAGATAAACGCGGCTATCTCGCCCTCGTTCTCGGCGATAACTCTCTCGAGCGCGGGGATATCGTTCCAGTCTATATAGATGTTGTTTGCAACGTCCTCTTCGATAACGCCGGGATAGTCGACCTTCTGGGTCCAGGGCGAAATACCGTGATAGAAGCCGTTGATGAAGATTATCTTCTTGCGATGGGTGTGGGCTCTTGCGGTCATGATAGCGGCGGTGGTAACATCGTTGCCGTTCTTTGCGAAGAATGCCCAATCGGCGCAGTTTACGGTGTCAACAAGCAGCTCTGCGAACTCAACCGCCTTGTAGGACGGAGAGGTGGTGCAGTTGCACTTCTTTGCCTGCTCGAGAGCGGCCGCGTCGACGTCGGGGTCGTTGTAGCCGAGAACGTTCGGGCCGTATGCGCACATATAGTCGATGAATTTGTTTCCGTCAACATCCCAGAAATAGGAGCCCTGCGCTCTGTCGCCGAAAAGCGGGAACGCGCTGACGGGGATAAAGCAGCCCTCTGCCGGGCCGAGGTGGCCGTAGACGCCGGAAGGAATGACCTTTTCGGCTCTCTCGAACATCTCTCTGCTCTTTGTGTAATCGTTAATCTTGAAGCTCATTAAAGTTCCCCTCCCTTATGCCAAGTACAGAGCAACTCTGTCGAGCAGTCTGTTCATATTGTCTATCATCGAGATCATGCCCTTCATGGTGATAGCGCCCATGCCGATGCAGGCAACGGCGTTTATCTTTCCGTCGAAGAGGTCTCTTGCAAGATCAATTGAAGCGAACTCCATATCGGCGCGCGGATTCTCGCAGCGCTTCTTTATGGTTACAAGGCGTCCGTTCTTTGCGCGGATCGTAGCCGCGGGACCGTCCTTTATGCCGAGGCCTATCTCGCCGTCAACTATGTGGGATGCCGAGAACTGACCGATCTTGTCGTTGTTGGCTATCTGAGATATAGCAACAGCGATAGTGTAGAGCATGAGCGTGGTGCTCTGCTCGAAGAAGGTTCTGTCCTGAAGATCCTCGGGCGAGGGACGCATATATTTCGCAAGCAGGTCGGTCAAGGGGGTAAAGGTCTTGAGGAGGAACTTGATGTGCTGGAATCCCTTCGAGGGGATGGGTGTTACGGTTCCGTCAATAAGACCGTTGAATTTTTCGCAGGAAGAGAACGGCAGTTTGACGTCGCACTTGCCGACGCCCTGCTCCATCCTGCATCTTCCGTTTTTGAAGGTTATCGTGGCGCTCGGGCCGTCTTTAACTTCAAAGCCTATCGAGATGGGCTTCGTGTTGGTGAGCATTGCGCTCGCCTCCGGGACTATCTCGCAGAGATTCTCCAAAGTTCCCAAGACAGCATAAAGGTTAATGTACGCCATTGTTTTCTGATCAGTCAACCTTCATTCCTCCTTTTTAAATTGATAAAAATATTCAGAGCCGGTTTTTTGAACGCCGGTTTACTCTTGGACTGTATTCTACCACATTCTATGCCTTAAAGTCAATTGCATACCGGAAGCGTAGCAAAAAATTCACAAAATCGGCTGATTTTTTCGGGCTTTTATGCTTATTTTTTCGGCGTTTTTCGATAAATCCGTAAATTTTTCTCCGTGCTACCGCCGACCCTCCGAATACTTCTTTTTCGGAAAGTAATAATAAAATAATTTTTTCAATATCGGCGGCGGCAAATTCACCGTCCGGCAGCCCTTTGCCGGCTAACGGCGCCGCTTTATATTCTTCTGTCGTTGTGCGACTCGTGCTTTATCAGGCTTATGACTATTATATACATAGCCGCCACAAACGCTATGAATATAGCGGTCGAAAGCGTTGTGCCTATCATGGCGCAGGAGTCGTAGAAGCCGTGCAGGAACACGGCGGAGAGGTATGAGGCAAGGAGATTGAGCACCTTTTTCCCCTTGCAGCCGAGGTCGGAAAAGAGCTTGGCACGCCCGTAGAACAGACCCATGAACACGGCAAAGCCCATATGTCCGGGAACGGCGAGCACCGCGCGCGGGAGCGCGACGGACAGGCCGAAGTTCATAACATACTTTATATTCTCAAACGCGGCGAAGCCCAAAGAGACCGAGACGGCGTAAACTATTCCGTCAAAGCTGTAGTTAAAATTCGGATTCTTCCAGGTTCTGAGCTTCATCAGCAGGAACTTAGTCCCCTCCTCGACAACCGCGACAACCGCGAAGGCGAGGATTATTTTATAATATTTATCGTTTTGGCTCACCTGGTCGTTGAGTATCTTTTCGCCTATCATTTCGAGCACTATCGACATCAGCGCCGCAACGATACCCATGAGAATCAGCGACAGCAGCAGCCCGGGCGGCTCCTTGTCGACCGTGTCGTGCTTATAGATATAGCGCAGCAGAAACACCGCGGGCAGTATTGCCGCGAGAATATATATTGAAAATATCGCCGCCGAGGGAAGAACAAAAAACATTTTATCAGCTCCTGTTTTGCTCAGAGCGTTGCGAACCGCGCCGTCAATGCGTCGCTTCGCGTGCGCCAAAAGCTGTTTGCAACTATTTTAACGGTATATTCCGTTCGGGTCTTGAGTCCGCATATATGCTCGGTGAGAGTCGCGGGCATATCGTACAGATAGTAGCGTGATGTTATGTTAAGATGCTTTTTTACAAGTCCGTCGCCGCTCAGAATATATATGTCGTAGCTGTCCGGGCGGTCTTTCCCGCCCGCCTGATTGAAAGTAATATCGCAGCCGTCCGCCGTTATATTTTCTACAGATACCCGCGCGTTTTCAAAAAACGGTCTCTCCGCCGTCACATAGCGCGCGTCGGTATATTTAAACGAATCTATATTCCACGGCTCGTCTATCTCCCAAGTATAGGGGAAGAAGTGCCCGGTGAGTACGTCGTAGGGATAGACCCTGACTCTGCCGCCGGCATCGGCCTCGACTATCAAAAGCTGCGCCGCGCTGCCGTCCTCGGGGGGGATGGTACCGTGAGCCTTGTCGAACTCGTCGAGCTCGAAGTAGCTCAGCGTCCCCGTTCCGAAGGCGCTGAAATGGCGCTGATGCGCGGAACGCGGGTCATTTATCGGCGCATGGGAATGGCCGGAGAAATCGACTGTCTGCGGATAATTGTTTGTCTGACAGCAGTTTATTTCCCGCAACCCCCGA
>JABLTK010076967.1_pt1 | contig 14915 bp, 7 predicted proteins | sample 7160131 | NCBI WGS metagenome assembly JABLTK01 (sample SAMN14651221, study PRJNA627086) | human gut metagenome | isolation source: feces | host: Homo sapiens
AAAGGCTTTACGTTAGGTTGTCGAGAACTGGTTCTCGTAAGACCTAATGTAAAGCCTTTTATTTAAATCCGATAGGATTTGCGCCCATAAGCGGTATGTGGATAAAGGTTTTTGTCAAAGCCCTACCTCGTCAGCTGTCTTTAGAACGAGGTGTCCATAAACTTCTTTGCGTCTTCCCCTTCGATGCCGTTCTGCTTGAGGATGTCGGCAAGCGAACCGTAGTTCGTGCGGAACGTCTCCACTATCTGCTTCTGCTTCTCGGGATTGTAGGTCATGGCTATACCTGCCGACTCCATTGTTCCGAGAGGCTCGGCGAACACGATTGCAGGGTTGCGGTATTTCATCGCTACGCAGTTCTGCTGGATGTGGCGGAACTTTCCGATGAGTCCGTCCGTGAGAACCGGAGCGTCCTTCGCATAGCTTATCTCCACAACCTTTTCTTTCGAGCAGTCGGTCTCAGGTATGTTGACGAGCAAGGAAAGCTTGTTTCCGTCGTATTCGAAATCCGTCTGCTTGCCGTCTACCGTCACCTTCTCAGGAACGGCAGAAGCCACGAGCTTCAGTCTGAACTGTCTGCGTGAAGGCATGCCGCTGTATTCGCCCTTACGTGCTCCTATCTTAACGCACAATGTGCCGTCGGCAGAGTGTGTGGACGAGAGCTGGGTGGTGGCGTAAGCCGTGGCATACTGCTTGTCATTGCCGTTGTCCTCATACATGTCGAATTTCGTATCCACGTTGCCGGGATATACGGTTACGGTGACAGCCTCGTCGTTGTTGCGCAGATTCTTCACGTCGCCGTACTGCGGGATGATGCTTCCGGCTTTGATGTAGACAGGATATTCGTCTAACAGGAAGCGGCGCTCGACATTCTGTCCGCCTTTCAGCATTGTTCCTGACGACAGTTCGTACCAGTCGCATCCTGCCGGCAGCCAGACGTTCTGTTCTGACACGCCGTTGTTCATCGGCTTTGTGATGGGATAGACGAGGAAGTTGTCGCCGAACATATATTCGTTGCGGTTGCTGTAAGCCTCCTTCGTGTCAGGATAGTCATAATACATCGGTCGGCACAGCGACACGCCGGTGTCGTAGGCATGACGCGCCATGGTGTAAATGTAAGGCGCGAGCGAGTAGCGTTGCTTGATGATGTCGCGGATGATGTCGCGCTCCTTGTCGGCAAATACCCACGGCTCCTTGTTCAGTCCGGCGTTCTTTGTGGAATGCGTGCGCAGCACAGGGCTGAAGGCTCCGAACTGCATCCAGCGTATATACATCTCCGGATTGATGGAGTCGGCTCCCATGTGTCCGCCGATGTCGTGGCTCCAGTAGCCGTAGAGCACGTTGGAGGCGGTGGAGTTGTAGTAAGGTTGGAAGTCGAGCGACTTCCAGCTGATGATGGCATCTCCCGAGAATCCTATCTGATAGCGGTGGTTGCCCAGTCCGCCCCAACGATGATAGAGCATCGGACGGGTGTCGTGATGTCGCTCCATGTCGGTGAATGTGGTATAGTTTATCCACCAGGTGTTGCTCAGACGCGGAAATTCCTTGTCGTTCTCCCATTGCTGCCAGTCGAGCCACCAGAAGTCGATGCCGTCACGTTCCATGGGGCGGAGAATCTTGTCGTACCATCCCTGCATGAATCTCTTGGAGGAAGCGTTCCATGCGATGTCCTTCTTCTCGGCAGGATTCATGCCCATCCATCGTGCCATGTCGTCATATCCTTCTTCATAATACTTTATGCCGTCGGCGGGATGGAGGTTTACGGTGGTCTCGAGTTGCTGCTGCTTTACCCATTTCAGGAAGCCCTTGGGTGAGGGGAAGAGTCGTTTGTTCCACGTATATCCGGTCCATCCGCCACGTCCTTCCTCGGTGTAATGCCAGTCCATGTCCACTACGAGCACGTCCATCGGGATGTTGTATGACTGCATCTTGCCGACGAGCTGGCGCAGTTCGTTGTCACTATATCCCCAATAGCGCGACCACCAGTAGCCGAACGCATAGCGCGGCGGCAGCGGTTCCTTTCCTGCGAAGACCGTAAAGTCGTGCAGAGCCTTCTTATAGTCGTTGCCGTATGCGAGGAAATACATGTCCTGTGTCTTGCCCTCGTTAGGACGATGCTCCACCCACTGCCAGTCGCTGTTGTCGAAGACGTAGCCCTCGGAATCGTCTATGAGAGTCCAGCCGCTCCTTGAGAGCAGTCCGTCCTCAATGGGCATTTTGCCCGTATCGCCACGCGAGTCACCGTCATATCCGTCGAGAGTGCGGTAAGTGCCCTTCAGATTGGCGTCAGGCGCGTCCTTCTGTCCCGGATGCCATGCGAAGGGAATGAGGTGTTTGCCGTCGGCAGCCTTCTTCTTGGTCTTTGCCGAGACGATGGAGAGATTGCGTTCGGTGAGCGGACCTGAGCCTTTCGTGTAGGAGAGAGTGAGATAATCGGTGGATATCACAACCTTCTTAGACGTCTCGTTCTTCTTGTATTTCACTTCCGGATACGAGCGGTTGACGGCAATGAACGACTTGTTGTCAAGGAATTTGCCGTCCGGCGCATATTCCATGCGCACGGTTCCGTCGGTGACAAGCGTGAAGCGCACGTTGCTGTCCTGATAGACCACATTGGCATTCTGGGCTGCTGCGGTGAGCGAAAGAGCTGAGAGGGCAGAGGAGAGAGCCAGCAATTTGTAAGATGAATACTTTTGTTTCATTATCAGTATAGGTTTATTGTTTGTATTGTTACAGGGTGCTTGTCTTTATAAATCAGCAATAGGAGAGTGTGACAAAATGTCGCACCCTCCTAAAAATATATTACTACAAAAATCAAACCGTTTTTTATTTTGCCATAAGGCTGACAGCGAATCCGCCGCCACGTGCCTGCTTCAGCTTCAGCACATCACCTTTCTTGACTGTACGGTGAGTGATGACGTAGGCAGAAGGATTTTTCTCGTAGTCGGCGTCTGGTGCATCCTGATAGATGGCGCAGTCATACTTGCGTCCCTTGTCGAGGAAGTCGAGGCGCACTACAGACTTATGGCCTTCGGCATCGCACTTGCCTCCTACGAACCAGTTGGCCGTACCTTTGGCTTTGCGTGCCACCGTGATATACTTGGCAGGCTCGGCTTCCAGGTAGCGAGAGTCGTCCCAGTCGCAAGCCACGTCACGTATAAACTGGAAAGCATCGTCATACTTCTCATAATTCTCGGGCAGGTCGGCTGCCATCTGCAGCGGCGAGTACATCGTCAGATAGAGAGCCAGCTGTCCGCAGAGAGTGGTGTGGACATACGACTTGTTGTTGCTCCATTCACTAAGCTTCGTGACGAAGATGCCAGGAGTGTAGTCCATCGGACCGCCCTGCAGACGTGTGAACGGCAGGATGACGGTGTGGTAAGGCTCGCTGCCGCCGAACGCCTCATACTCTGTTCCGCGTGCCGACTCGTTGCCGACGAGATTGGGCCATGTGCGGCAAAGTCCGGTAGGACGTGTCGCCTCGTGAGCGTTCACCATGATGTGGTGCTTGGCAGCCTCCTTGATGCAGTAGAGATAGTGGTTGTTGGTGGACTGCGAGTAATGATAGTCGCCTCGCGGAATTATGTCGCCCACGTAGCCGCTCTTCACGGCATCATAGCCATACTTGTTCATCAGCGAATATGCAGCTTCGAGATGACGCTCATAGTTCTGTGTGGAACCGCTCGTCTCGTGGTGCATCATCAGCTTCACGCCCTTTGAGTGGGCATATTCGTTGAGATACTTGATGTCGAAGTCGGGATAAGGAGTCTGGAAGTCGAACACGTAGTCCTTATAATGACCGAACCAGTCTTCCCAACCGATGTTCCATCCCTCCACCAGAACCTCCTGCAGTCCGTTCTTCGCAGCGAAGTCGATGTATCGCTTCACGTTCTCGGTGTTGGCAGGATGCTGTCCGTGGGGACGGCACTTCGAGTAGTCAAGGTTCTCCAGATTTACTGACGGCAGATCGAAGGTGTAGCTCCATTGCTTACCTCCGGCTATCATCTCCCACCACACTCCGCAATACTTCGTGGGATGAATCCATGACGTATCCTCTATCTTGCACGGCTCGTTGAGATTGAGAATAAGATTGGAAGCGAGCATGTCGCGAGCGTCGTCGCTTACTATCACTGTGCGCCACGGCGTGTTGAACGGAGTCTGCACGTAGCCCTTCATTCCCGTAGCGTCAGGTGTCAGCCACGACTCGAACACCATGTTCTTGTCGTCGAGATTGAGGTGCATCGTTGGGAAGTTGACGCAGGCTGCCTCATGCAGATTGATGTAAAGACCGTTGTCTGTCTTGAGCTGAAGGGATGTCTGGACACCGGTAGGCGAGAACTGTGTCTGAGAAGCGTTGGACGTTACGGCAGCCTTCATCTTTGATCGTATCTCGCTCATCTTTGATATGACGGTCTCATACTCCTGCGTGTCGTAGTCGCCGGGAATCCAGTAGGCGGTGTGGTCGCCAGTCATCGCAAACTGCGTGTGCTCTTCCTTCACTACTATATAGTTGAGCTTCTGCTGCTGCGGAAATTCGTAGCGCAGTCCCATGCCGTCGTCATAGACGCGGAAGCGGATGCGTATGTCGCGCTGCATGGAAGCCTGATTGAGCGTTACGGCGAGCTCGTTGTAGTGGTTTCGGATGGTGGCAGTCTCGCCCCATACCGGACGCCATGTCTCGTCGAAGGTGGCTGTCTGCGTGTCCTTCACCGTGAAGCCGTCCATGAGGTCCTGCTCGTTCGTCCCGTTGGAGGCGTGCTTGTCCTTTGCCAGTTCCAGTCCGAGATGCGACGGACGTATCACTTCCTTCTTCTTGTAAGTCATCTCGTATGTGGGGCGTCCGTCCTGCAGATAGAACTTCACGGATACGTTGCCGTCAGGCGAGGTCACTGTCTGCGCGTTTGCCCCGAACGAGAGGGCAAGCGCGAGGGCTGTAAATAATGTTTTCTTCATCTTTTGTGCTTGTTTATTCTGCTACTATCATTGTCCAATACTTCAGCTGCGGCACAGTGAACACCACGAAGTCGCCTTCCTGACGATACTTCAGTTCCTGCGGAGCGCCACCGAGTTGGTCAGGCGATGCCACCCACAGCTTCTTCACGTTCTTGGCACGCATTCTTAGTGTAAGGTTATCCATGGCTTCCGGTTCCGGCATCGTGCCGTCCATGTCGCGCCAGCTGAGGCTGTTGGCTTGACGGAAGTTTATCAGATTCACCACCTGCTTGCCGTTTACGTTCTTGCTGTATGCTGTGACATTGCCGAGAACGGGCGGCCAGGCATTGATGGTTACCACCGACTTGGCTGCTGCAATGTCTGCCTGAGTCTCGCTGCCACCGTCGCGAAGCAGGTTCTGGTAGGCTGTGAGGAAGTCGTAGTAAGCCACAATCTGCTTCTTTAGCTCGTCGCTCATCTTCACATCGGCATACGGAAAGTATTCTGAACTGAGCATATGTCCGGCTCCAAGCTCGAGATGCGATGCTCCGAGAGCGAACATCACGGCGTCTGTGAGCAGCACACCGGGAGTGTTAAACTCCGGCTTCTTGTGTCCGTAGTCCATGTATGCGGCATACACCTGTCCGAGTTTGTTGCCCGAATACAGACGATTGGCTTTCAGAATGTCGTGGAGATCGCTGAACTTGTCTTCGCTTCCCCATAACTCGGTGTACATAAAGTCCACGCATCCAGTGGAAACAATCTTGTCCGAGCCATAGTTGCTCACGGCGTTCATCACCAGACGCTTGTCGGGCTGGCGTTCCTTCATGGCACGAATGAACGATGCATAGCCGTTGGGCAGATTCACCTGCGAGCCATAATAGTCGTAATCGGTGCCACGGTCGCCAAGCTGGTCGATGTGGAAACCGTCGAAGTCGAGCGCTTTATACACGTCATCGTTGCGATTTGCGAGATAATTCTGCCAGTCTTTGTTAGACGGATTGACGAGATAGATGTCGCTCTTCCAGTCGGACGGCAACTGATGGCGGTCGCACTTCGAGTGGTTCTGGTCGGTGTATATATACCAATGGTCGCCCACGCCGTCTGCCTTAGCGTCGTCAAAGACACCGAAGCAGAGATTATAGAACATGGCTTTCATGCCGAACGAGTGAGCCTGGGCGATGTAGTCCTTCACCACAGAAGTGTAGTTGTCGCGGTTGGCGATGTCCTTGTAGCTCTCGAGCAGATTGTCGGGAGTGCCGCCGAGCGGCCAGTGCTGCTTGTATTGCCAGTCATAGAACTGCAGGCCGTTGATATGGCAGCGGTTGAGCATCGACAGTTCGGAGGCTATCACGTCCGAAGTACGGTCGTTTCCGTACGAGGCAATGAATCCATAGCGCGGGAATCGTGCCCAGTCGCTCGATACATCCACGCCGATAGTGGCGTAGATGGTCTGCTGGTTGTTGGCGTCTGTGGTGTAAATGTCAGCCATATAGCCAGTGTAGTCGGCTTGCGGAGCTGTCCATGTCCACGATGTCGATCCGATGTTCTCGTCCGCAATTACGTCCGCACCGTGACGATAGCGCACATGTGCCGATGAGGGCAGTGTGCCGTCCGTGACCGTGAAGCGCACCGTCTCGCCGGGCTTGTACGCCGCCTTGTCAGTGGAAACGCCGATAGAGATGTTGTCAGTGGTCTTCACCACGGTCTGTATGATGTCCGTCGGAACGGTAGCTGGGTCGTTATAGCTATTGTTATCGTCGCTGCATGAGCCTATCAATAGGGGCAGCGCTATTAGCAATGCATTCATTTTCATCTTATGTTTTTGTTAGAATGTTAATTTTTTGAGATAGTGATGGTCTCGTTGAGCTGGTCCAGTGTGATGGTGTAAGTGCCCGACGATGTGATTTTCCATTTATAGTCGATGTCGCTGACGTTCACCGTCAGATACTGAGCCTTCAGCGTTTCGTCGCTCTTGTTGATGAAGAGCGCATGTTCGGCAGTGCCCTTTGGCTCGGCGTCTGGAGCAGAAGGCATAAACCAAGCACCGTACCAGTCGCTCTGCTTGTCGCAAGAGAACTTCAGTTCGCCGGCGTTGAGCTGACCTGTCCATGTGAATACATAAGGACTCTTCGTTGCTGTCATCGGTGTGGCGTTGCCAAGATCCCATCCGTTGGGTGTGGCGTCGCCCACAAGGTAAATCATCTTGTAGGGATTGAATTCCTTCATCATCATGCGTTCCTTGCCCGAACGGATGTCAACGCATATCTTATAAGCCTTGCCAGTCTCGCTGTCCTGCAGGTACCACTTGTTGTCGGGGTCGAATCCAGATACGAATTCCATGCTCTTGTCTGTGTAAGGAGCGTTTGCCTGTGTGGCTTTATACATGTTCTCCCATGAGTTCATGGATGTTCCGAACTTAAACTCGCCGCCAACTCCCTGCTCAAAGTAGCGTCCCATGCGGAAGAGGAAGGGGTCGAGCACGTCCTGTGTCATCGGTTCAAAGCTCCAGCCTGTGGCATTGCCTACGAAGAACAGCTGGTCAAAGGCAGGGCTTATGCCCTCTGTCTTTTCTATGCTGACTGTAGCAGCAAGCAAATCCACGGTCACCTTATAGTCGTGTGCCTCGTCGATGGTCCATTTCTCGTCGGGTTGGTCGTCGCTTGTGCGGAGTACAGGAGCACCGTTGTCGCCGCGTCCGTATGAAGGAAGAAACTGTCCGAGAGTGGTTATGAACTTTATCTCGCCGCTATTGAGCTTGCCTTCCCAAGTGAAGAGGCCGTTGGTGGTGCGTGTCATCTCCGATGCATTGTCGGCGCTCCATCCGTTTGGAGCAGCGCTACCTATAATATACAATGTGGATGTGACGGGTTCGTACGGTGTAACGGTGAACTGCGTGGTGGCAGTCTGTGTCTCTTCCGCGCCGCTGACTATGGCTGTGACGCGTGCCTCAATGTCTATGGGTGTGCCAACGGTGCCTCCCATCTTGTCGAGAATGATGTTGTTAAGATTCTCCACGTTGGCGCTCCACGTGTAAGTCTGCGTCTGTTCGTCCACAGCCACGTAAGGCTGGGCGAAGTCGGTGCCAGCCTTAGCCAGCTCCAGACGATAGCTGATGCGGTTGCCGGTGCCGTAATTGTTGCCGGTGGTCCAGTTCAGTGTGATGGCGTCACTTGCATGGCTGGTCTCTTCCAGAGCGGACAGGGCTTGGTCAGCCGTGATTGTCAGCTGGTCGCGTCCTTTGTCCAGTTCGGTATAGTCCTGGTCAGAGCAAGCGGAGAGGGCAAAGCCGATGAAAAGAAGAGCCAACAGACTATGAATGCAATTTATATATCGTTTCATATTGATTCTTTTTTTATTGTTTATAATGTTTCTTGACCTTTAATATCCAGGGTTCTGTGTCATCAGCTTGTTGGCGTCTCTCTCCGTCTGCGGGATGGGGAAGAGCAGGCGTTCCTTTGTGACGCGCGACTTTCCGATGGACTTGAGGAACTTCACGGCATAGTCGCCATGCTGCACGCGTATCATGTCAAACCATCTGTGGCCCTCGAACGCCAGTTCAATGCGGCGTTCGTGTATGATCTTCTCGCGCATAGCCTCCTGCGACAGTCCGCTCACATCCGGCAGTCCGGCACGGCGGCGTACGATGTTGAGCGGTTCGGCAGCCTCAGAAGTCTTGCCCTGCTCATTAAGAGCCTCCGCCTTCATCAGCAGCACGTCGGCATAACGATAAACCACGAAGTTGGCTGGATTAGTGTTAAATTCGGGTGATACGCTCTTCGATACGAGGAACTTGCGCACGTTGTAGCCCGTTGTGGAATAGCTGCTCTTGTATGCCATGCCGTCAAAGTCAGGACATCCCTCGTAAAGTACGGTGAGGTCTTTGCGCTTGTCGCCCTCCTCATACTGCGACATAAACTCTTCCGTAGGCTGATTCCATCCGTACGATCCTGCCACGAAGTTGGAGTTGCGCGGTCCCATGAACGTAGACAGCCAGCTTGACTGAGGATTGTTACCCCAGAAGTCGTACTCGGTATTGCCTGAGAACTGCACTTCGAAAATCGATTCAGGTCCGTTGTTTATGGTAGCGTCAAAGTTTGATTCGTACGTGCATTGGCTGAGGTCGTAGCCGAGAGCCGTCACCTCGTCGCACAGGTTCACCACCTTCTGATAATATTCAGTATTGTCAGGAGCGAGTGTGAGGTAAATGTCGGCGAGCATGGTGTAGGCAGCGTCCTTTGTGGCTCGTCCGAGATTGTCTTCGTCCAGCTGGCTCTTGGCAGGAAGCAGTTCTGCAGCACGGTTGGTGTCCTCGATGATCTGCTTATACACCTCGTCCACTGAAGCACGTGCTATGTCTGTGCTCTCGCCGGGATTGAACGGCTTAAGACGCAGAGGCACTCCACCGTACAGACGTACGAGAATGAAGTAATAATGTGCGCGGAGGAAGTAAGCTTCGCCGAGCGATCGTCCCAGAATGGTGCCCTTCTCGGGGTTCTTGCCTTCGAGAGCATTGATGAGGATGTTGCATTGTCCGATGCCCACCCATGGCGAACGCCACATATAGAGTGCCATGCCGTTGTCGCTTTGTGTGGTGAAGTTGGAAGCCTGGACGGTCTCGATGCCGTCCGTACCGCCACCTGCACCCACCACGCTGTTGCCCGCAACGATGTCGAGAGTCCACAGGCGCTGGTTGTACATATTCGACGACTGAAGAGTTCGGTAGCAGGCGTTAGCCATCGACACTGCCACGTCCTCGTCTACCGTCGTCTCTGGGTCGACTGTGTTCTTTGGCTCACGGTCGAGGAAGTCGCTGCATGAGCACATCGAGCCTGCAAGCGCTATGTTGAGAGCCAGAATAAATATCTTTTTCATAATGATTCAAATTGTTAGAAGTTTAGGTTTAATCCGATATTGAACGTACGTGAGATGGGATAGCTGGAGAGGTCGATGCCGTTGACGCCCACCTCGGGGTCGAAACCTGAGTATCCTGTTATGGTGGCTACGTTCTCGCAAGAGAAGGTGATGCGTGCCGAACTGAGCGTAAGGGCGCGGAGCCACTGCTGCGGCACATTGTAAGCGAGCGAGATGCTCTTCAGGCGCAGATAGGCACCGTTCTCCACGTATCGGTCGCTGACGCGATTGTTCTGGTTGGGGTCGCCGTAGACGGCACGCGGCATAGAGGTGCTTGTGCCTTCGCCATGCCAGCGTGAGAGCACGTCGTTGAGCTGATTGTAGGCAGCCGACATGCCCGTGAGGTCAATCTTGTTGGCGTTGAAAATCTTGTTGCCAGCCACACCTTGCAGATAGACCGACAGCTCCAGACCCTTCCATGTGAGCGTATTGCTCATTGAGAAGATATGTGTAGGGTTAGGATTGCCTATGACCGTACGGTCGTTGTCGTTGATGACACCGTCATTGTTGAGGTCCTTGAAGCGGATGTCGCCCGGTTCGGCACCTGTCTGTATGGCGTGATTCTTCACCTCCTGCTCGTTCTGGAAGATGCCGTCTGTGACATAACCGTAGAACACGTTGATGGGCAGGTTGTTGGCAAGCATCGTGACGTACGAGTTGTTCACCTGATTGATATAGTATGGAACGTCGCTGTTGAGGCTCTTTATCTTGTTTCGGTTGTACGTATAGACGATGCCCATCTCCCACTGCAGCGGTCCCTGGATGTTCAGCGTGTTGAGCGAAACCTCAAAACCCGTGTTGCGTACCTTGCCCGCATTGGTGTACGTGGTGCTTGTGTCCTCAAATCCCGACGTGATAGGAATGGAAGCCTTGACGAGCATGTCGCTCGTGTTCTTTATGTAATAGTCGAATGTGAGGTGTGCACGCTGATTGAAGAGTGCTGCGTCAAATCCGATATTGGTCTGAGCCACCTGCTCCCAATGGATATTGGGATTGGCAAGCGTGGCAGACACGAGAGCCGACTGTTCTGTTCCTGCCTTGCCGAACGGATAGACGCTGGTGTTGTACGAAGCCAGATAGCTGTAGTTGCCCACGCTTGCCTGGCTACCCGTAACGCCGTATCCGGCACGGATCTTAAGGTCGCTGAGAACATTGCTCTTCGGGAACCACTCTTCTTCGGAAGCACGCCAAGCCAACGACACAGAGGGGAACGTACCCCAACGGTTGTTTCTGCCGAAGCGTGACGATCCGTCACGGCGCACAGTGGCGGTAAGCAGATAACGGTCTGCATACTCATAGTTGAGGCGTGCCATGTAAGACATCAGCGCCCATTCCGTCTCGTTGCCCCCGATGGAATGCATCTTCTCGCCGTTGTCCATCTCGTGCACGTCCTTATAGGCGAAGATGTTCTTCTGTGCGTTGAGATAGTCATAGTCGTTCCATTGTGCCGACGTACCAGCCATCACTCCCACGTGATGCTTCTTGGCGAATGTGTGGTCAAAGAGGAAATAATTGTCCCAAAGATACGTGAACGACTTGTTGTTGCTCTTGTATCGGCTGCTTTCCTCCACGGGCGACGGCTTCCAGTCGTGCTTGGGTGTAAAGCTGTCCTTATCCCAGAACTTGGCGTCCAGTCCGAACGTGCTCTTCAGCTTGAGCCACTTCGTGAACGACACCTCTGCCGAGATGTTGCCGAGAAGATTATATCCCTTGGTGCTGCTATGGTCTGTTGTGGTGGGTCCGATTGGGTTTCGCACGCTGCCGTACCAAAGCGAGTTGCCCTCAGGTCCTGTCCATTCGCCGCTCTCGTCCTTGACGGCAAAGACGGGCAGAGCCTTGTATGTGCTGCCCAGGTCGTAGCTGCCCTGCTGCTTGCGGTCGGCAGACACGGTGATGTTGGAAGCCATCTTGAGCCACGGCAGCACCTGCGCGTCAGCGTTCTGCTGGAAGGTGAAGCGTCTGTACTTTACGCTTCTCACGATGCCCGTCTGGTCGAGCATGCCGCCTGATACATAATAATGTGCCTTGTCGCTGCCGCCTGAATAGCTGAGCGTGTAGTTCTGCATATATCCGGTACGGAGCAGCTCGTCCACCCAGTCCGTGCCTTTGCCGAGCGTCGACGGGTCTGCCCATGCTGGGTTGGCGGCGTTGCCCGAATTGTTCATCATGTCGTTGCTCAGCGCAGCATACTGGCTGGCATTGAGCAGTTTTGGAGTACGTGTAGCGTTCTGTATGGCAAGGTTGGCGGAAAGCGAAAGGTGTCCCTTGCCTTCCTTTCCCTTCTTGGTTGTGATCATGATTACGCCGTTGGCTCCACGGCTACCGTATATAGCCGTAGCCGAAGCGTCCTTCAGCACGTCCAGACGCTCCACGTCAGCCATGTTGAGGGCATTGATGCCAAGGTCGGTGGGCACGCCGTCAATCACGACGAGCGGGTCACAGTTGTTTATCGATCCCATACCACGCACCTTGATGGTGACATTGTCGCCCGGCTTGCCTGCGTCCACCACCTGCAGACCGGCTATCTTACCCTGAATGGCCTGTCCGATGTTAGCCACCGGCGAGTTCTCCATGTCCTTTGCGGCAAGCGAGCCGACGGCTCCAGTAAGGTCCTTCTTCTTCATAACGCCATAACCTACGACCACCAGCTCGTTGAGCTTGTGTACGTCCTCAGTCATGACAATCTCAAGCGACGACTTGCCGTTTACAGCAACACGCTGGTTGTTGTATCCGATGTAGGAAATCTCGAGTACTGCATTGTCTGGAACGGAGATGGAGAATTCTCCATCAAGATTGGTTACTGTGGCATTCTTCGTGCCTTTCTGTCCGACGGAGGCTCCGATGATGGTCTCTCCATTGGCGTCCTTCACCACGCCGTGGATTGTCTTGCTCTGTGCGTATGCGCCTGCCGGCAACATTGCAAGAAACGAACATGCGACAATCTGGCTGATCCATTTTCGATTGGTTGGGTTCATATTATTTTACATTTTAGTTGTTAGGTCAAATTTACGGTTGCAAATTTAGGTGTTATTTACATAAGTTGTTATCGAAAGTACTATGTAAGTACATCGTAATGAACTGTGTTAATACGTAATGATATGATAATCAGAATATTGAGAAATTGTCTTCATTCGCTGAAGTACATGGTCTGAAAAGGCATAGGTATAGGACAGCCAAGGAATTTTGCCGGTTTATCGGTGTCGGGATGTAAAAAAAAAGATGCTTCTTATGTGTTTTTTATTCAAAATATGTAAATTTGCATCCATCTAACTAACCACTATAAATATCTTATATGCAACGTTACGTAGTCATTCTTCTGCTTTTTCTTACCACCATATCTTCTGCAATGGCTGACACCACCGACGATCTAATACAGCGTGTGGACAGCATCATGGACAACATATCGCAGATTTACGGCAAGAAACAGGCACGCATCGACTTCTATAAGAATATGGCAGAAAAGAGCCGCAAGCCAGAAACTCTCCTTTCTGCCTATGACAAACTGTACGACGAGTACTTCGTCTTTCAGTTCGACTCGGCTATGGTGTACGTCGATAAAGCCATACAGCTGGCTGACCGTATCGGCGACAAATACCATCACGACAAGTCGCGCATTGAGAAAGCGTCGCTGCTGGCGGTGGGCGGACTCTATGGCGAAGCTATGGGACTGCTCGGCGAGATCGATTCCGTGAAACTCGACGAGGATCTGCGCTTCACTTACACCATCACGTACTATTACGTCTACTCTTATTGGGCTGACTATTGTCACGACAATACTTACTCGCCGCGCTATCGTGAACGTGCCGACTCTTACCTTAAGCAGGCTGTTGCGATGCTCCGTCCGACTGACTCGTATTATGATTTCTTCTGGGGAGAATACTATATATATGTGGAACGAAATGACCGACGCGCCCTACAGCATTACTTCAAGACTCTGAAAACGGTTCCCGTGGAGTCGCGCTGGTACGCCATGGCGTCGTATGCCATAGCCAATAACTACAGCGCCAACAACGACAACCGTAAATATGAGGAGTATATGCTACGTGCGTGTATCAGCGATTTGCTCAACTGTACGCGCGAAAACCTTGCCATGCAAGACCTCGCCATGTATATGTTTAAGAAGGGCGACGACAACATCCTGCTGGCAGAACGCTACATCAACTTTGCCATGGACGATGCCAAGAACTATAACAACCGCCTGCGCATCATCGAGATATCGCAGAAACTGCCCGTCATCGTGTCTACATATCGTGAGAAACTGTCCTCGCAGAACAGCCTGATGAGAATGGCATTGCTGGGCGTGTCAGTCCTGTGCGTCTTTGTAGTGGTGCTCTTATACTTCTACAGCCGTCAGAACCGACAACTGGCGCGTCATCGTCACGAACTCTCTCAGAGCAACCGCTTGCTGTCGTCGCTCAACGAAAAGCTCAACACTATCAACTCTCGTCTGCTCGATACCAACAGCCGCCGCGAACGACTCGCCAAGCTTTACATCGACCTTTGTGCCAAATACATCGACCGACTGAGCAAGTTTGAGGTTCTTGTGAAGCGCAAGATAAAGGTGGGGCAGGTGAACGATCTGCTTAATACAGCGTCGTCTTCGCGTCTTTCCGAGGAGGATGCTGCCACATTCATGAACAGCTTTGACACGGCGTTCCTCGATCTCTATCCTTCGTTTGTCACCGAATTTAATGCTCTTCTAAGGGAAGACGAGCAGATTGTTCCTCCGCATAAGGGGCGTCTGACCACCGAACTGCGTATCTATGCATTGATACGTTTAGGGGTGAAGGAGAGTTCGGAGATAGCCGCTTTGCTCTTTTACACTCCACGAACAATATATAATTATCGCTCAACGATAAAGAGCCGTGCACGAAATCGCGAAACCTTCGAGAGCGAAGTGGAACAGCTTTGTCGTGTGATACATGCCGAATAGCGATGGGACGCCTTGCAGTCCGACACAATATTTGCATTTCTGATGCTCAATACTATGAGTTCGGCGCACAACAAAATCTTTGGTGCGAAATTCTTGAGTTTTGAGCGTGCAAGAATAAACGGTTTATACACAGTGAATT
>JABLTK010131527.1_pt1 | contig 14898 bp, 8 predicted proteins | sample 7160131 | NCBI WGS metagenome assembly JABLTK01 (sample SAMN14651221, study PRJNA627086) | human gut metagenome | isolation source: feces | host: Homo sapiens
ACCGATTGTATTAAAGAAATAGTTACACGAATCCCGGATCGCCGTCTGCAGTGTCTCCACCCCGTGTCCGTAGATATTCCAGCAATTGAGCGGCTGTTCGTCGAACGGCGGTGTGTCAAATTTCAATAAAAGGAGTGAAAATCGCCCCCTCCCCCGAATGGATGAGGCGCGACCTTGAAGCAGTCGGATTGCGCTCCATAAACAATGTAGTCGACGTCACAAACTACGTCTTGATGGAGTACGGGCAGCCTCTGCACGCCTTCGACGCCCGCAAGATAGGCGGCAAAAAAATCATAGTGCGCCAAGCCTCCGAGGGCGAAAAAATCCAGACTCTCGACGAAAAAATCCACACGCTCTCAACCGACGTGACCCTCATTTGCGACGCCTCCGGTCCGGTGGCAATGGCGGGAGTCATGGGCGGATTAAATTCCGAAGTTGAAAACGACACTGTCGATGTAGTGATAGAAGCCGCGTACTTTAACCCCGGCAATATCCGCTCCACAAGCCGCAAATACTCGATAAGCACAGACTCCTCTTACAGGTTTGCGCGCGACGTCGACCCGAACGGAACGCTCGAAGCCGGCAGGCGCGCGGCGGATCTGATAGTTGAGACAGCAGGCGGGGAAATTGTCGAAACTGCGTGCCTCGCGGGCTCAATGCCAAGAAGCGACCGCAAAATAAAAATCTCGCGCAAGTTTATAGAAGACAGCATAGGCTTCGAAGCGCCGGCGGAGGAGATAGAAAAAGTATTCCTCGGGCTTGGATTCGGCGTCGAGAGCGAGGGCGACGGGCAATGGCTAGTGACAGTTCCAACCTTCAGAAGCGATGTTGACAGGCCCGTAGATCTGGTCGAGGAATATGTCAGAATGATAGGCTCCGACAGGATTCCGGACGCCGAACTCGTCTCGGCAGTGCAGCTGCGCGACGACGACCCGCTCTACAAATACAACTGCGCCGCCGCAGACTACCTTTGCTCGCGCGGGCTCAACGAATGCCAAAACTACACACTAAAAGACAGCGCAAAACAAACGCGCCTATACGCGAACGCAGAATTTTTGAGGCTCTCAAACCCCCTTACATCGGATCAAGACAGTCTTAGGGCGTCGCTTGTAGACGGCCTGCTGGATGTCGTCCAGACAAACCTCTCAAACGCCAACGGATTCTTTGGCTTCTTTGAAAACGGTGAGATTTTCACAGCTGAAAAATCGGGAGAGATAAGCGAGCTCTCGGCGACTGCATTTGTACTCGCCTGTGATTCCCAAGAACAGTCGTGGTCCAAGCCTGCTCGCGCCGACTTCTATACGGCAAAGCGCCTCGTCTCCGACCTGCTCTCAATACTCGGCGTGGACGCATCACGGCTAAACTTTGCGGAAGTCTCCGGCGAGCCAATTTGGGAGGCGGGCTTCTCCGCCGGCTGCGGCTCGGAAAAGCGCGAGGGATTTAGGATAAGGTTTGGCGCAATCTCCGTGGCGCACTTGCGCGAGCGCGGAATTGATAAAAATGTCTGGGCGGGCGAAATATCCTTCCGCGCGGATGTCGCAGCGCGCAAAAAGGCTGCGGAAAAATTCAAGGCTTTTTCAGCGTTCCCGCCGTCCTCGCGCGACCTTGCAGTTGTCGTCGAAGAATCCGAAAGCGCGCAAAACGTCACAAACGATATTTTGAAAATCGCAAAACAGGCGCTAAAAGGCGCGGATTTCGAGCTCGAATCCTGCGAAATATTCGACATTTACCGCGGCGCCGGACTCCCCGAAGGCTCAAAAAGTCTCGCCTACGCCCTGCGCTTCCGCTCCAACGAAAGAACGCTTCAAACCGACGAGGTAAATAAAGTCTTCGACGCAATCTGCGCCGAACTCTCAAAAAAACGCAAGCTCCGCGCGGCGTAAAAAGCAATAGGCATGCCCGAAGAAAGAGAAAACGACCCGTCGGAAATGACATTCCTCGAGCACCTCGAGGAAATGAGGTTTGTCATACTAAAAACATTGGCGTTCTTTTCGGTCGCCCTGATTTTAGTGCTGGTATTTTTCCACTACTTCAACTCGATGATGCTCTATCCGCTGAATTCAGCGAAGAACATTTTGTCGAAGTGGGTGGGGACGGAGCAAGTCACGGAAGTCAAGACCGAGCGCATTGGCCCGGTGTATTTGGTCTCCGACGGCGACGAAAAAAATAAGACAGGCCCGTTTTTCATAGAGCCGAAAGACGATTCAATAGTTCTATTTAAGGATAGCAAGCCGTCAAACCCGTGGTACGCCGACATCAAACTGCGCTCCATGAGCTTTGCAACCCCCATAATAGTCTATTTTTACGTCGGGTTTCTGGGTGCGCTTGGCTTGTCGCTGCCTGCAGCATTCTACTTTGCGGCGCGCTTCATAGCGCCGGGGCTAAAAAAGGAGGAGCTTGACGTCCTGCTGCCGGGAATAATTGCCGCAATCATACTCTTCGCAATAGGAGTGTGTTTCGCGTTTTTCTTTATGCTGCCGATGGGGATTGCGTTTATGTCGTGGATGTCCCAGGGAATGCAGCTTGAAATGTTTCCGGACGCACAGTCGTACTACAGCATGGTCATATTCCTGACTATTGCAGTCGGCATAACATTCGAGCTGCCGCTCGTCGAGTTTATACTGATTTACGTCGGCATACTCGACGTAAAATGGCTCGAGAACAACCGCCGAATGGTTTTCCTGATAATCTTGATCTTCGCGACTGTAATAACGCCTCCTGACGCGATAACCCAAGTATCCCTCACAATTCCGCTCTATCTGATGTACGAAGTTGCGCTGAGGTTGGGCAAGAAAATGCGGCGTGCAAAATTGCGCCGCGAAGCCGAACGCGAGAAACTCGAAGCAATCGAGGAGGAAAAAGAGCGCAAAGAATACGCAAAAACAGTCGCGAAAGAAAGGCTCGCCGAGGAGGAAGCGGAAAAGCTCGAAGAATCGCAGTCTGAAATAGTTGCGGAGCCAGGCTCGGAATATGGAGAAATAGACAGGTCGCACTACGAACTTCCCGAAGACTACGACCCAAATAGAATCGACGACTACGGAATGGGTTATTACGAGGAAGATTATAGATCTTCGTACATAGACTACGGGACTCCCTCCAGACCCGTGCCCGATTTCAGCCCCGATTGGGACTTGAACAGGCCCGATACCTCCTACATGACGCCCGATTGGAGTCTCAACAACCCGCCTCCGCCGTCGAACGGCGGCACCGATACTCCTTCTAACGGCGCCGAAAGTCCCTCTGCCGATTCCGAAGCCCAAGCAAAGAAACACGGCGACACCGAAGATGCGGGGCTACCCTCTGAAAGCGCGGAAAATTCAGAAAAATCCGGAACGAAACCCGCATCAGAAGCGTCAAAGGAAAATGGGGACAAAAAAGAATTTCAAGAAAATCCTGACGACAAGAAATGACGATTAACCTTCCGAAAGCCGCCGCGATTGTGCTCGCCGCGGCACTGTGCGCATGCACGCGGCCGCCGGAAATAAAGCGCGGGCAATTTCCGCTGCCGAAAGACGTGGAAATATCGGAATGCGCCCCCGGAAATTACGGCGGCGTATTCGTGCTGGCTGCAGCCCAGGAACCAAAGACATTCAACCCGCTTATTGCAACAGACATATATTCGTCGCAGATAATAGACTTGATGCTCTCTCCGCTCGTGACTGTCGATCCGTTCACAATGCGGACAATCCCCGCCCTCGCAAAATCGTGGAGCATATCAGAAGATAAAAAGACGTACACTTTCCATCTGCGCGAGGGCGTAAAATTTAGCGATGGCGCGGAAATAACGGCGGACGACGTTATATTCACCTTCCAGACCATATTCGCCCCGCAGCTCGGCCCGGACGGCAAGCCTGTCATCGACAAGTCAACCGGCAAGCCGCTATTGCGCTATCCTTCAAGGTACGCAGGGCAGTACACCATAGGTTCTGAGCCCGTAAAATTCAAAAAAACGGGCAAGTATTCAGTGGAGTTTTCGACGGCAAAGGCGTACGCCCCGTTTATGACAGATATAGGGTTTGTAGGCATACTTCCGAAGCATAAACTGCAAAAGTCCGCCGACGACGGTTCGTTCCAAAGGGCGTGGTCGACCCAGACGGCGATTTCAAACCCGTCGGAAATTGCGGCGTCGGGGCCGTTCCAAATATTTTCGTACAAGCCCGGGGAGAGGCTGGTGCTAATGCCGAATCCGCACTATTGGCGCGCCGATAAAAACGGGGCTCGCCTGCCCTACATCGACTTCCTGATATACAAGTTTGTCGCCGACGCAAATACATCGACAATTCTATTTGCAACCGGCCAGTGCGACGCGTCGAGCGTCGGGGCGAACGACTATGCGTGGGTAAAAAACTACGCCGACACCTACAATTTTAAAATCTATGAGCGCGGCCCGGACACCGGCATATATTTTATTTGGTTCAATCAAAACCCGAATTATTCGCCCGAAGGCAAGCCGTATGTAGAGCCGCACAAGTTAAAATGGTTTGCAAACAAAACATTCAGGCAGGCCGTTATGAAAGCGATAGACAGGGACGGCCTGATAAAAAGCGTATGGTTCGGGCGCGCCCAAAAGCTCGACGGGATAATCTCTCCCGCAAACAAGAAATGGCACAACCCCAACACTCCAAAATATGAATACTCGCCCGAAACCGCGCGCGAGATGTTCATATCGCAAGGTTTTTCCTACGACCGAAGCGGCCGCCTGCTCGATGCCCAGAAAAATCCAGTATGTTTCGATTTCATTGTCGCCGACGGCTCCCAAAATTCAACCTCAATGGCGACTACGTTTGTCGAAAACATGAGGGCGGTTGGCATTGAGGTGAAGCTGAAATTCATGGATTTCGGGACTATGATTTCAAAAATAGACAACACATTTGAATACGAAGCCGCCCTTATGGGTTTCACCGGCGGCGGAGACCCCTCCGGAGGCAAGGCGATATACCGTTCGGACGGCTTTTTGCACGTCTGGAATCCGCGCCAAAAAACTCCAGCAACCGACTGGGAAAAGCGCATAGACGAAATAATGGACGCCCAAGAAGTGGAGTTTGACCCCGACAAGAGAAAAGCCCTCATCGACGAAATGCAAAATATTTTCTCCACAGAGCTCCCTCTCCTGTATTTAATAACGCCAATGAGCTATTCAGGAGTCTCCAAGAAATGGGAAAATGTCCGTGTGCCGCCGATAGGCTCTGTAATATGGAATATCGACGAGCTCTACGAAGGGAATTCAGAAAAACGCTAAGAAAATGCTAAAATTCATCGCAAGACGAATGCTATCAATGGTGCCGCTAATGATCGGCATCAGCGCGCTCGTGTTTTTGCTGATGTACCTGTCGCCGGGTGATTTTCTAAGCGAGGCGCGCAACTCGAAAGACATAAGCCCGGAGATAGTGAAGCAGGAGGAAATAAGGCTTGGCCTCGACAAGCCGTGGTACGTGCAATACGGAAGGTGGCTAAACTCCGTCTCCCCCATAAAAACAAATTTGCTGCTCCCTGAAAACGAGCGCGGCAAACATTCGCTTGTGTACTTCGGCAGCCCCGACTTCGGATACTCTTGGAGCTATAAAATACCGGTGACGGAACTCGTCGGGCAAAGGATTTTTCCCACCCTGCTGCTCGCTCTTGCAAGCACTTTCCTAATTTACGCTGTATCGATACCGCTCGGGGTGCTCGCAGCCGTAAAAAGGGACGGGTTCTTCGACAAGCTAAGCGCGTTTTTAGCCTACGCCGCGCTAAGCATTCCATACTTTTTTCTCGCGCTGCTCGCCGTTTTGTTTGCGGCGGTCACAGGGCTTTTCCCGACGGGCGGGCAAGTGTCGATACTCCACGACTTCCTCTCTCCTGCGGGAAAGGTTTGGGACTGGATTGAGCATTTAATTCTCCCGACTCTCGTTTTGTCCGTTGGCGGAATCGCCTCGATGATGAGGGTGATGAGGGGGAATTTTCTGGACTACTCGCGCGCGGAATTTGTCACAACGGCGCGCGCCAAAGGAATGGGCGAAAACGCCATAATGTTTAAGCACGTTTTAAGAAACGCCCTAAACCCGGTTATAACTTCTTTCGGGTTTGCATTCGCGGGGCTGCTGTCGGGCGCGCTGCTCGTGGAAAACGTGATGAACTATCCGGGGCTTGGACAGCTTATATACGCGGCGATAATAAAGCAGGACCAATACGTCGTAATGGCGGGGGTCGTGATAGGCTGCGCAATGCTTGTTGTGGGGCAGCTGTTGGCGGATATTCTTCTCGCGCTCGCAGACCCGCGGATTAGGCTCGAACGCGAAAAGGCGCCGACGAAGGCGATAGCGGCATTTACCGCGCTCGCGGCTCTCGCGGCGGCAGTGCTGACATGGGCTTCGGAGACATATCCGGCATTTCTTGAATTTTTAAAGTCGGCGTCGTTTGCCGTGCTCATTGCGGCGGCAGCTGTACTATGCGTGCTGCTGGTTGCGGGGCTTGTCTGGGCAGCTGTATTTTTCTGCAAGAACCTGCTTCCGCAGACATTGCGCTCGCCGCGCGGAGCCACGGCGCTCGCGGTTCTCGCGGTTCTGTACGCAGCGGCGATTCTCGCGCCGTTCCTCGCCCCGTACGAGCCCACCGAGCAGTGTCTCGACAAATCATTCCACCCGCCGTCAGCCATATTCTTTAAGGACGGCTCCTTGCGCGTCCAATGCTACCGCCAGTCGGACCCCAGCATCGCAAAATACGAGCCTATCGAGGGCGAAAGCCTGCCGCTTAAATTTTTCGTGCGCGACGAAGACAGCAACTACAAGATTTTGGGGCTTATACCCTTTAAAACCCGCCTGTTCGGAGTGGAATCCGCCCAGCCCGACGCCCGCGTATATCTGCTCGGGGCGGACTCAACCGGGCGAGACGTGTTTTCCAGACTACTGTATGGGGCAAGGGTATCGCTGAGCATAGGCTTTGTCGGAATCGCGATAACTATGGTGCTCGGATTCCTTGTCGGGGGGCTTGCGGGATATTTTGGCGGAGCTTTCGACTTTATCGCAATGAGGTTTGTGGAATTTCTAATGGCAATTCCCAGCCTATACTTGCTGCTTGCAATGCGATCTGCCCTTGCACCGCATTTCGACAGCGCGCAAATGTACATAATGATAGTAATAATCCTCTCCGCTCTCGGCTGGGCGGGGACGGCGCGCGTTATAAGGGGAATGTCGCTTTCGCTCGCAAACACGCAGTATGTACAGGCGGCAAAGGCCATGGGAGAGTCTCCCGTAAAAATAATAGTGAAGCACTTTCTGCCGAATGTCCTCAGCTACCTGATTGTCGCGGCGACCCTATCGATTCCCGCATACGTCCTCGGCGAGGCGGCGCTTTCGTTTTTGGGGCTCGGTATCCAAGAGCCCTCCGCATCTTGGGGGCTTATGCTCGCCCAAGCGCAAAACGACACAAAAGTGCTCATGCTCGGATTCTGGTGGATGCTGACCCCGGGCATCGCAATATTCGCAACTGTTCTTTGTTTCAACATTCTCGGGGACATACTCCGAGACATTGCCGACCCCAAAAAAGATTAGCCGCAAAGCGCGATGGCGCCAATATTTTGGCTGGCATTTTGACTTCCCAAGAATCTGAATAAGCGCAAAAAAGCAAAATTGCCCGTTTAAAAGGAAATCGGTTCTTGAAATATTTTCGATTTCAATCCAAATTATAATAAAACTCTCCCAAGCATGAAAAAAATAGCAGCCCTACTTGTCTCCGCCTTAATTTGCGCATACTCTTTCGCGGTTGATAAACCGTGGCTTAGCATCTCTGTCGAGACTCCAAAGAAGTTTTTTTCGGACGTGTCAGACATTATGAGGAAAGTCTATCCGGATCCGCAGTTGGAAATGACGCTTGCCTTGATGCTCTCGCAATTTGGCTACCCGAACTTCGAGGGGATAGATCCGAAGGAAAATTTCGCCTTGGCCGCATTTGGGAAAGCTTCCGCCCCGCAGCTTTTTATGGCGGTAAAAGCTTCTAAAGACTCAGCAATATACAAGTTCGCCGAGCACGCGAAATTGCGCAAGGCGGAAAAAAACGGCTGGCTCGTATTGCAGCTGGACGGAACCCCGGAAGCCGAAGTATCCGACTACGCCGACGAAACAATATCGACCGCCACTAAAAGCGTTTACGGCCTCTCTATCGCAATCCGCGACGCAAAAAAACTATTGGACTCCGTACCTCTCCCCCAGCTTCCCCAGGAAAAATACGCCTTCGAGTATTTTGAAAATATACTATCCCAAACGGAAGAAATAAAAACGAGCTTTGACTACGACGGAAACTCGATTGTAAACCAGTCGGAATTTGTGGCAAAAGAAGGCACGGACATCGCCAATCTGATAAACTCTATGTCGATAAAAAAGCGCGTCGACGAAGCTGCTTTCATACCGCAAGACTACATGATAACCGCTTTGACATCGTTAAACGGGGCGGCGGCGGCGCAATCGTACGGGAAAATGATGAGCCCAATTTTTAAGTCGCTAAACATACCGGAAAATGCGGTTAAATCCGCGGTCAATATGGTCGCCTCGACCACAACTTCCGCCGGAGCATTAAACTTGCAGTCCATAGCGCAGATACAGTCTGTAAATGTTTCCGAAACTCCACTTTCGCTCGAAGAAATTGTCAAGCTATCGGGGAGTGCAAGCTTCGACTTGCTAAAATCTGCTGTTCCAAATTCGTCGTTCGAGGCTGAAATGAAAAACGAGGGCGGCATAAGTTTCTGCGAAATCACACAGTCATTCCTCCCCGATATGCCCGCGCAAAAAGTCTACATCGCAAAAGAAGGCAAATATTCAGTCACAGCCTTCTCCCGCGAATCGCTTTTTGACGCGGTCGCCAAAATAAAAAATCCCCCTTCCGAATACCCCCTAAAAAAATACTCCGCAGCCAACGCAAATATTGTCCTAATAATAAACAATGCCCAGATAATAAAGAAGATTTTCTCAATATTCGGAGTGGATTTCGACGGGAAAATTGGGAACTCTGAAACTCTCGGATACATCGAAAAAAACTCCTTAAAGTTTAGAACTTCTATAGGCATGGGCATAATAAGAGCCTACTCCGACATACTCCGCAAAATCGCGGAAATCAACGCCCAGAACCCCGCAGGAGCAAATCAGGGCGCGCCCGCCGCCAAATAAAATGTCGCGCAATTTAAAACGCGCAGCAACCGTACTGCTTTTTAGCGGCATAGAACGCCCGCTTACCTACTCGATTCCAGAAAGCCTCGAACCGCTTTCTGTAGGCGCGCTCGTTAATGTCCCCGTGCGCTCCTCAAATTCTTGCGGGATCGTCGTAGGAATACGCCCGGCCGACTCTTTTGAAGCGCAAAGCGGGTTTAAATTGCGCCCGCTGCGCTCGCTTGCGCAGCCAGAGCGCGTTCTGACAGGCGAGCTCCTAAAACTTGCAAAATGGATGTCGGAATACTACGGCTGCGGGCTCAGGCAAATTTTTGAATCAATGATTCCCGCAGTGGTCCGCGCCGGCAAAAGCGCCCAAGAGGTCTCCGAAATCTCAATGCCGCGCCAGATGTCCGACGACGAGATTATAGCTGCCACCACCCGCGCCCCACAGCAGCGCAAAGTTCTCGAATTCATGCGCGGATACCCCGACGCCATTCTAAAATCCGCCCTCATAAAACTCGCCCAGACAAATCCTCCAATTATAGACGCCCTCGTAAAAAAAGGGCTTCTTGTCCAGCGCAAAAAGGAAGTCAGGCGCACATCGTTTGACGACGATTTGTCCGACGCCGAGACAATATCCCCCACCCCTCCTACGCTCAACCCCGAGCAACAAAAGGCCTTCGACGAAATATCTTCCGATATAAACGCCCACGCCTTCAAAACCCGCCTGCTCTACGGGGTGACGGGCTCGGGCAAGACGGAAGTCTATATGCGGGCAATGAAGGAAGCCCTCGACGACGGCGGAACGTGCATTTTCCTCGTGCCGGAAATAGCGCTCACTCCCCAGACTGTCGGAAGGCTGAAAAGCCGCCTCGGAGACTGCGGGCTCGTCGTGTGGCACAGCGGGCTCACCGACGGGCAGAGGCTCGACGCCTGGCGGGCGCTCGCGCGCGGCGAAGCAAAGGTGGTTGTCGGCGCAAGAAGCTGCATATTTGCGCCGCTCGAAAATTTGCGCCTTATAATAGTGGACGAAGAGCACGACACAGCCTATAAACAGGATAAATCGCCGCGGTACAACGGCAGGGACGTCGCCGTAATGCGCGCAAAACTCGCCGGCTGCGCCTGCATTTTGGGCTCGGCAACCCCCGCCCTTGAAACGCTCCACAATGTAAAGACGGGCAAATACGCGCTCTCCAAAATAGCGCACCGGATTGACGGCAGCAAAATGCCGTCGGTATTCATAGTAGATATGAAGCGCGAGAAACCCGGTATAGGCATTTCCAATATTTTAAAGGAAAAACTCGCCCGAAGGCTCGACGAGGGGGAGCAGGCGATTTTATTTTTAAACAGGCGCGGATATTCAAAGATTTTTGAATGTCCCGACTGCGGCGAAGTCGAGAAATGCCCGCACTGCTCCGTTAGCATGACTTGGCATAAGAAGGAGGATATTATAAAATGCCATTTGTGCGGATACACCGCAAAAGCCCCGCGGGCATGCAGAAAATGCGGCTCGCCAAAGGCGAAATGGCGCGGCGCCGGAACACAAAAAATCGAGGAGGCGATATCTGCGATGTTCCCCGCAGCGCGGATAGGGCGCATGGACCGCGACGCAATGAAGCGGCGCGACAATTACCGCAAAATACTCGGAGACTTCCGCCGCGGCAAGCTCGACATACTTGTCGGCACGCAAATGATAGCCAAGGGGCTCGACTTCCCCCGCGTGACGCTCGTCGGGATAATCGACGCCGACATAAGCCTGCACATGCCCGACTTTCGCGCGGCGGAAAAGACATACCAGCTGATAGTGCAAGTCGCGGGGCGCGCCGGCAGGGGCGAGGCAAGAGGGGAGGTTGTCGTGCAGACAATGACGCCAGAGTCCGCACCGATACAATACGCCAAGCGGGACGACATGGAGCCGTTTTTGGAGGAGGAGCTCGCAAACCGCGTAGAATACGGCTATCCGCCTTCCACGCGGCTCATACGGCACATATTCCGCTCAAGGAGCGAGGAGAAGCTCGAATTTTACGCCGAAAAATGGGCAAATGAGATAGAGAAAAAAATAGGCGACTTTTGTTCGATACGCGGCCCAGCGCCGGCGCCTCTCGAAAAATCCGAGGATTTTTATAGGTGGCACATTTGGTATTTCACGCAAAACGTGCGCATGGCAGTCGCCGAAATAACAAAGCTGCGGGCGGAATTCCCCATGGACGAAGACGTTGAAGACACTCTCGACGTCGACCCAATGTCTATGATGTAGCCGCCCCACGAAACGACGTTTGACAATACGTCCCCAAAAAAACTAAAATAAATTTGTTTTTTCAGAAGTTATAAAACGTTAAGAAAAAATTTTCGTCTAAAATTTGGAAAGGAAAATTATGAAAAAATTTGAAATTTTGGCATTTTCAGCATTTTCTGCATTTATATGCGCAGCAGCCTCTGCAGAACCAAAAAATATCGTCGACAGGATAGAGGAAACGAGAGGCACCGTAAAAACCGCCTTTGACGACTTGGACAAAGCGCGTAATTTTCTGTCATCAGCCAATTCCATTTTTAAATCCGAAACGGACTTTCTCAGGGAGAAAAATTCCAATTTCGCGCTTATGGAAGATATTTTCTCGAGCATAAAGCGCTCAGAAGAGGATCTTAAAAAAGAAATTTCCTCGTTTAAAATCCGCTTCGACTCAGATGTAAAAAATTTTAAGGACGCCAAGACAACGCTTGAAGAAATAGAGAAAATCCTGCCGCTTGCTCGCAAGAAAATCGAATCCACAAACGCCGCGATTGAAAAGATGCGCGCGGAGGTCGCCAAACGGCCGGGAGACATGTACCAAAATAAAAGGGAATTTCAATATATAGAGACGGAGTTTGCGGAGGCCGCCGCCGCGCTGGAATCCGCCCAGCAAAAGCTCTCGGAAGTGCTCGTAAACATATCTGTTGCCGAGCCCAAAATCGAGGGTGTCCCACCCGCGCTAAAACTCGCCGAAGACTACATTCAACAATTTGATTCCATCGAAAAACAAAACGAGGAAAGCATACGGGATATAAAAGAATTTTTAGAAAAACTTACAGACGAATATTTGCAGTCTGAAAAGTCTCTCGCAAAAACAGCCGGAGAGGTAAACGGCGCGACTAAAGATCTAATGGCAACTTTTGCAAAGCTGTCGGACTTGATGTACAATAAAGTCCCCGCATCAAAAGGCTTTAAAGACGCGGAATTTAAACGCCTCCCCATATTCTCCGCGCCGGGGAAAATCGCGCCATTTAAAATGGGCGATTATCGCCGCAGCAATGCGGGCAACAATGATTATGAGAACGGCTTTGGAGGAAGCGTCATGAAAAACAAAAACGAGGCAGTGACCGCCATGGCTAAATCCAATAATTTAGGCAATAAAAGCTGGCAGCGCGAACAACAAAACGAAAAACTTTCCGTGGAATTTTCAAAAATCTCAGACGCATCGTTTGAGATTAGGGAAATCACACAATTCCTTTTGGCGGCAATCGACGAGGCCAACTCATGCAACAACATAATCGACTCCGACATATCCAAGGCGCAAGATTATCCCAAGAGAGTCATATCATACCTTTCGACGGCGCAATCGATAAAATCTTCCGTTCAAACCGCCCAAACAACAAATAAAATACTCCAATCGCGCCGCGAGATTTTTGAAAGCCGCTTTGAAAAACTTTTAAAAGAAGCCTCAGAAAAAGTTTCGGAATTTTTAAAGGAATCGGAGGCGGCAAGCGATTCTATTGAAAATATTTCAAATGAATTGTAATCCCGAGTCCCTGCCGGCTCTCTATGGCAATCTAAAAGCATGCACCATGGCGCATGCTTTTTTTGCGCCTTTGTAAAAATCTAACCGCAAGTTTGGCTCAGTCATTCGGACATATTAGCCTTATGGCTGGCGCTTTAAAAATTCTTTCTTAGCTACGCGTACAACGCGAAGTGTTTTTTTTTGAGCCCGCGCGTTTGGCAAAAAAAAGCAAAGCACATGCCAAACAAACTTTTTTATCGTAGAACTTTTTTTGCGAAGCTCTTATTCCCAAAAATTTATTTTCCATGACGCGCGAATATTTTAGCTCCACAACCTGTATTTTAATTTTGCGCTTCACGCCCGCCCTATTTTGCGGATTGCAAAATAATTTTTGCGCGCTTTTAGGCATACCCCATGTGCATTGCGCAAATTTTAATGCGGCGCGTTTTCGCAAATTCCGACCCGCTAAAAAATACGCCATAAAAAAGACGCCTCGGAACTTATCCAAGCGCGCCTTTTGTTTTACCTACAGCAAGGTTTTATTTTGATACGAAATTAAAAAAATCGTCGGCAAATATCTTTATAGTTATCAGATAAAAATCCTGCGGCATGTCTATTCCAATCGCAAGTCCTTTATCCAAACTCCCGCCCTGTCGGAAGGCAGCTTCATATATTGCAAGGCAATGGAAGTTATCTCTTTGACGTCCTCCGCATTTTTCGGGAAAATGCGGGCTATCGGTATCGATACTTTTTGCCACGTTGTCGGAGACGTATCGACAGATTCGCCTGAGATAAAGCCGCCCTTAGATATGACAAGGGTCTGCGAGCCGCCTTTTTTGCCGTCCGCTCCAACGACGCCAAGCGACATCTGGAAGGGCTGTCCGCCGATATTCCTGTTGCCCAAAATATCCTCGCCGCCGTTGATTCTAAATGTCAGGGTCTTATTGCGGAAGTTCCCGTCTACGGCAAGCGGGCGCAACAGTTTAAGCGTTCCGAGGCACCAGTCGTTGCTGTCGTTGTCTATGTCTAAGGCGATGTATCCCCTGCCTTTACCCGCCTTTACTCCGCCCCATGCCGACAATTCAAAAGAATCCCATCTCAGCGGATTTTTATCGCGGTAGGCAATAAGCTCGAAGTTGCCGATCTTAATATCCTTAAAGCCGCTTGGAGCGCCGTCGACCTGGACTGTTATTTTATCGAATGAATCGCCCTCGTTTTTGAGCAGCTTATTGAGGGGTATTTGCACGCGGTATTTCCCGGCGCCAATTTTATATAACATGCCTTTTGACGAAAAGCGCACATTGTTTACGGTTTTGTCGAGAGCCACATAAAAGCGCGGCGGAAGCTCCTTGCCGCCAACTTCAATGTCGAACGCTATGCTACCTTCCGGAGCGTTTTCAGGCAGCTTGCAGGGCGCGTCGAGAAGCATAGTGAATCTCGCATGCCCACGCATGTTCGCGGCGGACATCTCGACAAATCTGCCGTCGAACTTTCCGTTGTCGCAATTTATAAACTTTATGGGATTTTCCGCTGCGGGTTTTAGTTTCAAAACCTCGTAGTCGCTGTCTCCCTTTGGCGTCTCGACCGTTATGCCGGTTGTTATCGTCGCCGCAGTCGGGCGCGTCAAAACGGCGTCTATGGATTTCACGAGCTTGTTCGGGTTTGGATTTTCCCACTTCCATATATACAGCCCGCGGTTTTGGGGATCTATAAATCCGGGGGCGGTTTCAGCGTTTTTATCTGGAGTGAGGATTTTATCCCAAGCGCCGATATTGCGGCCAGCGACAACGGGAATCTCCTCTTTGGAACCGTCGGAGTAGTTTACGATGTAGCGCATTATTTCGCCGTCAACGTCTCCCGCTGCGGCATGCAAGAAATATATGCACGCGGCTTTCGAGTCTATTTTTACTCCTTTTAATTCTGAGAATTTTCCATATTTCCCGAAGTCACCCAGTCCTATTGCGGTGAGGTTATTATTGTGGTCGGGGCGTATAAAGTCGAACGCTATTCCGTTGCAATTTTCA